>Ga0181533_1002084_pt1 | contig 24163 bp, 22 predicted proteins | sample PEATcosm2014_Bin_45_FD_119772 | JGI IMG/M metagenome (GOLD analysis project Ga0181533, IMG submission 119772) | Peatland microbial communities from MTU Mesocosm Facility, Houghton, MI, USA - PEATcosm2014_Bin11_60_metaG | ecosystem: Environmental > Terrestrial > Soil > Wetlands > Peat | place...
CCGGTCATAGTGCCGGCCGGGCGTATTGACCCGGAGCCGCCCGGGAGCGGAGGTGACGAGACCCCGCCCGCGGGAACCGCACTCGCTCCTGCCAGCCGGAGTCACCGGCGGGCGTCCCTGACGAGAGCGAGATGATTCGCAGGGAATGTAACGTGAATGGTGACCAATGTCAAGATCACGTCTCCGTTACCGTAACGATGACGAGGGCGTCGGACGCGGGCGCCCTGAACCGGCGCATCTATCCTGACGGGCGGGTGGCGCAGACTGGGGGCAATTAAATGTAGCGTCACCATAACTCCCCCACTGCGCTGTCGGACTGGATATCATGGTCCGTAACTCCCCCACTGCGCCGTCGCGCTGGATATCATGGTCTGTTCCGCCATACTGGATGCGGAAGAGAAGATATCACGCCGCCCGCGGACGCGTCAGCGCGCCCCATGTGGCGCGCAGCTTCGACGCCAGCCGCCACAGCGCCGGCGTCTGTTTGATGAAGCGCTTCGCGCGCCGAAGCAATTTCGATGCGGCGTTCGCCGGCACGCCGCGCCAGGTGGTGGCGGCGCTGTAGTCGAACAGCTGCAAACTCAGGTCGCACCATTCGCTCTTGTAGCTCTCATCGCCGATGGTGAAGTCGAATCGCCGCAAGCCGCGCCCGATCGCGTAGGCCATCAGTTCGCGCAGGTGCAGCATTCCCGGACCGTAACGCGCCAATTGACCGTCGCAATAGCTCGACAGCACGTGATAATAACAGTCGCCGAAGACGATGGCGAAATTCGCCGCCACGCAATTGCCGTCGATATCGATCCGGCTGATATGGGCCAGTTGCCGGCTCTGCGGATTGGTCGCGAAATCGAGAAAGAACTCGTGATGGCCCGGCCGCGCGAACAGGTCGGCAATTCCCTTGCGCGCGAATATGCGCCTTTTCTGCTCCCACAATGTTTCGAGCGTGCCGCGCACGTCGTCCGCATTCGCCGCGGTGCGAAACCTGATTTCGCCGAACTCCTCCATATTCTCGCGCTTGCGACGGTCGCGCCGCCGCGTCGCCGACGAACGCTTCGTCCGATAAAACGTCTCCCACGCGTCGCCCAATTGCGTGAGATGCGCACTGTTGGCATTGGCCGTCACCCCGAGCCGGGTGAACGGATTGATCTGGACGCCGACCGTTTGCGGCATCTTTTCGAAGAACACCCAATCGTGGCGCAGTTGCGGATCGCGCTCGATCTGCCGACGCAGTTCGAACCAGAGCGCGACGAAACGCTCGGCGGTGACGCGCTGCGAAAAGTCGCGCGCCAAGAGCGGCGCGTTGTAGTCGCACAAATCCTGGCCGAGCCAAGTGAGCCGGCGCGTCGCGCACCGCGGTTCGACGGCGAGCGGCAGGATGAAGGCGGTCATGCCGTCGGCGAAGCAGCCGACCACGATCGCCGGCACGATGCCGGCCCGCGCGCCGATGTGGCGATGCCAAGCCGACAGCCATTCGAAAGTCTGGAACGGCGTGCCTTCGGCGACCTGTTCGAAGCGGCGCCATTCGCCCTCGACGGCGGCGAGATCGGTGTGGATGCGCAGGCTCAAATCCGGCGCCGCCGCGCGCGACGCCGCGGCCGGGCGCGGGACTTCGGCGCGGCCGACAGCGGCGGCCACGGTCGCGTTCCGAAACGCTCCCATCGGTGTCGCGCGCGTCACTGCATGAACCGGACGGACGGTGAGGCCATTGGAACCTCATAGTTCACAATGGTTAAGTCCGCATCGCCGCCACGGCTTTACATCGCGTTAAGGTAAAGACAGTTCGACGCAACGCCCGATCGCGGCGTGTCGCTTTGGCGCAGGCGCGCGATGGCTGTGGCATGAGGCTGCGGCGCACTTTATTCTGAGCCAAATCATAATCGGTACGGCGATTGCGCCGCGCCCCCGGCACCGATCGCGGGAGGACAACATGAGCAAATGTTCCGCCTGGTTCGGCATTGTCGGCCTCTGCCTCGCGACCCTGTCGGCCACCGGCGCCGCGCCGGCGCTTGCCGGCGGCTATCCGGACCGGCCGGTCACGGTGATCTCCGACGCTGCGGCCGGTTCCGCGCCCGACATCGATGCGCGGCTTTGCGCCGACGGGCTTGGCAAAATGTGGGGCCAGCAGGTCATCGTGGTCGATCGCGCCGGCGCCAACGGCAGCATCGCCGCCCGTGCCGCCCGCGAAGCGGCGCCCGACGGCTACACGCTGTACATGCCGGCGCTGTCGACCTTCGCCTCGTTGCCCTCGGTGGCGCCCAATCTACCGCTGATGTTGCCGCGGGACTTCTTGCCGATCGGCTTCACCTTGGCCAATCCGATGTTCCTCGCCGTCAACCCGGCGCTCGGCGTCAGTACGCTGCCGCAACTGATCGAGCTTGCGAAAAAGGAGCCGGGCAAGATTACGATCGCGGTAACCGGCGTCGGCCGCGTGACGCACCTCACCGGTCTCTTGCTCCAGGAGCGGGCCGGCATCAATTTGGTGCCGGTGCCATACAGCGGCGGACCCGCCGCCGCCTTCGCCGATGTCAGCTCCGGCCGGGTTTCGATGATCATCGAGGGATATTCCGGCATCGCCGGCGCGGTGAAGGCCGGACAGGTCAGGCTGATCGCGGTGGCGGCGCCGCAGCGGCTGCCGCAATTTCCCGATCTGCCGACGGTGGCGGAAACCATCCCGGATTTTGCCGCATCCGGCTGGCAGGTGGTGGTCGCGCCGCTCGGCACGCCGCAGCCGATCATCGACAAGGTCAGCGCCGACGTGAGCAAACTGATGGACGATCCGGACTTCAAGCAAAAATCGAGCGCCATCGGCAGCTATGCCCGCGCCATGACGCCCGACCAGGTTCTCGCCTTCGTCGCCAAGGAGCAGAAGACCTGGCTACCGATGCTGGAGAAGATCTCGGCGAAATAGGCTGACAGAAACCTCGGGAGAGCAACCCCGGCGTGTCATGCTCCGGCGCGGACTAGCTGCATCGAGAAAGAATACGAGAGGACGACAATGAACTCGTTTCGGTATTGGTTTTGTGCCGCGAGCCTCTGCCTGATGACCATTCCGGCTTTGGCCGTCGCCCACGCGCAAACAAGCGATTATCCGAACAAGCCGGTGACGCTGATATCGGATTCGGCGCCTGGCTCCGCGCCGGATGTCGACGCGCGTTTCGTCGCCGACGGACTGACCAAAGCATGGGGCAAGCAGGTCATCGTCGCCAATCATCCGGGCGCGAACGGCAGCATCGCCGCGCGCTTCGCGTCCGAGGCCATCGCGGACGGCTATACGCTGTTCATGCCGGCGCTGACGACTTTCGCCTCGTTGCCCTCGGTCGCGCCCAATCTGCCGGTGAAGCTGCCGCGCGATTTCTTGCCGATCGGCTTCACCATCGAAAATCCGATGTTCGTCGCGGTCAATCCGGCGCTCGGCGTGAACACGCTGCCGGAACTCATTGCGCTCGCCAAGCAGGAGCCTGGAACGCTCACGATCGCGGTGACCGGCGTCGGCCGGCTCACCCAGTTGACCGGCTTGTTGCTGCAAGACCGGGCAAATATCCAATTGCTGCCGGTGCCCTACAATGGCGGACCGGCGGCGGCGCTCGGCGATGTCGGCACCAATCGCGTGTCGATGATCATCGAAGGCTATTCGGGCATCGCCGGCGCGGTGAAGGCCGGCCAGGTGAAGCTGATCGCAACCGCAGCGCGCCAGCGCCTGCCGCAATTTCCCGACCTGCAGACCGTGGCGGAAACGATCCCGGACTTCGCCGCAACCGGCTGGCAGTGTCTGGTCGCGCCGCTCGGCACGCCGGCGCCTATCATCGCCAAAGTGAGCGCCGATTTGATCAAGGTCCTGAACGATCCCGAGCTGAAGGAGAAACTGGGCAGGGTCGGCAATTATCCGCACGCCATGACGCCCGAGGAAACGCTGGCCTTTGTCGATAAGGAACAAAAAACCTGGCTGCCGATCCTGGAGAAGATCGCCGACAAGTGAAGGGCGGTTCGGATTGGATCGAGTGATTCGTCATTGCGAGCAAAGCGAAGCAATCCAGGCGGCGGCGCCGTTCTGAATTGCTTCGTCGCGTCGCTCCTGGCAACGACGCTCAGGCCGTCTTTGCTTCCTTGAGCCCGAGCTCCGAGATGGTGCGCTCGCGCATGATGTATTTCTGGATCTTGCCGGTCACCGTCATCGGGAATTCGTCGACGAATTTGACGTAGCGCGGCACCTTGTAATGGGCGATCTGGTCGCGGCAATAAGCCTTGATCTCGTCTTCGCCGGCGGCGACGCCGGGGCGCAGCTTGACCCAGGCGCAAATCTCTTCGCCGTAGCGATCGTCCGGCACGCCGATCACCTGCACGTCCTGGATCTTCGGGTGGCGGTACAAAAACTCCTCGATCTCGCGCGGATAGACGTTTTCGCCGCCGCGGATCACCATGTCCTTGATACGGCCGACGATGTTGCAATAGCCCTCGGCGTCGATGGTGGCGAGGTCGCCGGTATGCATCCAGCGCGCCGCGTCGATGGCTTCGCGGGTGCGCTCGTCGTCGCCCCAATAGCCGAGCATCACCGAATAGCCGCGCGTGAGCAATTCGCCGGGCGTGCCGGGCGGCACGATGCGGCCGTTCAAGTCGACGATCTTGACTTCGAGATGCGGCTGGATGCGGCCTACGGTCGAGACGCGGCGCTCCAGCGGGTCCGCGGTCGAGCTTTGGAAGCTGACCGGGCTGGTCTCGGTCATGCCGTAGGCGATGGTGATTTCCGACAAGTTCATCTTGGCGACGCAGCGTTTCATCACTTCGATCGGGCACGGCGAACCGGCCATGATGCCGGTACGCAGCGTGGTGAGGTCGAAGCGGGCGAATTCCGGATGGTCGAGTTCGGCGATGAACATGGTCGGCACGCCGTGCAGCGCGGTGCAGCGCTCCGCGGCGACCGTCTCCAGCGTCACCAGCGGATCGAAGCCCTCGCCGGGAAACACCATGCAGGCGCCGTGGGTGACGGCGGCCAGATTGCCCAGCACCATGCCGAAGCAGTGATAGAGCGGCACCGGAATGCACAAGCGGTCCTGCGAAGAAAGCCGCATCGCCTCGCCGATGAAATAGCCGTTGTTGAGGATATTGTGATGCGACAGCGTCGCGCCTTTGGGAAATCCGGTGGTGCCCGAGGTGAACTGGATGTTGATCGGCTCGTCGAATTGCAGTTGCGGCGCGAGTTCGACGATGCGCTTGTGTTCCGCGGCGGTCCCGCGCGCCATGATTTCAGAGAAGCGGAACGTGCCGGGATGCCAGGCTTCGCCGAGCAGCACCACCGAACGCAGCGCCGGCAGCCGCGCCGATTCGAGCTTGCCCGGCGTGGCGTGGCCGATTTCCGGCGCCAGCTCGCGCAGTATGCCGATATAGTCCGACGTTTTGAACCGCTCGGCGAGAATGAGAGCCTTGCAGCCGACTTTGTTGAGCGCGTATTCGAGTTCGGCGATGCGATAGGCGGGATTGATGTTGACGAGGATCAATCCGGCCTTGGCGGTGGCGAATTGCGTGAACACCCATTCGCTGTTGTTGGGCGACCAGATGCCGATGCGGTCGCCGGGTTGCAGACCGAGCGTCAAAAGCCCGGCGGCGAGCTTGTCGACCGCGTCCTGCAATTCGCCGTAAGTGAGCCGCACATTTTGATGCCGCACGACCAGCGCCGGCCGATCCGGCCATTTTTCACAGACCGCATCGAAGAACTGTCCGATGGTCTCGCCGATGAGCGGCTGATCGCTCGCCCCGTGGACGTAACTGAGCTTGAGCCCGGCCATAGTCGTTCCTCCCGTCGCTTTGGCAGCGACTATAGCGCATCTTCGCTGTTTGCGCGCCGCCTTGCCGGCTAAACTGAGAGCGGAGAAGGGGTCCAAGGAGATAGGCCCGAACAGACAGAATGTCCGAAGCAGCCTCGGAACTGTTCGTCTCGCTTTGGCGCCGGGCGAGAACCGGCCGACTGTCAAAGCCGACTGTCAAATACGCGCGGCGCCCGGCCCGTCGGCAATGCCCGTCACAGCACGTCGGCGCGAACATGCATGACGCCGCGTCCGATCATGTGGAGCGACCGCGCCGCGGCGGGCGAAACGTCGATGACGCGGCCCCGATTGAACGGGCCGCGATCGTTGATCGTCACGATGACGCTGCGGCCGCTTTTCGGATCGGTCACCCGCACCCGCGTTCCGAACGGCAAGGTGCGGTGCGCCGCCGTGAGCGCATTCGGATTGAACCGCTCGCCGCTCGCCAGCCTGCGGCTTTCCGAATAATAGGCGGCGACGCCCGAGAAACTGCGCGTTTTGGACTGCGCCGCAGTCGCGTCGGGGATCGACCACGCGGCGGCAAGTAGCGCCATTGTCACGGCGACGGCGATGCGCACGGCAGACATAGGACGTCCCTCGATCGTTACGCGGCGAGCCTTTCGACGGCGGAACCCGGCGCGCCACACCCCGCGGCCGCGAGTCCGCGGAAAAATCGGCGTCTTCAATAGCGCTGAACAAAGGCGCCGGCGCGGCGCACGATATTCATGGTTTATGGTACAGCTGGGTGGATTCGAACCACCGACCTCCTGATCCACAGTCAGGCGCTCTAACCAACTGAGCTACAGCTGCACGAACCGCGCGATTGGCGCGCGGAACCTATTGGCAACGCCTCAGTTTGGCAAGACTGCTCGACAGACTGCTCGACAAGACTGCCGCTTAGGGGCCAGCAAAATAGCAAAAGCCCGGGTCGAGAAACCCGGGCCTTACTTTCGTTGCATCAAGCGAGTCGATGCGATGGCGTCAGAGCGCTCAGGCGACCTTGGTGAACGCCTTGTTCAAGCCGCTCTTGATCGGCTCGGAGGACTCGGTCGCGACCTTCTGCGCCAATGCGCCGAGTTCCTTGCTCTGCTCGGTGAGCGTCTCGAACTGCTTTTTCGCGTGGGAACTCGACAGTTCGATCACTTCCGAGAGCGTCTTCGCCGCGAGCAGTTCGCCGGCATAGTCGAACGCCGCATTGGTGTTGATGCGGGCCGCCTCGATCACCTTCAGGCCGTAATCGGACGCGCCTTTGGTGGCGGTCGAATAGGTGGTTTCGAGCACGTCGGTCGCCTCTTCCGCGGCGGCCTTCATCTTCTCGTAGGTATCCTTGCACTGCGCGACGCCGCGCTCGGCGAATTCGCGGAATGCCGCCGGCATTTCGACCTTCGGGATTTCAAACTTCGGCATCTCGAACTTCGGCATCTCGAATGCGCCGGTCGTGGGTTTGCTGGTCTTCGCTTTGGGGGGAGTGGTTGTCGCTTCGGCCATGACACTGGTCCTCGATCTCGATCTTTGCTCTTGGGCTGTCTCGCTGGAGAGATTCTCGCTGGAGAGCTTTTTCTTTCTTGGCTTCGCCGCCCTTTGCGCGTTGCCTGACATTCTGGTGATCCCGCGGCTGAACGCCAAACACTTGATCTGAGCCCGGGCTTTTACAATGTATTAGATAACAACTTTTTTGGTGCATTGCAATAGGAATTATTGCGATGCACAAAATATATATAACACTGAAAATACTAGGTTTTTTGACTAGCTGCGGAAGCGCGGCGGTCAGCTCTTGGGCTTGGCAGCTTCGACCACAATCTTGGCGGCGCTTTGTCCGAGATCCTGGACCTGGGTCGAAAGCGTCTGCATCTGACGGCTGAGATATTCCGATTGCAGCCCCATCAGTTCGGCGGCGTCCTTGGCCTGCATGAGCTTTTGCGCGAAATCGAAGCTCGCCGCGACATTTTGCTCCGCGTAAGACATGGACTTGTGCGCGATTTCGGCAGCCCCGCTATGCGCCACCTGGGCGCGGCCCTGGATCTGCCCTACCGCCTGGTTCGCCGCCTGAATGAAGCCGTCGAATGCCTTGCGCGCCTGCGCCACGCTCTGTTCGGCGAATGCCCGCATCTCGTTCGGGATTTGAAACGGCTCGAATGGGTCTTTGGTCATCACACACTCCTCATATCCCGATGCCTTGGTCCGGGGGTGCATCAATCCTAGCGCGAATCTGCCGGCGGCCGGCAAGGGAATCGAACGAGCCGCTATAAGCCTCGGTACGATTAAGGTTATCCCGGCAAGTCCGGCGCCGCATCGGCCGCCGCCATGGACGCCGCACACGCCCGGCACTATTAAGAATTCCTTTAGACACCGAGTTCGGTCGTCCATGCCGATCGTCCAGTCCGAGTTCGCCCTGTTGCGTCATCCGCGCCTTGCCGCGCTTGCGACCGGCGCGTGGCCGGCATGGCTGTGGAGTGCCGACGCATCGCGAATTCTGTGGGCCAACGCGGTCGGCGCCGCGATGTTCGGCGCCGATAGCGTGAGCGCCTGCGCGGCACGCCGCTTCGATGTCGGAGACCCCTCCGCTGCCCAGATCGTCCGGCTCGCCGCGACGCTGCCATCCGGCGCGCAGGAGCGACTGGAACGGCTGCGCGGTGTCGGCGCGGGCTTCAACCGCGCGCTGACCTGCGCCTGCTCGCGCATCGTGGTCGGCGACGGCAAAGGCGCGGTGCTCGTTGCCGCGGCCGAGCCGGCCGGACCGACGCTGCCGCTTGTGGAGCGGTTGCGGCGCCTGTTTGCCGATCGCGACGATGCCATCGCGGTTTTCGCACCCTCAGGCGCGCTCATATACGCGAACGCTCCGGCCCAAGGGCGGCTTTCGGCCACAGCGACGCTTTCCACGCTCGGCCTCGAAGCGCTCGCGGCCGCGGCAGATGAAACCGGACAGGCCGGCGGCGCCGCGCGGTTGAGTGACGTCGTTTTCGACGTCGCCGCGCTCCGTCTCGGCAAGGACGCCGAGCGGGTGCTCGCACTCACATTGATGCCGCGGCCCGGCGAGCTTCCGGTCGCCGCGAACGCCCCACGAATGATGGAGCCGGCCAAGAGCGAAGCGCAGGCCGCGCCGCTCCCGCAAGCCACGCCCGAGCGGAGCCCCGAGCCCGCCGTGGCAGCGCCGGCTGCGGAACCGCGGGCGGCACGGGACGAGGCCCTGTCGGACCGGCGCCATCCGTTGCGCTTCGTCTGGCACATGGATGCGGACGGCCGCTTCGGCGTCGGCTCGGACGAATTCATCGAACTGGTCGGCCCGCGCACCATGGCGGCGTTCGGCCGGCTGTGGAGCGAGATCGCCGCCGAATTGAAGCTCGATCCGGAAGGTCGGGTCGCACGGGCGCTGGCGACCCGCGAAACCTGGAGCGGCATCGTCATTTCCTGGCCGGTCGACGATACCGACGCGCGGCTGCCGGTCGAATTGTCCGGTCTGCCGGTGTTCGATCGCGACCGCAGCTTCCGCGGCTATCGCGGCTTCGGCGTCTGCCGCGACATCGACCGCATCAACGCATTGGCGCAGGCGCGCCGGGCGCGGCCCATCGGTTTCATGGCGGCGCCCGAAGCGGCGCCGCCACCGGCCGAAACGCCGCCGCCGCCAGTCGCGCCGATTCCACCGGCGATCACCGAGCCTGAGCAAACAGCCGTCGCCGCCCCGCAACAAGACCGCACGCCGCCGAGCGTTCAGCCGGCGGCGGCCAATGTGGTGCCGTTCCGGCAGTCGACGCCACCCGAACCGAAAACGCCGCCGGCTTTGAGCCCGGGGGAGCGCAAGGCGTTCCGCGAACTGGCCCAGGAGCTGACGGCGCGCTTGCGCGGCCCGCACCCGCCGTCGCCGCCAGCCGCCGAGAGCGATGGCGAATCCCGGCCGGCCGACGAACCGTCGCAGCCCGCCGAAACCGCCGTCGCGCCCACGCCTCCTGCCGCAGCCGATGCGACCGCCGAGCACGTCCTGCTCGACCGCATCCCGATCGGCGTTCTGATCTACCGGCACCACGCGCTTTTGTTCGCCAATCGTCATTTCCTGGAATGGAGCGGCTACGACGGTCTCGATGCGATCGAGGCGGCCGGCGGTCTCAACGCGCTGTTCGCCGCGCCCGGCGCCGATGCGCTCGCCGAGGACGGCGCGGTGCGCTCGATGGCGCTCTCGACCCGGCATGGCGACAAGCTTGCCGTCGAAGGCCGCATGGTGACGGTGCCGTGGAACGGCGCTTCGGCAATGGCGCTGATTCTCCGAAACGGCCAGAGCGAGGCCGCGCAGCGCACCGCCGAGCGCGCGCTCGCCGTCGCCGAGGCGGAAAACCGCGAGCTCAAATCGATCCTCGACGCGACCACCGACGGCTTCATCACGCTCGATGCCGAACGGCGCGTCATCGCCGTCAATGCGCGCGCCGCGGCGCTATGCGGTAAGGCGCCGGCCGACATCCTTGGCCGCGATTTCAGCGAAATGTTCGCGCCCGACAGCGCGCGCGCCGTGCGCGACTATTTCGACCGCGTCGCCCGCGGCGGCGATGGCCGAACCAGCGCGCTCGATCTCACCGCGCGCGGCACCGGCGACCGGCTGGCGACCATGGCGATGACGCTGTCGCGGCTCGGCGACGCGAGGTTCTGCGCCATGTTCCGCGATGTGACGGCGCGACGGCAGTCCGAGGACGAATTGCGCAACGCCAAACGCGAAATGCAGCGCGCGACAGCGGCGAAAGCGGAGTTCCTCGGCAAAGTCAGCCATGAGATCCGCACGCCACTCAACGCCATGACCGGATTCGCCGAGGTCATCATGGCGGAGCGTTTCGGTCCGATCGGCAACGAGCGCTATGGCGAATATGTCAAAGACATTCATGCCGCGGGAACGCAGATCGTTTCGATGCTCAACGATCTCCTCGATCTGTCGAAGATCGAGACCGGGCAGACCGAGCTGTCCTTCGCCAATGTCAACCTCAACGACCTGACCCAGCAATGCGTCGGCCTCATGCAGCCGCAGGCGAACCGCGCCCGCATCATCATCCGCACCTCGCTCACCCCAAGCCTGCCGCTGGTCCTGGCTGATGAGCGCTCGCTGCGCCAGATCGTGCTCAATCTGTTGTCGAATTCCATCAAGCTCACCGGCCCGGGCGGCCAGGTCATCGTGTCGACCGTATTCTCCGACGCCCACGAGGCGGTATTGCGCGTTCGCGACACCGGCGTGGGCATGAGTGAAAAAGACATCGAGGCCGCGCTCGAGCCTTTTCAGCAGACGGCAACATCCGGAAGCCTCGGCTCCGGCGGAACCAGTTTCGGCCTGCCGCTGACCAAGGCGCTCGCCCAAGCCAATCGCGCCAATTTCAGTATCAAGAGCGCGCCCAACGCCGGCACCTTGGTCGAGATCGCTTTCCCGCCGAGCCGCGTCGTCGGCGATTAGACACCCACTTGATGTGAAATCTGCTAGCTTCGCTGCCGGTCGAGTTTTCGCCGTCTTTCGCGGCGATGCTCGCCGGGATCCGGCGATGCGCACAGCCAGAATCCTCGTTGCCCTGATTTTTGCCGGCGTTGCCCTGCATCCCGCTGCGGCGCGCGCCGGCGACGATGTCGACTTGCTCCTGGTGCTGGCAGCCGACGTCTCGCGCAGCATCGACGCGGTGAAATTCCAGTTGCAGCGCGACGGCTATGCCGCCGCGCTGTCCGATCCGCGTGTGCTCGATACCATACGCTCGGGCCGCAGCGGCCGTATCGGCGTGAGTTTCGTCGAGTGGTCGGGGGCCGAAGCCCAGCACGTGGTGGTCGACTGGATGACCGTCGGCGACGCCGCTTCGGCGAAAGACTTCGGCGACCGCCTGATCGAGGCGCCGCGCTCCTTCATGGGCCGCACCTCGATCAGCGGCGCCATCGGATTCGCCATGAGCGCCTTCGGCCAGGCGCCGTTCGCCTCCGCGCGCCGCACCATCGACATTTCCGGCGACGGCACCAACAATGACGGCGGCGAAGTCACGGTGGCGCGCGACGACGCCATCGGCAAAGGCGTCACCATCAACGGCCTTGTCATCCTCAGCGACAATCCGATGTCGTGGAATCCGCAACACACCAATCCGCCCGGCGGGCTCGACAATTACTATCGCAACAACGTGGTCGGCGGTCCCGGCGCCTTCGTGATGGTCGCGCAAGACTTCCAGTCGTTCGGCCGGGCGATCGTCGAAAAAATGATCGCCGAAGTGGCGCAGACGCCGCCGCCGAAGTTGCGGCAGGCGTCCGAGCGCTAGAGCATGATCCGGAAAAGCCCGCCCTCGGACTTGATCCGAGGATGGATGCCGGTTTTCCGATAAGATCATGCTCCAGCTAAAAATCCGAACCCCGCGCGAGGTTAATTTTCCGCTGCTTGCCACGTCGGCCGAGGGCCACGAAAGCGACACAGATGCCCGGCACAGATGCCCGGCAGTTTGAAAGCCCGCACGCCGCCCGGTATATTCGGCCGGCCTCTCGACAATCGGAAACGCGCCCCGTGACCGCGGCCATTGGCTTGAAACGCCTCGCGATTGCCGTTGCCGCCATGGTTGCGGCGGCGTTCGTCACGCTGGTCGGGCTGTCCTTTCTGATTCCGGCCGCCGCCGTGCGCGACGCGGTGAAGGCCGAAATCCGCGCGGTGACCGGGCTCGATCCGATGCTGGGGGACGATATTTCGCTGTCGCTGTTCCCGTCCGGAAGCGTGCGCTTTCGCAACGTGCTGATGGGCGACGGTCAGAGCGGCGAGCCGGCGGTGGCGGCGCAAGAGCTGACCGCGCGGCTGCGCTATTTTCCGCTGTTGGCCGGCCGCATCGAAATCGCCGACGTGACGCTGGTGCATCCCACCATCAATGTGACCTTCGCCGTCGCCGGGCAGTCGAATTGGTCGGGGCTCATCGTCTCGCTGGCGCACGCGCTGCAGCCCGATCGCGACCGCACCGCCTCGTTTTCCGAGATCGGAATCCAGGACGGCACCATCGTCGTCCACGACGCCGCCAAAGGCGTCACCGAGCGGCTGGAGAATGTCGACTTTCAGGTCGCCTGGCCCTCGATCTCGCGCAGCTTCGGCGCCAACGGCCGTTTCGTGTGGCACGGCGAGCCGGTCGAGGCGAGTCTTACGCTCAGCGATTTTCTGGCGGCGCTGACCGGCGAGCGTTCGGGCGTCAAGATCAGGGTCGCCGGAGCACCGCTTAAGCTCGCCTTCGACGGCTCGGCGAGCGCTCAACCCACCCTGAAAATGCAGGGCACGCTCGACGTCGAAGCGGCCTCGCTACGCGACGCCCTGCGCTGGACCGGCAACAGCAAATTGCCGTTCGGCGGCTTCGGCCATTTTTCGCTGCAGGCGCAGAGCGAGATCGGCGGCGGCGTGGTGTCGCTTGCCAACGTCAATGTCGAACTCGACGGCAATGCCGCCGAAGGCGCGCTCGCTTTGTCGACGGACGGCCATCGCCTGGTGCAGGGCACCTTGGCGGCCGACGCGCTCGACCTGACACGCTATGTTTCCGGGGTTCGGCTGTTGGCCAAGAACCAACGCAATTGGGATCAGTTTCCGATCGCGCTCGACGGCTTGAACGATTTCAACCTCGATCTGCGGCTGTCGGCCGCGAACATCAAGATAGCGAATGCGCGGCTCGGCCGCACCGCGGTCGCCGCGACGATGCACGACGGCAAGCTCGATGTTACGATCGGCGAAGCGCAAGCCTTCGGCGGCGTCGCCAAGGGAACGCTGGGCCTCGCCGGCGCCGATGGCGGCGTCGCGGTGGCGACGCATCTGCAATTCGTCGATGTCGATCTCGATAATTGTCTCGGCCAGCTGTTCGGCATGCACAAGATCGAAGGCCGCGGCAACCTCGCGGTGAACCTCGACGGCGCGGGCGATTCGGTGCTGGCGGTGACCCGCGCGCTGAACGGCACGGCGACGCTCACCGCCCAATCCGGCTCGCTTACCGGCATCGATGTCGAGCGATTGCTGCGCCGGCTGGAACGCCGGCCGCTGTCCGGCAGCGGCGATTTCCGCAGCGGGCGCACCCCGTTCGACCAGCTTGTCGTCAATCTCAAGGCGACGCGGGGCGTGGTTACGGTCGACGACATGCATATCGACGGTCCGGCCGTGCGGCTCGCGGTCGCCGGGCAGGCCTCGGTACCGACCCGCGATCTCGATCTCAAGGGCGTGGCCACGCTGGTCTCGAGCGCGACGACCGACGAGTTCGACCTGCCCTTCGTGGTGCAAGGGCAATGGGACGATCCGATCTTGCTGCCCGATCCGCAAAGCCTGATCCGCCGCTCCGGCGCGGCGGCGCCGCTCCTCAATGCGGCCAAGCCGCGTAATGCCGGCGACGCGGTGCGCGCCGTGATCGACCAATTGCTGGCCTCGCCGACCGCGCCCACAGCCTCGGCGCCGACCTTGTCGCCGGCTTCGGCGCCGGCCGTGCCGAAGCCCGCCCAATAGCGAAATCCCCGCTCATTGCCGCGTCGCACGGGCCTTTTCGCCGACGATGCTTTATCATTCGCGGCGCCCGAATCAGCGCGGATTTGTCCCGCGACCGGGGGCAGGACGCTCAGCTGATGCTCAGCCGCCTTACGCGCACGATGGTCAAGGTTCTGATCGCGTCGTTGATCGTCGGGACGGTCCTTGGCCACTTCGGCATTACCACCGATCAGTTGGTCAAGACCGCCGGCTTGTCGCCGGAACGGATCGAGGACTTGGCGCGCCAAGGCGTCGCCTGGGCGCTGCCTAATCTGCTGCTCGGCGCGCTGGTGATCGTCCCGGTCTGGTTCGTGCTTTATCTGTTCCGCCCGCCGGGCGAGAGCCGGGATTGATGGGTCGGTTCCGGTTTTACAGGACTCTCTGCACATCCGTTTTGGAGAAATCATTGCCGATAAAGAGCAGCGGACAGGAGCGCTCCTTGGCGAGCGCGTAAGCGAAGCAATCGCCGAAGTTCAGGCCCGCCGGATGGATGCCCTTGCCCCATTGATCATAGGCTCTTGCAACGCGCCTCGCCGAAGCGGGTGTCACCGCTACGATCTCGAAGCCGAGCTCATCGATAAGCCGCGCCATGTCTCCGCCAAGTTGCCTTCGACGCGCAACGATCAAGGCTTCGGCGACTGTCCCGGCGGAAGCCAGCACCTCGGCATCCGCTTCAACTGCGTTACTACACGCGTTGGCCTCCGGCTCTTCCTGAAGAATCGCCATGAGCGCGGAGGTATCGACGACGATCATTTCGGCAGACCATACTCGTCGTAAAGGAAGTCCTGGCTCCTGGCTGCGCTCGGACCGGGCGTCGCCTTTCCCGCGGCCGATGCGCGGATATCCTCGAGAATTCGTTTCCGTTCGGCAGGGTCCACGGGCTTTTTCTTCACCGCGACGAGGCGCACGGCGGGCTCACCATGCCGCGTCAAAATAACCTCTTCGCCGGCTTCCGCGCGTCTGACCAAGTCGGTCAATTGAGCCTTCGCATCTGTTACGGAAATCCGCACAGGACCCCCCTATATTGGACCATTATTCCCGACCATAAAAATGGTCTAAAATATGGTCCATGTCAAGGCCGCGCCGCGCTGCCTCGTGCCGTGCCGAGCTTGGTGAGGAGCGAGGCGGCGATCACGGCGGTGCCGACCACCAAGACCATGATGCTGCAGACCGCGTTCATCTCCGGGCTGACGCCGAGGCGGACCTCCGAATAGATGCGGATCGGCAGCGTCATCGCGCCCGGCCCGGTGGTAAAGCTCGCGATGACGAGGTCGTCGAGCGACAGCGCGAAGGCGAGCATGAAGCTTGCCGCCATGGCCGGCAGGATCAGCGGCAAGGTCACCGCGACGAAGGTCTTGAACGGCGACGCCCCGAGATCCATCGCCGCCTCTTCCAGGCTCGTGTCGAAATCGACGAGCCGCGACTGCACGATCACGGCGACGAAGCACATCGCCATGGTGGTATGGGCGATGACCACGGTCCAGAAGCCGCGATCAATCGAAACGGCGACGAACAGCAAGAGCATCGACAGGCCGGTGATGACTTCCGGCATCACCAGCGGCGCATAGATCATAGCCGCGAACAGAAGCCGGCCGCGGAAACGTCCGAACCGGACCAGCGCCACCGCGGCGAGAGTTCCCAGCACCGTCGCGGCGCTCGCCGAAACCAGCGCGATGCGCAAGCTGATGAACGCCGCTTGCAGGAGCGGCGCATCGCCGGCGAGTTCGGCATACCAGCGCGTCGACCAGCCGCCCCACACGGCGACCAGCCGCGAGGCATTGAAGGAATAGACGACGAGGATGACGATCGGCAGATAGAGGAAGGCGATGCCGGCGCCGAGCGCCGCGATATTGAGCGCGGAAGCCTTTCGCATGGTCAACTCCGTTCGGCCCCGCGCATCGCCTGATACTGGAGCGCCACGATCGGCGTCACCAATAGGCAGACCAGCACGACGGCGACCGCCGCGGCGGTCGGCCAGTCCTTGTTGGCGAAGAATTCGGTCCACACCGTTTGACCGATCATCGAGGTCTTCGAGCCGCCCAACAGATCGGGGATGACGAACTCGCCGACGATCGGAATGAAGCAAAGCAGCGCGCCCGCCAGCACGCCCGGCGCCGACAGCGGCACGGTCACGAGCCAGAACGTCTTCCAGCGCGGACAACCGAGATCGGCGGCCGCTTCGAAGAGCTGCTCGTCGAGCTTTTCCAGCGTCGCATAAAGCGGCAGCACCATGAACGGCAGATAGGAATAGACGATGCCGATATAGACCGCGGTATCGGTCGAAAGCCACGCCGGCGGCTCGCGCACGATGTGCAACAGCAGCAGCAGCCGATTGAGCGGCCCGTCGTGCTGCAGGATGTTCATCCAGGCATAGATGCGGATCAGGAACGAGGTCCAGAACGGCAGCACGACCAACAGCACAAGCACGGCCTGCAGCCGCCGCGGCGTGCGCGTGATCGCATAGGCGATCGGATAACCGACGACGAGCAGCAAGAGCGTGGAGAAGGCGGCAATCTCCAGGCTCTTCATGTACGACAGCACGTAAAGCGGATCGGAGCCGAGAAAGGCGTAGTTATCGAGCGACAGGCCGGCAAGGAAATCGCGCAACCCGCGCCAGCCGGCGGCGAAATCGAACACCGGCGTATAGGGCGGCTGCGCGATCGCGGTTTGCGACAGGCTGATCTTGAGCACGATCAGAAACGGCACCAGGAAGAAGGCGACGAGCCAGGCGTAGGGAACCCAGATCGCGAGTTTTCGCCAGAATGAATTTCCCCGCCCAAGTTTCATCAGTCTCTCATGCTCTTACGTCTTGCTAATCCCGTCATCGCGTCAATACGATCGCGGCATCCGGCGGAAAGCTCACCCACACCGTGTCGTCCCAGCCGATCGCGCGTTCGGTGAGCCGGCCGGTATTGGCGAGCGCCGCTTTGACCGGCACGCCCGCTTCGGTACGCAGCTTGTAGATCGACAGGTCGCCGAGATAGCCGATATCGACCACCGTTGCGGCAGCGGCGTTTTCGCGACCGCTCGTTCGCCCCGCTTCGCCGCCCGCCGACTCGCCAGGCAACAGGCGCATTTTCTCCGGCCGCACCGCGATCCAGACCGTCGCGCCCGGTTCGGCCCCGATCTTCGTTGCGACGCGAAGCCTGCCCAATCCGGTGCCCTCGACGCTCGATCGGTCCGCGCCGACGCGCCCCTCGAACAGATTGATGTCGCCTAAGAAGTCCGCGACCCAGCGTGAATTCGGCGCCTCGTAGATCGCCGCCGGCGGCGCGACCTGCATCAGCCGGCCGCGATCCATCACCGCGATCCGATCGGCCACCGTCATCGCCTCGCTCTGGTCGTGGGTGACGATGACGAAGGTCAGCCCGAGCCGGCGTTGCAGCTCCATCAGTTCGAATTGCGTTTCTCCCCGCAGCTTCTTGTCGAGCGCCGCCATCGGCTCGTCGAGCAGCAATACCCGCGGCCGTTTGACGAGCGAACGCGCCAGCGCGACCCGCTGGCGCTGGCCGCCGGACAGTTCGTGCGGTTTGCGCCGGCCGAAATCTTCCAGCCGCACCAGCGCCAGCATGTCGGCGACCCGTGCGGCGATCTCGGCCTTGGCCAGGCCCTCCTGCTTGAGCCCGAACGCGATATTGCCCTCGACATTGAGATGCGGGAACAGCGCGTAGCTCTGGAACATCATATTGACGGGACGGCGATGCGGCGGCACCGGATCGAGATCGATATCGTCCAACAGGATGCGGCCGGCGCTCGCCTGTTCAAAACCCGCGATCAGCCGCAGCAAGGTGGTCTTGCCGCAGCCGGACGGCCCGAGCAGCGCGAAAAACTCGCCTTCATAGACCTCGAGCGAAAGCCGATCGAGCGCCGCGAAATCGCCGAAGCGTTTGCTCACTTCTTCGATCCGCAACAGCGGCTTTTGCGTAGGATCGGCCCAAGGGGCGAAGCCACGCTTCGATCCGACGGTCGGCATCAATGCTCCGCTGGCGATGGCGCGCGCCGCAAAACGGCGCACCGGCACGCTGAAGCAGGATGACGCTTCTTCGAATCGTCATCCCGCTTCAGCTGGCTGTCTTAGCATGTCCTTTTCGCAAAACCGGTCCCCACTTATGCGGGACATGCTGTAAAGCATTTTTACCTGAAGTGGAAAGACGCGCGACTTACGGCACTGGATTCCGCCCAGTCAGTTCACAACCACCGCGGCGACCGCCTGCCCGAGCGCGACGACATCGTCGTCGTCGGCAACGAGCCGGCGCGGCTCCGGGCCGTAATATTGGCCCAGTTGCACGATCGGCCGCGGCTCCACCATGATCGAGACCAGCCGGTCGTAGATCGATTTCGCCGAAACCGGCTTGGTCAGGTATTCGTTGACCCCGAGCTTGACCGCCTCGACCACGCGCCAGCGCTCGCAATGACCGGTCAACATGATGATCGGCACGTCCGGCATCGGGAACACGCCGGGCGAGCGCACGATCCGCACCAGTTCGGGACCGCTGAGCAGCGGCATTTCCCAGTCCAGGATCACCGCATCGGGCGCGACGGTGCGGATCGAATCCAGCGCTGCGATGCCGTCGGCGGCCTCGTAGATATCCTTGATGCCGCAATTGATCAGCAGGTTGCGGATCATCTTGCGCATGTACTGATTGTCGTCGACCACCAGCACGCATAGCGATTGGATCAGCGTCTCGATCTGCTTTTTCGAGCGGTTCGATGGCATGATGAAGCGCGCTGTCAATTGACCAGCACGATATGGGCAAAGCCGGGATCGGATTCGGGCTTGAAGGTCGAAGGCTTGCGCGGTTCGGGACCGTAATAGTCGCCACGCTGCACCATTTTGCGCGGCTTGGCCAGGATCGAAACGATGCGGGCCAGGATCGCGGTCGATGAAACCGGCTTCAGCAGATATTCGTTGACGCCGAGCTGCACCGCCTCGAGCACGCGCGAACGCTCGTTGTGGCCGGTGAGCATGATGACCGGCACATCGTGCAACGGAAAGCTTTTGGGCGAGCGCACCGTGCGCATGAATTCGGCGCCGTTGAGGCTCGGCATTTCCCAGTCCAGAATGACGATGTCCGGCAACCGCGCGCAAATCTCGTCGAGACCGCTGCGGCCGTCGGCGGCCTCGTAGATGTGCTTGACGCCGATCGTCTGCAACAATGCCCGCGTCACTTTGCGCATGCTCGATTCGTCGTCGACGATCAGCACCTTGAGCAGAGAAAGCTGCCGCGCGATTTGGTTTGCATTTATCGGCATGACGATACCACCCTTATCCGCCGTCATGTGACCACAGACTGTTAAAATTGCGGTGTGTCGGATCGCTAAAGTTTTAGCCGGGTGCGCCGCCCGACCCGGCCATGTAGCGGTCGAGCGCCTCGGTTTGGGTCTTGGTGAATCGTAAACCAAGTTTTGAACGGCGCCACAGCACGTCGTCGGCCGTCTGCGCCAGCTCTTTCGTCATCAGATAACGCACTTCGGCCGCGGTGAGGTCGGCGCCGAAGCGTAGGCCGAGATCGTCGAGACCGGTCGACTTGCCGAGCACCCGGTCGACCCGGGTGCCGTAGGCGCGAACCAGGCGCCTCGCATGGTCCGCGGTCAGGAACCGCCAGGTCCGTTGCGTGCGCTCGATCAGGGTTTCGACGCCGTCATAGACGAAATCGCCGCCCGGCAGCGCACTCGAGGCGGTCCACGGCCGCGAGCGCGGGAAGAAATGGGCAAGCCGCGCCAGCGCGTCCTCGGCGAGCCGGCGATAGGTCGTGATCTTGCCGCCGTAAACCGTCAAAAGCGGAGCCTCGCCGAAGCGTTCATCGAGGATCAGCGCATAGTCGCGGCCGATATCCTGCGGCTTGCGCGCGCCGTCGTCATAGAGCGACCGCACCCCGGCGAAGGCCCAGACCACGTCGGCGGCGCCGATCTGGGTGCGGAAATATTCGTTGGCGGCGCCGCACAGATAATCGATCTCCTCGCCGCTCGGCAGCACCATCGACGGGTCGCCGACGAAAGCCCGGTCGGTGGTGCCGATCAAGGTGAAATCGCGCTCGAACGGGATAGCGAAGACGACGCGGCGGTCGGCCGCTTGCAGGATATAGGCGCGGTCGTGCTCGAACAGCCGGCGCACCACGATATGGCTGCCTTTGTCGAGCCGCAGCCGATGCCGCGGCGGCAAGCGCAGCACGGTCTCGGCGAAGGATTCGATGGAAGCGCCGGCGGCGTTGACCAGAACCCGCGCGGTCGCCTCCTCGCGCTGACCCCGGACATTGAGCACGAGCCGCCACACCTCGCCGCGATCGGCGCGCACGCAGCGGCCGCGGGTGCGGATGGCCGCGCCGCGCTCCATAGCGTCGACCGCGTTGAGCACCACGAGCCGCGCATCGTCGGCAAAACAGTCGGAATATTCGAAAGCATGATGGAAGCGCGATTTGAGCGGCAGTCCGGCCTCGTCGGTCACCAGATCGAGTTCGCGCGTGCCGGGCAGGATTTTGCGTCCGCCGATGAAGTCGTAAAGCATCAAGCCGAGACGAAGCACCGTCGCCGAGCGGCGGGCTTCGTGGATCGGCAGCACGAAACGCAGCGGCCGGATGAGATGCGGCGCCGCGCGCAACAGCACTTCGCGTTCGCGCAGCGCCGCACGGACCAGCCGGAATTCGCGATGCTCCAGATAGCGCAAGCCGCCATGGATGAGCTTTGACGAGGCCGAGGACGTGCCCGAAGCGATGTCGTTCTGCTCGATCAGGAGGACGCGAAAGCCGCGGCCCGCGGCATCGCGCGCGATGCCGGTTCCGTTGATGCCGCCGCCGATGATGGCGAGATCGAAGTCGGCCACTGATTCTCCCTCGGTTCTAGACTAGCAAATTAGCGTTTCGACTTTGTCTCCGAGCCGAGATCGGCGATGATGGCGGCCCGGCTAATGAGCGGTTAATGCCAGGATTAACGCCAATGGACTTGCGCGGCCGTCATGTGGTCGTCACCGGCGGAACCGGCGCGCTCGGCGCGGCGGTGGTCAAGGGCCTCCTCGAAGCGGGCGCCGTCTGCCACCTCGCTTGCCTCGATGAATCGGAGGCGGCGCGGTTCCGTTCCCATGAGCATCCACAGGTCAGGCTGACCGTCACCGGCAGCCTTGCCGAGCCGGCGGCGGTGGCGCGGCTTTATCAAGGCATTGCGCCGCTGTGGGCTTCGCTGCATCTCGCCGGCGGTTTTGCCGCAGCGCCGCTCGCCGAGACCGACCCCGAAACCATCCGCCGACAGATCGACATGAACCTCATGAGCTCGATCCTGTGTTGCCGCGCCGCCGTCACCGCGATGGCCAGCGGCGGCGGCGGCAGCGGTGGCCGCATCGTCAATGTCGCCGCGCGCGCCGCGCTGGAATGGCGCGGCGGTGCCGGCATGGTCGCGTATGCCGCCAGCAAGGCCGCGGTCGCAGCGCTCACCGCGGCGCTCGCCGAGGAGGTCGCGAAGGACGGCATCCTGGTCAACGCGGTGGCGCCCTCGATCATGGATACGCCCGCCAATCGTCACGCCATGCCCAAGGCGGATCACGCATTGTGGCCGAAGGTCGAAGAAGTGGCAGCCACGATCCTGTTCCTCGCTTCGACCGAAAACCGCGTCACCCGCGGCGCCGTGGTGCCGGTGTACGGAAAGTCCTAATACCCCGGCCACAGACCCGGCGTCGCCAGTTCAAGCAGATGGCCGTCGGGGTCGCGGAAATAGATGCTCTCACCGCCGCGCGGCCAGGTGGTGCGGCCTTCGATCGTGATCTCGGCCGCCGTAAGCCGCGCCTCCCAGTCGGCGCGGTCCGCGGCCGCGATTGAAAAAGCGATATGCACCGGTCCGTGACCGTCATGCGGCGGGATGGTGCCGCCCGGCAGCGTCACGGTTTGCAGCGAATGGCCGCGCAAGAACAGCAACAACACGCCGCGTCCGCCGACGTCATAGGCGCAAAGCCGCTGATCGCGGTACACGCCGTTGAGCCCGAGCACGCCTTCGTAAAACGCACAGGCGCGCGCGAAGTCCTCGACATAAAGCACGGTTTCGAGAACGCCGAGGAGTGCGGGCATGAACGTAAAATCCGTGTTGTATCCCGCTCATTCCCGCGCCAGCGGGAATCCAGACCGCTTGCTCTGAGCCAACTCTGGTTCCCCGCTTTCGCGGGGACGAGCGGACGCCTTCACCCCGAGACCGGAACGATCTCGCGCGACGGCGTCGTCACCAGCCGGCTCACCGCGCTCGAGGCGACGATGGCGCGCTGTTGCGCGAAGGCCTCGTGATTGCGCTCGATGTAATCGAGATCGTAGAGGTAGTTCACCATCAGCCCGTGGGACTGTTTGAGCGCGCGCTCGGAAGTGTCGGCGAGCCAGTCGAGGCGTTCGAGCCGCGCGCCGTTGCCGAGATGGAAGCGCGCCACCGCGTCGACCGGCAGGCCGCGGCCGTTGCGGGCGCGCAGATAATACCAGGCGGCGGCGCGCAACAGCGGCTCGCGCAGGCGTTCCGCAAGCTCCGGCGTGCGCCACCAATCGTCGCGGTCGAGCGCGCCGAGCGCCTCGCGGTCGTTGTCGCCGAGCGCGACCGAATTGGCATTGGCGCGCTCGCGCTTGAGCCAAGCGGCGAAATTCGGCGCCGGCGACAGCGTGACGAAGGTCGCGACCCGCGACCTTTCCCGCGACACCTCTTCGACCACCTGCTTGATGAGGAAATGCCCGAAGGTGACGCCGGCGAGCCCGCGCTGGCAATTGGTGATCGAGTAGAACGCCGCCGTGGTCGCGCGCTGCGGATCGACCGGCTCGCGCTTGACGGCGAGGATCGGCGCGATGGCCGAGGGGATTTCGCGGGTCAGCGCCACTTCGACGAAGATCAAGGGCTCGTCGACCAGCGCCGGATGGAAGAACGCGTAGCAGCGGCGGTCGGCCGGATCGATGCGCCGACGCAGATCGGCCCAGTCCCTGATCTCGTGGACCGCCTCGTAACGGATGATTTTTTCCAGGATCGCCGCCGAAGTCGACCAGTCGATCCGGCGCAGCACCAGAAAGCCGCGATTGAACCAGGACGAAAACAGATGCACGAAGTCGGCGTCGATGACGCCGAGATCGTCGCGATGCGCCATGGCGTCGAGCACCTGTTCGCGCATGTGCACCAGCGCCGCGGTGCCGCCGGGCGCGAGATTGAGCCTACGGAACAGTTCGAGCCGCCGCGGCTCGCTGGCTTGATGCAGTTCGGCGGCATTGTCCGCGGTCGGCGCTTCCTTCCAGGCCGCGATGGCGCGGTCGATGCGGGCGCGATCGTGTCCGAAGGTGGTGGCGAGCGCCTCGAAAAAGGCGATGCGCGGCCCGGTGGTCAGCTCCGCATAGCGGGCCAGGATTTCCTGCGCCAGCGCCACGCCGGAGGCTTCGCCGCGCCCGGTCAGCAATTCCTCGCATTGTTCGATAAGGCCGGCCGAGCGCTCGTGCGCCGGCTCCCGGCGTTCGCGCTTGATGAGTGCGCGGCTGCGGTCGGCGATGCTTTGCAGCATCTCGCTGAAGAACGTGGTGTTCACAGCTTCATCCCATCCGGCCAGACTTAGCTAATGCTGCGCCGCGGCGATGACAAGTTGGCGACGGGCAAAGACCTGTAGACAAACCCGACCCCGGACAACCCCGGACGAACCTGGACAAACCCGTCTCGCTTTGCCACTTAGGCGCCCGCGCGGCTGACTGCCGCGCCATGCCGGGAGTTGTTCATGACGGGGCCATCTCAATCGGGGCCCAAATCGGGTCCATTGTCGGGATTGCGTGTGCTGGAGCTGGCCCGGATTCTGGCCGGGCCCTGGGCGGGGCAGATCCTTGCCGATCTCGGCGCCGATGTCGTCAAGGTCGAGCGCAAGGGCCTGGGCGACGATACCCGCGCCTGGGGTCCGCCCTTCGTGCCGGCCGCC
>Ga0181533_1002088_pt1 | contig 24132 bp, 23 predicted proteins | sample PEATcosm2014_Bin_45_FD_119772 | JGI IMG/M metagenome (GOLD analysis project Ga0181533, IMG submission 119772) | Peatland microbial communities from MTU Mesocosm Facility, Houghton, MI, USA - PEATcosm2014_Bin11_60_metaG | ecosystem: Environmental > Terrestrial > Soil > Wetlands > Peat | place...
ACAGCCTCGACGACGACGGGGTCCTCACCCCTACGATGAGGAATTACAACTTGCGTTGGGTAACATTCTTACGTTGCAAGACGATTAGCCGAAAGTAACATTCTTAAATTGCTTGACAGGGCCGTCGCTGCTCTTCTCGCCACTTCCCAGCGATTCAAAACTCCAAGTGGCCGCCGAAAGGAAAAAGCAACGACAAATGCAACCATCTACAAACAACGAAAGTAATCGAGACGACCGTCTTCAACATATAGCCGCCCTTCTTTTGAAGCACCGCGCCGGTGAAGAGGACTGGGGCGAAATTTCGCACCTTGAAGGAAGGGAATGCTCGAAAGGGATCGCCAACACATTCCTGATTTGTTGTCTCCTCGACTGGCAGCAGCACACCGACGTAGCGTGGGAAAAAGGCGAAAATCTAGTTGAACAGCTCGGTGCAGAGAAGGTCTGGGCGACAATAAGCTCCTATTCAAAGGAGGAGTGGGATTCGAAGTACGAGTTCTTTGGCAAGGTGCATCGGTTCCGTATAGGCCACGAGCGCCTGTGGGGGATCGCCAACGACATTTGCGTTCGGTACGAAGGCAACGCACGGAACATCTGGTTAGGTAGGGGCCCGTTTGATGCACTTGTTCATCTCTGGGCTTTAGGAGCGGGCGATCAAATATCCCGGATGATCGTCGGTGCGCTGCGCGACTGCGGCGAAATCAAGGGCGACTCTGGCGACGTAAAGCCGGACGTTCATCTCCGCCGGGTGCTCGGTCGCGCCGTCGATGGTGAGGAGATCAGCGCTACGAACCCGGCCAAAGTCATCGAGCTAACCCGTCAGCTTAATCCGACAGACCCGTGGCGGCTAGATTGGCCCCTGTGGAACATTGGGAAGTATCATTGCAGGCCGACAAGTCCAGACTGCCCGAGCTGCTACCTGCGGCCCCACTGTGTCTATTGTCAGGGGCGTGGTGGCGCGGGTGCTAACGACAGTCCCGAAACCTAACCTTTTCGGGACGGGTTTTGCGCCGCCCGCATCAGGAGGGACCGGCAGAGCGCGGACATTCCGCCGCGCAAGTGGATGGCGACTTCCCAAAGGGTTTGGCCTTGGCCGATGCGCTCCAAGGCGCTGTCAACCGAATACCACGGCAGGAGCTTGGCGTCGGGTGTAATCGTGCGCCGCTTTGCCTCTGCAATCGCGGCGTCGATGCGCCGCTGTGCTGTCCGGCGTTCGAGTTCGGCAAGGTCGGCGGCGAGGAGTTTGAAGGCGCTGCTGTCGGGTCTGTTTTTTCATCCTGACATTATGCGCTGTTTTTGAGAATTTGACCGGTCCCGGTTTGTCTTTGGGCATCGTGCGCAAAGGACCCTATTTGCTACGGCGCTTTCGCGCCGGAGCATAGACGGTTAGAACGATTTCCGCGCCAACAGCCGAGACTGCCGTCACAGTGCTCTGCCTGACCTGAAAGTCTCGAACCGGAGAACCAATCACAGCCTCTGCCCCGACGCTGAAGCTGCGAACGATTGCGGCGTTCCACATTTTTCGTTCCGGCAGCGGCAGATTGTTGATTAGTCGGCAGAAAGCGCGAATGGTTGAGTCCACGGTGGTAGGGATTTTGGCGATTTCGAGGTGTGCGGAGAATTTTCCCCGTTCCCGCCCCACGTAGTTCACGAACACTTTGCGCCCGAAGTAGTCCACAAGTGGCTGTAGGTCCCGTTTCGAATAGATGTCAGGGTCGACATTCAAAAAGTGAGTGCTCAACTCTTGCGAACTTCAGCATATACGGCAGCATATCACCGATTGGCAGAATTGGCGTGTTGCACCGCACTGCTATAAGCGACTGCCGGAAGTACTGGCCGAGCACTCCGCGTCGGTGCGAGTCCTTCACACGCTCAAGCCGCTGGGTGTTGCGATGGCTGGCAAGAACGAGTTCGATCCATTCAAAGACTGAGGGAGCGTCGTCCAATCGCATAGGGCGCCCGCCTTCTAAGCGGTGAATCCGGGTTGAAGTCCCGGCGCTCCTCCCAAGCCTCGAAGAGGTTTTATGTCCGACACTCTGGTTCTCGACACCCTGGGTTTCCCGGTGGCCTTTGTCTCCTGGCAGCGGGCTGTCAATCTGCAATTATTGGAACATCGAGCTTGAAAAGTAGTTCCCCGGTGAGCAAGCGCGGTCGTTGCGATGGTCTGAAAAGCCATAGAGTCCCGTTCAACTCGGGAACCGGGGACCAACCATTCTGGCCTCGTCTAAGGGTAGGACGGCTGACTTTGAATCAGCTAATCCTGGTTCGATTCCAGGGGCCAGAGCCACTGCGAGATCGTTCAATGGGTAGGACTCCAGATTCCGACAAACGCTGTCCCCGCGCCCGGCAAAATCGTTTTCGCCTACCGGCAAACACGGGACTCGGGATTCGGGGCACGGGAGACGGGGCTCGTGACCTGGGATTCGGGCAAAATGGGGGTTGCCCAAGGCGCGCCACAACCCGCCCGGCCCGAGTTCCGCAAGCTCGCGGCGTAGGGGCGGGCGAGTCGGTCAAATAGTCCAAACTTGCGGGCAGATATCAGATTACAGAGACAGAGCGATAAAATGTCCGTTACTCCAGGCGGAGGGGGCTCGCCCAATGGCCAACAGTAGCCAGCAGTAGCCCTTTATCCACAATGGACCCGGCACAAGTCGCCTTCCGGGAAAGTCACGCAAAAACAAATTCGAACTGTACCACTACCGATTCGCGAGGGCGCGCCGGCTCGGTCCCGTTACCGAAGCAGGTGAGAGCTTCCCTGCTCACGCATGCCAACGACTTTGGAAACTAATCCATCGGGTAGAGGCTGCAACCTCCGTCCACCATCAGCGTTGCGCCGGTCATGTAATCGGAGGCATGGGAGCAGAGAAAAATGAACGCGTCTGCGACCGATTCAGGGGGCTGCATGAAACCGAGAGGAATGGCTTTTTGCACAAGCGCCTGCGCACCATCCGCCGTGGTCACGTCGGCGCTGACGTAAACACATCGATCGGACGCGCAGCCGGTGGCCTGCACCCACTCCTGCGCTTCCTGTTCCGCCACGATGTCGTTCACCACCACGCGAGCCGAGTGCGCTAGCAAATTCTGCACAACCACCTTCCCGATGGCGCCCAGCCCCCCCGTAATCAGGATGGCTTTGCCTTGGAGACAATCCGATGCGAAGGTCATGGTTATTCCTCACCGGGGTTGTGCCTCAGTTTGGCCTCTTGTACAAGTGCTCGTCGCCTGCCACGTCCCGGCGGAGAGCGCCGGAAATACGGAGGAATCAAAGACGGCGACTACGAACCGCCAATCCAACAAACTGAGGCATGCCCATCATTCTGGTTCAATCTTGTCCCGTACAATTATAGTCCGAAACGCATTTTGGCAAGGCGCCGCCAAGCCGGCCTGGCCATCCCCATGCTTGCCATTCTGCCCCTGTTTCTGACATAACGGATAGCCGTGGTTCGGTTATGCATGCTCAAGAGGAGTTTCAAACCCAATGTTCATCATGAAGAAAATTGTCTCCCGTTTCCTCTTCCCTTTACCTCTGTCCTTGGAGTTTCTGTTTGTGGGGCTGTTCCTGCTTTGGTTCACGCGCCGGCAGCGGGCGGGGAAGGCGCTGGTCACCTGTGGGGCGATGCTGCTGGTGGGGCTCAGCAACAGCTTCACTTCGAATGCTCTCCTTCGCCCGTTGGAACGCCGTTATCCTCCTCTCGTCGTCGCCCACATCGGGCCGAGCGCTCCGGACGTGAGCTTCATCGCGGTATTGGGCGGATTTGCGGACAAAGATCCGGATGTTCCCGCAACCAGCCACATTTCGCCTGACCTGATGGTCCGTTTGACTGAGGGCGTGCGCCTGCACCGCGAAATTCCCGGCAGCAAACTCATCCTCTCGGGATGGAACGATTCGGCCGAGGGCATGGCGAAAATGGCGGAGGCGCTCGGCGTGAGTGCGGAGGATATCCTACCGCTTCCTGGGCCACGCGATACGGAGGAAGAGAGCCAACAAATTGCCCCCATCGTCGGGCCCCAAAGATTCATTCTGGTGACCTCGGCCTCACACATGCCGCGCGCCATGGGACTTTTCAGGAAAAGGGGCTTGCAGCCGATTGCCGCTCCCACGGATCACATCGCTCCCCGCCATCGTTTGGAATTCGACGATCTCGTTCCCGATGGCTATCAGCTTTTCAAGTCGCAGACTGCTTTTTATGAATATCTGGGGCTGGCATGGGAGACACTGCGGGGTAAGATTTGAAGGCGTGCAACCTGTTTGCAGCTTTACACCTCTATATGCTTATGGGATAATTTTGTTATCCATGACTTGGCAGGGCAGAAAGGGAATATGAAAAGACACCTCAGGAAGATTGCGGTAGGTATAGGTTTCTATGCAATGTTGGGGGGAAGTTTGTGGGCGGCGAAGCAAGCCGCGCCGGCTGCTCCGGAACAAGCTTCCGCGCCGGCATCCACTGCTGCTCTCACTGCTCCCGACCACGCCAAGTCTTACTATCACTTTATGCTGGCGCGACGCTACAAGGAGCTGGCGGGAGTCTATAACCGCGCCGACTACATTGACCGCGCGGTTTCCGAATACAAGCAAGCCATCGCCGCTGATCCTGATTCTCACTTCCTGCGCATTGAACTGGCGGAGCTTTATTCGCGCACCGCCCGCATCCCCGAAGCCATTCAGGAAGCCCAGGACGTGCTGAAGGAAGATCCCGATTATCCCGACGCTCACCGTCTGCTCTCACGCATTTACTACCACATGCTCGATACCACCCAAGGCGAGCACGGGGTCGCCAAGGAAAACCTGGACAAAGCCATCGAGCATCTGGAAGCCTTAGCGCGTGTGACGCCGAGTGACACGGATTCGATGCTGCTCTTGGGGCATCTGTATCGTGTTGACAACCAGCCCAAAAAGGCGGAAGAGACGTTTCGCAAAGTCTTGCAGACGGATCCGAATTCAAGTGTCGGTCTCGCCAACTTGGCGGAGATTTACATCCAGCAGGGCGCCTTTGACCAAGCTGTCGAAGCGCTTAGCAAGATTCCCGAAAGCGAAATGAGTTCCCAGCTTTTGGGCATGCTGGGTTATTCCTACTCGCAAACTCAGCAGTTCGACAAAGCCATCAACACCTATGAGAAGGCGCTGGCGCAGGAGCCCGACAACACGAACCTTCGGCGCTATTACGCTGACGCGCTCCTGAGCGCCGGCAAGAACACTGCCGCCCGCGCCGAGTTGCAGAAGGTTCTCAAGAGCGAGCCCGAGGATGGATTGAGTTACAAGCGCCTGGCGATGCTCGATCGCGAGGAAGGGCGCTTTGACGACGCGCGCCGGGAACTTGAAAAGGCCAAGTCCTTGAGTCCGGATGACCTGGAAATCCCCTTTCAGCAGGCACAGCTTGAAAGCACGGTGGGTAACAACGACAAGGCCCTTGAAATCCTGAAAGGGCTGGTGAAGCAGTCGGAACGCCCCGGAGGCCAGTACACGGTGCCGGAAGCCAATAACCGGGCCCTTTTCCTCGAACGCCTGGGTCTGGTGTACCGCGACCAACAGAAGTACCCCCAGGCCATGGACACCTTCAAACAGATTCAGGCGCTGGGACCGTTACAGGGTCCCCGCGCGGAGATGCTGATCATCGAAACTCTGCGCATCCAGCACCAGCCGGATAAGGCCATGGCGGAAGCGGAGGGGGCGGCGAAGACCTATCCCAAGGATCAGGATCTGGCCATCTTGTACGCCACCATGCTGGGCGAAGGGGGGCACGTGGATGAGGCCGTGGCGAAACTTCAACCTTTCCTCACCGGCCGCCCCCTCGATCGAGGCGTCTATATTTCCATCGCCCAGATTTATTTGCAGGCCAAGCGCTTCGACGCCGCCGAACAGGCGGTTCAAAAGGCGCTGGATTTGAGCCCGAACCCCGAAGACCAGGAATACGCGCTTTTCGTGCAGGGCTCCATCTTCGAGCGGCAGAAAAAGTACGATCAGGCGGAGGAGACGTTCAAGAAAGTGCTCTCGGTGAACCCGCTGAACTCTAGTGCGTCGAATTACCTCGGCTATATGCTGGCGGATCGCGGCGTCCGTTTGGAAGAGTCGGTCAAGTACATTCAGAAGGCGCTGGAACTCGAGCCGGACAACGGCGCATACCTTGACAGCCTGGGCTGGGCATACTTCAAGATGGGCCGCTACGACCTGGCGGAGACTCCTTTGGAAAAGGCCGCCAGCAAGATCCAGAACGATCCCACCATCCACGAGCATTTAGGCAATCTCTATTTGCGCATGGGCAAGACCGCCATGGCGCAGGAGGAGTGGCAGCGCGCTCTGAAGGAATGGCCGGAAGCCGTCTCCAGTGATTTCGACGCCGATCAGGCCAAGCAACTTCAGAAGCAACTCGATGACCTCAAGAGCCGCTCGGGGCATGGCAAATCTTCGGACTAGTGAGCCGTTGTAGGGGTACGGCAAGCCGTACCCCTACAACTTATTGGCGAGGTAAACTCGCCGCTACTTCTCCTTTTTGAGGTAGAATTCACCTGCCTGGACCCGCTCCGTGTCTTGCCCGCGGAGCTAGCTCAAAGAAATTTCGGGTTGGCCGCACGCAAGGCCGCCCCGTTGCGCGTTTACTTTGCCAAAGACACTTCGCGTTCGCTCCTTCGCCAAAATCAATGCCGGGCTTAAAATTCTCCGCCAGCGGCCCGATGGCTACCACGAAATTCGCACCATCTACCAGACCATCGCGCTGCACGACCGTTTGGGAATCAGCATTTCCAAAGCCGGGAAGGGAATTGCCGTCGAATGCGATAACCCGGTGATTCCCGGCGGGCAAGGCAATTTGGTTTACCGCGCGTGTGAAGCGTGGGCGCAGGCTCGCGGCTGGCGCGGCAGGATGCAGGTTCAAATCGAAAAGGTGATTCCTCTCGGCAGCGGGCTGGGCGGGGCCAGCACCAATGCCGCGGCCACGATTCTGGGCCTCGAGCGCCTGACCGGCGACCGTCTGGATTTTCCCGCGCGGCAGAAGCTGGCCGCGGGGCTGGGTTCCGACGTCCCCTTGTTTTTTCTCGGCGGCCGCGTCCTGGGCTGTGGCCGCGGGGAAGAGGTTTATCCTCTCAGTGATCTTCCTTCCCGCGCCTGCCTGGTCATTTTCCCGGGCTTCTCCGTTTCCACCGCGGAAGCTTATCGGCAAGCAGGTTTGCGGTTGACAGAGCAGGCCGGAACCGCGTACATTGGTAGTTTCGGTGCGTGGCCACAATTTCCCCTGATGAGTTGGGGACCGGCCGAGAACGACTTCGAGCATGTCGTTTTCGCGAGGTGGCCTGAGTTGGCGCGATGGAAGCGCCGTCTTATCCGGGCCGGGGCCGAAGTTGCCTCTTTGACGGGCAGCGGGTCTGCTGTGTTTGCCCTCTTTTCCTCGTCTCGTCAAATGGCCCGCGCCTCGAAACTCATCCCCAAAGGGTGGCTTTTTTTCCCGACACGCACACTGGTGCGCGCCGACTACCACCGAGAGCTATTTGTTCATTGAGTCATCGAGCCATTGATTCATTGAAAAGCTGTCCGTTGTCCGTGGTCAGTCGTCCGTTGCAAGCGATACGCGGTGATGGAGAGTCTGAAGCCACTGACGACGGACCACGGACAGCCTTTAAATGAACCAATGACTCAATGATTCAATGACCCAATTATCTTGGGAGGTCGTCCAGTGGTAGGACACATGCCTTTGGAGCATGGAACCCTGGTTCGAATCCAGGCCTCCCAGCCAGGCTTCATATCTAATTGTTTTAACAGTTAAGCAGGCGTGCGAGGATGCGATGAAAAGTCAGAGGGTTAGCCACACGCTGAAAATCTTCACAGGGAATGCCCATCCGGCGCTGGCCCGGGAAATCTGTGCGGAACTGGGAGTGCCGCTGGGTAAGGCCCAGGTGGGGCGCTTCCCGGATGGCGAGGTACGGCTGCAAATCCTCGAGAACGTGAGAGGCGCTGATGTTTTTGTCATCCAGCCCACCTGCCGTCCGGTGAATGACAATCTGGTGGAATTGTTGGTGATGCTCGACGCCCTCAGCCGCGCTTCTGCCACTCGCATTACCGCCGTGATGCCCTATTTTGCTTACGCCCGGCAGGACCGCAAGGACCGTCCGCGGGTTCCCATTTCCTCCAAGCTGGTGGCGGACCTGCTGACGTCCGCAGGGGCGGACCGGGTGCTGGCGCTCGAGCTGCACGCCGGGCAGATCCAGGGTTTCTTCGACATCCCGGTTGATCACCTTTACGCCACACCCGTCACCGTGGCTTATTTCCGCCGGCTGAGATTGAAGAACCTGGTGGTGGTTTCTCCCGACACCGGGGGCGTGGAACGCGCGCGGGGATTCGCCAAGCGCATGAACATTCCCTTGGCGATCATCGACAAGCGGCGCGAAGACGCCAATGTGGTGGCGGTGTTCAACGTCATCGGCGAAGTCGAAGGCAAGACGTGTTTGCTCGTCGATGACATGATCGATACGGCTGGAACCCTGGTCCAGGGCGCCAATGCCTTGAAGGAAAAAGGCGCAGACAAAGTCTATGCCTGCTGCACGCATGGGGTCTTTGCTGACAACGCCATCCAGAAAATCTGTTCCGCGCCTCTGGAGCAAGTGGTGGCGACCAATTCGATTCCCCTGTCACCGGAGGCGGAGCAGTGCGGCAAGATTAAAGTTTTGAGTGTGGGCAAGTTGCTTGCCGACGCTATTCGTTCCATTCATGATGAGACTTCCGTGAGTAAGCTCTTCATCTGAGGAGGCGGGGAAAGCAGAAATTGGAAATCAGAAACTGGAAAATGGAAACTGGAAAATAGAAGCTGGAAATCGGGAATCGAGGCCTAGCTGACCAATTTCGAGTTTCCAGTTTCGAGTTTCGAATTTCGAGGAGTGGAAAGCCATGAGTCAAGCATTCACCGTTGAAGCAGAGCCGCGCGAGGATTTTGGCAAGAACGCAGCGCGGCGCACGCGGCGCTCGGGACGCATCCCAGGCGTGGTTTATGGAGGGGGCGGTCCGGTCATCCCAGTCACCGTTGACCCGGAGGGAATCCGCGAGGTTCTCCACTCGGAGGCCGGCCATAACGCCATCTTCACGCTGCAAGTTCGCGGCAAGGCCCCGGCCCGTGCCATGATTCGCGATTGGCAGTCCGAACCCGTGCACGGCGGGCTGCTGCACGTGGACCTGGTGCGCATCGCCCTCGACGCCAAGTTGAAACTGAAGGTTGCTATCCATGTGACCGGTGAACCCCAGGGCGTGAAGGTCCAGGGGGGAATCTTCGAGTTCATGTTGCGCGAGGTGGAAGTGGAGTGCCTACCGGACGATATCCCGGAGGCCATCACCGTGGACGTGTCACCGCTAACCCTCGGCCATAACCTGCGCGTGGCGGATCTGCCCATTGGGCCCAAGGTAAAAGTTCTCACCGATCCGAACCGCGTGGTGGCTCATGTGGTGATCCTGAAGGTGGAAGAGGAGAAGCCCGCCGAGGTGGTGGCGGAGGCGGCTCCCGCTGAGCCTGAAGTCATTCGCAAGGGTAAGGCGGAAGAGGAAGGCGCCGAGGAAGAAGCCGGCGAAGAAAAGAAAGAGAAGGGCGAGAAGAAAGAGAAAGGCAAGGAGAAGGCGTAAGGGCAGTGACGAGTGGCAAGTGACAAGTGACGAGCAAGCGGACGTCGTCAGGTTTCTTGCCATTCTCTTAAACGAGCAGCGACAAGTAAATGATGGGGCAGGTCTTTTAGCTTGTCACTCGTCACTCGTCACTTGTCACTGTTTGTATGAAGCTGATCGTCGGTTTGGGGAACCCCGGCTACGAGTACCACCTGACGCCCCACAACCTGGGGTTCATGGCGATCGACCGCTTGGCCGATGCTTGCGGCAAGGAATTGTCGCGTCGCGAAGCGCAGGCCCTGACGGCTTCCACGGAACTGGCGGGCGAGCGGGTGGTGCTGGCGAAGCCGCAAACTTATATGAACTTGAGCGGCTTGGCGGTGGCGCGGCTGCTCCAGAACTACGAATTGGCGCCGCATGACTTGCTGGTGCTGGTGGACGAGATCGAATTGCCATTGGGCATGTTGCGTATCCGGCCCCGCGGCAGCGCTGGCGGGCATAACGGTTTGAAATCCATCATCGGCGCTCTGGAGGCCGATGATTTCATCCGGCTGCGAATGGGCGTAGGGCCGGACCGGCAAGTGGAGGATTACGTTTCCTACCTCCTCCGGCCGTTTCGCCCGGCAGAGACGAAGTTGGTTGCGGAGATGCTTGACCAGGCCAGTGAGGCCGTCCGCGTGATTCTTTCGGAAGGTGTACAAAAGGCGATGAATCGCTTTAACCGGAGGGTTCCGCCCACCGAGTCGTGAGGTCCCATGCGTAATTACGAAATGATTTTTATCGTCAGGCCCGATGTGGCCGACGACGATGTTCAAAAGCTCATCACGCAGATGGAGAGCGTGGTGGCATCCGCGGGCGGCAATGTGGAGAAAGTCGAGAAGATGGGCCGCCGCCGGCTTGCCTACCGCGTGGGCAAACAGCGCGAGGGCTTTTACGTTCTCTTCTACGTGCAGGGCACCGGAGACACGGTCAAGGAGTTTGAGCGCCGTCTCAAGGTGACCGACACGGTGATCAAGCACCTCACCGTCTGCACGGACGAGATTCTTCAGCGCGCGGAGAAATTCAAAGCCCTGCGGACCAAGCAGGAGGCCAAGCGCCGCCGGAGCAAGCCCGCTCCCGCGCCCGCTGCGCCCCCCGCCCCCGCGGAGAACGCGCAAGCATAAAGGAGCGAATCAACATGCCAGTTCCCAGAGAAGGCGCCCCCGCCGGCGAACGGCCCCCACGGCGTGAAGGTCAAGGTCCCGGTGGCGGCCGGAAGCAATACTTTCGCCGCCGCAAGGTCTGCAAGTTTTGCTCGGAAAAAATCGACGTGATCGACTACAAAGACGTGCGCCTGGTCGGCGAGTTCATCGCCGAACGCGGCAAGATCCTGCCGCGCCGACTGACGGGCACTTGCTCCACGCACCAGCGCGCGCTGTCGGAAGCCATCAAGCGCGCCCGGAATATCGCCCTGCTGCCTTTCGCGGCGGGAGCGTAAGAGTAGCCGGGACACGGGACACGGGTCACGGGACACGCCATGCACGAAACGGGATAAAGGAACCATTTGCTGGTGTTGATGGTCTGGCGTATTCGCATCCTGTGTCACGAATCCCGTGACCCGTGTCCCGTATCCCGTGTCCCGTTTAGAGGAGTTTCGCTATGGAAGTTATCCTTCTTGAGAATATTGATAAACTTGGAAGCCGCGGCCAGTTGGTGAAAGTGGCTGACGGTTACGGCCGCAATTACCTGCTGCCCAAGAAGCTGGCGGTGGCAGCCACTCTTCAAAACCGTAAGTGGGTGGAGCAGCAGCGCGTCCGCTTCCTCAAGCTGGAGGCCAAGGAAAAGGCCGATGCCGCCGATCTCTCGACGCTGCTGGAAGACGTCAGCGTTACCGTCATCCGTAAGGCGGGGGAAAAGGGCAATCTTTTTGGCTCTGTCACCTCCCTGGACGTTGCCGAAAAGCTCCTGGCCCAGGGCTACCACATCGACAAGCGCAAGATCAGTCTCGCCACGCCCATTAAGGTGCTGGGTGAGTACAATGTCCCGATCAAACTTCACCGTGAAGTGACCGCGACGGTCAAAGTTCTTGTCGAGCCCGACGAGGAGACCAAAGCCAAACTCAAGGCCGCAGCGGAAGCCCAAGCCAAGGCTGACGCCAAGGCTCCGGCAACCCCCAAGGAAGCCCCCGCCGCGGAAGCTCCGCGCGCCGAAGCTCCGGAGACCGCCGCCGAATCTGAACAAGAAAACGCCTAGCCGCGCCCGCTTCGCCTGTCCCTATCGGGGGGCGGAGCGGCGTGCGCTCATCCCTGAGTTGAACCGGCAGGCCGCACAGTTCCTCCGCCATCCGCAGATAATATCCACAGGCCGGTCTGACTTCTTCACAGGTTTTCCGGCTTTTGCACAAGATTTCCGCAGGCTGCCTCTACGCTGAGGCTTTACACCTTTCCCATACTACAACATACTTCTGGTGTTCGTGTTTTCTTCTCCACAAGATGTGGCCACGCATTGGTGGCATGGCACATGGCGTTGTGGCCCGAACATGTGAACAGGCAGTTCTGTAGTATTCTTGAAGTTTGAAGGCTTATGGGAGTGGCCGCGCCTTCCTTATCCTCTAGTTGCTGCTAGAGGGTCCGGACGATTTACCGGACAGAAAGGGGGTGAGGCCTATGAGAGTCAAGCTAAAGAAGTCGGCTCAGTACGTGGTGATTTTTCGCCAGTACTTCACCGACCGACATGGGAAGCGGCATTACCCGCCTCCCGGTCGCAAAGCTTGGCCCCTCAAGGTGAGGGTGAAGTAACAAGGCAAGACCCACGCGGCCACTCCCACCAGTTTGGCAGAGTTCTACCCCTAACAAGTAGGGGAACCGATTCAGGATCGGCCGTGCCCAGACAGGCACCTGCGGGTTTAACCCCGCACCCTCCGCCAAAGTTAAAATCTACTCGATAACCTTTGCGAGGAAAATCTCCAGCCCTAGTTCCCAGCTTCGCAGCCTTGGCTTTGACAGACCAAGCTCAGAGGAGAACACCTCCAACAAGCTGCAGGGTCGATGGATGCCGCGGATTCCCCCCAAGACCCAACGGCTATCGTAACACAACTGATTTGCACAGAGCCAGCCAATCTTTCCACAAGTTTTCTAGTTTTTCCACAGGAATTCCGAAGCTTAAGTCATTATATGGCTTGAGCAAAATTAGGGACGAGCCGAGAATACACCGATGCCGACTGCGACCGCCAGCGACCGATCCGTTCCTCACAACCTCGAAGCGGAACGCGCCCTGTTGGGCTCGGTCCTCCTCGACAACGGGGCTCTCAATTTCGCCCTCGAACTCTTGGGCAAAGAGGATTTTTACTCGGAAGCCCACCGCCTCACGTTCGAGAAAATGGGCGAGATCTCGGAGAAGAATCGCACCATCGATTTGGTGACCCTCTCTGAGGAACTCGCCAAAGAGGGCTTGCTGGAAAAAGCCGGGGGCGCAGCTTACCTGGCGGCGCTCACCGACGGGGTTCCCATCGGCACGACGGCGGCGATGGGGGAGTATTGCCGGATTGTCAAAGAGAAATCCACGATTCGCCGCTTGATCAATGCGTCGAACAATGTTCTCGCGCGCTGCTACGAAGGCACGGACGACCCCGAGACGCTGATCGACCTGGCGCAAAGTCAGGTTTTCGAAATTGCCGAGCAGCGGGTGCAGTCGGGATTTGCGACCATCCGCGAGATCGTTAAGACCAGCTTCGGGAAAATTGATGTCCTGTTCGACCGCGGCCAGCGCGTGACGGGCGTCGAAACGGGGTTCGAGGACCTCGATAACATGACCTCCGGCTTGCAGGCCGGGGAGCTGATCGTCATCGCCTCGCGCCCTTCGCTGGGCAAGACCGCCCTGGCGCTGAACATCGCCGCCCATGCGGCCATCAAGAGCCGCAAAGTGGTGGGAATGTTTTCCCTCGAAATGAGCAAGGAATCCCTGGTCATCCGCCTGCTTTGCTCGGAAGCGCGGATCGATAGCCATAAGCTCCGCACCGGCTTTTCCAGCCGCGAGGACTGGAACCGCATGACGCCTGCGCTCGGGCGCCTCTCGGAAGCGCCGCTTTACATCGAGGACACTCCGGCTTTGAGCATCATGCAGATTCGCGCCAAGGCCCGGCGCCTGAAAGCCGAAAAGGGACTGGACTTGATGATTGTCGATTATCTCCAACTCATTTCCGGCCAGGGCCGATTTGAGAACCGCACCCAGGAAGTCAGCTACATTTCGCGCAGCCTCAAGAGTATTGCCAAGGAATTGAAGGTGCCCGTCCTGGCGCTCTCGCAGTTGAGCCGCGCGCCCGAACAGCGGCCCGGCCAGCGCCCGCAACTTTCGGACTTGCGTGAATCCGGTTGCCTCGCAGGAGATACCCTCATCACCCGCGCTGACACCGGTGAACTCGTCACCATCAAATCACTCGCGGAACGCGCGCAGCAATCCCCCATACCCGTGTATGCGCTCAATGAAAAGTTAAAGGTCGTTCCCCACAATCTCGTGAAAGCATTTTCAAGCGGCCGCAAAGAAATTTATGAACTTGCGTTGCGAAGCGGACGGACGATCAAAGCATCCGCCAATCATCCGTTTCGGGTTTTCAGCGGGTGGCGCGCCCTTGAAACCCTGCGCGTTGGTGATCGCGTCGCAACGCCGACTAAGCTTGGACCAGCCCATGTGCAAGGGATATTGTCCAAGAACGAAATCATCCTTCTTGCGCATCTCCTGGGCGATGGCTGTATCCTCCCGCGGCAACCGTTTCACTACACGACCGCCGATGCGGATAATCTGGCTGCCGTTTCCCGCGCTGCAAAATCATTATTCAATATCGCGCCTCGCATCATCCGTCAAAAGAATTGGTGGCACGTTTACCTGCCGAGCCCGCGGCCCCTCACCCACGGCGTGCATCATCCGATCACAGATTGGTTCAGGCAATTGGGCATTCCGCTGGCGCGTTCATACGAAAAAATCATCCCGTCCGCCGTTTTCCAATCGCCCCCCTCATCCGTCGCGCTCTTTCTCCGCCATTTGTGGGCAACAGACGGCAATATCTCAAGGAAATTACTTCGCGGGCGCAAGCCCGCTGCCGCCATTTATTACGCCACAGCAAGCAAAACGCTTGCCGCGCAAGTGCAACACCTGCTTTTGCGTCTCGGCATACCCTCCACAAACCGCTTCGTTTCGCAGGGTGAACATCGCCCCAATTATCATGTGCACGTTCAAGGCAGCGTTGCACAATTACGGTTTTTGAGGGTTGTCGGAAGCTATGGTGCGCGAGGGAAAATCTCAGAAGAATTGATACATTCTCTTGAGACTATCACCCCTAATGCCAACATTGATGTGCTCCCGAAAGAAGCTTGGCGAGAGGTTGTAGAACCAGCAAAGGCTGCCGCTGGCATGAGCTGGCGGGATCTCGCGCGGAGCATCGGGATGGCTTATTGCGGCAGCACGCTTTTCCGGTGCGGCATCGGCCGCGAGCGATTAAATCGTCTTGCCATAGCACTCAAGAGCGATGCGCTGCATTGCTATGCTGCGTCGGAAATCTCATGGGATGAGATCGTGTCCATTACACCGCTGGGCACTGAGGAAGTGTTCGACGCCACTGTAGAGGGTGCGCATAATTTCGTCGCGAACGATTTCATCGTTCATAACAGCATTGAGCAGGACGCCGACGTGGTCATCTTTATCTTTCGGGAAAAGAGGGCGGCGGAAGGGCAGGAGGGTGAAGAGGAGTTCGTTCAAGGCGGGTCGGAAACCCACCTCATTATCGGCAAGCAGCGGAACGGGCCCACCGGAGACGTGCCGGTGGTCTTCTTGAAACCCTATGCGAAGTTTGAAAATAAGGTTCACGACGGCGGGGAGTCCTACACGTGAATCTTCCAACTGATAAACTTCTGCGCCCGACATGGGTGGAAATTTCCCTCTCCAAACTGCGCCGCAATTTCCGGCGGATTCGGGAGTTGGCCGGCGCGCGCAAGGTGATGGCCGTGATTAAGGCCGATGCTTACGGCCATGGCGCCGTGCCGGTCTCCAAGTGCCTTGCCGAGTGCGGGGTGGATTGGTTTGGCGTGGCGACCGTCGAGGAAGCATTGGAATTGCGCGCGGCGGAAATCCTGCAGCCCGTCCTTTTGCTCGGCGGGCTTTACATGAGCGACCCGGCCCACCTGATCAAGTACGGGTTGACGCCCTCGATCTCCTCCACTATGCGGCTCGACACCTATGCGGAATGCGCGCGCCGCTATGGCCGGCCCATTGAATTCCACTTGAAGGTCGATTCCGGACTGGGGCGGCTGGGCCTGCCGCTGGACCGCGTGGCGGGCTTTGTGGACCATTACCGCGAGCTGGAAGGGCTGCGAATGACAGGGCTCTTTACCCACCTTGCCTCAGCGGAGGATTTGGTGGCCTCTCAGACCGATGAGCAGGGGGAGCGCTTTGCCGCGGCGCTGGCGCAACTGCGCGGCTTGCAGGTTGAGCCGGAATGGATTCACGTTTCCAACAGCGCCGCACTGCTGACGGGGCGGAAATTTCCCGAAAACCTGGTGCGCATCGGTGCGTTGCTTTACGGGTACTGTCTGCCACTGGTCGTGCCGCCGGGGCAGGAGCTTCCCAAAGTGCCGGAGTTCGAACCGGTCCTCACCTTCAAGTCGCGCATTGTTTACATGAAGGACGTTCCCAGCGGCACACCCCTGGGTTATAGCGCGGCGTTTTACACGCGCCGGACTTCGCGCATCGCCACGGTGCCTGTGGGTTATGCCGATGGCTTAAGCCACGCCCTCTCCAACCGCGGATACGCCATCGTCCGCGGGCGGCGCGCGCGCATCGCAGGCAGCATCAGTATGGACCTCTCGCTCCTCGACGTCACCGACATTGCGGGGACGAACATCGGCGATGAGGTCATACTGCTCGGGCAAGCGGATCATTGCTCCATCACCGCCGTGGAGATTGCCCAATTGCTTGACACCGTCCCGTATGAAATCCTCTGCTCCATCGGCAAACGCGTGCCGCGTATTTATGTGGATTGAGAACTCGACTGGCCATTGCCCTAGGAAGCAGTTGGGCGTATGTTACCAGTCGGTCAGGCTTTAAATACCGGAAAGGACCATCCTATGCAACGACGCGACCTCCTCAAATCCATTGCCTCCACCGCTGCGGGACTTACCATCCTCAAGAGCGGAACGCTTCGCGGCGAAACCGCTCCCAGCAACAAACTGAATATCGCTCTCATCGGCGTATGGGGGCGGGGCACGGCCCACTATAAATCGCTCTGCCAGGAAAATGTCGTGGCTCTCTGCGACGTCAACGATCTGCGCACAAAGGAGGCTCTCCGGCTTTTCCCGCGGGCGAAGACCTACTACGACTGGCGGCAGTGCCTGGAGCAGAAAGATATCGAGGCAGTGGTCATCTGCTCGGCAGACCATCACCATGCTTTCATCGCCAACTGGGCGCTGAACCGCAATATGCACGTGTTCTGCGAGAAGCCGCTGGGAATCACCGTGGAAGAAGTGCGGGTGGTGCGGGCGAATTACCTTAAGCGCAAAGCCAAGGTGGCCACGCAGCACGGGACGCAGCGGCACGCGTATCCGAACTTCGCGCGGGTGCGCGAGTTGATTCTGGATGGAGCCATCGGTGACCTGAAGGTGGTACATAGCTGGGACAGCCGGCAACTGCCGCGGCCGGGATATCCGCAAGGGCAGGGAATGGTGCCGTCGGTGCTGCACTACGAGCAGTGGATCGGACCGTCACCGTATCATCCGTACAGCCCTCAGTACTTCGGCGGCTCCAGCGGCTTGAACTGCCTGTTCTGGAACATGTACCGGGATTTCGGAGTGGGGCAGATGGGCGACATGGGCGCGCACACTATGGACTTGGTCTGGAACGCCGTCGACGCCGGCGCGCCGACCGCCATCGAGGTCGACCAGGATGTCAGTGACAAATACAATCCCGACATCTGTCCGGTGAAGTTGAAGGCGCACTTCACCCATCCGGCGAATCAGTGGAGGGGGCCGCTGGAATTGGTGTGGTACCAGGGCGGGTTGAAGCCCCCGTCTCCCAACAGCTACACCGATGTGAGCAAGATGGGTAACGGCGCGATCTTCGAAGGCACCAAGGGCAGCATCCTATGCGACTTCACGAGCCGCGTCATCATTCCCAACGATGACGACGGGGATCTGACGTACTATCGACGGCGTTCGAGCGAGCAATTGCTTCCGCTGGTGAACGGGACCGGGATGCCGACGCAACAGCCCTCTGGGGCGAGACGGGCGGGGCGTCCGGCATCAGCACCTCGACCGCTGCCGCGCGGTTTTACGGCGTTTCCGAATGCGCAGCCGGGGCCAAACGGGTTCCCCACCGTCCAGTTCCTCGAAAACGGTCTGCCGGCAGCCCTGGGATTGCCGAATACAGACGTGGATTCGATTCTGGAAGCCGAAAAGAGCGGCCAACCTCCAAATCCCGACCCCTTCCAGTTGGAGTGGATTGCGGCCTGCAAGGGCAAATATGACGGGGCGGTCCACGGGACCAGCAGCAAGACACACTGCGATTTTGACTACTCCGGGGTGATGGTTGAGCAGATGTTGCTGGGGTTGGTCGCGCATCGCGTAGGGAAGAAGCTGGAGTATGACCCGGTTGAAGGCCGGATAACCAACGCACCGGAGGCGAATGATTATTTGAAAAGACAGTACGGCAAGAACTGGACGTTGGACGGTTAGCCCGGCTGTCGAACACTTCTTACCGGGTGGATTACTGTTTCAGGTCTCACTTACGACTTTCGAGCTTGGACTTTTGACCATCATTCACTGCTTACCCGGCTGCCGCCCGGCGAAGAACTCGGGGAAGATCTTGCGGTAGATGGACATTCCCAGCGCGGAATGCATGCCAAGTTTCTCCAGTGCGGCGATCTCTTCGTCCGTGGTGATTCCGCCCGCGGCGGTAATGGGGAGCTGAGTAACGGCGCGCAAACTGCGGAACCACTCGATGTTCGTACCTTGCAATCTCCCCTCCCCATCGATGTAAGTGCAAAGAAATCCTGAGCAGTAAGGTTCAAGCTGGGGCAGCGCCTGCGCACAGGTGAGCGGCAGCGTTTCCTTCCAACCATGAACGGCCACACGCTCGCCGAACGAATCCACGGCAATCACAATTTTTTCTCGCGGCACGGCCGCGGCGAGCTCACGCAAGAATTCGTGATTAATGCCCTTTGAGGTGAAGGCGCTACTGCCCACAATGGCCTTCAGCGCCCCGTCGTCTACCACCGCCTGCGCCCGCGCTGTGCTCCTGATGCCTCCACCCACACGGCAGGGTTTGCGGCGGCAAAGCTCACGCACGATTTCAGCGTTGTTATCCGCCTTACCCATCGCCGCGTCCAAATCGATCACTTGGATTTCCGGATAGACCGAAAACTTTTCGAGGACGGCAAGCGGCTCAGGTAGCTCGAGGAATTTTTCTTTGCCCTGGACGAGCTGAACAACCTTGCGATCCATCAAGTCAATACAGGGAATGACCATGAAATTATGAATTATGAATGCTGAATTTTGAATTCCTGCCGATTGCGCTTAACGAGGCGGGCGATACAGGCAACCGCCGCTTTCATAATTCATAATTCAGCATTCATAATTCTCCTTCAAATTCTTACCGCCACGCCTTGCGTGCGCAGGTACTCTTTCAATGTGCGGATGGTGTGCGTCTCGTAATGAAAGATCGACGCGGCCAATGCGGCGTCAGCGTAGCCCCGCAGGAAGACTTCCGCAATATGCTCCGGGCTCCCGGCGCCGCCCGAGGCGATGACCGGGATATGCAAGGCGCGCGCAACCATGGCGGTCAACTCGCAATCGAAACCCGCTTGCGTGCCGTCAGCGTCCATGGAAGTCAGCAGGATTTCGCCCGCGCCCAACTCCTCCACGCGCCGCGCCCAATCGAGCGCGTCGAGGCTCGTTGGTTTGGTGCCAGCGTGGGTTACAACTTCCCACCGGGGCGGTGCGTCGCCCTGTGAGGTAGGCGATGAATTTCGAATCCTGCGCGCATCAATGGCCACTACGACGGCCTGTCGCCCGTAATTCTCCGCAATGGTTCTGACTACCTCCGGCGTTTCGACAGCGGCCGTGTTGATACCCACCTTATCGGCTCCGGCGGAAAGCAATCGGTGTGCGTCATCGAGCACGCGAACCCCGCCGCCCACGGTGAGCGGAATAAACAGGCGGCGCGCCACCCGCCTGACGGTTTCCATCAGCGTGGTACGACCTTCGCGAGTGGCGGAAATATCGAGCATCACCAACTCGTCGGCCCCTTCGCGATTGTACATCTCCGCCAGGTCGCCCGGGTCGCCGGCATCGCGCAGGTTGACAAAGTGGATGCCTTTCACCACGCGGCCATCTTTGCAGTCCAGACACGGAATGATGCGTTTAGCGAACAAATTTGTCCTTCGTCCTTTGTCCTTGGTTTTTTGTCCGTTGCCACAGAACCGCTGAGGTTGTCGCGTTGCAACGGACAACGGACCACGGACAACTCACAAGTTCAAGAAATTACTCAGAACCTTCAACCCAACTTCTCCTGACTTTTCGGGGTGAAACTGGACAGCCCAGAGTTTCTTCATTTCGATTCCCGCAGCGAATGTTTGGCCATATTCGGTGAGGGCGCACGCTTCGGGCGTCACGGGCCCATAATACGAATGGCAGTAGTAAACAAAGCTGCCGTCAGCAACGCCGCGGAATAACTCTGTTTTAGGGTGGAGAACAAGCTGGCTCCACCCGACGTGGGGAACCTTGAAAACTCCCTGAAAGCGCGTCACGCATCCCGGCAGGATACCTAGGCCGGCGACACCGGAGGCTTCCTCGCTCGATTCGTAGAGGGCTTGCAAGCCCAGGCAGATGCCCAGGAAAGGTTTTCCCTCGGCGAAGGCTTCGCGCAGCGGTGCCAGCAAGTCGCGCTCCGCGAGCCCCTTCATCATGGCGCCGAAGTGGCCTTGTCCAGGGAAAATTATTTTTTCCGCCGCCTTCAGCGCCGCAGGCTGATCGACCCTTTCGGCCGACAGGCCCAGGTATTCAATCGCCTTGAGCACTGAGCCCACGTTCCCGCCGCCGTAGTCGAGGACGGCAATCATAGAAGCCCCTTGGTGCTGGGAAGTTGCGCTTGCAGGCGGCGGTCGCGCGAGCAGGCAAAGCGCAGCGCTCGCGCAAACGCTTTGAACAGGGCTTCAATGGCGTGGTGGCTGGACCGTCCGTACGCGACCTTGAGGTGCACATTGGCAGCGGCGCTGGTGGTGAAGCCGTGAAAGAAATCTTCCAGCAGCTCGGTTTGTAAATCGCCCACGTACCGCACCTTCAGGGGAGCTTTCAGCACCAAGTAGGGCCTGCCACTCAGGTCGATGGCGGCGATCGCCAGGGTTTCGTCCATCGGCATCAGGAAATAACCCGCGCGATTGATGCCCTTCTTGGAACCCAGCGCCTCACGCAAAAGTTGGCCGAGGACGATGCCCACATCTTCCACCGTGTGATGCTGATCGACGTCCAGGTCGCCGTGAGCTTCGAGATCCAGGTCGAAGGCGCCGTGCCGGGTGAAGAGTTCCAACATGTGGTCAAGGAAGCGAATGCCCGTCGAGATTTTGTAAGTGCCGCGACCGTCCAGATTCAGGCGCCCGCGGATATCGGTCTCGGCGGTTTGGCGATGCAAGGACGCGATGCGCGCTTTCATGCAAACCCCCTGTAGGGCCGAACGGCGTTCGGCCCGGGGCCAGCGCCGCTGGCCCCTACCATTCGATGCGACCTGATGAGGGCCTTCATGCAAACCATCCTGTAGAAGAGTAAGCGACCATGTTTTTCCAAGCCCGTACGCCATTGCGAGTCTGGATGAGATCTTGCAGGCGCTGAAGTTCAGCCATGAGGCGGCGCGTTTGCGCTTGCGAGCCGATCGTGAATCGCAGGTAACCCTTCAGGTGTGGGTCGTAACTCCAATCGCGTACCAGGATTTTCTTGCCGCGCAGTTGGCGGGCGATCTCCGGAGCGTGCTCGCCCACCCGCGTCAGGACGAAATTCGCGGAACTGGGGACGTAGGGAATGTCGTGGGCGTCGAGCCAGCGGCAGAAGCCCGCGCGATTCGCGCGGATGGTCTCCGCATACTTTCTCACCTGAGCGTCGTAACGGATGGCGATGCAAGCGCACATCAAGGCGAGCGAGTTTACGGCAAAGGGATTCTGCCCGCGTTGCAAGGGATCGATGAGTTGGCGGTTGGCGAAGAGGCAGCCCATGCGCAGCGCGGCCAGGCCGAAGGCCTTCGAAAAAGTCCGCGTCACGATCAGGTTCGGATATTTGCGAATCCACGGCAGGATGGTCTGCCCGGAGAAATCCTGATATGCCTCATCAACCAGCACCACCGTTTCCGGAGCCGCCAGCAGAATGGCCTTCAATGCGGTCTTGGGAATCTGCGTGCCCGTGGGATTGTTGGGATTGGCCAGCGCCACCCAACGTACATTTTGCTTTTTCAGGGTTGCGATGAATTCATCCGTAGGCAAGCGAAAATGTTCATCGTAGCGAATGCGCAGGATTTTCCCGCCCGCAACATTATTGAAGAATTCATACACCGGGAAAGTAGGCGCGGGAACCAGTAACGTGTCACCGGGATCGACGAACGTGTCGCAGACCATCTTGATTGCGTCGTCGGTGCCGTTGGCGAGAAGCATCTCTTCCGGGGCCACGCGAAAATAAGCGGCGAGCGTGCGGCGCCCTTCGTCGTACTCGGGATAGCGCGTCATCATCTCCGGGCTCAAGGCGCGCCGCAAAGCGCGAATCACCTGAGGAGGGCAGCCCACCGTATTCTCGTTAAAGTCCAGGCGCATCTTGCCACCGCGCCCCTCTTGGGGAGGACGGTACTTTTTCAAAGTTTCAATGGCTTGGCGGGGTCGAATCATTTGCTAATTCCTAAGGCGCTCCCGGATGCGTATTGTGGATAGTCCACGAATAAGGGCAATTGCCCGCAGGATTTCAAATCGCCTGTCTCAACTTAAACTACAGATTACATTGTACTTAACTTCCGTAAACGTCTTGGGGGTATCATAATCCCCGTGCTTCAGACATTTTGTCGCAATCATCGCCCGGAGCGTACGATTGCGAGCGTCAATTTGTCGACCGCACGCCGCCCATCTCGCGAACCACCATCCCTCTGCGTTGGGCGCCTTTCCCCACAAAGCGGGTCTGGACGGAATATGCGTGCGCCTTCAGCCCCTCGGTATTCGCCAGCGTGACCAAGGTCTTTTCCAGTCCTGCCAGCCCACGGGGGCTGAGCCGTTGGACGGAAATGGACTTCACAAAATCCGCGGCGCTCAGGCCACCGCGCAGACGCGCCGCTCCGCTGGTGGGAAGAATGTGATTGGTCCCCGAGGCATAATCTCCCGCGGCCACAGGACTATACGCACCCAGAAAGATGGAGCCGGCGGATTGGATGCGCCCCAGCAAAGTCGTGGCGCCCTCGAAGAGGGTAAGGTGTTCGGGCGCCAGGCGATTGACGAGTTCCGCGGCCTCCGCCATGTTGCGGGTGACGATGATTCCGCCCTGAGCGGCAAGCGACTGGCCCGCGAGCGGCAGCTCCAGCCGCGCCACAATTCCCCGCGCCGCCGCTTGCACCTGGAGCGCCAATTTGAGGGAAGTGGTGATGAATATTGCCACGGCATCGGGGTCGTGCTCAGCTTGCGCAACCAAATCCGCCGCAATCCACTCCGCGTTGCCGCGTCCGCCCACCAGCACCAGTTCCGATGGCCCGGCGATGAAATCGATGCCGCACTCGCCCGCCACCAGCTTCTTGGCGGCAGCAACATAGCGATTCCCCGGCCCTACAATCTTGTCCACGCGCGGGACGGACTCGGTTCCGAAGGCGAAGGCGGCGATGGCCTGTGCCCCGCCCAGTCGATAGATTTTCTTTACGCCCAGCAGGTCGGCGGCCACCAGAACGGCCGGAGCGGGTCGTGGAGAAGTCACGATCACTTCGCGGACTCCGGCCTCTTGCGCGGGGAAGACGCCCATCAGCACGGTTGAAGGCAGGGGGAAGCGCCCGCCGGGAACATAGCAGGCCACGCGCTCGAGCGGCCGGAGGATTTGTCCAACGCTCACGCCGGGGCGGGTGAGGCACGTCCACGTCCGCGGCAACTGCCGGCGCGCCGCCTTGCGAATGTTCGTCGCCGCCACGCGCACCGCCGCCACAAAGCCGCGGGGGACTTGGCGATAGGCACGGCGAATTTCTTCGCGGGATACCGTGAAGCCGGTCTTGCGGAGGTCGAGGCGGTCAAACTTCTTCACGTAACGCAGCAGGGCGCGGTCGCCGCGGCGCCGGATGTCCTCAAGGATAGGGCGCACTACCGCTTCAGCCTCCGTCAAAGTTGTGGAGCGCGCGCGGAGCAGTCTATCTATCGATTTCGTATCGCTGCTGCGTATAATATCCAACATATTTAGCCCGCGAAGCGGGCGCAATCCTGTCACTTGTGTCCAAAACAGGTTTTTGAGGTGATGGGTGAACGGCAGGGTTGCCCTCCTGCAACGGCGGCTTCAGAATGATGTTGCTGAAGTATCTCTGAACGCCATTGAGGAGGGCACCCC
>Ga0181533_1002089_pt1 | contig 24116 bp, 22 predicted proteins | sample PEATcosm2014_Bin_45_FD_119772 | JGI IMG/M metagenome (GOLD analysis project Ga0181533, IMG submission 119772) | Peatland microbial communities from MTU Mesocosm Facility, Houghton, MI, USA - PEATcosm2014_Bin11_60_metaG | ecosystem: Environmental > Terrestrial > Soil > Wetlands > Peat | place...
TCGAGCAGCACGGTGTCGGCCACAAGCTCCTCAGCAAGTGCAATTGCCTCCCGCTCTCCCGTACCCAGGTGGGCCGTGAGTTCGGCGAGGGAACGTTGGGGAGCGCGGATTTCCAGCCACGACCGTCTTCGCGCCAGCCAAGCGCCAACCAGCGGCGGGGGTCGTTGTCGAATAAGCTCGCCCGAAACCGCTGGCGGGATCAGGACGCGGCCATAGAAGGCGGGCAGGACGTGCGTGTGTTCGATCAGAATCAGATAACGAAGGGGACTGGAATCGGCAACGACGATCATTTGCGCGGCCGCTCTTCACTTTGATCGTGCTCCATCTCCGCCCTGCGCTGCTGCCACAGTCGGGCACGGGCATCGGCCTCGCGCTCGAAATCCTGGAGGGAGTATTCAAGCCATACTTCGTGCTGCTTGAGGAATCCATCCAAATCGTACCGGCTTTCGAATCCCAGCAGCTGGCAAAGTTGTTCTGCGCTGAGCTTCTTCGCGCGGTAAGCCTCCAGCAGCAGCGCCTCGAGGGCAGCGCGCGGAAGATCCCTCCATTCGGTGGTGAGCTTTTGCCCGATGTCCTCCGGCAACTCGATGGTGACCTGCATCAAAGTTCCTCCTGGACTTCATAGTATACGCCAGAAGTCTGTCAGCAGGTAACGCGGACTCCGCACTCGCCAACGCGGTCTCAAGCTGCTGATCGAGAAGGAGCTTGTCAGGCAAGTCGGGATCGGCCCCACGGACGCCACCAAATTCTACCGACCATTTGACATTTTTTGCGACTGACATTTTTTGCCTGTCACTCGCCATTATTCCATCCGATTGTGAAATCAATGACATGAATTCTCGGATGAGAATGCGATCTGCTATAACTGTGCCACCATGCTCGACCTTTTCCGGGTCTGGTTCGGAGCCGCGTTTCGCTTTTTTCGTACGCGTCAAAACTTGATGTTGGAGAACCTCGCTCTTCGCCAGCAACTCCTCGTCCTAAAACGCAGGCATCCTAAACCGAGACTTGGTCTGCTCGACAAGCTGTTTTGGGTTGCCCTTCGCCAACTCTGGTCCGACTGGAAAAGCTGCCTCTATCTGGTCGCTCCTGACACTGTGCCCCGCTGGCACCGGGCTGGATTCCGTCTGTATTGGGCCCTGCTTTGCAAAGTGCAGAGGCGAGCTGGCGGTAAGAAGATTCCGAGGGAAGTTCGGGATTTGATTCCCCAGATGGTTCCCGAGAACGCAACCTGGGGTGCTCCGCGCATTCACGGCGAACTCCGCATGCTCGGCTTTGAGGTTTCCGAACGTACCATCTCCCGGTGGATGCGACGCGCACCCAGAAATCCTGAACCCGTCCAGCGTTGGCGGGCATTTCTTCGTAATCATCGCGAAGCCATCGCGGCCATGGACTTCTTCGCCGTTCCCACCCTTACCTTCTACCTCCGTGGTTACCAAGAATCTCGTCCATATTGAATCGATTGATGTTGGCGCGGTTCCGCTGGTAAGCTCTCATTCCTATGTTCAGTCTGTTGGTTTCCCCCTTTACCGTCCTTTGTTCCTCTTTCCGGACGCGGGCCGCTTTGCAATTGGAGATGCTCGCTCTGCGCCACCAAATCAATGTGCTACGGAGGTCGCAGCGCGGGCGTGTTCACCTGAGGACTGCGGACCGCCTCTTCTGGACGTGGCTTATGCACCTATGGTCAGGTTGGCGCTCTGCCCTCGCCATGGTCAAGCCGGAAACGGTGGTCGCCTGGCACCGCAAGGGATTCCGGCTGTATTGGACTTGGAAGAGTAGACGGGGTAGGCCGGGAAGACCTCCAGTGTCTCGTGAAGTTCGAGACCGCCTTCGAAAGATGAGCTTGGCGAATCCGCTCTGGGGAGGACCCCGCATCCATGGCGAGATCCTGAAGATTGGGATTCAATTATCTCAAGCCACCGTGGCCACGTACATGGAGCACCACCGAAAACCACCTTCCCAGACGTGGCGCATGTTCCTCGACAGTCACCTGAAGCAACTGGCCTCCACGGATTTCTTCGTGGTGCCAACGGTGAACTTTCGTATCCTCTTTGTCTTTGTGGTATTGGTCCATCATCGGCGCCGCGTGATTCATTTCAACGTCACCGCCCATCCCACCTCGGAATGGACGGCCCAACAGATCGCGGAGGCGTTCCCTTGGGATTCGGCCCCACGCTACCTGCTCCATGATCGCGACAGCATCTATGGCGACGTCTTCCGGCAGAGGGTTAGAGGCATGGCGATTCACGAAGTCCTGACGGTCCCGAGATCGCCGTGGCAGAACCCGTATGCGGAGCGACTGATTGGATCGATTCGGCGGGAGTGTCTGGACCACATCGTTGTGTTCAACGAATCGTCTTTGCGACGCACGCTCAAATTGTACTTCAATTATTACCACGGGGCGCGAACGCACTTGTCGCTGGAGAAAGACGCACCGGAGACCAGACCGGTTCAACCGCCGGATCTGGGGTCAGTCATTGAACTGCCGGAGGTCGGCGGACTGCATCACCGCTACGAACGGCGGGCGGCTTGAACGCCTGTTCTCGGGCTGAGGGAGGATGCTTTCCGACCAAGGTCGGCCGAGGTCCGCGAAGACTCCGGGCCTTGGGAAGAGGATCTTCCCCGAGTTCCCGCCGCCATGAAATCTGTAGCCCGCACCTATTCAGCTACTCTCTCGACTCTTTGACACCCCTGTGAGTTGGTTGCTCTTTGTGGTCGATCGAGTTTTTGGCAAGGACAGGTGGAGGATGGAATTCACTGGGAAGGAAAAAGCTATGTGGAGTAGCCTGAGATTGACTTTAGTTGTGCTGATTCTGCTCGCCTACTCCTTACGGAAGACCCCCCTCGTCCCTAACAGGAGTAATGCAAATGGCCGCGAACAGAAACCTCATTAGAATCTGGTGGCAGGTAGTATTGATCTTGGCAGTGACCGGAGCAGATGCGTCCTTTAGAGAGGAGCCTCCTTTCTATGCCGAAAAGAGCCAGCTCCTCTACTATCTCGACCAACAGGGTGGCCGACATGCAGTAGGAACACGCGCGGATTGGGCCATTCGGCGCGGTCACATCCTGGCCAACATGCAACGAGTCATGGGACCACTGCCACCAAAGACGAGGAAGCCTCTGGACGTTCGCGTGGTCGAAGAAGTCCGCGTGGGCCAGATGACCCGAAAAAAACTGACCTTCGTCTCCGAGGATGGCGACCGTGTGCCGGCCTACCTGTTTCTGCCACCTCAGCGATCAAAGAGGGGTCCGGCCGTCTTGTGCCTGCATCAGACGACGAGGATTGGCAAAGGAGAGCCGGCGGGTATCGGGGGACTCGCCAACCTCCATTACGCGAAAGAGTTGGCCGAGCGGGGGTATGTGACCCTCGCGCCTGATTACCCCAACTTCGGCGACTACCAGGTAGACCCTTACGCGATGGGATACGCCAGCGCCACGATGAAGGGGATATCCAACCACATCCGCGCTGTCGATTTCCTGGTATCACTCCCTGAAGTTGATCCTAAACGCATCGGGGTCATAGGCCATTCTCTCGGGGGGCACAACTCTCTGTTCCTCGCGGTGTTTGAACCTCGGGTCCGGGTGGTAGTCACGAGTTGCGGTTTCAATTCCTTTGCCAAGCACCATGGGGGCGACCTGACCGGATGGAGTCACAAAGGTTACATGCCTCGGATTGCGTCAATATACGAGAAATCGCCGGAGAAGATGCCGTTCGACTTCACCGAGGTCCTGGGCGCCATCGCCCCGCGTCCGGTGTTTATCAACGCGCCGCTCAAAGACGAGGATTTTGAGGTGTCCGGAGTTGAGGACTGCGTCAACGCGGCGCTGCCGGTTTACGTGCAGATTTTCCACGTCGGCGATCGGCTGGTCGTCGTCCACCCGGACTGCGCCCACGATTTCCCACCCGACATCAGGGAACAGGCGTACAAGTTTCTCGACCGTTGGCTGAAACCGTGAGGTACAGCCCCAGGAATCTGCAGTCGGTCCAGTCCGAATACCTTGGCGAAGCTGATCGCTGAACCGTTGCTCCAGTGCCTCCTTGACAAATAGTGGCCTCACGTTTGACTCGTCAGGGAGGCGCCTCTGCTGTTGGCTCTTGCCTCGGGAACAAGCGTTGTGTATCTTCGGTTTGCAAGATCCAGTAACAGCTATGCGCTGTGGCGGCGCTCTAATAGCACCGAAACCGCCGCTACAGCCAGGTCAGGTGCCCTATGACACAAAACCATAAACTCACTCGACGTGAGGCATTGCGCGCAGTGGCCGGAGGCTTCCTGTGCAGCATGGCGCGTGGTGCACCGGCATTTCACCTCGCGACCTTCTCGACCGACGTTACACCTCCCTTAGGGGAGCCCCTGATCGGCGGGCTATTCCAACCGGCTCTGAAGATCGTTGATCCGCTCTATGCGAAAGGGTTTGTTCTCCTTGGTGCGGACAAGCCAATGGTGCTGGTCGCGGTGGATTTCTGTGAGATCCGGAACCTCGACACCCAACACTGGCACACGGCCCTCGCCGAGGCCGCGGGGACCGACCCTAACCGAGTCCTGGTTACCAGCGGCCACCAGCACAACGCTCCGCTCGCGGATACCCTGGCGGAGAAGATTATTGAGGAGTATGGCATCAAGGGGAAGGTTTGTGACCCGGCCTACCATGAACAGTGCATCCGGCGCACCGTTGAGGCAGTTCGCCAGGCGATCCGGAAGAGCACCCGAGTTACGCACTTCGGTTTCAGCCGGGCGAAAGTAGACCGTGTGGCGTCAAATCGCCGCGTGGTGCTCCCGGACGGCACGGTGAACTACCACCGAATGAGTGCGGCGCGCGATCCCGCGATCCGCGATGCCCCGGAGGATCTGATCGATCCCTACCTGAAAACCTTGAGTTTTTGGGACGGCCGCCGGCCCCTTGCGGTCCTGAGCTGCTACTCCGTCCACCCCCAGACTCATTTTGGCAAGGGTGACGTAACCAGCGACTTCACGGGGTTAGCCCGCCTGAAGCGTCAGGAGGAAACACCGGACGTTTTTCAAATCCTTACGCGCGGGTGCAGCGGAGACACGGTGACGGGGAAGTACAACGATGGGGATCCCAAGAACATTCCGGTGCTGGCCGAACGGCTTCGCGCCGGCATGGCCGACGCCTGGAAGGACGTGCAAAAGGAGCCCCTTACTAGTGTCAGTTGGCGTTACGCCCCGCTGCACCTGAAGATGAACGAGGAAGACAACCTTTCCGAGGCGGCCGAGAAGCGGACGTTATCCGATAAATCACAGAGATACCTTGAGCTCTTCCGCGCGGCGAGCGGACTGAGCTGGCGCCGTTGGGCGGCCGAAGGCCACGGCATTGATATCCCCGCCGTCGACTTTGGCGCGGTGAAGCTGGTACTGGCTCCGGCCGAAGCGTTTGTGCAATACCAACTCTGGGCGCAGGAGATGCGGCCGGACTCCTTCGTCATGGTGATGGGGTACGGCGAATGCGCGCCTGGCTACATCCCCACCAAGAAGGCAGTAGCGGAAGGTTGGAAGGACCACGCCTGGGAGTGGGCCGACCCACCGTCGTCGGAAGACGCCATGCTGCCGGCACTGCACGAGGCGCTTCGAAAAGCGTGACCGGTCGAGACGGAAATCGCTGATCTCTCAGGAAAGGCGGCTAGGGTGCGGCGGCGAAGGGGAACCAAACCGGGCGAAGGAGGGAGGGGACGGAGAGGCGTCCGAGAAATCGCTTGAAAAGGGAGCGATTTCAGGTTTTCCCGTTCCCGGAAGAGACAGGGCCGGCCCCTTCCTGTCCTGCCGGAGTCGCTCGGGATAGAAAGGATGAAAAAACGGCCCCAACCGAGGCGACGGGGAGTATACTGGCTCGTGGCCGGGAAGGCAAAATGGAAATCCTGGTTGAATTGCGAGAGCTCTCCAAAAGCCATCCACGCGGTGAGCAACTGTGCCGCGGCAAGCGCACCTGAGGCGCCGACGTATGCAAGAATCTCCAGCGGCCGCATCCATCCGTGGACCAGGATGCCCATGTTTGCTGGGCTCGCCGCAAGCGAAGTGTTCGTTCTGAAGTTTGTCAAACCGTGATCAGTCGGGGAATTTCATGCTGCGCAAGACGGCTTGAAAGGGTGGGCCCGAACGCAAACCAGGGGACCGCGTTGCCGTTGTTTCTCTTTGGATCCCCCCATTTGTTAGTACGCGTGAAGGCGACCTGAACGCGCGCCGGGCTCAATTCCTTCCACTCCGGACCTTGGTCCAGCCGGCGCGCATCCGATACAACCCTATGACTTTTCAGGCTAAATCGCCCGTAACGGGGGATCCTCCTGACCGGCAGTAACTTGCAGTGAGGCACATGGATGGATTCTTCTGCGACCGAGCGGAATGCAAATCCTGATTTCGCGCCCTTTCCTCGAAGAACGGTCTGTGGCAGCGAAGAGCGATGACCAAACGGTCCGGGCTGCGGGTTCTGTAACTATGGCCTAGCCCCAGCCTGCGACCCAAAAGGGACCTTCCCAATTTGCTGTGGAAGTGGTTGTTGATGGACGGGCTCGATGCGCACGATCCGCTCCATGACTGGTGCGAGCTTTACACCAGGGCGGCAGAACGTAATTAGGGCCGAATCATCACTGCAGACCGGGGCGATATTAGCCACGACTTGGTAGAATTTTTCTCGGTCGGATTCTCCGCTCAGTGGTCGGCCCTCGAGCTCTCCCATTAGATCCGGATGGACGGAAAGGGCTTGGTAAAGCTCAGGCCAGTGCTCACCGAGAACCGCCCACTTTCCAATGTGGCTAGCAGTTAAGGGTGGAGCGGAAAGTGCCCAGGAAGGAAAGGGATGGATTAAACATCGGAGCGGCAAGGCTCGTAGCAGGAGTGACCAACATCGATGTTCTCAATGCGGAAGCAGTTCTTGGCAGGCACAGGCAAGCCGCGCATGTAGATCGCATTATAACTATGCGGCACTAAAGAACCTCGGTGGCGTTTCCACTCTTTGCCGACTCGTAGCAGGCGGTGAGAATCTTTTGACTACGTAATCCGACCTCGCCGCCGATGGTGGTCGGATGTCCCTCCAGAATCGCATGGCTGAATTCCTCAATCTCGGCTTGATAGATGTTCACGGGGTCGGCCGTAATTTCCATTCCCTGCACCGCGGCCCGTGCTTGTTGGGCATCATACTCTTGTTGCGGCGTGACAAGGTAAGCCATCATCTCGCCCGCGCTCGCCTGGCCGATCGTACCCCTTGCCAGGATGCTTCCGAATGTGCCGTAGAGTTCCAAAAGGTTCTTGCTCCCCTCGTCGGCGACACAGAAAAAAGCGTCCACGGTTGCCAGCGCACCGTTGGCGAAGAAAAGCGTGGCGACCGCACTGTCTTCGGAAGCGTAGCTGTGGACCGTACGGTTCGTAAAGCAGCTTACCTTCTTCACTGTTCCGAAAAACATTTCGAGCAGGTCGATACAATGGCCGCCCATGTCAATAAGCGAGCCGCCTCCGCCCTGCGCGGGGTCCTGCCGCCAACTACCCTTCAGGGGCGGGTACCAGCAGGAAAGCTGAGCGCGTCCATACACGGGCTGGCCGAGCTTCCCCTGTTGAATGAGCTGAAGCGCTTTTTGATGCTGCGACTGAAACCGCATCATGAAGCCGCAACCCAATTGCACCCGCGCTTGCCGGCAGGCCGCGAGCATCTCTTCGCCCTCGGCGACGGTCATTCCCAAGGGCTTCTCACACAAAACATGCTTCCTCGCTTGCGCGCACTTGAGCACCTGACCGTAATGCCGGTTGGCCGGCGACGCCACGTATACGGCATCGATCGCCGCGCCCAGCAGGTCATCGATGGTGTTGGCAGCCAAGGTGTGAAATTGCCCGGCAACCTCGCCGTTAGGTCTTGCAGCGATATCAAAGACTGCAACCAATTCAGCATTAGTCGCGGGAATAATTCCTTCGGGAATAGTTCTTCGGCGAGCGATGCCTCCCGAACCGATCACTCCCCAACGGACCTTGTTTGTCATATCCCACTGACCTCACGAAGAGAAGAGTGTATGGAGTTGCTTGAGGGCGGAAGCGGTGAGCTCCTCTCCCGCATTGCTTTCATAAAGGGTGGTCCCCGGCGTGGGCTCGTAGCCGCCTTGCCCGAAGGCTTCCCTCGTTGGAAAGTACCCCATTGCATCGTTGGCGAGCTCGATGATGATAGTGTGTTTTGCGGGGGACTGTTGCTTGATCTGAAGGCCAAACTCACAAAACATTTCCCCGGGGAGGGTCACGATTCCCAGATCCCCGATACGGAGGGCGCACACCTCAGCAAAATCGTCTTCACTTTGCTGGCGATACATTTCTGCCCACATGCGTGCGTAGTGTTCATCGGGGAGGCCATCCACTTGGCCGCGCGCCGGATGGTCTCTGGCCTTACCCAGAACATCTTCAGCCCATCGACGCTGGTCTGCGCTGATCTTCAGCCGTCTCAACCGGACGCTTTCCCGCGAGAGTGAAATCCTGTTACCTTGCACCGGCACGGCGCGATTCTGAGCTTCGAAGGCTGCAACTCCAATCAGGTACCCCACGCGTTGCGCCATTTGAAAGCCCCGGCCTTGCGTCCTATCGGTGTAATCAACGTGATTCACATTGCCACAGCAGCCATTGAAGAAGATCGGAATCAAGCCGGTTCCGCTCAGCCGCGAGAGGCTCTCGGCCATATAGCCGGGAAAATCCGCAGAGTAGAGCCAGTTGTCTCCGGCGAGGATAGCCGGATGCAATGGGAAATTCACCAAGGTGGCGACGGGTCCACTTTCCTGCTCAACCCCCAGGCTTATGATCTGAGGATCAACGGCTCCGAATGCTCCGACGACGAACTCCGGGTCCAATCGTTCCCAGTTCATGTGCGTCTTGCCATCTTTGCAGCGCAACCGCCGAGTGAAGGGCAGTCGCTTCTCCTGCGCGGTGCCAAAAGTCAGGCGAGAGGGTTGGAGCCGGTGGTTGGCCAAAACCACTGCGGTGGCAGCTTTGGTCAAGAAACGCTCGAGGGCGGCGTCTTGGGACTTGGGGAGCAAGCCCAACCGCATCGCTGCGGGCGCGCTGTGCGTGTGGGTTGCGGCAATGACGATGTTTTCGGGTCGCAGGTCAGTCTGAGAGGCAATGAAGCGCCGCATCAGCGAGGTGTTGTCTCGATCGATCATGCAAATGTCGATCGACAACAACGCTGCTTTGGCGCCCTCGGAATCCTGGAGCACGAGCGCGCGTGAATACAGCGGGTCATGGATGCCCCGCGCAGCATAATCATCGCGAAAATTCCCGAAGAGGGGCAGGCCCAGTTCGGGCGTGTAATCAACCTGCGCGACACCTACTCTTAAGTCTGTCATCGATGTTACTCCCTCAGAAGGCTACCGTGGCAAGCCAAGCGATCGTGTTTCTGCTGGCGCCGAAATCGAGGCAGAGATCATGACACCCTTGCACCGCCGCCCACGCGGGGAGAATCGTCATCCTATTTCGAATATGCTTTGATCACTTTGATGACCGCATCTGAGATTTGGCGCATGTCCTCTTCGCTAAACGTGGGATAGGCGAAACAGGTAAACGTGTGGCTCTCGTGCCAGAGCGCGTTGGGGACTTCGACCTTGCTGTAGTCCACGCTGTGGGGATCGGCATACTCTTTCGAAGTAAAGGGAAAGCCTGATCGCCCCAAGCCTTGGTGTTCGCGGAAGGCCCGCTCCGTATGGCATTGCGGCCAGAACACCTTCCAGCAGGGAGCACCCTCAGCACTGGCAGCTCGGGCAAACTCCTCGATGTCGCACTTCATCTTCTCGATGTCCAAGGAGAAGGCGAGCGTGTAAAAGCCGTTCTGCCGTTCCGGCGTGTCGATCGGCAGGAATTTGACTTGTGGAATCCCCTTTAACGCATCGATCAGGATCCTGGCATTCCGGCGGCGAGTGGGCATGTTCCATGAATCCATTCGGTCCAGCTCCGCCAATCCGATCGCGGACTGTATTTCCGTCATGCGATAATTCCAACCCACGCGGTTATGAATGTAGGGAAGCTTCTGCTCCATCTCCATGAGATTCAGGCGCTCCTTCACGTCATATCCGTGATCGCGAAAACTGCGGGCGACCCAGGCCAAATCTTCGTCATCGGTCGTGACCATGCCGCCCTCTCCACCGGTGGTGAAGGTCTTGTTTTGGCAGAAGCTGCACGCTGCCATATGCCCGATCGTTCCTGTGTTCTTCCCTTTGTGAACGCCACCAAAAGCCTCGGCGTTATCCTCAATGACATAGATATTATGCCCTTTGGCAAAGGCCATGATTTCGTCCATTTCACAGACGTTCCCATACAAGTGCACGGGGATGATGGCTCGAGTCCGTTTGGTGACCAGTTTTTCCGCCGATTCGACACTGATGCAATGATCCTCAAGGTTAACATCCGCAAACCGTGGAATAGCCCCCGCTTGCACCACGGAAAAACTTGTCGCAATGAAGGTATAGCTGGGCACAATAACTTCGTCTCCCGGCCCCACGCCCAATGCCGCCAAGGCAACGTGTAACGCTGCGGTGCCAGTGGCGACGCTGATGGCATACTTGCTCCCTTGCCATTCTTCGAAGCGCTTCTCGAACTCCATTCCTTTGCGGCCGGTCCAGTAATTCACTTTTCCGGACCTCAATACTTCCTCGACCGCCATAATCGCGGGCTCGTCGAAACTCGGCCACATCTTCAGCTTATTCGTTACGGCCTTGGGTCCCCCATTGATCGCCAACTGCTCTGTTGCGGTTGCTGTCATGGCTTCTCTCCTTCAGGTCTGCCGATCTATCTCCTTCGCCGGAAGTTTCTACTCCTCAGGCGCGCGACTTCAATACTCTCAGGAACCCGTTACTGTGCTTTTCTTATTTGGAAGACTTTTTTCGACGGTCAGCTTGCAAGTCGCATCTTTGCAAGTGCTGAGGTCGATGTTGAATTTGAAGCCGAAGGGCTCCAGCACGCGTCGGTAAAGCACGTCGCAATGCTCGCAGTAATGTTCGTACGGCTCGATATGCTTCGACTCGTTCAGGCGTCCGCGGCTGGGACAATGACGCATGTCAATCTCAAACGTCCCATTCTTCTCATCGAGCGTCATTCGAAAGTCCGCGGCTTCTTCCCTCAGTGTGTGGCTCCAATATTCAAAACAACCCGCCAATCCCCTAGTCGCCGCCAAGTCACGCAAGTTGGTCAGGAATTCGTCCGAAAGGCTTTCCCAGAACTTGACTACCGCCTCCTTGCCACCTTGCGCCTCCAGGAATTTGAACAACTCGCTATAGGCAGGAATGAATTCAGTGCAGGAAATCATGCCCTTACTCCTTCGTTTTCCAGAATTTCTGCACGCACCGGCCTTCGCCCGGCTCGTACTGGCAACTACTCTTGTAACCCGCCGCGCCGCAAATTGCTTCGTTAACCACCACGGTGGTTTCGCAATATCGAGGGGTAAAGAGGCGGTTGGTTTTCTTCAGGTGGGCGATGGCAGGACATTCATGAACCATCAACGTCAGCACGCCATCCTGAAACTCTAGAGAGAGCCTTCCTCCCTCTTTCGTAAAGACCTCCCGCCAATGTTTTTCCAGGGCGGAAAGGCCATCCTCCTTCAGTTGCTGGCTCAAGGGCGCATAATAACTGCGTCCCACCTGTCTCAGGAATTCTGCCGTGGCCTCGTGCCCATAGTGATCATCCAAATACTTGATGCCATAGCAGAGCGCGCCGTGAAAGTCTTTGTGAAGGTAATCGTGGTCGGTGGCCTTGCAATCCAGAATCCGTAGACCCTGATCAGGGTCGAGCATAACCCTTCCTCATTTACAGGCGATCCTGCCTTCCCGCTTGATCCGCACCAGAAGTATTCGCACCCAACATTGCCTGACCCCTAACTGCCGTGCCCCCGCTTCAATTCATGGAATACCTTCAACCGGGCCTGTTCTTTCATGGTAATCACCAGTACCTCCTGCTTGCTTATCCCCCCAGTGTGCTGGACTCAAGAAAGAACTTTTCATGTTGCTGCGACCCATGTAAACAACATGCTCGACAAAATAACACATTTCGGCTAATCTGTCGACCGTCGACGGTTTTGTTGTCCATCGCTCAAATCGATTGATCGCAATTTGGACAAGGGCTTGGCCATCGATGTCGCTCGCGGTCTGGGCGTGCAGGACTTGAATCACGGCTATTTACAACGGATGAAGTTGGGGCAGTGATATATGGATAGGGTGCTCATCGAAGGGAAAGGGGCTCTCCTCAAACCTACCTTTTTGGGTAGCTTTGTGAAGTATGCTCAGAGGCCCGAGGAGATTTTGTTTTCCCTTCGCAAAAATTTGCCTCAGCCGCTTTGGTGTACCATGAATGGGCACTCCTATGATGTACTTGAGGTGCCTATTTTTTTACGTATTTCGACATTGTGAGGGAGATCATGAAAGTGCTTTCTGTCCTTTCTTGGAGCGATTTAAAGGATTCTACGCCCCCATGACGGCGGGCGGGCATCGACCCTTTGCTCGAAACGCCCAACCTCCACCTGGAAAGATCGCTCGGCCCGATCGACTCTTTCCCGTAATTACCAAAGCACTCGCATATTTGACCGAAGCCGCGGGACTAAAGGGAGTAAAAGCCAATGCGTAACGAGGACAAAATTTCCGTCGCGCCGCGACTAACGCGTGTTGTCGATCTGGAGCAAAAAGTCGGCAGATTTTTTACTTCGCAGTGTGAGTATCAACAAGTTGCCTGCGCAATTGGAGCAATGTGAATGCCTTCAAGAACCAACGCGATAGCAACAGGGATTGTCTACGAGAACCCAAAGCCATATCTGCGCAGCATTGTGGCCTACCATCCCTCACTGGTCATCCTATCGGAGACCGAGTTTCTCGCGACGTTCGATGTGGGAGAAGCGGTTGAATCGCTCGACTACCATACTGTCGTGGCGCGCTCGAAGGACGCCGGCCGGACGTGGCTACTGGAGGGCCCAGTGCTCCACGATCCTCCACCTCGCACAAGTCACACAATCCGTACTAGTCGACTCGGGAATGGTACGCTTGTGGGTTTTGGTGCCTGCTTCCATCGGGATGATTCAGAGGCGGGCTTGATCAATCGTCAGACTGTCGGCTTTGTGCCGACCGACCTGTTCTTCGTGCGTTCAGAGGATGGCGGTCGCTCTTGGACATCTCCTCAAGCCATCATGCCACCCTTGATAGGGCCGTCGTGGGAACTATGTCATCCGGTTGTTGAACTCCGAGACGGTCGATGGATCGCTCCCACAGCCACTTGGCGGGGATGGCGAGGAGAAAACCCTTCCGGCGACCAGACCGTGGTTCTTATCAGCGACGACCTGGGAGAAACCTGGCCCATTTATGGGAGGGTTTTTGATGGCCGAAAAACCGGTCAGAGCCATCTAGAAGTTTCCGTAGCGCAACTCGACGACGGTCGTATTCTGGCCGTCTCGTGGGTCCACGATTTGACAAAAGGGAAGAATTTCCCGAGCGAATACTCCATAAGTGAATCGCGCGGCGAGAGGTTTAGCGAACCTATGCTGACGGGGTTCAACGCACAAACGTGCAAACTAATTCAGTTAGATAATGGACTTATCTTCTGCGCCTTCCGCGATAGCGAGCGACGAGGGTTATGGGCTAGGACGGCGCGCCTACGCCGGGAGACTTGGGAAAACTTGAGCGAAATCTCCCTTTGGCAAGGGGCCGAAACAGGCATGCGAGGCCGCTCATCCAGCGCGGAGGAATTGAGCGCTTTGAAGTTCGGCTGTCCCAGCATTAAGCAACTTTCTAACGGAGAAGTGCTGCTGCTCCTCTGGTGTCAGGAGGACTGCCTCACCCATATACGATGGATCCGTATTCAAGTTGACCAAGGCGTTGATTCAACCCAGCGAGGCGCTGGCCGACTTCTAATCCTTTAGTACGATTGGAATTCATCCGCCCCGCTAAATCCCGAGTTCACCCATATGGAGAGCTTCTGTAATCCACATAATTTTCGACATTGGGTGGTAACGACAATCCAACCATGCCCGCAGTCATTACAGCCAGTCGAAGACACACTCGAAAAATATTCTGTTGGAAGAATATTCTTGCGGAATCCTTGGTTTGTTTGTAAAATCCGATTTCTGTCGACCGTCGACGGATAGCTGAGTATCAAAAAACCCCGAGGGGGAAATGACGCCGTTAGGCCGTCACGAACGGAATTGTGCACTTCCAGTAATTAAACCGAAGTGTAACGGGCTTGCGACGAATGCTTGAGGCAGATTTTTGGGATGGCAGGGATTTAAGTTTTCTAAGGAACACGGACCTCATCAATTCATCATCGACTGGAGTGAACCCCGAATGAGCTCACAACGGATAAGAGGAGTTGTCCCTCCTGTTGGAACGCCCTTGACCGACGGCGACCATGTCGATGAGCGAGGATTGCGCCGACTGACTCGGTACCTCCTTGATGCTGGCGTCCATGGGATTCTTGCAAATGGAACGATGGGGGGGTTCGCTTTTTTGACTGATGAGGAGCAAATCCGCGCAATATCCATTGTCGTGAGCGAGGTTAACGGTGCCATCCCTGTTATGGGGGGACTGGGAGAAACAAGCACGAGCCGCGCGGTATGCAAAGCCAAGCAGATTGCCCGCGAGGGCGTGACACATATATCCGTCCTGCCCCCTTTTTACTTTTTCACTGCTCAAGAACATCTCATCGCCTACTATTCTGAAATTGCAGCAGCGGTTGACTTGCCCATCTTTGTCTATGACAACCCGACCTTAACCAAGAATCCCATCCACCCCCAAACAGTTGCGGAACTACGAAGAAGTATCCCGAATATTGTAGGTATTAAGGAGAGCAACCAGGACTGTTCCAACCTCCAATGCTTGCTCGCTCTGATGAAAAGCGAATCTGAGTTTTCTGTGCTGACGGGCAGTGAATTCCTGATTGTGGTTGGTTTGCAGATGGGTTGTGACGGTTTTACCGCAGGGTTGCATAACCTATCCCCGCAATTGGCTGTCGCCCTTTACGATGCCTTCTGTAGGGGCGATTTAAAAGCCGCCCAGCAATACCAACGGGACTTAATCGAAACGTGGAAATTATTCGAAAATGGACATATTTGGGGTGCATTCGATGAGGGGTTACGGTACCTGGGACTGGCCGATCGCGCGACGGGGGCACCTTACGTCACAAAACTAAATCCCGACGAACTCACCAGGATCCATGCCATTCTGGACCGCTACGTTAAGCCCTATCTCCATTTGGACCGTGAGCAGGAGGCAACTTATCCTTAGGGGTCGCAGACTTTGCAAAATCCTTCCATCGAAGCGCAATGTGGGCCTGCATAACATCTTCTGCTGATTGCGTGGAGTTGCCGCGCAGGAATTCGAGCAGCGGTCTGTGTGAGTCAAGCACCATTCTTTGCATCTCTCTTCGCAAGAGCGTAAGCATCGCATGGGCATACAAAGGGGTAGTCAGGCTGGTCAAGATTTTCTCGAGGAATTCATTCCCTGACAAACTCCAGATCATGCGGTGGAATCCGACATCGATTTTCACGGACTCATTCGTTGGAGCTGGCTCCATTCGCTCCATTTCTTTGACCATTTGGGCCAATTTTTCTTCCTGCCATGGCGTTAAATTGGCTCGTCCAAGTCGGAGGGCCTCTGCTTCTAGCACTACTCTTAAGCTATTGATTTTCTGAATACTCTCTTCCGAGATGCTTACGACAAACATGCCCTTTCGGGGTACCTTAACTATCAATCCTTGCTCCTCCAGTTGCTGAAAAGCTTCGCGAATGGGAGTGCGGCTAGTATGAAACTCGCGCGCCAATAGGCTCTCGTTGAGTCTCTCTCCCGGTTTAATATTTGCGGAAAGGATTGCGTTTGTGAGCAATCCGAGAGTTGTTTCCTTCAGACCTTCGTGGATATTAATTGGCTTAAACAAGAACTCTTCTCCTTTACTTATGAATACCGTCGACAGTGTACAGACCAGTTGGAGTATTTGTCAAATCCATCTGATGTTCAGGGTGTACGAGATTAAAGGGGGTTTGGGCTTTTTGGCTTGATTTCTCCAGGTATATTGTAGTAAGTGTACTACAATATGCCCAAGACCTCCGATTATCCCTCTCTCGAACAGCATCGTCAGCAGCTTCTCCAGCAACTCTCCGGCTTACCCGAAATCAGGCGCGGCTCCCTCACCGAGCAATTTCTCACCGTTAAGCGTAAGGACGGCTCGCGCCTCAAGCGTGGACCTTATCCGCTCTTGACGCGCAAGCAGGGCCAGAAGACCGTCTCCCAACGCCTGACCGATCCCGCCCTGGTGCCCTTGTATCGGCGACAGATTCAAGCCATGCGGCAGTTTGAAACGGTGGTGGACGGCCTCGTGCAAGTGGGCGAGGAGCTCAGCGATTTAGCGGTCGCCGAGGCCGTGCAAAAAAAAACTGCTGGTGGAATTGGAACAAGCCGCCGAGGTGCGTCGCCTCGCCGCCGCTCTGGGCGCTCGACCGACACCGGACTTTGAAGCCTGGGAGAGTCTCCTGCTGCACGCCGCCCGGCAAGGTGGGGCGGGAGTCTTGGGGGCTCTGCTCGCCCACTGGCAGCAGCATACTCCTCGCCCGGCGATTCTTTGCCGGTGTGGCCAGCGCATGCGGAGCGCTGGCCGACGCCGCAAAGGGTTGTTGACCACCCTCGGCCGGGTGCCTTGGGCACGCGCGCTTTATATCTGCGAGGGCTGTTCCCACCGGCGCTTTCCCGACGACGAGCATTTGGATATGGTGCAAACGACCTATTCGCCCGGCGTGCGCCGCCTCATGGCACGGGCCGGTAGCCAAGCCCAGTTCGAGCAGGCCGCCGAAGATTTGCGCTGCTACGCGGGGCTAAGCGTCGAAGCGCGGGAAGTCGAGCGGGTGGCCGAAGAGGTGGGTCAGCAAATCGAGCAGTGGCGGGCGGCGGAACAGGAACAGACCTTGCGCGCCGTCCGCAGCACTCCGCTTTCTGCCGCAGCCTCTCCAGCCAAATTCTATATCAGCTTCGATGGCACCGGCGTCCCCATGCGCGCCAGCGAACTGGCCGGACGGCGCGGCAAACAAGCGGATGGCTCGGCCCGTACCCGGGAAGCCAAGCTGGGTTGTGTGTTCACGCAAGTCGGCTTGGACCGCAAGGGCCGTCCGCAACGCGATCCCGATTCCACTACCTATGTCGGAGCGGTTGAAGCGAGCACTCTGTTTGGCTGGCGTCTCTATGCCGAGGCGCTGCGCCGGGGTTTGGAACGGGCCGCGACCGTGATCGTGCTCACCGACGGGGCGCGTTATAACCACACCATTGTCCAAACCCATTTCCCCCAGGCCGTGCATATTGTCGATTTGTTCCACGCCTATGAACACTTGACCGCCATCGCCCAGATCCTCTGGGGGCCGGAGGCCAAGGCTCTGAAATCCTGGCGCGATTGGTTGGAGGCCGGCGACATCTGCCGACTCCTTCGCCAAGTCGGCAAACGACTGCCGGCTTCCGCTCCCAGCAAAAAAGCCATGCTTAAACAATTGGGCTACTTCGAAAACAATGCGCCCCAGATGCACTATGCCGAGTACCGCGCCCAGAAGTTCTTTGTGGGTTCCGGAGTGGTCGAGGCCGGTTGTCGTACGGTCATCGGCGAGCGCCTTAAACAATCAGGAATGCGCTGGTCGGTGCGCGGAGCCAATGCCATCATCGCCTTGCGTTGTTGCATCCTCTCCGGTCGATTCGAAGATTTTTGGGCCTCGCGAACCCCCTAGCTCCCCCTTTTATCTCGTACACCCTGATGTTCATCTGACGCCTGCAACGGCAAGACAGGAGATTCCTATTTTACCAGAGTAGAAAGGTGCCATCAAAAGACAAGCTGAGCACATTGGCCGAATGAGCGAGCAGGTGATCAGCGTGCGATTCATCGGGCGCACTTACGAAGAGAGGAAACAGGATTTTGTGTGTCACACCTTCTATGTGCGATGCCTCGGTGGTCACTTCAAAACCGGCCATAGGTGGTCGGGTCAAAACCGGCCAATGGGAGGCCGTCCGGGACTAAGTTCTCTTACCCTGCCTGCTCCCCTTCTGGCAAGCCGGTTTTGGTTCGCCAGCTTCGTGGGCCGCACTTCAGCAGGTGTCCGTGGTGCAGGAGGCGGTCGAGCATGGCGCTGCGGGTGTCGGCCCAATGCGTTTCCCAAAGGTCGAGGTACGATCCGGCACGAAAAGGAATTGAGACTGTTGAGGGTGGGTCGGTTCTGGCAGTTTGGCGGGTGATTGAGCATTATGATGCACAAGCCGACGGTTCGAACGGTCGGTATCGCGCAGAATGAACCTTTTCCGCCGGTCGCGAGGTGATAAAGGCCGTCCTATGCGACCCCATCCTTAGCAACAGCGGCTCCATTTCCCCCGAACCCGGACATAATGAATTCCCTCAAAGAACCACTCAGGCAAACAGCCATTTGTTGGTCCTTTTTGGAATTCATTACTGGTCTTCGATTGTATCCTGCTGGCGCGTGGGGGGTACCCCGCGATGCCGAACTTGGCGACGTACGCCAAAACGCGCGGGTCCGGAGTGGGCGTGAGGGTGCTTGCAGGCAAACAATCGTTCACAAAATAAATTGCGCCCAGCAATATGGTCCATGCAGGAAGCACGAACGGAAAAAGAATCGCATCGGTCGGTGCCGGGGCCGCCATGGAAAGCCTGATTCAAATCGGTTGTCTGGGCCCATATGTTTTTGATAAGCGCGGCGAGCGGCTCCGCCGGGGTCCTTGAAAACAGTCGATCGACCGAGGTCACAAGGTTGCTACTCCCTACTGCGGGGCAATCTTGCGGCTCTCCTCCATGGCGAAGCCCGCGCGGAGCTGTCGTGAAACTATGACCGGCGATGGAGACTGGTACAGTGATTTCTTCCGTCCCCTGGCCGATAGAGGAATATTACCGATTCCCGAGGAACTGGTCCGTCTCCTCCCCGCATTTGGACAATGACATTGATATTACACTTGAGGCGGAACGAGCAGAGGACTGAAGGTGAGGATTCGCCGAGGATCGCCGGTCAGGCGAAAAGCTAGGAAGAGTCCGGCCACGTTGGGGAGGCATGGCCGCGCGCAGCATGACCTGTTCCGCGCCGGTTACCGGACGTCCTCGTTGACTTCACGGAAATCCAACCCTTGAACTAATCCGCGGAGCTTTTCCTGATCGGGCGCCGGCCCGATCATGCTGACCAGATAGCCGATTCCGAAACTCACTACCGATCCGATTAGAGCGAAATAGTAGAATGAGAGCGGCGACTTGAACTGTAGCAGCATGACGGAAAGCAGCCCCACAGCAGCGCCGACCACGGCTCCTGTCCCTTTCGCCCTTCGCGTTAGCATGCCTAACAGGAAAATTCCCAAAATTGGTCCCCCAAGCAGGCTGTTGATTAGATTGAACGCATTGACGACTGATCCGAGGCGACCAACAAAGAGGGCTCCGACGGTCGCGGTCAACCCCCACCCAATGGTTCCCAAGCGTCCCACGAGGACCAAGCGCGCGTCGTTGGCGTCGCGATGAAAGAGGCGCTGGTAAAAATCAACGCAGGTCACGGTTGTGAGGGAATTGATGCCTGCGCTCAGCACCGCCATCGAGGCTGCAATAATAGATGCGATCACCAAACCCGAAAACGCCCCGCCCATTTCGTGCACAACAAAGAAGGGCAGGATGGCATCGGCGGTCGGCAGGCCACGGAGATGATCCGGGGAGAAATGGTAATAGACATAAAGCACCGTCCCAATCAGATACAAGACGAGTCCGACAGGTATGGCAATTAAAGCATCCAGCAGGACGCTGCGGCGACTGTCCTTTAACGATTTGGTGGTAAAATACCGCTGAAGGTACGCCTGATCGGTCCCCCAAGTGGAGAGCACCATGAAGCTTCCCCCAATCAGCATCGCCCAAACGCTGGTGAGCTGACTCGGATCCATAGAAAAATTGAATAAGTGAAGCTTGCCCGACTCGCGCGCGACGTTGATGATCGTTGAAAGGCCGGCAGGGATGCGAGACACAGACAAATAAAGAATCGTGCCCATGCCGAGAACCAGGATAGAGAACTGCAGCACGTCCGTCCAGATAACCGCCTTCATGCCCCCGAGGGTGGTATACGCCGTAGTTAGAATTCCCATGATGAGCACGCAGGCATAGAGGGGGAACCCCGAGATCACCGCGAGCGCAAGGGAGGGTGCATAAATCACGATGGCCACATGCGACCCACGAGTGAGAAGGAAGAGGGATGCCGCCAGACTGCGTGTCTTCAGATCAAATCGACGTTCAAGATACTGGTAGCCAGTGAACAGTTTGAACCGCGAATAGAAGGGCATGAACAAATACATGACCACGGGAGCGACAAAGATGCAGGAAAAGGTCGAAAGGAAGAGTTCAATATTTCTTGCAAAGGCCCAGGCCGGAAGGCCCATGTAACTGATGGCGCTCAGGTCGGCGGCCACCAGAGAAATTGCTACGGGAAGCGCCTTCATTTTGCGCCCGCTCAGGAAATAATCTGGCGCTGAGGAACGCCGTCTATAGAACATGCTGCCCAGCGCGCCGACTACCACGAGATAGCCACCCACAATTGCCCAGTCGAGTTTTGTGAAAGTCTGCCCCATCGTTATGACTATAGTGTCGACAGTCGACAGTAGATATCATAAGAATGCAGATCACCGCAAGTAGATTTGCCAACGGGGTTGGGGCATACCTAGCAAACTGAGGGAAGTCATCTCTTAGTGACTCCTTTATAAAAAACCACTTGACAAGCCCTCGGCATTAGAGTATAGGTATCCGTCGACAGTCGACAGTCGTCAGCTTCAGGGTCGTCTGCATGACCAAGATTGACCGAATCAACTTTTGAGGTGGAACAATGAGAGACAAATGCTGCATCAGCCTATGCGTATTGTTTTTATTGGGTCAACTCTGCATGGGACAGACTACCAACCAGGGGGCAATGGTCGGGACCGTCGCTGACCCTTCGGGCGCTGTCATTCCCGCAGCGACCATAACCGCAACGAATGTGGACACGGGCGTCTCAATCGATGCCGTCAGCAACAACGTTGGCGAATACCGCATCAGCTTCTTGGCGCCGGGACAATATACGATTACTGCCAAGGCCAAAGGGTTTCGGACGACACAACTTGAAGGCGTGACGCTGACTGTGGGGCAATTGCTGCGTTTCGACTTGCATCTGACATTGGGAGCGTCCTCGGAGCAAGTCATGGTCACAGCTTCATCCGCCGCAATCAACCTCGATACCCCGGCACGCGGTGACGCTATCACGAGCGTGGCCATTTCGAACCTTCCCCTCAACGGTCGCGAATGGATACAGCTTGCTACCATCGTTCCAGGGGTGCAATCCGGAAATGTCAAGGCTGGGACCTTTACAAACAAAAATGTACAGGATTTCGGATTCAATGGGGCACGAGACACCCACAATGCCTATTACGTAGACGGGGCGGACAGTACCGATTCCTATACGAACAACCTCATATCTTCGCCCTCCTTGGACGCCATCGAGGAGTTCCGCGTTGAGACAAACATGTATTCGGCGCAATATGGGCGGTCGGGCGGCGCGGTGATCGAAGCCATCACCAAGTCAGGAACTAACACTCTTCATGGCTCCCTATATGAGTATCACCGTGACAAGGCATTGGATGCTCGTCCCCCATTCGCAACGCAGCCCAAGAGCACTCTGCCCAATTACATCATAAACCAATTCGGTGGGAGTGTGGGCGGCGCCATTAAGAAGAACAAGGCTTTCTTCTTCTTCAGCATGGAGAAGCTCCGGGAGACAACTCCGGGCTCCGTGCTTGTCTCTTTTGCGCCGTCGGCCGCCCAGGCTCAGGGAAATGTCAATAACACAATCAATCCGTTGAGTGGCACACAGGTCGTTCTAACAAACCCTTACACGGGTCAGGTTATCCCCAGTAACGTTCTGCCGTCGAGTCTGATCAACCCCGTCGGTCAGACCCTCATGAGCATATGGTCGCAGTACACGCCTAACTACAATGATCCTTATCTGAATCTCCGCTTGTTCCTGGGCAGCAAAGACGGACAAGATAAATATCTCCCGCGAATTGACTACAACATCAATGAGAGGAATAGGATGTCCGGAAGCTTCGATTGGGATGACTATAATAACGGAAGCGCGGCCGAAACGATTTACGGTAACAAAACATTGCGGCAATACGACAAGACGGTGGCCTATACCTATACGCACACCTTCTCACCAACCCTGGTCAACGACTTCAAGTTCAGCTATACACGGTACTTGGACTACGCAGGTTTCACTTTGAATGACCAGAGCTATGGGGTCAAATGGGGTATGTATGCTCCGATTAACCAAGCGACGGGCTCCCCGGCCATCTTTATGTATACGGCCGGCTACAATACATTCCAAATTGGAAACGAGGGTGCCTCGGGGCATAATGACCGGACGTTGTACCTGCGGGACAATCTCGTAAAGGTGGTGGGCAAGCACACCCTTTACTTTGGCGGCGATTTCAGGCGGCAAAACTACAATTGGGAGAATTCCTCAAGTGTAACTCAAGACTATTTTGGGATACTCGATGGAAATGCTGCTCTCCAGAATTATTTTGGAGAAACCGACTCGACCTTTACGGATCTGCTCACAGGCGCGCCCGGATATATGGAAGTAGGTATTGGAACCGGGGCTTTTATGCCGTTCAGCCGCAACGCGTTGGGCGCATACCTCCAGGACGATTGGAAGGTTACCTCTCGCCTGACCTTGAACCTCGGCCTCCGTTACGATTACGAGTCTCCGTTCACTGAGGACAACGGCGAGTTCCTAAGCCTGGACTTCAACACAGGCTTGCCGCAGTATTGCGCAGGCGCGCCGGCCGCCGCGCTTGCGATCGTGGAATTCAAATACGAGACCGGAGGGACTTGCCAGAATCATACTCCTAATCATCGCGACCTTGCTCCCAGAATTGGATTTGCTTTCAGGCCCTTCCACAATTACAAGACGGTTATCCGGGGCGGCTACGGCATTTTCTACGTCAGCGAAAATGCTTACTCCCAAACCTATGGAAGCTGGGTGCAGCCTTTCGCAGGCGAGTTCCAATGGAATGCGGGGGGCATATACTGGCGACAGCCGAGCGGTGGCACGAACCCACTCCTCGACGGGAACGAGCACTTCACCACCCTTGATAAGGAACCGTACGGTTTGAATTACGTTCAAGGCCAGAGCATCGGGGTGTTTTTCCCCACGGCGCCCCACTTTCCAGACAGCTACGTCCAACAGGCTAACCTTACCTTGGCTAGAGACATTGGCTGGAAGAGCATGGCAGAATTGGGATGGGTGGGATCCCGGGGAATCAACCTTAACGGTGACAGCACACTTGTAAATTACGACCCGGCGCTACTCACGATGGTACAGAAGAACAATCCCACGCTTTCAAACTTCGGCCTATACACCAAAGGGTTCAATTCTTGGTACAACTCGTTGCAGGCAAGCGTCAGAAAGGAGACTTCGCACGGGGTGTGGTTCCTCGCCGGGTACACTTGGAGCCATGCATTGGCTGACATGTCGAATCAATCAACCAATCAGACTCTTTTCATCGATCAAACTCAGCTTGGGAACATCAACACGCGCCGAACGGCCAACGCAGACTTCGATGCACGGCAACGTTTCACGTTCAGCGGCACTTGGGCGCTGCCTTTCGGGCGAGGAAAAGCTTTCGGAAGCACGTGGAACCCGGTGATCGACAAGTTCCTTGGAGGTTGGCAAGCCAGCAGTATCATTACCTTTCAGAGCGGCTATCCATTCACGGTTTACACCACCTCCTTACTCTTCCCTGATCGTGTCTGCAACGGCAATCTGCCGCGTGGCGGGCGGACCGCGACTGACTGGTTCAACTATAGCTGCTTCGTGAACCACACGCCGACCACCATGATCAACCCGGTCACCGGCCTTTCGGAAACGATCAACACCCAAGGAAACTCTCCTGTCAATGGAATTTACGGGCCGGGTACTAACAATTGGGATATTGGAACGCAGAAGAACTTTAAGATCGGAGAAAGATTCAATCTTCAATTGCGCGGGGAATTCTTCAACGCGTTCAACCATCCGAATCTGCAGGCTCCGTCTGGAGACTACTTTTTTAACAGCAGCTCCGGGGCCGCGATTACTCGAGCCGCGACCAA
>Ga0181533_1002090_pt1 | contig 24113 bp, 25 predicted proteins | sample PEATcosm2014_Bin_45_FD_119772 | JGI IMG/M metagenome (GOLD analysis project Ga0181533, IMG submission 119772) | Peatland microbial communities from MTU Mesocosm Facility, Houghton, MI, USA - PEATcosm2014_Bin11_60_metaG | ecosystem: Environmental > Terrestrial > Soil > Wetlands > Peat | place...
TATTATTTTATTTGTAATACCGCTGACGTCTTCGACATGGGCAATCTCGGTGAGAACGACATTGAATTCATCTCCCCCGATACGGGCCACGGTATCAGATTCACGAATGCTGTGTCTTATTCTTTCGGCCACTTCTTTGAGCAGTTCGTCCCCTATGTCATGCCCCAGGGTATCATTGATGAATTTGAATCCGTCCAGATCAAGAAAGAGGATGGCCAATTTATTTTGGCGACGCCGTGCTTGAGCCAGCACCACATTGAGGATATCTATAAGAAGCCGACGGTTGGGCAAACCGGTTAGAACATCATGGTGAGCCATTTGCTTTAATTCCTCCTCCATCAGTTTCCGTTCGGTAATGTCCCAGCAAACGCCTGTCAGCAGAACAGCCTGGCCTGAGGTGTCACGATGAACTTTTCCCCTCGCGGCAATGTGGTGAATGCTGCCATCGAGCCAGATCGCACGGTATTCTGTCTCGTACTGGCCAGTTTCAACAGCCCTTGCAAGAGCCGCTTGTACTGTACTCCGGTCTTCTGGATGCATTATTTGGAAAAACTCATCGGCTGATCCAGTGAAGGCCTCAGGTTTGGTTCCCAATAGGCTATGTACACCATCACTCCAAGAACGCTCATTATTTACAATATCCCAGTCAAAAGTGGCCATTTTCGACGAGCTCAAAGCGAGATCAAGTCGTTCTCGATCTGCCAGTAGCGCCGCTTCTGCCTTTTTCCGCTCGTCAATCTCCCGTTCACGGTCATCGTTAGAAGCGCGCAGTTTTGCAGTCATATTATTAAATTCTTCAGCGAGTTCAGTGAACTCATCATCGCCTGTGATATCGATCTTTTGATCGAGGGTTCCGCCTCCGATGAAAAGGGCGCCATCGCGGAGACGTCGTATGCGCTCCATGATCGTCAGGCCCAGCATCCGTGAATTGATCAGTGTGGCAGCCGTCAGGATCACGAAAACAAAGATGATACCGGCGACCGTCAGTTTGAAGGCTGAACCGAGGTCTCTCCGGCTGGACGCTTGCAATTTACGGACTTGCAAAGTCACGTTGTATAGTTTCATGTTCAACTGACTGATTAGCCTGTCTTCAATCTCCTGAGAAAGGACTGCACGGGATAGTCCCAATCTAGTCTCTTCCCGGTTTGCCACGATATCCCGAAAAATCCTTCCGACAGACTCATGATCATTGATCATTTCCTCTATGGTTTTTTTGTCAGCGGCATCTCGGCAAATGCGCAATGCACCTTTCAATAGTTGGCCGATTTTCAGGTGGGCCGATAGACTTATTGTCAGTACGGCTGCACGACGTGAAGCAGGCACTAATTGACAGCGCCGATATTATAAGCGCTATTCTGATCAGAAAGAGTTGCATTTGGCGAGGTTCCACAATAATGCTTATTGTTGCTCCTCCTGGAAATAGATCACATACCGCTTAACGACAAAGTTTAGCACTGCTATACTAGCAAGCGCTGGGATAGGGAAGAAACCTATTTGCCTCTTATTCATCCTCATTGCATATGTCTCCCCCAATGACGCTAAAGTTGTCAGGATATTCTTGACAGCATTAGATAGTGTATCAAATGCCATCTCTAATGACAAATTTTCTAACTCTCTTATGTCTAACTCTCTTATTAAGAATTCATGGAAAATCCGAGTTTCTGGAACGTCTCAGATATCAAAAAATAGAACTCGCACTTGTTTTCAGAAGGACTCCGCCACATTAGGGGGGGAGCAATTTTGGGAGTAACCTTCATGCAGTTTCGTGATTCCTAAAGTCTATGTTTTAAGTATAATCCGGGCGGCTCAGTGTGGCATGATGGTTAGGTCAACGGACCTGCAACATCACAGTTGCAACAGTGGCCCTGCTGCGAGGGTTAGAAATGGTATTCATTACTGTGGCAAAATGTCCGCAGTGTGATATTGTCGGCAGGGTGGAGCAAACGCTGCTCGAATCCTCTCCTTAATGCGTATTTCCTATTGAAGACTTGCACGGGCGAGAACAGGACTTTACCGTACACTGTCCGTCAGGCAGGCATATAGCGGCAACTATACCTTATCTGTCCACTGTTCCGCTACCAGCTTTAATGCAATGTCGGCAACCGGCGTGAATATAAACTTTTTGCCTTCCTTTCTCATTTCAAGCAGGCCCATATCTTTTAACGCAACTAAATCGGTACGTGCAGTCTGATAAGTGACCCCGTGTATGTTTGCACAGGTCTCGATTGTATATATCTCCTGAGTTTTTTGAGCGCGCTTGTCAACAACTACTAATTTTAAGGAATTTAGTAGTTGGTCAAAGTTTTTCTGACGTTGCAAGGGGAATGCAACAAGTGTTGCCATAGCGCCGTTGGCCACTCGGGCCACTTATCTGCCGCCCGCGCCCGACATGAGTATCTTCTCCCGCAGCCGCTTGATCTTGTCCCTGAGTTCCGCTGCACGCTCGAAATCGAGTTTTTTGGCCGCATCTTTCATATCCGATTCCAGTGCCTTAACTGCATCCTCGTTCAGGTCATAATCCGCTGTATCTTCGGCTGCAGCAGCAACTGTATAATAATCAGACTCATAGATCGAACCCAGTATATCCTTAATACTGCTTTTTATTGTTTCCGGGGTAATCTTCATCTTTTTATTGTAATCCGCCTGCAGTTTCCTTCTTCGGTCCGTCTCATCAATGGCCTTCCTCATTGAGCGTGTTATGGTATCGGCATACAGGACCACCTCTCCATTGATGTTCCGCGCAGCGCGGCCTGCGGTCTGGATTATCGAGCGCTCCGATCTGAGAAATCCTTCTTTGTCGGCATCGAATATGGCAACAAGTGAAACCTCCGGAAGATCCAGCCCCTCTCTAAGCAGATTGACCCCAATCAGAACATCAAAGGTACCCAGCCGGAGGTCTCGCAGAATCTCTATCCTTTGGAGTGTGTCTATGTCGGAATGGAGATACCGGGTCCGAACGTTGAGTTCAGTATAATAATCGGTAAGGTCTTCAGCCATTTTCTTCGTAAGCGCGGTCACCAGCACCCGCTCTCCCTTTTCAACCCTTTTCCGTATCTCTCCCAGAAGGTCGTCAACCTGTCCGCCTGCAGGTCTGACTGTCATTTTAGGGTCCATCAGACCTGTCGGACGAATGACCTGTTCTACCACTCTGCCCGCGGACTTACCGATCTCGTAATTGCTTGGGGTTGCAGAAACATAAATCGCCTGGTTTATGCGGCGCTCGAATTCCTCGAACCGAAACGGCCTGTTGTCCAGAGCAGAAGGAAGCCGGAACCCGTAATCCACCAATGTTTGCTTCCTGGAACGGTCTCCTTCGTACATACCGCCGATCTGCGGCACCGTGGCATGAGACTCGTCGATTACCGTCAGAAAATCCCCTTTGGACGGCCCGCTGATCAGATAATCGATCAGCGTATATGGCGGCTCGCCCGGGAGCCTGCCGCTAAGGTGTCGGGAATAGTTTTCAATGCCATGGCAATAGCCGAACTCTTTGAGCATTTCGAGATCGAAGCGGGTCCGCTGCTCAATCCTCTGGGCAAAGGCGATCTCGCCTTCGTTCCTGAAAAACCTTGTCCGTTCCTCCAGCTCTTTCTCGATGCCTTTGAAAGCCTTTTTCAATTTAGCTTCAGGGGTTATCCAGTGGCTGTTGGGGTAGAGGGTCAGTTTATGCATCCTGCTTATCCGGTCGCCGGTCAGAGTATCGATTTCGTGAAGCGCTTCAATGTCATCTCCAAAAAAATCTATTCTCACTGCCTTGTCCCGGGAAAATGCGGGATATACTTCAACCATATCTCCCCGCACCCTGAAATTACCGCGCTTGAAATCGGTGTCTGACCGGACGTAAAGTATGTCCACAAGCTGCCGTAAAAGGTCATCCCTTTTGATCCTCATGCCCTCCTCGATAAATAAATGCATACTAAGATAGTCTTCCGGTGAGCCAATACCGTAGATACACGAGACGGAAGCCACAACGATGACATCGGTCCTTTCAAGAATGGACATTGTTGCTGAATGCCTGAGCCTGTCTATATCGTCATTGACCATGGAATCTTTCTCTATATAAGTATCTGTGGAAGGGATATATGCTTCCGGCTGGTAATAGTCATAATAGCTCACGAAAAACTCCACTGCATTCTCCGGGAACAGCTCTTTGAATTCACCGTAAAGCTGCGCTGCCAACGCCTTGTTGTGAGCAATAATAAGAGCCGGTTTGTTGAGATTGGCAATAACATGCGCAATAGTAAAGGTCTTGCCGGAGCCGGTAACGCCGAGGAGGACCTGATGCCTGAGGTCCTTAATTACCCCTTCGGTCAGGTCTTCTATCGCCTTCGGCTGGTCTCCTTTGGGAGTGAAGCCGGTCTGTAATTTAAAATCACCCATAGGTTTATGTTAATATAAATATACCAGCTGCTTTAGTGCTAAATGGTTCCGCGGTGTATCCGCAAAGCTGCTGTATCTTTATTATAAATGAGTACCGTATGTTTTCTCTAATGCCCCTATGTTGATTATATGACAGGAGTGAAGAGAGCTTGACTGAATGAAACGAGGATGTTGCAGAACTCCGACCCTTCCTATTCATGATATTCATGAAGAATGCGGGATATTCGGAGTTTTTGATCATCCGGAAGCGGCAAATCTAACCTATCTGGGACTCTATGCCCTGCAGCATCGCGGTCAGGAAGGGGCAGGCATTTGCTCTTCTGACGGAAAGAGCCTGCATAGCGAAAAGTCGCTCGGCCTCGTTGCCGACATCTTCAGCGAAAAAAGGCTGAAACGACTGCCCGGTTCAATTGCGATAGGTCATAACCGGTATTCAACAGCCGGCGGCGGCGGGATTAAAAATGTTCAGCCCCTCATAGCAAACTACGCGCTTGGCTCAATAGCCCTCGCACACAACGGCAACCTTGTTAACGCCGAACAGGTAAGGTCGGGACTGGAAGCTGAAGGATCGATCTTCCAATCATCATCAGACAGCGAGGTGGTCCTGCACCTGATCGCACGGTCAAAACACGCGGACCCATACGAGCGCATTATTGAAGCGCTTCGCAGCGTAAGAGGGGCGTACAGCCTCCTGTTCCTCAGAGAATCAGAACTGATAGTTGCACGTGACCCCTTCGGCGTAAGACCGCTTTCAATCGGGACCGTGGACGGCGCCTATGTTGTTGCCTCGGAGACCTGCGCGTTTGACCTTATCGGCGCTGAATATATAAGGGACGTCGAACCCGGTGAATTGGTCATAATAGACCGGAACGGCCTGCGTTCCGTAAGGGCGCTGCAAAGCACCAGAAAGGCCCATTGTGTTTTTGAGTTTATCTATTTTTCCCGGCCCGACAGCTATATTTTCAACAACTCATGCGTCAACACCATGCGCAAGACGCTGGGCAAACAACTTGCCCTGGAATCGTGCATCGATGCCGATATTGTAGTGCCTGTTCCTGACTCCGGAGTGCCTGCGGCAATCGGTTTTGCCGAGCAGTCCGAGATACCTTTTGATTTCGGTCTCATAAGAAACCACTATATAGGCAGGACCTTTATAGAGCCCAAACAGAGCATCCGGCATTTTGGCGTAAAAATAAAACTCAACCCGGTGAGGGACCTTCTGCAGGGGAAGCGGGTAGTAGTTGTCGACGACTCCATCGTAAGGGGCACTACGAGCAAGAAAATAGTAAAAATGATCAGGGAGGTCGGGGGCGCAAAAGAGGTGCATATGAGAATTTGCTCCCCTCCAACAGTAGGCCCATGCTTTTACGGAATCGATACTCCGACGCGATATGAGCTTATCGCCTCAAGCCACCAGACCGAAGAGATAAGAAAATATATAACCGCTGACAGCCTTGCCTATTTGAGTATAGATGGCTTAAAAGGCTGCCTTCCAAATCCCCAGGATTTTTGCACTGCATGCTTCGATAACAGGTATCCTATAGAATTTCCCGGGAAACTGCACGGACAGCTGGAGTTGGCATTTTTATGATCACCACTGCACTTAGATCCATTTATACGTTTAACCTCGGCGTTAAGCGAGATGAGCGGGTGCTGGTGTTCACCGATACTCTTTCAGCCGCAGAAACAGCCGCTGGTGAACAGGAACACTGCAGAAGGGAACGGCTCAGGGACATAGCTCTTCTGACCACCGAGATCGGGAAAGTATACGCAAAAAAAATTATGTACCAGGAATTCCCCGCCACCGGGAGCCATGGGTCAGAACCTCCTGAGGAACTTTGGCGCACCGCCTTTGGTGATAAGGCACTCGACGAGTTAAGAAAGTCAGAATTTCTCGATGCTCTTATAAATAAGACGCTTGCCGGGGACAGGCTAAATCAGGCGGCAGCTATAATCGCCAAACATAAGAAGTCTGCGGTCAATGCAGTGATCGCACTTTCCAATTATTCTACAAGTCATACGCAGTTCAGAAATTTTTTGACAGGCCTGTGCGGCAGCCGTTATGCCAGCATGCCGCTCTTTGATTTTGCCATGCTCGAGGGGCCGATGGGTGCCGACTGGAAGTCGTTGTCAAAAAAGACTCTGGCAGCCACCAGGATAGTGAACAAAGCTGAAACAATAGAGGTGACCACTCCCAATGGTACCGGCATTACCTTGTCAAAGAAGGGCAGAAAGGCGCTGGCCGATACCGGAATCCTTACCAAACCGGGGGCCTTCGGGAACCTTCCGGCAGGAGAAGTCTTTTTCGCTCCTCTTGAAGGAAATGCTAAGGGGGTGCTCGTGCTGGAATGGGCGCCTACACGACAGTTAAATAAAGCTATAACCCTGTTAATCAAAGATGGCTTAGTGCAGGAGGTTTCCGGAGATGATCCCTATGCAGCGGTCCTAAAGGCGAAACTTGCCGAGCGGCCGGAGAACAGGAACATTGCCGAGTTGGGTATCGGCACCAATAACATGGCAAAAAGGCCCGACAACATTCTCGAATCTGAAAAAATCCTGGGGACGATACATGTTGCCCTGGGTGACAACAGCTCTTTCGGAGGGAAAATAAGGACTCCATTTCATCAGGACTTTGTCTTTTTCAGGCCGACAGTCACCCTTGTGGGAAAAGATAAGTCACGCATCTGCCTGCTTAAAAAAGGCGTTTTCCAGCCTCCGGAGTTAAGCAATGCTGCTTAATAAAAAAGTTGCCTGCTTGCAGCAAGCTGATGCGATTTAAGGGGTGGAAGCGCTTGTCATATATATAACCGCGCCCAATGAGGAAGAAGGCGCAAAGATAGCGCGGGCACTTGTAGAAGAGCGGCTTGCAGGCTGCGTAAATATCGTGAAGCCCATCCGCTCAATTTATCGCTGGCAGGAAGATATCGAGGATGACACAGAGACACTTCTAATTGTAAAAACACAGAAACAGCTTTTTGAATCCCTTGAAAACAGGGTCAGGGAGTTGCACAGTTATACAGTTCCAGAGATTATTGCAGTGCCTGTTGTTGAAGGGTCCAAAGACTACCTGAAATGGCTTGAGGAAGTTACCGGATAGCTCGATGAAAGATAGAGACCATACCAACATGATTTGCAAGGGATTCTGCTCTTTTTACAAAGAGGGCAAAGAAGACCTCTTATGCGGCGCCTACCTGTTTCTCAAAAAAAACCTGACGCTGCGCGAGCTCCGCTCCCTGCTTGACTTGTCAAAAATGGATGAGCGCCCTGCGGAACAGGCTTTTCCTGCAGATGAGGAAATTAAGAGGCTTGCCTGCGATAAATGCGATTTCCTGGTTGACGGATGCGATTTCAGGGAAGATGGTTCACATCCCCCCTGTGGTGGTTACAGTATTATCGAGATGCTGTTAAAGCATTGACGCGTTACGCTACTCCGCCAAGCCGGTCAATGGTTTTTTGAGTTTGTTTCGGTGGTTGCTGCGGATTTTGTGTCATGTTGTCATTGTTGTTTGCAGCAGCCTGATCAGCATTATTATAAGCCTTGATTGCCTGCGCCGCCTCGAAATTTTGGGTCACCTGGTCCTGCTGCGCCGCCGTCTGTGAGTTTCCATTTTCAGCTGGTATATTCGCTTGTAGTGTTGCAGCAGCACTCAACCCTCCAGCGCTTAAAGTGACAATCACATCTTCTGCGCCCGTCACCCGGACGGTTTGTTGTCCATCCTCGACTTCCGCCGATGCCTGATAGCTGTTAGCTTTCTTCCCTTGCTGCTGGAGGTCGTTACGGACATCTGTTATATTGTTACTTGAAATCCGGCCTGTCTGCAAAAGGACCTCCCTTGTAAATACTACTAAAACCGCCTTCGACTCTTTCGACTCTGTTCTTTAATATGGTCTCTCCTCAACCTTACAGTATTGGCATGGGCCTCAAGCCCCTCAACGCCTGCAATCGCCTCCACCGTATCTGCCAACAGCATAAAACTTTTCCTCTCAAATTGCAACACACTGGTCCTCTTCATAAAATCATACACGCCAAGGGGAGATGAAAACCGGGCAGTGCCTCCGGTCGGCAAGGTGTGATTGGGCCCGGCAGCATAATCTCCCAAAGGTTCGGGGGTCCATTGACCCAGGAAGACTGCGCCTGCATTATGAATAAAATCAAGTAACTTTTCAGGGCGCTCAGTCATGACCTCAAGATGCTCAGGCGCGATACTATTGGCAATGTCAGAAGCCTTCCAGAGATCCTCAGTCAAAATTATGGCCCCAAAGCGTTTTAAAGATCTCACTGCTATATCCATTCTATTCAAGCTCCTGACCTGTTTTTCAAGTTCGCCGGCTACTTCGTTAATAAGCCTTTCCGAATCTGTTATCAATATGCTGGAAGCAAGCTCGTCATGCTCTGCCTGGCTTATCATGTCTGCCGCAACAAAAGCAGGATTTGCACTTGCATCAGCTATAATCAATATCTCACTCGGCCCTGCAATCATATCGATTGCAACTTCACCGAAAACCATTTTTTTCGCCAGGGCCACATAGATATTCCCCGGGCCGGCTATTTTGTCCACTTTGTTTATGGTCTTTGTGCCGTATGCCATGGCGCCGATAGCCTGGGCGCCACCTATCCTATAAACCTCCCTCACCCCCAGAAGCTCTATTGCAGCCATCACATATGGGTTTATTTCTCCTCCGGGGGTAGGTACGCACAGGGCAATTTCTTTGACCCCTGCCACCAGCGCAGGGACCACATTCATCAATACGGTTGAAGGATATGAGGCCTTGCCGCCGGGCACATAAACTCCCACACGCGCAAGCGGCCTGATTATCTGCCCCAGCATTTCACCGTTTGCCTTATATGACCATGACCTTTCCTTTTGCTTTTCATGGAAAGTCCTGATCCTGGTTGCAGCTATTTCAAGCGCCCTGACACTATTTTTTTCAGCCTTTGCAGCAAACTTTTTTATTTCTGCGGGCTTGAGTCTTAAAGGAAGATCATGCCTGTCGAACCTTTTCGTGTATTTTGCAACCGCGACATCTCCTTTCTTCTTCACATCAGCAAGTATCGCCCGCACCGCTTTCTCGGTGTCTGGATCTATCCCGGCAGCCCTCTTTTTGAGCAGCCTGAGAAAGGTTGCTATCTCATTATCTTTCCTTAAGATCCTCATAGCTCGTAATTATAGCATACAACTGCGTCAGCCGGAGTTTGCCAGAGATTCTTCCTCGCCAGCCTGTCTGTTGACTTGGTTTTTTTTTGCTATAAGATGTAAGTAAAGGCTTTAGAATTTAAAGGAGGTATGAAGTGGCACAATGGATTGTGGATCCTGATCACTCAGTAGCAGCATTTTCAGTTCGCCACATGATGATTGCTAATGTTCGGGGGCAGTTCAACAAAATAGCCGGGAGCATATATTTTGATCCTCTTAATATTGATAAGTCTTCCGTAGAACTAACCATCGAGGCCTCAGGCATTTTTACGGGCATACAGAAACGTGACGACCACCTGAGAAGCCCTGATTTTTTTGATGTCGAGAAATATCCCACCATTTCGTTTACATCTAATCAGATAAATTCTGTTAATGGCAATAATGCAAAAGCGAGTGGTAACTTAACTATCCGTGGTATAACACGTCAGATAATTGTCCCAGTTGAGTTTTCAGGGCCGGTAAAAGACCCTTTTGGCGACGGATTAAGCATGGGCTTTGCAGTATCAGCCACTATAAACCGCGAAGACTATGGGATTATGTGGAATCAGCCAATGGCAGACAATGGCATCATGGTTGGCAGAGATGTCCATCTTTTTATAGATGTGGAGGCTGATCTTGACACTGAATAAATTTGAAGCAGTGATCTATAAACCAGCGTGTTTTGGTAACAGTCGGGTCGGTTCCAGAGAGGAGGGAAACGCTCGATGCCAGGCTATAAATAACAATCCACTTTAAACAGCATTGAACATGATCACTTTGAAAACAATATTTATATGCTTCTTGTGCATTGCCGCCGGAATTGTGATTGGAGGATATCTTTTTTCCCGGTCGCAGCCCAGGTCGTTATTGGCCATAAACCGATGCGAAGACTGTTTGAGCCACAAAGACCTGGCTGGGCTGCTTGCTTCGGTTGGAATCCAGAGAATGCCGGGTATTATCCCTTTCATCGCTTTTGAAACAGACAAAACAATAGCAGTCAAGCTCCCGTTCCAAAAAACACGCTTCCATTATGTCATTGTTCCCAAAAAAGATATCAAAAACATCGGAGAGCTTCGCGAGGAGGATGCCTCTTATCTGATTGACGCATTCCTCGTTGCAAGGCATATCATCGAGAAGGAAAAGTTGACCAGGTATCGCATCTTCACAAACGGCCCTTGTTATCAGGACGTCACTTATTTGCATTTTCACCTAGTTGACTGATATATCCAAAAAAACAGTCAGGAAGACTCAGGATTCTCTCTTTCTGTTTAACGTATACCTCCTTGTCTGCGTGTTCAGTCAACCAACGAAAGAGGGTTGCTGATCGTTGTCCCTCTTTTTTTAAGCATACCGCATAAAAAGGCACCTCGCAACGACGTGAAACTCACCTGCGGCTTTTGTTTCGCCAGTTCTGCTATCCGCTGTTGTTTCGTTGACACGTTCATCAGTCTCTGTGTACCTCCGTGTTTCACAATAACGGTTCCGTGATCCGACCCACTCCCTTCCCTACTTACAGGCTCCCCCGGGTATGGTTTCCCTGCTTTCAAGCGGTACTATGAAGGGGCCAAGACTTCCCGTTTCCTTCCCGAAGGCTCCGTTTCCTTCGCCTGTCGGTACCACTCTTGCATCACTGTGTTTCGTTCCTGAGAATGCCAGTGTGCACCATTCTCAGGCCTGGAACTTGTTCTTCCGGTTTTGTCCCTCCGGGTTCGTTAATGTGGAGATAACGGGATCTCCCCAGTTTCTTGAGAACCCCAATATGCATTTGCCTTGCTCTCCGACCCCGGCCGGACTGTATTCACCAAGCCTATATAGTGATACAGTATTGCCACCGCTGCTCCAACGACGAAGGCTCCCGCCACTTGTTTCTTTCGAGACTCAATCACACGGCTTTTGTATTCGCTGTCTACGCTTCGTGCCGTCATTGCTGGCGACTACGCAAGACTCGCTTCCGGTTGGTGGCTAACCTTTTCCGGGTGGGATTGTTTACCCACTGGGTTCTACTGAAAGGTTTCCGAAATTATTCCCTTCCCCCTCTCCAAGATTTCGCTGGGCGCGATGGAGCTTAACATTTCACCTGATACTCCGCAACGCGTCTTGTCTTCCGACTGTGTTTGTTTCCGGCAAAATGTATTAAAAATCGTTTGCGTCTTTGATCCCGAAATAAACGTTTTTTGAATGACCTTATTTTGAACAGTAAGCCCACAAGTCGACGTTTTCTTACGTTTTGGCGATTCAAGTATTATTATAACTTTCGACTTAAAGTCCGCATTTAGGTGACACGCTTCGACGCAACTTTTCTTCCTTCTAATCTGCCTATAGTTGTTAACTTTATTGACTGCTCGTTCCGGGATAATGTGCTGAACTCGATCTGAGTTGTCGGCGTGTAGAAATATCCAGAACGCAACGCAAGGCTGTTGCCTCATATACATGTTTTTTTAGGGCACTACTACTTTCGGGTAATATACATAATCTAATTAGATAGAATATACTGATTTCAGCAAGTTGAAGGGACCAGAAAACCCGAAGTGATCGTTACGTTAATTCACGGATCAGTTCGAGGTTTTTCTTTCGGTTCATAAATCTCACCATGAGACTTATTCCAGAAGGCAGAGGAGGGTATTTAGATTGATTAAAATACTATGTTTTTTTTCGAGTCTGTTGTTGCTGTTTCTGGTTGTAAGTATATCCTGTGCAGGCACCGTGCAACTGCCTCAGACAGGGCAAAAAATATGTTATGCCGTAGGCGGAAATATTATTTCATGCCTAGGAACAGGGCAGGATGGAGAACTTCAGGAAGGAAATCCTTGGCCGTCTCCCAGATTTATTGACAACGGAGACCAGACGCAAACCGACAATTTGACCGAGCTGATATGGCCAAAGGACGCAAGTACGCCAGGAGTCGCTACATGTTTGGGCGAGACAAAGACATGGCAGGGGGCATTGGATTATATTGCATGTCTGAATACGAATAATTATCTTGGTCATAATGACTGGAGGTTGCCTAACATCAATGAACTTGAGAGCTTTGTGAATGAAGGCCAATCAAATCCGGCAGAATGGCTTAATGGACAGGGATTCAGCGACGTACAGTCAACCCTCTACTGGTCGTCTACGTCCGAAGCGGACAGTCCCTCTAGAGCTTGGGTCGTTAATATGGTCGACGTCTTCGTGTACGAAGTCAGCAAGTCCCTTAGCTACCACGTTTGGCCAGTACGTGGCGGACAGTCTGGGTCATTGAATCCTTCGGCAATTTGGCGGACGGGACAAACAGTGTGTTATGACCCATCAGGAGCAAGCAATGCTGTAATTCCTTGTGCGGGCACAGGACAGGATAGAGAGCTTCAGGAGGGGGTAGTCTGGCCTTCTCCAAGGTTTACCGACAATGAAGATCAGTCTGTGACAGACAATCTCACGAACCTGGTGTGGACAAAGAACGCCAATGCACCCGGTCCTTCAGCTTGCTGGTTTTGGTTAGGTACATATATGAGGTGGCTGGTGGCATTCAATTATGTGACATGCCTGAATACGAACAATTATCTTGGTCATAATGACTGGCGCCTGCCGAACATAAAAGAATTAAACAGTCTCACGGATTTCTCACAATATAATCCATCTCTTCCATCCGGTCATCCATTCACTAATGTGCAGTCAGACGGCTACGCGTCGTCGTCGTCCAGCGCGTACAATCCGTCTGACATGTGGGGCGTCAATATGTACGACGGCGGCATGGTCAATGTCAGTAAGTCATTCAACTACTACGTGTGGCCAGTTCGCGATGGACAGTCTGGGTCATTGGGTTATTTGACTCTTTCGGTCTCAAATGCAGGCACTGGCAGCGGCACAGTAACAAGCAGTCCGTCGGGAATCAGTTGTGGCTCAACCTGCTCGGCTTCTTACAGCGCCGGCACAAGTGTAACGCTGACGGCTGCTGCTAATTCCGGTTCCGCCTTCACTGGCTGGTCGGGCTCCTGTTCGAGTCAGAGTTCGAGTACCACCTGCGTTGTCACCATGAATGCCGCTGAGACGGTCACCGCCAACTATGTTATCACGGGCACAACACCATTCGGCGATGTTCCGAGTTCTGAGTCATTTGCAAGTTTTATAGAGACGATATACAACAACGGCATTACCACCGGTTGCGGGAACGGAGACTACTGTCCTTCCGAAAATGTAACAAGGGACCAGATGGCTGCTTTCATCATAAGGGCGTTGTATGGTGAGACCTTCAGCTATACTCAGACGCCGTATTTCACCGATGTGCCTTCCGCTGACACTTTTTTTAAATACATACAGAAGATGAAAGATATGGGTATTACGACAGTGAGCGGTACATATCTCCCAAGCGAAGATGTGACCAGGGATCAGGTCGCAGCTTTCCTTATCAGGGCAACTCAAATTAAAGCTGGACAGGGCACTGATAACTTTGTTTACACGACAACCCCATATTTCACCGACGTGCCCGTGACAGACCCTTACTTCAAGTATATCCAGAAGCTGAAAGATCTGAACATTACGACAATGAGCGGCACATACATCCCAAGCGAAGATGTGACCAGGGACCAAATGGCTGCCTTCCTTGCGAGGGCATTTTTGGGGATGGTCAACACATTTCAAATGGGAGGAGGAATTCAGGGAAACCGGCTTTCTCTATTCAACACGGTAACAACGATAGCGGGCTATGCCCGATCGGCTGATGGCACTGGGGCTGAAGCAAGCTTCTTTTTTCCTAGGGGCATCACCACAGATGGGACAAACTCATATGTCGTGGATACTAACAACAGCATTATCCGCAAGATAGCCATTTCTTCCGGAATCGTTACCACGGTTGCTGGTTCAGCTCGCACATACGGATCGGCTGACGGAATAGGATCAGCGGCGAGCTTCAAATACCCCACCGGCATTGCCACTGATGGGATAAACCTCTATGTGGCAGATTCTAGCAATAGCACAATCCGTAAGATCGTCATTTCCACTGGAGCTGTGACAACGCTTGCTGGCGCAGCTGGCGCGCCAGGATGGACTAACGGCGTAGGAGCCGCAGCGAGGTTCACTAGTCCCGGGGGCATCACCACTGATGGGACAAACCTGTATGTTGTGGATGGTGGCAGCAGCACGATTCGCAAAATAGTCATTGCTACTGGAGCTGTGACAACACTAGCTGGTACTACAGGCTTCATGGGATCAGCCGATGGCATTGGATCTGCGGCGAGCTTCGAGTTCCCCACTGGCATCACTACTGATGGTACGAACCTTTACGTGGCGGATAGTGGCAACAACACAATCAGGAAGATAGTTATCTCCAACGGAACTGTTACAACGCTTGCTGGCTCCCCAGGCATTGCGGGATTCGCTGACGGTGTTGGGTCAACAGCAAGCTTCAATTCCCCTAGAGACATCACGACGGATGGGATAAATCTCTATGTGGCAGATTCGGGTAATAACATAATCCGTAAGATAGTCTTATCAACAGTAACGGTTACAACACTTGCAGGCACCCCGCGGACGGAAGGGTCAGTTAACGGCGTCGGATCTGTAGCTCGCTTCGAGTTCCCCACTGGCATCACTACTGATGGTACGATCCTTTACGTGGCGGATAGTGGCAACAACACGATTCGAGAAATAGCAATTTCTACGGGAACTGTTACTACGTTGGCTGGCGCAGCAGGCGCTTCGAAATCGGTTGACGGTATCGGATCGGCAGCAAGCTTTAGTAACCCAGCTGGCATCACTACTGATGGTACGAACCTTTATGTGGCAGATTTAGGTAGTAACACAATCCGTAAAATAGTTATTTCCACGGGAGCTGTTTCAACACTTGCAGGCTCTCCAGGTACTGCTGGTTGGGCTGATGGCATCGGAGTCGCTGCGAGTTTTACTCGTCCCATTGGCATCACGACTGACGGGGCTAACCTTTACGTGGCAGATGCGGGTAATAACACAATCCGTAAAATAGTCATTTTTACGGGAGTTGTTACAACACTCGCCGGCGCAGCTGGCACATCCGGATGGACTGACGGCGTCGGATCGGCAGCGAGATTCAATGGACCCAGAGGCATCACGACAGATGGGACAAATCTATACGTGGCAGATACTCTTAGTGGTACGATCCGCATGATAATCGTATCCACGGGAACTGTAACGACACTGGCAGGCGCTGCAAGCAATACTGTAGCATGGGGGGCAGACGGTATCGGGTCGGCAGCACGATTTGGTGAACCCATTGGCATTACTACTGATGGAAGAATTCTTTATGTAGCAGATTCGGGTACTAATACAATACGTATGATAGTCATTTCCACAGGAGTCGTTTCAACGCTCGCTGGAACAAATAACACATCGGGATCGGTTGACGGCATAGGCTCCGCTGCGAGCTTTAATGGTCCTAGCGGCATCATTACTGATGGAATAAATCTTTACACAGCAGATTCAGACAATGATACAATCCGCAAGATAGTCATCTCCACCGGAGCTGTTACAACGCTCGCCGGCACTGCGCGCATAGCAGGATCGGCGGATGGAACCGGCTTGGCAGCTAGATTTAGTACCCCTAGCTGCATTACGTCTGATGGGATAGACCTATACGTGACGGATGCTTACAACAAAACGATCCGCAAGATACAATAGTCTATCCTAAAGCCCGTAAGGTCGCACAACTTAAAAACATATTTACATGGCAATGATTTCTGAAATAATCTGACATTTCACGTACGTGTGGTCACGCAAGGGTACTGGAGGGAGTCAAGGTTTTTAAAAATATAGCGCCGGTGTTGACTTCCTCATGTATTTCGCAAACGACGGTAGCCATTTTTGTTTATACTCTGCACACAGTTGCGGCAATCTGAACCTGTTGGTTCCTTCTATGTGAGGATGTCGCGCCTTGATGTGCACTCATTGGGCTCGTAGGTGCTAAGTGTCGTAAAATAGGGATTTTATTGACAATCCATTTGTAATGGGGAAAGCCATCCAGAAGGGGAGTGTTCGAGGTGTAACAATAAAGAGAAAAAAGTGTGCGTCATATAATATAATTTAGCTGAGGTGAAAATGCAGGACGAACTCGCAATCAAAGATATGGCTGGATGGCTTGAAACTGTTATAAGAGACTTTGTTAATAAATCTCCGGAAAACACCCTGAGAAATTCGGAGAACGACAGGGCTTGGGGCGACCCCCTGGTGGGCTTCTCTATCGGCGATGATCCAATTTATCAAGCATTCAAGGAGCATGTCGGTCTTTTCCACTGGACCCCGTCGGAAATATTCAACCTGACCTTTCCGAAATTGAAGACAGGACCCGGGGAGTTAACTGTCATAAGCTGGATTCTGCCTCAAACTGCTAAGACTAAAGCCGACCACAAAAAGGAGACAGCATATCCTTCTGAAAGCTGGGCAAGGGCCAGGAAATTCGGGGAGGAAGTAAACGAACGTCTGAGAAAACATGTTGTTGACACTCTCAGGGTTGCAGGAATTGACGCTGTCGCTCCGGTGCTCTCGCCGGAATGGGCAATGAAGATGTCTGAACGCTATGTCTTTGCGTCAAACTGGTCGGAACGGCATGCCGCCCATGCTTCGGGGCTGGGGACCTTTGGCCTTTGCGACGGTTTGATTACCCCTTTGGGCAAGGCGGTACGTTGCGGTTCTGTTGTAGCCCGCCTTCAAATCCCCCCTACTCCTCGCCCATATAAAGGCCATCGTGAATATTGTCTTTTTTACACTAACGGGACTTGCAAGAAGTGTATTAAGCGGTGTCCAGCAGGGGCCTTGAGCGAAGATGGCCACGACAAGTTGAAATGCAGCGCTTACGTTATGAAAGAGATGAAGGAATATGTCTCGTCCCATTTCGGGTTTGAAGCTTATGCCTGCGGCCTATGCCAGACCGGGGTGCCGTGTGAGTCCAGGATTCCTCTTTCCGCTGTTTAGATTAGGAAACTCACGGGATGGTTCTGTCTGAAAAGCGTGTCATAATTGGGTTAGGGACGGTTACGGTAAGGATAGAGTTTGTTTGTAGGGACCTGCCCCCCCGAAAACTGTGCCACTTGTAACTAGAGTGATGTTATGTTGAATACCGTTTATACTCCGCAGGATATTTGGGCCAACCTCTGGTAGTCTGGTAGCCAGGGTTCATTTCTGAACCCCAGCCCCATAAGAACCCTAACCACGAGGTAAAATGCTTTACGGAAGGGAATCTGGACAAATCCGTCCCTACCTCAGACATTACCTTTAATGCAGTGGTTACTTCTATTCCGTCGATGCGGGTCAAATCCACCCCGCACATCCCTACCAAATAAGACCGCAAATCAAACTGCGGAGCATTCTTATTGCTAGGCCGTCTTTTTTTATCTGCAGCTTTCACTTCATGCCGCTTCAGTTTCCGAAGCATCTGCTCAAGTTGATGATCACATTGACGAAGCTGTTCTGAATAAGCATCAAACAATGCCACGGCCTGTTTAAGTGCAAACAGATGCTCTTGCCGCCAGTTACCATGAAGTGATTTGGCTATCTCTTCCTCGCTTGCCTTGATTGTTAAAGGCAGACTCAGTTTGACAGTTTTTTCCCGAACTCAATAGGTAATGTTCTTTGCAACTGGTGCGTGTTAGTCGGTGAATCAGGCACCCTCTACTGAAAATATCGCATTACTCCTTTTAAGTCGACTGTCTATGCAGGTTTCCCCCGGTATTTCACGCGATCAGAGATACGCTCCCGGAACTCACTCGATGCAAGAGTTCATCGTGGGCCATGACATATCCATAAAGTTACGGGGCGTATTGAACAGTTATGAGAAGTTGCAACCCGCGAGTATTACTTCTATGCCCTGAAGAATAATTTTCCGCGGTTTGAAATTCTTCGAGTCAATTTATATTTGTTACAACTTCTCCCTCTTTCTTGAGACCTTAATAATGTTTTCAAATTCCCTGAAGCCTATTATTTCTTTGCCTCTATAAGGATTCAGAATAAGCAAGTCCTTGTCCCCGGTAACAATATAATCCGCCTTGCCCCGAATGGCTGTCTCAAGAAGATAGTTGTCTTTCTCGTCTCTGCAATCTTTTATTGTATGATGAACCGCAACTACCTGGGCGGATTTATAGAGGAGGGATAAAAACTCCTCGATGTCGTCGGTGGTAAAATATTTGCGGAATTTCGGCCTTCTAAGGACAGTTGTTATTTCGTCTAACTGCTCATCGGAGATGATCACCTCAAGCAGGCCGTCAAGAATATAATCGTCAAGTCCTACAAGGAGCTTGCCGATAAGGAAGCTGATCCAGATATTCGTGTCAATGACTGCTTTCACTTGTATCTTGCAGCCCTAACTTTGTCAACCTCTTTTGTAATCTCCTCATATGAAATAGGGATGCCTTTTTTTGCTGAAAGCAATTTTTTGAATCGTTTTTTCAGAGTTAAACTGTCGAGATAGCGGGCAAGGTCTTCTTTTTCCTTAATGGAAAACTGAGAAATTAAGCCCTTTATTTGCTCAATATCCATCTTTATCGTCGCTGGCATTATATTGGCCTCCAAAACTGATTTCTTGCTTCTATTATAGCCTAACCACTCCTTTCTTTTTTAGACGCTGATCCTTTCTTCCCCTTCAAGGCAGCCAACTTTGGGGACTATCACTTCCCAGCCCCATTGAAGCCGGTATCTATGAAGGTTTCTTGCGGCATTTTACACCAGGTGAAATCGGGTTCAGATCCTCACCAGTGAAAGAGCTCATCCATGTGCACGGCAAATTCGTGAGGTTATGGTATGTACTCCTCGGGTATGAAAAAACAAGACTGGTCTCAGGTACTGTGAGCACCAAATATCTGAACTCTTATCGCTGAGACGAGTGGTTGTCGCTGAATACCGCAAAAAATGTGTGCTTTGTACGGGGCGAAAGAAATTAGGATCTTGGCTTGGGTTAACCGACGATAAGCTGATGACCACCGATATTATTTTGGGGGTGTTTTCGATATCGCTTACGCACAAAACAAAAGGAAAAAGGCCGGAAGTTTATTATCTTCCAGCCTTTTTATCTTCATTTGACGTGTTCCTGATCTACTTCTTTTTTGAGTTCTTACACTTTGCCATATTACAGCGCTTATTGAGCGCCTTTTTCGCCGCTGGTTTTGTTTTCTGCTTTACAGGCTCTGCTGCTGTCTTTGCCGCCTTCTCTTCTTCTTTAAGCGCGACCAGCTGTTCTTTTTCAACTTTAAGTTGCGCTGTCAATTTGCTGATCTTTGCCTGTTTTGCAGCCAGTCTCATCTTTAATTGGTTTAATGTTGCCATCAGGCCTCCCTACAAAAGTTATTGACGCTGATTCTATCATAAAAATAAGCAATTTGGATATTTTGGGGATTTTAATTTGGCCACCTCGTCGGTGCACTGGATGAGCACAGCTTCTTCCTCCTACAGACCACCATAGTCTATACCACAAACTCTTTCAAACCCAACAAGGACAATATCCGTATATTTTGCCAACCTGCCCTTTAGCCCTTATTACCATAGACATACTCGGAGGGCAAATTGCGAGTACTTGTGATTTCGATAGATTACCAGTTCTCAATAGGAGCGCATTATGATATTATGCTAACCATGGGGAGAAAAAACCTGCCGAGCATATTAATTGTTAAATGCACGAAATGATATCTGAACAATACATAACATGAAAATTATTATTCATTTGTCAGATCTGCATTTCGGGAAAAATAAACCAGCTTTGGAAATTCCACTGCTAGATATGATTAAATCACGCCGCCCTGATTTAATCATTGTATCTGGAGATATCACTCAACGCGCGACAATCGAGCAGTTTGAACAGGCCCGCAATTTTTTTTCGCTTTTACCCTGTCCGATAATCGCTGTTCCAGGCAACCATGACATACCATCCTTCCTTAAAATCCGGAGTCGATTTTCGGATCCTTACAAAAATTACAATAAATATATTTCAAAAATAACCGAGCCTCTTTACATCGATACGGAGCTGGCAGTTATTGGGATTAATTCCGTGCGCCCCTCGAAGCTTATTGAAGGACGACTGAATACCCAACAGCTTCTGCAAGTTCAAAAAAGATTCTCTGAACTTCCGAAAGAAAGCGTAAAAATAATCGTTATGCATCATCCAATAAATCTTCCACTCAGTTATCCCGGAAAAATGTTGGGGCGGGCGCGTAACGCTCTGGATTCTTTCAGGAAAACCGGGGTAGATTTAATATTATCCGGGCACTTACATAGCACACTGCATAAATATAAAAATGCGGTGTATCGGATACCGCGTCAAGGACCTTTAATCATCCATGCCGGAACAGCTATCTCAAGCCGGATGAGAACCGAACCCAATTCCTTCAACGTAATAATCGTTAATCACCTTCATATACGGGTGGAGAGATACGAATTCAAAAAAACAACATTTTCCATCGCTCGGACAGAAAATTTCGGAAAAAAATCCCACGGTTGGATAAGAGTAAGTGCTTAACCCAAGAAATCCTATCCATTTTTTCTTGGGTTTTTAGTTTTTGAGCTTAGAAGTTTACTAAACCGGTGCTTCTTTTTAAATCTAAAACCATTGCTGAAAGCAAGTCCTTTTGCGCTGAATTTATCGAAAAGATAAAAACCCTGGAAAAAGCCGATATATCATCCATAAGAAAAGGAGCAGATACCAGGTACTGCCTGATCTCACCTCAAACATTACATTGTCCTATATGGTCGAATCAGCTTCTTAATATGATAGAATAAGTTGAGCTATGAAACTTATCCTTTTCGATATAGACGGCACTCTTATCGATTCCGGTGGCGCAGGAATGCGAGCCCTTGACCTTGCATTTAACGAGCTTTTGTCTATAAATAATGCTTTCGATAAAGTCAGTATGGCTGGCAAAACCGATCTTCAGATTGTCCGTGAAGGGCTCAAGATTCATGGTATATCTTCTGATAACGGCATTGTTCCTAAGCTGATTGCATCGTATATAAGTCATTTGGAGCGGCAGTTACAAAATCCCCACAAGCAACTCAAGCCCGGCATCAAGGAGGTGTTGGATACCCTGAATACCATGAACAACCGTTACGCGCTCGGACTTTTGACAGGCAATATCGAACATGGGGCCCGGATGAAACTTGAGCCATTTGACCTTAATCATTATTTTCCTTTCGGCGCATTTGGCAGCGATGACGAAGACAGGAACAAGCTGTTGCCGATCGCTGCAAACCGCTTCGAGCTGATTTCTGGCAGACCGTTACAATACAAAGATTGCATAGTCATCGGCGATACGCCGCGTGATTCCCAATGTGCAAAGCCTTACGGTGCACTGTCTATAGGTGTAGCTACAGGTCCATATAGTTTCCAGGCACTTCTACAGGCTGGCGCAGACAGTGTATTTGAAACGCTCGTCGACACCGAATTTTTTTTGCGGGAACTTGACAGAATATCACTCGGAAACGAGCAATTGAGAGTTGATAATCCTAAAAGCCGGCGTACTTTATAGTTAAAAATAAAAGATTCAAGCCGATATTTTATGTTAGTATTTATTGTCTTAAGACTACCATAAGGGGAAGGTTGTGGAAAAAATAAATTGTTGGGAGTTTAAAAAGTGCGGGAGGCAGCCAGGAGGGTCTTGTGAACGTGATCTCGGGTTATGTCCTGCTACTGTAGAAAGTAGGCTTGACGGGGTTCACGAGGGAAAAAACGCGGGGAGGGCATGCTGGGTGGTGTCAGGGACTTTATGCAAGGGGGAAGTTCTGGGGACCTTTGCAAAAAAATATAAAAACTGCGAGTTATGTGATTTTTTTGTTCAGGAAAGTGGCTGGTAAACGACCTGTCAAGGGTTTGGTTCATCATTCAGACAGGGGGAGCCAGTACTGCGCTACTGATTACGGGGAAATGCTTAAACAATTTGGGATGAAGGCCTCGATGAGCGGAAAAGGCAATTGTTATGACAATGCTCCCATGGAGAGTTTTCTGGGGCACAATCGAGAATGAACTTGTGCATCATCGTAAGTACAGAACACGGCAAGAGGCGATTCGGGAGATCACAGAAAATATCGAGGTGTTTTACAATCGGCAGCGAAGACAGGCAAGGCTTGGGTATCTTTCACCTGCTGCATTTGCGCAACAGCATTATAAAAACCAGATGGCGGCGTGAGCCAAATGGTATCCACTATTGACATCCGACCTCGTGTGAAGGAAGAGGAATATCCGTCATTTCATTACTGTGCGGTCATGCTCAGCAAAATCCTATAAAAGGTTACCGCGGGCGGAAGAAATACTGGACGACACCATGGATTAAGAACGGTTCCACCTCATCGCCCGTGAGTAGTATACTGCGCCTTTCTCCCTTAAATCCTCACTGTTGCGATAATTTGGACCGCACAGGTTAGTCTGGTGCAGTCGTTACAAAACATTGTCTTGAATGCTCCAGAACTTTTCGGGGTCCCGCAGATAAATGTTTCTTTTGATAATTGACGCAGACAAAAAGTGAGCGCTGTCGTCTCTATAGTCTTCAGTTGCACTGTCGATGCAGCTGGACCGAGCATGTTACGGGGAAAAGTACTCAGTTATGACAAATCGAAATTTTCGCGTAGTTCGGTGAGTACTGGACGGTGGCTGAGTGCTCTTGTTTATGCAGTAACGCACCAAAGATCCCCTGCGGTCTGTCCACCCTATCTTGAATTAATGCCTTTTCTGACATATGATTGAAGTGAAAGAGGAAGGGAGGCAGCGATGAACGAAATGCTGGAGATAATAAGTAAAAGACGGTCTGTCAGAGCCTATGAGAATAGGCCCGTTTCCAAAGATTTGATAGAGATGGTCATAGATGCCGGTAATGAGGCCCCATCTGCCATGAATAGTCAGCCCTGGCGTTTTGTTGTAATACAGGATAAGGAAATCAAAAAGAAACTTCTTCTAGCCGCCCTACCTAATGCCCAAAAGATTGTGGATGCAGCAAAAGATACTGATCCCGAAAGATATGAATCGATCAAGAAACGCTATGCCGAGCTGGCAGACCCTATATTTTATTCGGCTCCGGTAATTATTTTTATCATCGGATCGGGACCGTATGCTCCACACTCCTGCCCCCTTGCCTGTGAAAACATGATGCTGGCAGCTCATTCCCTGGGTCTGGGTACCTGCTGGGTTGGCCTTGGATCGATGGTGACCGATGATTCAGAGATACGGGTATTACTCGAATTAAAAGAAGGGGAGTCAATTTATGGACCGATTCTTTTGGGCTATCCTGAAGAAAACCCTGTTAGACCTATGAAAAAAGGACCTCGAATCAAATGGCTTTGAGAGGTATGGTGTTAACCGGCATATGACCATAGGGGCCCTGTTTCTTGCAGGCCGTCTTGGTCTGCTTGGTGTTGTAATGATTACCGCTAATGCTCCGCATAATTTTCGTGATCAACATTCGTATCAAGTACTGTGAGCATGTGAGTCAGCACCTCAGGCCGCAAACCTCACCGGAGATGAGCTTTCATTCCTCTATCACCCCGGATCATTAGCATTCTCACCCAATTGTCCCTATAATTTGATTCACGGATAGGTATCCAGGAGAAAATTTATCAGGAGGCTAACAGTATGGAGAAGAAGAA
>Ga0181533_1002094_pt1 | contig 24093 bp, 19 predicted proteins | sample PEATcosm2014_Bin_45_FD_119772 | JGI IMG/M metagenome (GOLD analysis project Ga0181533, IMG submission 119772) | Peatland microbial communities from MTU Mesocosm Facility, Houghton, MI, USA - PEATcosm2014_Bin11_60_metaG | ecosystem: Environmental > Terrestrial > Soil > Wetlands > Peat | place...
AACTTGGGTTCAATGTGACTGGCGTCGACATCTCGGAGGACATGCTGCGTATCGCACGCGCTCTGGATCCTGCGGGCGATTACCGCATTGTGCCTCGGGACAACTTGAGCGAGTTCGCGTCAGGAACCTTCGACCTGATAGTTTCACTTTTCACGTTCGATAACGTTCCGAGTGCAGCGAAAGTCCGGATTTTTTCTGACCTCAGGAACCTTCTGCGTCCGGCCGGAACCATGGTCAGCGTCGTCTCATCCCCGGAAATCTACACCCATGAGTGGGCTTCGTTCACCACCCAGGACTTCCCGGAAAACGCCGCCGCGCGCAGCGGTGATGTGGTGCGCATCATCGTTACCGACCACCAGGATCGGAGGCCGGTCGAAGACATCGTCTGGACGGACGAATCGTATCGGGCGGTCTATCGAGAGGCGAGTCTGCAAGCGATCCAAGTCCTCAAGCCGCTGGCCAAAGGTGACGAGCCCTACTCGTGGGTGAGCGAAACCAAGATCGCTCCCTGGGTGATTTATGTGTTGAGACGAGCGGCGTAGCTCGGCAGATACGGTAAGGGCTCCATCACTCCATCACCAAAGCGCTCAATGAATTCAGTCCATCAACATGCCACCGTTCACTTCCACCGTCTCGCCCAGGATGTAGCGCGCGGCGGGGGACGCCAGGAACAGGATGACATCGGCGATGTCGTCCGCCGTTCCGGCGCGGCCCTGGGGAATACTGGCCACGAATTTCGCCATGAGCTCCGGCGGGCTGAAACGTTCATGATAAGGAGTCGCGATCACTCCCGGTGCAATCCCATTGACGCGAATTCCGTGCGGAGCAAGTTCCTTGGCCAGACCTTTGGTGTAAGTCAGCAAGCCGCCCTTGGCCGCCGCATAGGCCGCGGCGCCCAAGCCTCCGCCGTTCCGCGCGGCGATCGAGGTGACGTTGATGATGCATCCACTCTGGCGCGCCGCCATCTCTTCCCACACGGCTTGGGTGCACAGGAAGGCGCTCTTCAAGTTCAAGTCCATGATCTGATCCCAATACTTCTCGGTCATGTCCACGAGAGTGCGTCGCGCAATCAGGTCGCCGGCGTTGTTCACCAGGATGTCAATGCGCCCCCATTGTTTGCGCACCGCCGCCACCAGGGCATGAACCTCCTGCTGGCGGGTAACGTCGGCGCGAATCGCCAAAGCTTCGCCACCCGCTTTGCGGATGGCTTCCACCGCCTCCTCCGCGCCCTGTTGGTTCTTGAGGTAGTTCACTCCTACGCGGGCGCCTTCGCGCGCCATGGCCTCGGCCGTCGCCCGGCCGATGCCGCTTGAGGCTCCCGTAATCAAAGCTACTTGTCCTTGCAGTATCATTTCAACCTCCCTTTCAATCACTGCTGCGTGCCGGTCAGTTTCCAAGCATCCGAGATGGAAAAAACTGAACGCAGTATCGTAACGCATCAGGAATCATGCGCCAACTACCATTTCGCACCCGGCAGGAAGTCCGTGCCTGGGGGCGCGTCACGGAACAGGATTGAAGAGTCGGGACCACCTTGGAACAAGCTCATGAGTCTTTCCCAATTTGGAACGCCCGCGGCCCGGTGAGGCGCTGCTGAAAGGATTGTGATGCTCCCTTCAACCTCCCGGAACCCTTGCAAAAATAAAGGTTTCTTTCCCCTCCCTGACCTTTAGAGCCTTCTGGGGTGTTTCCCTTCCTTGTGGACAGCGACTTGCTTTTTCTCGACATGCGCATATGCCCAACGTCACCCAAGCGGAATGGAAAGGAAGCAAAGCATGGTCAGGGTGTGGGCTGTACTTGCCGTTGGGATTGGCGGTGCTCACCACAGTGGGCAGCCTCGGGTGCAAGAGTTTTTCCCCAGCCTCCCACGGCCCGGCCAAAGACTCTCATGCTCCCCAGGTCAAGGCCGTCTTGCATCTGGAGGCCTTTGTGGTGAACCTGGCGGATCCCGAAGATAACCGCTTCCTCCGCATAGGAATTGATTTGGGATTGGAAAACCCACTTTCCGCCAAGGAGGGTAAGGGAGGGGAAGGTGAAGTGCCCACCGCGCGCATCCGGGATTGCATTCTAGCGGTGCTGTCCACTTGGCACTCTGACGCTCTTTTGGCCCCCGAGGGCAAGCAGAAACTCAAGGATGAGCTCGTACGCGCGCTGCGGGCGCGGGCACCCGAGTTGGGAGTGAAAGAAGTCTATTTTACGGATTTCCTTGTGCAGCGCTGACTTATGGGAAATGAGCCTCAAACCCGCGTGGTGGAATCCGTTCCCGCGCTTCGGGAAATTTGGCCGGAGGCGCTGGAACTGCCCTGCCAGTTGTGCGTCGCCTTAGAAGTTCCTCATTTCACCGTTCGCGACCTTCTTTCTCTCAGCCTCAATTCGCTGGTGGATACGCGCCGCCGGGAAGGCGCGCATGTGCCAGTACTGGTCAATGGCGTCATGGTGGCGTGGGCGGAATTTGATGTGATTGATGGCCGGTTAGCGGTCCGGATGACGGAAATGGTTTGACCCGCATCGCCGGACCTGACCGGGGGGAAGGAACCAAAGTTATGGAAGCCAATGCCGCAAGCCAACCTACATCCCTCCCAGAAGCAGCCTGGGGGCTCGCCCTCAAGACCACCTGGCAATGGGTCCGGCGCGCCGTAAAGCCCCGCAAAGTCCGGCGCCTGCGTGTGTGCGAGACGCTATCGCTCGGCGAGCGGCGTTTTTTGGCGATTATTGAATTCGAACGCCAGGAATTCTTGGTGGGAGGTAGCGGAAATTCTCTCGAGTTGTTGGCGCGGCTGCACGAGGGGAGGGTGATAGCCGAACCTTCGCTGCCACGGAAGTCGCGTGCTTTTTAAGGGCCGGTGAGTCCTTTTATGAAGCAATCTTGGCCTCGACGTTTGGCGAGGTGGTCGGCGATGGGAATCGCCGCCGGGGTATTTCCCACGGCGGTTTATGCCGCGCCGCCGGCCGCGCCGAACGGTCTGGTAATTCCGGGGCTGACGCCGGGTAGTTCATCGTTGCCCTGGAATATTATCATCCTACTCACCATCCTGACGCTGCTGCCCGCCCTGCTCCTCGCCATGACCCCGTTCGTAAGGTTGCTAGTCGTCTTCCACTTCCTGCGACAGGCGCTGGGAACACAAAGCACACCGACCAATCAAACCCTCATCGGGTTGGCGCTCTTTTTGACCTATTTCGTCATGCAACCCGTGGGGGCGGATGTCTATCAGGCCGCTATCGTTCCTCTCCAAAACAATCAGATTACGGCCATGGAAGCGCTGGACCGGGGTGCGGAACCTCTGCGGCGATTCATGCTGAAGTTCACGCGGCAAAAGGATTTGGCGCTGTTTGTGGAGTTGGCGAAGGAACCTCGCCCGCGCCGTCCGGAAGACCTTTCCATGCGGGTGGTTATTCCCGCCTACATCCTTTCAGAATTGAAGACAGGGTTTCAAATCGGGACGATCTTGTTCTTCCCCTTCTTAGTGATCGACCTGGTGGTGGCGTCGATTACCACTTCCGTGGGAATGATGCAATTGCCTCCCGTGGTGATTTCCACTCCGCTGAAAATTTTGCTTTTCGTCATGGTGGACGGGTGGAATTTAGTGGTGGGTTCACTGATGAAAAGTTTCTATTGAGGTTTTCTATGACCCCAGATGTCGTTGTGCAGTTGGCTCGCGAGACTCTTCTAATCGCCCTATTGCTGGCCACGCCCATTCTGGCGGTTGCTACCGTGGTGAGCCTGTTGATTAACATTGCCCAGGTGATGACCTCCATTCAGGAGCATACGGTGGCCACCGTTCCCAGACTCGCGGTTGTGGCCATTACCGCCTTTGTCCTGATGCCGTGGATGTTGCGCAAATTGATGGACTTCACCGTGCAGTTGTTTGCGGACTTCCACCGCTACCTGGGGTAAGGCGCATGGAGTTAAAAGTGGGTTCGGGACTCGAAACGGCGATCGGACGTCTTCTGATTGTGGGCGCGCGGGTGAGTGCGCTGATGGTGTTTGCGCCCTTTTTGGCGAGCGCGACCATTGCCCCCCGCATTAAGGCCGGTTTCACCCTGGTGCTGACGGCCCTCCTCTACCCCGCCGTGGCGTCGGATTTGCCCCCCCTCTCCGGGGCGAGAGAGTGGCAGATTGCCGGCGGTGAGTTCGTCGTGGGTCTGATCATGGGGATCACGCTCCAGTTCGTCTTTGAGGGAGTGGAATTGGCAGGGCAGGTCGTAGGTTTCCAGGTGGGGCATTCGCTGGCGAGTGTGTTCAATCCCTTGTCGGATGCTGACACGCCTATCCTCGCCAATTTCTACCAGGCGGTGGCGCTGCTGATCTTTCTTCAATTGGACGTTCACCATTGGGTGCTGCGGGGTCTGGTTAAAAGCTTCCAGTATTGTCCGCCCGGAACGGTGCTGGCGAATCCCGTGGTGGCCGAGCAGATCTGGCGCGCCGCCGGCGGCATGCTGGTTATTGCTGTGCAGATTGCCATCCCCATCCTCCTGGCGACGATGCTCATCGATATCTCTCTGGGTCTGGTGGGGAGGGCTTCACCCCAGCTTCCCGTGTTGTTTGTGGGGATCTCTGTCAAGAGCGTCGTGGCACTTCTGGTGATCGTGGGGACATTGCGGTTTTGGCCGGGGTTGCTGGAGAAGTATTTCGGGCAAGCATTAGCGACGAGCGAGCAACTGATGCATTTAGCACGATAGGGAGCAGAACGCGTGGCGGACGAAAGTCGCACTGAACAAGCAACTCCGCGGCGGCGGCAACGAGCCCGCCGCGAGGGCGACGTCCCGCGCAGCCGGGAGTTGCCCGCCGGGCTCGCGCTGATGACCCTGGTGCTGTTTCTCTGGTGGTACCCGCAGACCTGGAAGGACGACTGGCGCAATCTCCTGGAACGGACTCTCACCTCCGCCGCCCACAGCGATATGGCGGCGGGCACGCCGGTGCTCAATTGGGTAGCGTGGAGAATCTGTATTTGGGCGGCGCCCAGCTTGGCCCTGGCTTGGCTGGTAGCCCTCGCCGGCAGTTTTGCCCTGGGAGGATTTGTGATGGCCCCAGGGGCTCTCGCCCCCAAACCGCAGCGGCTAAATCCTGCCAACAATCTCCAAAAGTTGTTTTCGCTCGGCGGGCTGCAAGGACTTTTGAAGTCGTTGGTTCCTTCTGCCTTTGTGCTCTACATCGCCCTGGCCATCATGGTTCGGGACTGGGGCCAGATTCTGCACATGTGCCGAGTAGGCGTCCGGCCCTCACTGGGTTGGATGCTGTCGCGCATCTTTGAAATTTCCTGGAAGGGCGCTTTGGTTTTCATCCTCTGGTCAGGATTCGATCTGCTGCTCGCACGCATGAACTTCGAGCGCAAACTCCGCATGACTCGCCAGGAAGTACGCGAGGACTTCAAGGAAACGGAAGGCCACCCGGCAATCCGCGGGCGCATTCGGCGGCTGCAGAGGGAGATGCGGCGGCGCCGGATGTTGCGCGATGTGGCGCGCGCCACGGTGGTGGTGACCAACCCCAACGAATATGCCGTGGCGCTTGAGTACAAACCGGAAACCATGGCCGCTCCGGTGGTGGTGGCGAAGGGCCGCAACCTGCTCGCGCAAAGAATCAAGCGAGAGGCGCGCTGGCAGGGAGTCCCGTTGGTGGAAAACCCGCCTCTGGCTCAGGCCCTCTATCGCGCCACCGAAGTCGGTCAGACGATTCCGGCAAAATTGTACACCGCGGTGGCGGAAATCCTGGCCTTCATCTACCGCACCCAGCGGCTGGTTAAATCATGAAACCTGCACCCCCCAAGCCGGCTCCCCCCACCAAGGGCAGTTCCCTGGACTGGGCGGTTCCCTTAGTCGCCGTGGCGCTGGTGTTTGTGATGTTGGTTCCCTTGCCGCCCTTTGCCCTGGACATCCTTCTGTCCGCCAGCCTCACGGCGTCCGTGCTGGTGTTGTTGGTGGCGATGTACATCACGCGCCCGGTGCAGTTCTCCGTGTTCCCCTCATTGCTCCTGCTCCTGACCTTGTTCCGCCTATCGCTGGGGCTGGCGAGCAGTCGGCGCATCCTGCTGCACGGCAATGAGGGCGCCGCCGCCGCTGGGCATGTCATTGGAGACTTCGGGCAGTTTGTAGTGGGGGGCAATTACATCGTCGGGTTCGTCCTGTTTGTGGCTTTGATCGCCATTCAGTACTTGGTGATTAACCACGGGGCGGTGCGCATCGCGGAAGTGACGGCGCGCTTCACCTTGGACGCTTTGCCCGGAAAACAGATGGCCATTGACGCTGACCTCGGCGCGGGGCTGATTGACGAAGCCCAGGCGCGAGCGCGCCGCGAACTGGTGGCCCGCGAAGCGGAGTTCTATGGCGCCATGGATGGCGCGGCGCGCTTCAGCCAGCGCGATGCTTTGGCCACCGTGCTTATTACCGCCATCAACATCATCGCCGGCTTTTTGATAGGGGTCTTCTACCATGGCATCCAGCTCAGCGAAGCCCTGAAGACCTACACCATCCTCACCGTCGGGGAGGGGCTGGTCACCATGATCCCCTCGCTTCTGGTTTCTGTCGCCGGGGCGATGGTGGCCACGCGGGCTTCTTCCGAGTCGAGTTTGGGAGTTGACCTCACTCGGCAACTGCTTCCGCGCAGCCATCCCTTATGGATTGTCTCCGGCGTGATGGGGACGCTCAGGCTGATTCCGGGCTTGCCGAAGATTCCCTTCTTCCTCATGTCCGGGCTTCTTGCCTGGGCGGCCCGTCGCGCCCAACGGGCGAGCGCGGTCAAAGCGGCGGAAGCCGTGACTCCCGCCACCACCCTGCCCCCGGAAAAAGCGCAGGAGCAATTGGAGACCCTCCTGCGGCTGGATGATTTGAGTCTGGAAGTGGGCTACGGACTCGTAGGGTTGGTCGACCAAGCGCAGGGTGGCCAGTTGTTGACGCGCATCCGCGCCCTGCGGAGGCACCTCGCACTGCAATTGGGCTTCATCATTCCTCCCGTTCACATTACGGACAACGTGCAGCTAAACCCCCGCGAGTATGTCATCCGCCTGCGGGGGGTGGAAATCGCGCGTTGGGAAATGGCCCAGGAGAGCCTGATGGCCATCAGTTCCGAGGCGAAGGCGCAGCCCTTGGAAGGACGGGAAACCCGCGAACCGGCTTTCGGCGTGCCCGCCAAATGGATCGCGCCCAACCTTCGCGACCGAGCTTTGGCCGCCGGCTATGCGGTAGTGGATCAGACCTCGGTTCTGGCCACCCACTTGGCGGAAATCATCAAGCAACACGCCCACGAACTGCTGACCCGGCAGGAAACCAAGCGGTTGCTCGATGCTCTGGCGGAATCGCAACCCAGATTAGTGGAAGAGCTCGTCCCCAAACTGCTCAGCTTGGGCGAGGTTCAGAAGGTGCTCCAACAACTGTTGCGCGAGCAGGTTTCGATTCGCGACCTGGTCACGATTCTGGAAACGCTCCTCGACACCGCGGGCTTGAACAAAAACCCGGTTCTGTTGGTGGAAACCGCTCGCCAGGCCTTGGGTCGCGCCCTCGTTCAGCCCTTGCTCGGGGACGATGGGAAACTCACCGTCATTCAGCTTGACACCGCAGTGGAAGAACAACTCGCGCAGGTTTTAGATCCGCAAACGGCCAACCGTTCGCCCAACGCCCTGCAACCTTCGCTGATTCGCCGGGTGCTGGAGGGAATGAAAAGACTCTTGGGTGAGCCTTCGTCGGTTCCTTCGCCCATCGTCCTTTGCAACAGTCCGACGCGTTTCCATCTGCGCCGCCTGATGGAGCCATTCCTCCCCCGGGTAGTGGTTCTGTCGCCCGCGGAAATCCCCGCCGCGGTATCCATTCAATCCCTGGGGGTCGTGCATTGAGGGGATCAGTGGATCCCTCGACGAAAGGAATGAATTATGAACGACGCCAAGAAAGCCTATGAGTCCGCTTCCTACCTCGAAGCTGGGGACCAGGAGCGCCTGCTTTTGGAACAGCTCCCCCAGGTGCGTTATATCGCCCGCCGCATCCATGACCGCCTGCCCTCTCACATCCCGTTTGACGACTTGGTGCAAGCGGGCATTCTGGGTCTTATGGAAGCCCTTCACAAATTCGATCCCGGCAAAAATGTGGAGCTCAAGACGTACGCGAAACACCGGATTCAGGGGGCGATACTCGACAGCTTGCGCGATCTCGATTGGAGCCCGCGCCCCTTGCGCAAGAAAGCGCGCCAACTTGAACAGGCCCACCAGCGGTTTCGAGCCCGGTTTGGGCGGCCGGCGACGGAACCCGAACTGGCGATCGAAATGGGGATAGAGTTAAAGGAATTGCAGCGCCTGCTGGGCGACTTGCGGGGGCTTGACCTCGGGAGTTTGCAGGATGAATTGACTGAGTCCGGCCAGGAACGCGATACGTTAGCCGCGCCCACGCACGGACTCGAACAGGAACCCTTCGCGCGATGTCTGGAAGGGGAACTCCGCGTGCTCCTGTCCCGCGCGGTGAGTGAACTCCAGCCTCGTGAACGTCAGGTTCTCTCTCTTTATTACTTCGAAGAACTCACCATGAAAGAAGTCGGGGCGGTGTTGGGGGTAGGGGAAGCGCGCGTTTCGCAAATCCACTCCGCGGCCCTCGTTCGCCTGCGCGCAAGAATGAGGAGTTTGCTCGAAACCCCTCCCCCTCGAATGGATAGTCCACCCCCCACCCAGACCGGCGCGATGGAGACGTCATGGAGAAGATTCTAACCCAAGAGGAGATTGACGCCCTCTTTCGAGCGGCGCAAGGGCGAGTTGCCGATAAACCGAAGGCCCCCGCCGAGGAACGCACCTTGACGGCCTGCAATTTTCGCCAGTCAGCCCGAATCTCCAAGGAGCAACTCCGCTCGGTAAGCCAGTTGCATGAGCTTTTCGCGCGGAATCTCACCCACTCGCTCGGGGCCTACTTACGGCTGGCTTTCGAGGTCAATCTGGTCTCGGCGGAGCAACTCAATTATGGCGAGTTCCTGCAACGCATCCCCGAGGTGACTTACCTGGTATCCATGGCGCTTCGCCCCATGGGAGTTTCGGCGGCGATCGAAATCGATCTGCCTCTGGCGTTTCCGATCATTGATGTGTTGTTGGGAGGCCCGGGCCGAGCGGAAGCCGCCGTGCGGGAGATCACCGAAATCGAGGAGCAAATCCTGGAAAGTGTGGTGAGAATCATCGGGAGAGAGATGGAAAACACCTGGCATCCGGTATTGGAAGTAGAGTTCACCTTTGACCAGCGGCTACGGCAGGCCGATATTTCCCGCCTCATGCCGCCCAGCGAGAAAATCCTTTCCCTGAGCTTCGAAATCCGCATGCCCGAAGCGCGCGGGATGTTGAATGTTGCTCTGCCCGCCGCCGTCGCGAACGCCCTTTTGCGGAAGCTCACGCAGCAGGCTTCCTACCGAAAGCAGCGGGGCACAGTCGATAGCACTTCCCAAATGCGTCGGCGCCTTGACCATTGCGTGTTCCCTGTCCAGTTGGTCCTGCCGGAGCAGCGCGTTCGCGTTTCCCAAATTCTGTCGTTGGAACAAGGTGACGTCCTGAAACTGAATTGCTCCCTGGGAGAGGCTGCCGATCTGCTGGTCAGCGGCAAGGTGTTGTTCAACGCGCACCCGGTTCGCATGAGGGGCCGTCGCGCCGCGCAGGTGGATGGTCGCGTGCGCTCCTTGGACGTGGTTCAAAAGGAGAACGCATGAGCACCGGAAAACAGGCTCCCCAAAGCCCGAAATTGCAGGAGTACCTGCAAGCCTGGGGTGCAAGCATTGGCCGCGTCCTTCAGGAAGTGGCAGGCGCACCGCACACCTGGCAGGAACTTTCCCCCGAGGAAACGCAGGCGCAGCTCGCATCGCTGAAGGAGAACAGGATCGGCATCCAATTCGAGGTGACCCAACACCTGTCAGGGAACCAGGGATTTGTCTTGTCGAAAAAAGATGCTGTACGGCTGGCACAGTTATTACTGGCGGAGCCGGAAGACGGCAGCTCGGTGATGAGCGATGACCACCGGGATGCCCTCGGCGAGTTGTTCCGCCAGTTTGCGGGCGCGGCCGCCTCCGCCCTCAAGGGTTTGGCGGGCGGAGAGGTGAGTTTTAAGTGGCTGGGGTTGGATCCGTTTCCGGGCGAGCCCGCCGCACGGGGCGGCATCCAGTGGAACAGCCCGGGACTCACCCCTCTCACCCTGATCTTCGAGCTCGGTTCCCCGTTGGCGACGGCGTTGAGCCCCACCCCGCCAGCTCCCCCGGCTTTTGAACTGCCGACTCCGGCCCCGCCGCCGGCCCCTTTGGCGCCGACGCGTGATCCCAAACTCGAACTCTTGATGGATGTGGAACTCGACGTAACCCTGCGCTTCGGTGAACGCCAAATGGCGCTGCGCGACATCCTGGACCTGAGTGCCGGGTCGGTGGTGGAACTCAATCAATATGTCCAGGACCCGGTGGAACTTCTGGTGGGAAAAAAGGTGATCGCCCGCGGGGAAGTCGTAGTGGTGGACGGGAACTACGGACTGCGGGTGATGGAAATCGTAAGCCCCCTGGAGCGAATTGAGTCCTTAAGAACGTGAGGAGATCGGGCCATCGGCTCATCGGATCATCGGATCATTGAAAAGCTGTCCTTGGTCCCTTGTCCGTGGTCAGTGGCTTCAATCTCCCGGCCGCCGAGCGTCACTTGTAACGGACAAAGGACAAATGACAAAGGACGACGGACAGCTTTTCAATGACCCGATGAACCAATCAATCAATGACCCGATGAACCGATGAACCGATGGCACTGATGAACGTTGAACGCTTCCTACGACAATGTGAATCCCCGGCTTGCTCCCATCGCCGGCGGTTGTGGCGGGCTTGGCTTGATCCCCTGCACAGTTACTCCCTGGATAGTCACTGGTATTGCAGTCCCGAGTGCTTTGAACAGGCCATCGCTTCCGCGATCGAGAAGATCCTACCTGGAACGGCGCAACCGCCCGCCGCGCCTCATCGGGTTCCTCTGGGGTTGCTGATGCTTTCGCGCGGTTTTGTGGATAATGAGCAACTCAAAAGGGCTTTGAAAGCGCAGAAAGATTCGGGCAGCGGCCGCGTGGGAGAATGGCTGCGGCACATCGGGGCCGTCAGCGAAGAGCAGGTAACTCAAATTCTCGGCTTGCAGTGGTCCATACCGGTCTTCCCTCTCAACCAAAGCCGGCGGTTTCTGGAGTGCGCCCATCTGGTGCCCTTTCCCCTCCTGGAAGTGGCGGAAATGGTCCCGGTCCACCACCTTCCCACCAGCCGACACCTCTACGTGGCCTTCGTCGATCGCATCAACTACTCGGCGCTTTATGCCGTCGAGAAGATGCTGGTGTGTCACACCGAACCGTGCTTGGCCTTACAGTCACAAGTGCTCCAGGCGCTGAAGGAGCTTCGCAGCCAGCCTCGCCCGGTGGAAATTCTCGTGGACAACATCTCTGATCCCGGGGAGATGGCGAGCACGATTTTGGCCCATGCCGTAAGGCTGGGTGCTACAGACGTTCGAGTCAGCGGATTTGACGGCTTCATTTGGGCGCGCATCCTCTCTCCCCCCGGGTATATCGACATCCTGTTCCAAGTCCCGAGAAATCTACCCGAATTGTTTGTCGCGGCGGAATCACGGGAATGATTCTCCCTCGGCGTCTCATCTCTTGCAGGGAAGTGCCAGATTTCCGGTTTGGACAAACGCGACGCGGCTTGCATCCGCTCGCTTGCTCGTCTCACGGCCGTTTCAGCGCGCCTTCACCTCGATTAAGCACACGGAACGTGGCTCCATGGGTACTTCCAGGACGGTGGGAAATTCGATGTCGAGTTCTTTCTTCTGGTCGCCGGTGTAGAGGGTCACGTTCTTGCTGCCAGATCCCTCCAGCTCCACTTGGGGGGTCTCCGGCAAATCCGCGTAGTTGGCCAGGACCACGCCCAAGCGCCCATCAGGGGCTTGCCAGGTGGCGGATTGCACGGTCAGTTCCTTGCCCCAGCCGAAGTCGCGCTGCGCCACTCCCCGAACTTTCCAGGGCCGCAGCATGCGTCCGTAGATCAGATAGTCGCGCGCCACTCCCGCGCGGAAATGATTGGTCCGCTGGGCCCAGTCGAGAATCGCTGCCTGGTCGGGTATGGCGCGGGTCCACGTTTGGTCCCAGTCGTATTCAATCTGGCCGTGATCTCGCAGGGTGAAGTTGAAGATATAGCCCGTCACCAGAGCTCTCGCCACCGAGGCCCGCAGTGCTTCGTCACTGGTGCGATGGGTATAGAAGCCCTCGTGGCCGTTGGCGTATTCGTGATACAGGAACGAATACAACGGGCACAAGGTGACGCGACCGTCCCAAATTTGGAAGTTTTGAAGATACGTCTCCGGCGGCGCTCCCTCGCAGGACATCGCCATGTTGGGATTGACGGCCCTGGCCGCATCCTCGTCCGCTTTGATGAGACCGTCGAAAGCCTCCGTCATCCACGGCCCCGGCACAGGGGGATGACCGTGGTTGGTGGCATAGCAAGCCCGCGGGCCGGGCCCCTGGTCGAACTGCTGCACAACGTCCGCTCCCATCTCGGCCATTCGCCGGGTCATGTCCAGCACCATCTGCCGACCCTTTTCGGTCCCCACGCAGGCCACGTAGTTCTTTCGCCACGCCCAGGTATCTTCCAGAAGGCTGCCGTCCCATTTGCGGGCTACGGCTGACTCTCCATCATGGGCGCGGAAATAAGCCATGCCATCGTACTGAGTGTTTCGCTGCGAAGTGACCCAGCAAAGGCCGTCGCCATAAAGAACCGGATGCCAGCCATGGGCCTTCGCTTTCACCATGAATTCACGGAAAGCGGCCTCGCCGCCGAGGGGCGGAAAAGCTTCTGGCTGCACCCAGGGGCCGGAGTGCTCCCAATTAAAAATAATCGGCATCAGCGGGCTCTTGAGCGCGCCGGCAAGGCGATCCAGATAGGGCAACGCATTGGTTAGCGGCGTGAATTCAGGATTCACCGCAGCAGGCGGATCCCAATCCCCCTGACCCCTCATGGGGAAGGCAATCCCTACGGGAGAATCTTCCAGCCATTTGGGAATGTCCGACCTCTGCCCCATCTTTTTCGCGCAAAAGGGCTGCTGGGAAGCCCAGTCACGGTAGATTTCCGCCGCGGCGTACCAGTCACCCCGGAAGGTCCCGATTACGACGTGGTAAGGCAGCCTTACTTCGCTGGGCCCGCGCGTGCCTGGATAATGCCCAACCCCCAATGAGACCCCGTCTCTTTCCAGCAAGGGATCGAGAAACTTCGGCAGCCCTTTGGGGTCGTCGCAGGCCACGTAAAGGCCACCGGCATCGTTGTAGTAGGCCATCAACTGGGTGGTGGTCCACTCACCGGGGTAGTTGTTGGAGCGCCAGATTTCCGGCGTGTCGCTCTCCCTGCCGCCCCAGGTCCCGATGGACATGGTGGGTTCAACAGGGCCTGCCAGCGCGCCATCGGCTAACGACCAGAGAATGTGGCTGGAGTTTTGATTGGCGGGACTATCAAATGGAACTTCCACTACGGGGAACTGAATGTGGCCGATCCACCACGACGTGCGATTGTTCAACGTCATCGTCCAATAGGTTAAAGTTTCGCGCGTTGGACACCACACCGTAACGCGAGCGTCAAGCGGCAATTGGCCAATCTCCTGGAAGTTGAGCGTGTGCGTCTCTCCCTCGGCGCTCCGGCTTCTTTCCACTTTCACCTCCTTCGCTTCGGAGGACGTGACCAACTTGAACGCGCCGTGATCATCCAAGAACTCGATCTTGAAAAGTGGCAATCGGGCATGACCGGGAATCAAGAGGTCGTGGTCTTGGCCAAAAGTCGACCGCAACGACTCAATGCTCCCTCGCTTCGCATCGATCACCAGCCTGTAACCGGAATTGATCACGATAACGGAAGACGTGGACGCGGGCACAACTTGCGCCGCCCAAGCGCTGGCGGTGGTGAAAAACGTCCCGAATAGATACAGGGCCGCGAGTATTGCCGGGCGACTCTTTCGTCTCATAAAAATCTCCTCCGCGAGGGAAGTCCCTTCGTCCATTGGGACAATCTCTTGCCCCGAGGGCAAGGGTTAGCACGGTCCAGGCCATCAGCCCCCACCCGTCCGTGGCGGGGCGCCCAGGAGTGCAGAGTGGTTTTTCAAACTCTGCGGCTCTTCGACGGTTGCCGAGTATACAAGCCGCGGAGTTCGAGAACAACTACGCATTGCCACGTCGTAAAACCTTGTTTTTTAGCAAGATTTTTGCGGACTACGTAAGGGTCGCCGCGGCGACCGTTCGGCCCGGGGCCAGCGCCGCTGGCCCCTACATGTTTGGTTGCGGCCAAAGGCCGCGTTGTGCTACCCGCTGCTGGCCATTTTCTACGACACTTCCGAGGATCAGAACTCGCGCATTACGTTGCCATCCCCATACCGGCGAGCGGTCGACATCCACAACGGTGAACAAGTGCCGGTGATGCACGAAGGTGTTTAGGTCACATTGCCCTATAATGACGCGGTGGTTTTGGAACTGATCGTTTGATCGGAAGTGCCACAAAGAAAAACCGGAACTGGCCCGGTTTCATGCGAAGTCGGATGTCTTAATTTCCTCAAGGAGGAGTCATCGTGAAACGCGTCGCAGCTCTCATTATCCTTTTTGTTTTCCTGCTCGTGAATGCTCACGCCCAGGTTGCCGTCAACTCCGCCACGACTTTATTGATAGACCGGAACGAGCCTGTGGCGGTGCAGAAGGCGGCGAAGGACCTGGCGTCGGACATGGAAAAAGTTTTTGGCGGACCAGTTCAAGTGGTCAACCGCCCCGCCGACGCCAAAGCCATTACAATTTGGATCGGGCTGAAAGGCCCACTACCCAAGGGCATCGAAAGACCTTCCGGGTGGGAGGTGCTGACGCTTCGCGCCATTGCCAATCCGTGGCCGGGGTCGCCCATGCACGAAGCCATTGTCTTGACGGGTTCCGATGTGCGAGGCACGATCTACGCCATCTACCAGTTCTCCCAGGAGTTTCTGGGTGTCGATCCCTTTTATTGGTGGACCGATCATGAGCCCGTCCGGAAGACTCAAGTGCTGGTTCCAAGAGGGTTTAAGGAAGATCAGGGACCGCCCACGTTTCGCTATCGCGGCTGGTTCACCAACGATGAAGACCTGCTGACCGGGTGGAAACCAGGGCTCAACGATGGCACCGGGATTTCACTGAAAGTCTGGGACCGTGTTTTCGAGGCCATCCTCCGCCTGAAGGGAAACATGGTGACCCCGGGCACCTTCAATTTTCCTTACGAACCCGAGATTGCGGCGGCGGGCGAGCGGGGTTTGATTCTTACCCAACATCACGTGGAACCTTTGGGGTTGAACACTTACCGATGGCCCAGCGATCAGCCTTACTCGTTTGTCCGCCACGCTGATTTATTGACCGCAGCATGGACCCGAGCGGTCAAGCAATATCAAAACTCCGAAATCATTTGGACGGTGGGCTACCGTGGCGAACATGACCGCCCGTTTTGGAGCGACGACAAGAGTGCTCCGTCCAGCGACGAGGAAAGGGCGCGTGTGATCAGCGCGGCCATTGAAGCCGAAATGGGCATCGTGCGCTCCGCCGGCCGGGAACCCATCTTCATCATGAACGCCTGGCAGGAATCCTCAAAGTTTGCGCAGGAGGGATTCTTACACATTCCGGAAGGCGTATCGCTTGTCTGGCCGGACAACGGGCACGGCCTGATTCAGGATGGGGGCACGATCGGCAAAGGTCAGGGGGTGTACTACCACACCGCCATGTACGACGGGCGCTCCAACCACTTCACCGACCGCATACCTCTTGAGCGTATTGCTCACGAACTGGGACGCGCCGCAAATGCCGGGGCCACCAACTATCTGTTGATTAACACGGCGAATGTCCGTCCCGTCGTGATGACCACGCGCGCGGTCATGGAGCTTGCCTGGAAGGCCAAGCCCTGGGCAGCCGAAAACTCCGTGCAACCCTCGCTCTTCTTGAAAAAGTGGTGTGAGGAAGAATTTGGGGCGGCCTCTCTAGTTCTCCAGGATTACTATCGCGCTTACTTCGCGGCGCCGGCTCGATACGGCGACCATGAGGATGACACCATGGCCGATAACTATTACCAAACGGTCGCTCGCCTCCTGTTACTCGGTCTCATTTCGGGCGACGACGCCTCGCCGATTGAGAGTTTCAGGGGGGTGCGGAGATTTGCCAATTTGAGAGAAATGGGTGCGTTCATGGCCAAAATCACCGAGGAAGCCGACCCGCGCTGGCAGAAAGCGCGGTTCTTAGCTGAAAAGGCGCAGCCCTTGGTCCCCGCGGACCGGCGGGAATTCTTCCAGGCCAATGTGCTGAGTCAGGTTGATATTCACATCCATTCAAACCGGATGGTGTTGCATCTCGCACAAGCCGCCGCGGATCTCCACGGCGCTGATCAATCGTCTCAAATCCGCGCCGCGTTGGCAGAAGGGGCAAAACTACAGGACACCCTGCGGGCGGCGGATTACGGTAAATGGCAGAACTATTACACCGCTGGAGACTGGCTTGTTGATGTCCCTGCAACGATCGCTTTAATGAAGGCTTATCAAGGCAAATTGGAAGGAAAGGCCGTTCCTGAAAGTGTCCTCGTCTGGGCGAAGGACGGCGCTTTTGCCTACACGATGATCAAGGCTTATCAAGGGGGGCAACGCGATCAGTTTTAATGCTGATAGAACCCCCCTCCTGAACCAGGAAGGGAATGAGCGAGCGCAGCAAGTCCGCGCCGACAGACAATCTCCCCCGCGTGACACACTACCCCGCATCGGTTATCGGCGGTGCCGGGTGAGAAGATGAATCAATTTGCTGAGTTCGAAAACCGCTTCCCTTTTTTCCCAAGGCGCGATACTACTTTGCTGCACTGTTCGCAGGTCGATGGACTTGAACCAGCAGCAAGGAGGTATCAGGAATGGAGACGTGGCATCGCATTCGCACCATTGCAATCATCTTGCTCACAATCCTGGCGGTCTGGCCGGTGTCTCAGAGCTATGGGCAGACCAAAGCGACCGCACCTTACAACGTTCTCTTACTCACTCCCGACCAGATGGGCGCGGACTTCATGCATACGTATGGCTACCCTGCGCCTAACACTCCCAACCTCGACGAACTGGGGCGCGAGGGGGTTGTGTTCGTGCACGGGTATTCGGCCGGCAGTTGGACCACGCCTTCGTTTGGCTCAATCCTGACGGGCATGTACCCCACGGTCCACGGCATGACCTTACCGCCGCCGGAAGGTTGCGGGGGGGAGATTACACGCGCCTTGCTGGCCGGCAACATCCCACCCGTGCCCGATTTCCTGACCCTCTCCTCCCAAAAGCTCGTCTTGCCCCAGCTTCTCAAGCCCTACGGAGTGGCGACGGCCGTCGATATTGCCAACTGCTGGGGGATCTGGGATGTGGCCGGGAGAAGCTGGGACAACTTAAAGCTTATGTTCGGCAGTCAGATGAGGGCTCCTGAATACCCGGATTTCTCCAACCCTCATTATCTGACGGCTCCGCTGACTCTCGCCTGGGCCCAGCAATGGCTCACCGCTCATCGCGACCAACGATTCTTCCTGTGGCTGCACTTCATGGAGCCGCATTCCCCTTACAACCCGCCCCGCGAGTACGATCAATTCAAAACTCCGGACGATTACCCTGACCTGTACAACGATATCGGTCATGATAGCCGCGAGCTTTCCACCCGCGCCACGCTGGGAGACTTTCACGCCATCAACCGCCTGCGTCAACTCTACGCCGCCAAGATTCTGTACACGGATCACTATCTCGGTGAGGTCTTCAAAACGCTCAAGAATCTGGGCCTGATGAAGAACACGATCATTGTCCTGGTGTCCGATCATGGCGAACTGCTCTATACGCATCCCCAGGACTTCAATACCGCCGACCATCGTTCGGTCTACGATATGGTCCAGCACGTCCCCTTGATGATTTGGGCGCCGAACATTCGGGCAGGCCGCCGCGTGGATGCCCTGGCGGGGCATTACGATCTGTTGCCCACCATCATGGATTTAGAGGGCCTCCCGATACCGCCGCAAGTGGATGGCAAAAGCTTGAAGCCGATCCTGGACGACAACGCCACGGAGGTTAACCCCTACGTCTACGGAGAAGTGTCGGTCCTTCAACCGCAGTATTCCATCCGCGGCCAACGCTATAAGCTGATCGAGAGCCTGCGCAGCGGCAGGATTCAGTGTTTCGATCTGCTCACGGACCCTGGCGAGAATCATGATGTTTGCAATGCCATCCCGGCGGTGGCGGTGGAATTGAAGCAGGCTTTGGACGCGCACCTTCAATACATGGTGGCCAAGGCCAAGTCGTTTTCCGACTGGGAAAACAACCAGAGCCTGGCCATCATCGAGCAGCGGGATTCAAGGGCTTTGCAGGCGTTGGCTCCCGATGAGCTCACCATTAATTCTCCCTCGGCGGGCGTGCATCTCCAATTGACTGGCCGAGTGTGGTCCCTCGCGAAAGACCCGAGCAACTGCCAAGGCCAATGCCTCTGGGCGCCACCGGGACCGGACACTGCCTCCGCAATCTGGCGAGTTGATACTCCCCTGACGGGAGATTATGAAGTTTCGGTTTGGTACGGGAATACCGGCCAGACAAATACGCCTTTGGCGACGGATGCCAATTTCATTGTCCATTTCAGAGGGGGAAGCCTCGCCCTCCCCGTCGACCAAAATCATAACCAGGGTCAATGGAACCTGCTCGGCCGATTTCATGACCCAACAGACGTGGAACTGAACAATCGCGCCAATGGCATCGTGGTGGCCGGGGCGGTCAAATTCACATTGGTTTCAGCAAGACCGCTGGCGCAGACTAACTTCCTGGCCTCCGAACCTGCGGGATGGGTTGATATCATGCCTCACGAGTCCCTCGAGGGTTGGACACGCATGACGGTCCCGACGGGGAAAGCTCTGGATCCCGTCAACCAGTGGAGCCTCGACAAAGTACATGGAACCATCCTCTGCGAAGGCAATCATGGACACGAATGGCTGCGCTACGATCACGAACTCACCAATATTCTTCTCCACGTGGAATGGCGATTTGAAAAGCGTGAGGGGGCGAAAGGGTATAACAGCGGAGTTTTCATACGGAACGACCTGGAGGGGCGCGTTTGGCACCAGGCACAGGTGGGACCTGTCGCGTACATTTTCGGCCAAACGCTGATCCACGGTGAGTTGTCGCCGATGATCAAAACTCCTCCACCCGTGGTAAATCCTCTCCACCCCGTTGGCGATTGGAACACCTACGAAATTCGCTGCGATGGCCCGAAAATCACCCTCTGGGTCAATGGCGATTTGACCGGTGAATTCGCCGCGCCCGAGGTTCTCAAAGGCTATTGGGGCTTGGAAGCGGAAGGCTATCGGATCGAGTTCCGCAATATCAAACTGAAAACACTGCCGTGATACGTGGGGATCATTCAAAGCCATGGCGGGCGCAGGCGGCGCGGAAGAGTTGGTAAGCCTTCTCGAACTTTTCCACCGCACCCAGCTCCGGCGTGTGGGACTCCGAGATGCGGGTCATACTGCGGATGGCCGCGGTCAAATCGCCCCCAAAGAGGACTGTCCCCGCGGCCAGGATGGCTGCCCCGAACGACGCGGTGGGATTGGCGCTGCGTACGACGGTGCGGTTAAGAAGATTGGCGCGCAGTTGCGACAGGACCGGGCTGGCGGCGGCGCTTCCGGCGGAGAAGACCTGCTTCCCCACGGTCACTCCACAAGCCTCCAACCGCTCATAGCCCCATCGCTCCACGCAGGCGAGAGATTGCAGTTGCGCCGCGTAGCCCTCGCTCGGAGACGCCGGGCGGCCCTCGAAAAATGTCTCGGCCTGGGGGTTGAGGAATGGGAAGCGTTCCCCGCGCGCCCCGAGGAGGTAGCACTGAATCGAGGTAGGCAGATGCGTGGCCGCGCGCCGATCCATTTCCGCGGGAGTGACGCCCGGCTCATCCAACTGAAGGCTGCCGGGCCCCGTGTTGCTGGCCGCACCTGGAGCCCACAAGTTGCTGGGGAGATGGTGGCAATACATTCCCGGTCCCAGCCGAGGCTTGGTGGGCGTCAGGACTTTCCAAACGAGGGTTGTTCCCAAGGTCGTATTGGCATGGCCCGCTTCGCTCGCCCCGGAACCGATGAGGCTCGCGAGGCCGTCTGAGGCTCCGGCCAGCACGGGCACGCCAGCGGTCAATCCGGTTTCATCACTGGCTCGGGCGGAAACCGCTCCGATCTGATGTCCCGGAGCGACAACCCGGGGGAGCATGGAGGCGGGGATATCAGCAAGGCCGACCGCCGCGTTCCACTCGCTTTTCTCCTGGTCGTAGCCGAGCTTGAGGGCGTTGGAGTAATCGCAAATCCCAAATTGCCCCGTAAACTTTGCGGTCAACCAATCGGCGGGGTGCAAAATGTATGACGCGCGCTCCCAGACGGACGGTTCTTCCTGCCGCACCCAAAGAGCCTTGGCGAGAGAGAAAGAGGCATTGACTTGCGCGGGCCCGGCGGGAAGCCGCCGATTGAGTTCGTTGGCGACTGCTCCTGCGCGCCCATCATCGTAAAGCATCGCCGGCCGAACCGGTTCGTCCTGCGAATCCGCCAGGACCAGAGAACCCGAGGTCGAGGTCACCGCAATCCCGACGATGCGAGCCCAACGCCGGCCGGTTTCCAAGCTCTTCCGCAGCTCCTTGATCGTGTGGCAGACCGCACGCCACCACGCGTTGGCATCTTGCTCGTGCGCCGACCCTGCGGCAGGCAAATCGGAAAGCGCCGCGCGAGCTTCCGCCACAACCTCCCCTTCAGCCGTTGCGGCCAGGGAGCGAACCCCACTGGTTCCGACATCGACGCCGAGAACGATGGGTAGATGAGAGAGAACCATCTTCAAATAGTTGCGCGCGAAGCGCATTTCCATCGCATGTGGTCAGCCTGAAACCGATCGGCGACACCGCCACAAACCGCGAACCCGATATTTCACATTCGCTCAACCTCTTCTACCAAATCACGCAGCGTTCTTCGCGCACCATGGGATCTCCTGCCTTGCAGCCGAAGGCTTGTTGGAAGGCCGGCATATTGGAGGGCGCCCCGATGGCCCGAAAGTTGTGTAGGGGGTGCGGGTTGGTGTTTACCTGAAGCCGAATAAATTCCGGCCGGTCGTTGCCCGCCCAGATTTGCGCGAAGGAGAGGAAGAAGCGCTGTTCGGGTGTGAACCCGTCGATCTTCGGAGGCCGAGGTTTCCCTTGCAGGCTCTTCTGGTACGCCTTGTAAGCAATCGTCAACCCTCCCAGATCCGCGATACTTTCACCCAGCACCAACTTGCCCTTTTCGTGAATGTCGTCGATGGCCACGTAAGCATCAAACTGCTTTTCCACGCAAGCGGCTCGTTCCTGGAAGTTCTTCAAATCCTCGGCGGTCCACCAGTCCGCGCGGTTGCCGTGCGCGTCGAACTTGCTGCCTTCGTCGTCGAAACCGTGGGTCATTTCATGGCCGATCACCGCGCCGATGCCGCCGTAATTCGCCGCGTCGTCGGCCTTCGGGTCAAAGAACGGCGGCTGCAAAATTCCTGCCGGAAACACGATTTCATTCATCGAGGGGTTGTAATAAGCATTCACAGTGGGCGGAGTCATTCCCCATTCCGTGCGATCTACCGGTTTGCCAATCTTGTTCAGGGAACGATGGAATTCATACAGGTCGCCGCGCAGAACATTCTCCACGTACGGCCCACGGTTCACCTTGTAAGCGGAATAATCGCGCCATTTATCCGGATAGCCAATTTTGGGAGTGAAAGCGTCCAACTTGGCGAGAGCGGCTTTCTTGGTTTCCGGGCCCATCCATGGAAGGGTCTGGATATCTTCGCGCAGGGCCTCGATGAGGAAGTGCACCATCTTGTCGGCGCGGGCTTTGGCCTCGGGGGGAAACGTTTTTTGGACATACTGCTTGCCCAGGGCAAAGCCCAGCCGGCGGTTGGTCGCTTCTACACAGCGCTTCCAGCGCGGCAGGATTTTCTCGGTTCCCTGCAAGATGTGGCTGTGGAAGTTGAAGTCCTCCTGGACAAAGTTATCGGAGAGCGCCGGAGCGGCCGCGGAAATCAGATGCCAGCGCAGGTAAGTCTTCCAATCATCAAGCGGCACGGACGCCAGCAGATCATTCAGGTTGGCAAAGAATTTAGGTTGACCCACATTGAGCTGTTTGATCTGCGTGTAACCCAAGTCGCTCAGGAATCCCGCCCACGAAAAGTTGGGCGTCAGGCTTTGCAGTTGTTCCAGCGGCATCTTGTGATAGGTGGCGTCCGGATCGCGCATTTCAATACGATTCATCGCGGACTGCGCGAGCTTGGTTTCCAGAGCCATGACGGTCTGGGATTCGGCCGCGGCTTGGGCGGCGTCGTCGCCCAACAGAGCCAACATGCTGGCAATATGCTTCACGTAAGCGTCACGAATCGTTTGGGATTTTTCATCATTCCGAAAGTAGTAGCCGCGCTCGGGCAAACCCATTCCGCCCTGGAAAGCGCTGGCGATCACCTGCGTACTGTCTTTTTGATCCTGCTGGCCGCTGAAGCGGAAGAGAACGCCGGCTCCATATTCGTGCAGGCGGGAAACCTCCGCCCGGAGGCTGGGCAAGTCGTGGATTTGAGCAATGCGGTCAAGCTCCGGCTGAAGAGGCTTGGCCCCTTCACTTTCGATTTGGGTCGTATCCATGCAGCTCGCGTAGAAGTCGCCGATCTTCTGCTCGTCGCTTCCCTGAGGAGCATCCGTTCGGCTTGCGGCAGTCTCCAGTATCTGGCGGAGGGTGTCGTCGCTTCGATCGGCCAACTCGCGGAACGTTCCATAGGTGGGGAACTCCGGGGGAATCGGGTGGGAGGCCATCCACCCGCCGTTGGCGTATTGATTGAAGTTCACACAGGCGGAGATCTTCGTATCCATATACGCCGGGTTGATGCCGTGGACGGTTTCATCGTTCACGGGCGTAGCAAGGCCCAATGAGAGGGTAAGGAAAAGTAAAACGCCAGAGAGGACTTTGAACGGGTTCATCGTGAAATCCTTATTGCGGAGTTTACCGCCCCCAAGCCGGAGCAAATCCCGGCAGAGGGCGGCAGCGGTATCCTAACAATTTGCAAAGGGGTTCGCAATGACGCGTATCGCGCATTGTGGATATCCCGTGATTCCCCGCTATTGGGGGCTAATGCCCGTTCCATTTAAGGGACAATATGTCGTTCGCCCTTGTTTTGCCCTTACGCAGGGTCCTTGGCAGGTAACATCTTGGAACCCCGCACGGGATCGACCCACCTGCCAGGGGCAGCGTCCTGCGGCCATTTTGTCCCCTTACAGGGCGCGGAAAACCCACCCTTCGCAGTTGGGTTGCCCCATGAGCGCCAGCGGATGATCGAGTGGAAAAGGCGGGGCAGGCAGGTCTGCGGCGTTTTACATGGGGGGTAACAAGCCAAGGCCTATGAGGGCAAGCCTGAGGAACTTGGCTTGATCGCTTTGAAGCGCGGGGCGGGCGGGTGGGGTCTTGCGGTAAACAAATACCAAATGGTTGCAGCCCTCTTTGGTACTTTGCTGCTTGTCACAGGTCACTGGTTACTCGTCATTGTTTTCAGCGGCCAGGCTCGGGGGCGGCGTCGGGTAGGGATCGCCGCGGCGACCGTTCGGCCTCGCGGTCTACTCGAACCTCAGTAGTAACCACGGGCAATTTGCGATTAGAATTGACCGTGAGTTCATTATCGAAGGGGAGCCCGTGGGAGCAGGGACTGTGGCTATCCAACGTGACGCGCCATGGGCGGTGCGGAGGCTCCACGCCTTCCGCTGCAATCCTGGCAATGCAGTGGGAAATTCTCGAGCGGGTACTCTCCAACTTCGGCGGAACGCGCATCCCGTCGATAGAACCAGAAAGTCGTTTGATCTGGGCCTGTTGCCAACCGCCCATACGATTCCGGTTATGTCGTCAACTCGGAAGCTAACCGGAAATGGGGTTGGGGTTCTCGAAGGGGGCTTCCGGGGAGTCAGGGGCCACACTTCTACGAGTAGGCCGTTAGAACTAAGCCGCTGGCGCGGCGGACTTAGATTGGTGCGAGAGGCGAGGGGTCGAGGGCGTTAAGTTTGGGGTTACAGAAAGGAGGTTTCTGTGACCCCACTACGTCGAAGGAT
>Ga0181533_1002096_pt1 | contig 24077 bp, 22 predicted proteins | sample PEATcosm2014_Bin_45_FD_119772 | JGI IMG/M metagenome (GOLD analysis project Ga0181533, IMG submission 119772) | Peatland microbial communities from MTU Mesocosm Facility, Houghton, MI, USA - PEATcosm2014_Bin11_60_metaG | ecosystem: Environmental > Terrestrial > Soil > Wetlands > Peat | place...
CATTCTATCGGTCAAAGTCCATCAAAGTCTATCCAAATCAATTTAAATCCATGCTGTTTGGTGAAAGCCAGGTGAAAGTTTGTACTCTAGTGATTTAAATCACATTTAACTCTGGCTTTTTGTATTAATTTTAAACAAATTATATAATTTGGTTACATCTCACCTGGTAACGAATCCCAAGCATCGCAAAAGTGCAAGTCTGAGGAAAGGATGAGAACGTTTAGAATTTTTCTTGTAGCAATGGCATTAGTCTTGACAACCCAATTATCCTTCGGAGCACCTACACCCTCCAAAGTTGCAGGGACTGTGGCAAACGGTCAACCTGTAACCGTAACGGGAAGCGGATTCGGTGTCAATGCGGCCGCAGGAACGACAGGTATCGAGTGGTTGGGCGGACCTACCGGAAACATCGCATCGGGTACAATAGGCAAACCCTTCACAAAGACCAACTGGCAGTCAATCTGGGCTGAAAATTTTCCGACATACGAGTCGGACTTTGCTCACTCAGGAACGAAGTCGATAAGGGCTATCGTATATCCGGCAACGGATTGGGATAGCGACATGACATTTCACCTCCCGGCTTCGTTAGCCGTAGGACAAACCCTTTACGCATCTTGGTGGGTAAGAACTTCCCGAAGCGGAGCTGGACAATGGAAGATGCTCCGGATGGAGAACGCACCTACCTTCGTCGACGGAGATATGGAGCTGGTGTTCTTCGACTGGCTGGGGGTAAATGCACCCCAGATGGTCATCGATCCGGGTACAGGTACAGACCAGACGACATGGGTCAACAACTCCGACTACCCCACGTCAGACAGCATCTGGTATAGGCAAGAATTGATCATCAACACCGCCGGTTCCGTTGTCATCAATCTCTACCAACCCAACAACACCCTTGCATCCCAAACGGTAACTGGTCTTAAGTTCAACGGACCCTTCAACTATCTCGTCTGGCAAAACTACGCTGGTAACGGGATAACCGCGTTCACCGCTTGGTTCGACGACATCTTCATCCAGGAGGGTACACAAGCCCGGATGGAGATATGCGATAGTCCTACCTGGAACGCTAGGACTACCTGCGAGATACAATACCCTACAACATGGAACGACTCTTCAATAAGTGCCACGATAAACCAGGGAGGGTTCGGGCCTACCGACTCGAAGTACCTGTACGTGGTCGATGCGACCGGTGCCGCCAATAGTGCCGGATATCCTGTAACATTCGGTGGCGGCGGAACAGCCGCTCCAGTAAATGGTTCCTGTGGTTCGGACAGCGGTAAGACACTCCCGTCTCTCTCCTCCACTGACCCCAACCTCTGTGCAGGTGGTACACCTACCGCCTTCCATACCACCGCAACCCTGGACACATGGGGATGTTCAGGTCTCAACGGCGGAACGAACACCCTGAACACCGCATGTTCGGCTACGATAAGTAGCGCAACTCTTCCTGTGATCAACACCTTCACTATCGCAACTACTTCCACCAGCCTTACGGTGCCTATCACCGCATTCACTGTCACAGGTGCTACCAACTACTGTGTAAACACCACCAACGCATCGTCCTCCTGTACATGGACAACATCACCACCGACCTCAGTCACCTTCGGTGCCGCAGGAAATGTCACGGCATACGCTTTTGCGGAGAATGCAACCGGAACAACCTCCGCGAATGCAAACACCGTGATAACTTTGCCGGTGACCGGAGCGGTGACCGGAGTGGTGAACGGAGTTTGCGGATCTGATAACAAGAGATCATTCTCATCGCTCTCCTCCACCGACAAGAACCTCTGTTCCGAGGGTACAGTAGCTTCGTTCAAAAAGAAGAGGAATTCTTACACCTGGAAGTGCATGGGAACAGACGGTGGAGAAAATGCATCATGTTCCGCGATAAAATAAGAAAAATAAATGTACTTACTAACAGCATTATGTTATTGAAAATTAATTAAAAAGTAACGAATGAGAAGGTTACCAATGACGAACGACACACTGAAGGAGAAGTTTTCACGATAATTCGACGAACACTTCCGTGGATTCGAAACGGAAGAAGGATGGGGCCAACATAATCGACCAGTGTCTGGATGAACTCGTCGATTTTTTTGGCAAAGACCTTAGGATCCTCCATTGAAGGAGAAGTTCAGAGGACTCAGGGGGGGTACGTGGCATACAAGTTCAGAAGCTACCGTATGCTTACTGAGAATGAAGAGAAGATCTACGATCTGATGTGCTCCATCGTACAGAAGTACGAGACTATGGCTGCATCACCTGCGAGGTTTGCGAGGCATTGGGTGAACATATCAACTTGACGGTTCTAATATTATTTTAATCCTTGGAAACAGAATTCGAAAACTACCTTATAAATCATCCTTATTCAACTAACCTCAATAATATTAACTAGCCATTCAAGCTATTCTGCTGGCCAAAGTCCATTAAAGTCTATTCAAATCAATAAAAGTCTATCCTGTTTGGTGAAAGCCAAGTGAAAGCGGAAGGTCATATGGTGTGACACTTGTCTGTAATTCAGGAAATCAAAGAAATCTAGACCTAGCTCCAATTCCACGAGAATACTTGAATGTAATAGTGTTTGCTCCTTCATTCAAAACTTCATAAGATCTTTTAGAGACAACATTTTTCAAAAGTCTTTTAGTGTTTCCTGACGTTAAACTTAATTTTTTATCGATGTCGGGAAATGAAATCACCCTTTCGCGTTCACTTAGAGTAAGCTGCATAAACCATGAATCCAGCATGTTCATATAATCATTATCGTCAAAGGAATCATTTCGACCTGAAATCTCTTTATAATAGGTGAGAATGCCGGGTTCAGAGCTTTCACCGTGTGTTGCAGTTTCTGCTTTGCGAAGGTGTTGAAGCATATCAGGGTGGACAAGTGGCGCTTTCTGCACTCCTAGTTCCTTGGCTAAGTTTTTTAACAATTTATCTAAAACTGCATCATCTGCCAATTCGATCCCTTGCAAAAAGCCCAAAGGCGGAGGCAAAGATTTCAATACAAGTCCAGAATGGCAAATAGGAATAATCGGAATTTTCTTGATCCAGCCGCAACCAGTTTCGAAATTGATCCATGGACGGACTATTGATTCAGGGCTACATAATACTAGAATAATTTTACAATCAGTTAAAGAACCGTCGATTTCATCTAGCCACTTCCTTCCTAAGCGAATACTTTCTGCATCGCTGCTCACAAATACTTCATACTGCCCCAAGAAAAGATCTTCAATCCAACCTTTAAGGCATTCAGCTAAAGCTCTCTCTTCAGTGATGTGACTGATGAATATTTTTATTTCTTATAACCTCGACAATAATTATCTAAAAAGAAAAATAATCTTTTGGCTCCCCAAACCAAACTCGAAATGAGAGATAAACGTACGCGGATTGTTCGGTCAACTAATGGTTTTTAAACCTGGAGGGGAGGGGGGCCACCTTTCATCGCAGGGTTACTCTTGTTGCGCCTTCCCCACCTTCGAGTTGATCTCCCTTGCGGAATTCAAGGACGAGAGGGTGACCATCGAGATATTCACGCACGGCCCGCATGAGCGCACCGGTTCCCCTGCCGTGGATGATCCTTACCTCACCTCCACCTTCCATGGAGAAACGGTTCAAAAAACGCTCCAGTTCAGGGAGTGCGTCATCGACCCGAAACCCGATGATCTTCAGCTCACGGTTGAGCGTCTCTTCTGCCCCGCCCCGTGGTGCGGCACCCCGCGACTGAGCTGTTTTGCCCTTGCGCGGGGAGGTGTCGGAGACGGGTATCTCCATTTCCATCCGCCCGGCCTGCACCCGCAGTCTGCGGTGTCTGCGGTCGATGCCCGTAACTTTGGCGTCGTAGCCGATCGACCTGACAAATACGACCATCCCCTCCTCGATTTGCTCCAGCGACAGTGACTCGTCGGGATGAAACTCCCGAAGCTTCGCTTCTACCTGTTGTTCCGCTTCCTCCAGCTGTTTCTTGGCCGTCCGGACTTTGTCGCGTCGCGCCTGTTCAAGGATAGCGTTGATCTCCCGCCTTGCCCCCTGGACAATCTCTTTTACCTCAAGCCACCCCTTCTCCTGCGTTTCCCGCTGCTTTCGCTCCGCTTCGTCCCTCCTTTCGGTCAGGCGCTGTTCATTCTCAAGCAGTTGATATTCCCGCTGTTCCAATTCCCGGATTTTTTCCTCATGATACCTGCGCATCTCCTTCAACTCCCCCAGCAGTTCATGGAAGTCGGATTCAAGACGTCCGACCATTCCCCTGGCAAAGTCGATAACCCTGTCGGGCAGACCGTAGCGGCGGGCGATTTCCAGGGCATGAGATTGTCCCGGTTCGCCACTCTTCAGCCGGTAGAGGGGGGTGAGGGTCTTCCGGTCGAATTCCATGGCGGCGTTGACCATCCCATCAGTCCGGTGGACGAATCCGATGATGTCCGAAAGATGCGTGGTGGCAAGGACGATCGCCCCTTTCTCATGCAGATCATGGAGGACGGCGCAGGCGATGGCGGCCCCCTGTCCCGGTTCCGTGCCGGTGCCGAGTTCGTCGAGCAAGATAATAGTCTGACCATTGGCCTCATTAAGGATACCCGCAATCCTGGATACGTGGGCGGAAAAGGTGGAGAGGCTCTCCTCAATTGACTGTTCGTCGCCGATATCGACGAGCAGGGCATTTACCAACGGGAATACGGAGGTGGAAGCAGCAGGCACAGGTATGCCGGTAAGGGCCATGAGGAGGATGAGCCCGGTGGTCTTGATGGCGATGGTCTTGCCGCCGGCATTGGGTCCGGTGATGACCATGATTGTCGTTTTCTCCCCTAGAGTCAGGTCGAGGGGGACCACTTCACTTCCGCCCCGATCCCGCTGTAGGAGCATGAGCAGAGGATGACGCCCCTCCTTAATCATGATCAGGGGCGCCTCGCTGATTGACGGGACCTCGGCATTGAGCAGATCCGCGAAACGGGCGATGCCGTTCAGGAGATCGAGCTGTACAAGCACCCGAAATTCCCTATCAATCTCGGCCAGATCCTCCCTGATCCATTGGCATATCTGACGCAGTATCCGAATCTGCTCGGCCTTCTCCTCTGCTACAAGATTCTCCAGCTCGTTGACGAGGCCGATGATCTCGATCGGTTCCATGAAGGCAGTTTCGCCTGAATTGGAGACGTCGTGTACCACCCCCGGCACCATCCCCTTTGAATCCATCCGCACCGGGATTACCCATCTTCCTCCACGCTGCGTGATGAAGTCATCCTGTAGGAAGATAGCGGTCTGCCTCTCCCGGACGATCTCTTCGAGACGCCTGCGAATACGTGCGGTCAGGCTCCGCTTGCGACCGCGAAGCTCGAAGAGGAGCTTGGAGGCCGTGTCGAGTATGTTCCCTTCCTCGTCTATGGACGCCTCAAGGGGTTCGAGGACGGCGGGGAATCCTGTCAAATGGCCCGCCAGCTCCTGCAACTGGGGGATGTCGGTGCGGTAAGCAAATTGCCTGGCAATGGCGTCCAGGGTCCTGAGCACCGGCAGGAACACAATCAGGTCACGTGGGTCGAGGACCGCCCCGGCGGGCCGGATCATTTCCATGATCGGGGTTATATCCTGAAAGGGTGCGATACGGAGCGGCACCCCTAGATGTGTCAGGCGACGGATTTCCTCGATCCGGCCGAATCGCTGCACGATCTCCCCGCGATCCCGAAGGGGACGGAGAGCATGGATTTCCCGGCGAGTGGCGTCGCTGTATGCAAACCCGTCTATGACAGCGAGGATCTTGTCGAATTCGAGAATGCGCAGGGTTTCGTCTTTTATCATTTACGGGCCTTTATCCTTATCATCCTTGTTCGTGTCACTGTATTTCCCGGCTGACCGTCTCTGCCGCCGCGCCTTGCGGCGGCGTGCTTTCTCCTGTTCAAGGGTGCGCGGGGTGGACTGCCCCAGATGGACGGCGATTTTTTCCAGCAGTTCGCGCCGAGCCAGGAAGCGGTTGACAGACTGGCTCCGCTCCGTCATGCACTTCACCTTGATCCCCGTCGGGATGTGTCTGAGCCGGACACAGGTGGAGCTCTTGTTCACGTGCTGCCCACCTTTCCCGGAGGAGCGCACAAAGCTCTCCTCCAGGTCTTCTTCGCGGACGCCCAGGAGGGCCATCCGCTCTCTGAGCCAGCGGTTCTTTTCTTCGCTTACTGAAAAAGTGAGCATATTATCTGAAAATATATTTACATTATGAAACAGTTATATTATTCCGGACCTGTTATGACAGGACGCAGCCGCGTCGCCCCTATGGCGCCTGAAAAGGCCACCAGGGCTGCAAGCAGAAAGGCCGGTGCGAATGACCCGAAACTATCCGCCATGCCGGTGAAGAATATACCTGTTACAGCCAGGACAAGTCCCGCCGTGATTACCCGGCGCGGCCCGAAGCGGGCCGCCAGTGCGCCTCCGAGAGCGGAAAGGGCGAGATAGCCGGCCAGGTTCATTGAAGCCATTGCTCCTGCCAGGGTGTTGTCCATCCCCAACCCCTGCTGCATGGCAGGGAGGACCGCTGTGCAACCGAAACGCCCCAGACCCAGCGCGCCGAAAATGGCCAGTGTGCCGACGGCCAGAATCACCCAGCAGTAATCGAGCTTCTGCGATGTAATGGCAGATACTGTTGCTGTTTCGGAATCGGCTGTTAATATTTCCTGCCGTTCCGGGCCTGATGACATTGCCATTTTATTTTTTCTTTCAACTAGTTGTCATTTTTAGGAAAAACATTGACCGCCGTGAAAATTTGAATACAGATTACACGGATTTTAAATGATTTTATACAAAATATTTTTTGACTTCCACTTGACAATAAATCACTACAATGTAAGCTCTAAAAATACGAGCTATAAGGTCCCGCAGGGCTTCATGCTTCTCCGAAGAAAAGAGGACCTGAAAGCCCGACATCACCCTCCATGTGCCCCGGAGCTATCCGGGGCTTTTTTTGCTTTTTTCCTGTGTTTAATATATTGTCTTTCCCGGAATAAACCCCATAAACTAATTTCCATGTGGCATTAATGTGAAAAAATGGGTAAATCTATCTTTTAACGGAACTAAGCCAAGGGGATAAATTGTGACGTTAATTTGCAGCCTGATCATAAACCCGGTTTCGGGGGGATATAGCAAGACAAAGCTTGGGAAGGCCATTGCTGCCTTGGAAGAGGGTGGTTGCACAGTTGAGTTGCTGATGACGAAATGCGCCGATGATGCAACGCTCTTTGCCCGGCGTGTCTGCATGGAGCGGGAAAATCCGTTTCTCGTTGCAGGTGGCGGTGACGGAACTGTCAACGGAGTGATTAATGGGCTTGTGCCGGAGAAGGCCACTCTGGCGGTGCTTCCGCTGGGAACCGCAAACGTCCTGACCAAAGAACTTGGTATACAGTCCGTGGAAGATGCGGTGTACAGGATTTTGAAGGGGGTGACCCGACCTTTGACGACCGGGCTCCTGGAAGCGGGAGATATACGTCGCCACTTCCTGCTCATGGCCGGCGTTGGCCTGGACGGTTTTATTGTGCGGGATGTGAGGGAGGGTGAAAAAAGGGCTCTGGGCAAGGGGGCCTATCTCCTTTCCGCAGGAAGGCATTTGAAAAACTGGGAAAGGGAGCGGTTGGAGGTGACAGCCGACGGGAGAAAGATCGACTGCCATTCCGTCTTCGTCTGCAATGCCGCGCGATATGGAGGCGGCTTCATTCTCGCCCCCGGAGCGGATCTCTTCACTCCTGAATTCCAGGTTGCCTGCATGACGGGTAATACCCGTGTAGCTTACCTGAATTTGGCCTTATCGGTCATTTGGGGAAGGGTAAAGCAAAACGGTGATATTATCCAGATTGCCGCCAGAGAATTGACTATCTCCGGGAATAAGGCGGTCCAGGTGGACGGAGATTACTGCTGTTACGCCCCGGTCCGGATAACCGCAAATAAAGGCTTTGTACAATTAATAAGCTAAGATTGAGCTAATCCGGCAATACTTTTGCTGATCGAGTTAAAAAGCTCATTGAAGTCGATCGGTTTCAATATGTAATGATTTATCCCGATCTCAATGGAGTTCAAAAGATATTCGGTATTGCTGTAAGCCGAAACAACGATAATCGTGGCCCTGGGATTGATTGCCTTGATCTCGGTGGCCATTATGATGCCGTCCATGACAGGCATGTTGACATCGGTGATGATTATTTCCGGCGCATGTTCTTTGAACAATTCCAGGCCGACCTTGCCGTTTTCAGCGAGATGCAGTAGAACGTCGGGAAATTTCAGAGATATCATCCTGCCGAGGAGTTTTCGGGTGGCGTGGTCATCTTCCACGCAGAGAAACGAAATCTTCGGTTGGATACGGGTTATGGTTTCCAAATCAGACCTCGATCCTGAACTCGGCGCCGCCACGGAAATTGCGCACAGTGAGACGGTTTCTCGTTTCCGGAATCTTTAATGATCAAAACGCTCAACGTCATTCCCGCCAACCCTAATCTCCATCTAAAATCGTAAAATAGACAGTCGCCCCTTTCCCAACTGCCCCTTCCGCCCATACCCTCCCGCCGTGACGTCTGATTATTCGCTCCACCGTGGCCAGACCTATGCCGTGCCCTTTGAATTCATCTGATCCTGGAAGTCGCTGGAAGGGGATAAAAAGCTTATCAGCATACTTCATGTCGAAGCCTGCCCCGTTGTCCCGGACAAACAAGGCATGTCTCCCTTCCACATTTGTCTGTCCGAATTCGATAACTGCCTCATATTGATTGCCGGTGTATTTCCAAGCATTGCCGAGAAGGTTTTCCAGGACCACCTGCAAAAGTTTTGCGTCCCCCTTGGCCTTTATCCCTTCGGCAATACGGAAGGTGACCCGGCGTCCGGTCTCTGCATGTTGCAATTCAACGGCGACCGACTTTGCCACTACACTTAGATCAACAGCTTCCATGCACAGTTCAATGTGTGACAGACGGGAAAAGTTGAGCAGTGCGTCGATTAGCCCGTTCATGCGTAGGGTCGAATCATAGATTATATGTAGGTATTCCCTGCACTGGGGATTGAGATTTTCGGCGAAGAGTTCCAGTATTGCCTGGCAGTATCCGTTTATAATTGTCAGGGGCTTGCGCAGGTCGTGAGAGACTGTATAGTTGAAGGCCTCAAGCTCCCTGTTTGCGGCTTCCAGATCAAAGGCCCGGACAAGAAGATTATTATAAAGTATTTCTATTTCCTCTTCAACCCGTTTACGGTCGGTTATGTCCCATGCGGTGATTACCACTCCTGCGCTTTCTTCATTTGCCCCCTGAATGAGGTTAATAGCATACTCGAAATTCCTTATTCCCTGTGCAGTAGGGAAAGTGGTTTCACCCCGGGCCTCTTTCTTCGAAGCGAAAACTTCTTCCCGTTTCCTGTCGATCCGTTCCATCGATTCAGGCGGCAAGCCCATTTCCTGCCACTTTTTACCGATGATCGCCGCAGATTCCAGACCCAGGGATTTCAGCGCGGCGTCGCTGGCGTAAAGGTATCTTCCCTCCCGGTCAATGAGGAAAATTTGATTTGGGGAAGCGGAGAGAATGGCGTCCAGTATCCTCGCCTGCCCCTGGACCTGCTCTGTAAGGCGTTTAAGTTTGTCTTCAGCCTGCCTGCGAGGGGAGATGTCTTCTATGATGACAATAAAATAGCCGTTATCGGCGGGAGTCTTCCGCACCAGCGAAACCGTCACATTTGCCCAGACGATAGCGCCATTCTTGTGGATATAGCGTTTTTCCAAAGAATAACTATTTACCTTGCCGGCCAATGCAGCCTGAATATTTTCGATGCTTATTGCCACATCGTCGGGATGGGTGATGTCTTTGAACGTTAACTCCCGTAATTCTTCCTCAGTATATCCGATGATATCGCACATTTTTTGGTTGATTCGAAGCCATTTGCCGCCCGGGTCCACATGGGCGATCCCAACTGCGGCCTGGCTGAAGGTGGCTTTGAAAAGTTCTTCACTTTCCTGTAATGCATCCATGGATTTTTCTTGATTGGTAGTGTTTTCCTTTACCGGTGTCACGATTTCGCCGGCTATTTCAACCATGGTTAATCCCCTTCTGAGAAAACAGTGCCTTAAGTTGCATAAAATCTAATTGCCGATGTTTTGGAATCAATAAGCGACATATTCAGCCACAAAAAAATATTATAACAATATCTTAAGTATGTTGTAAATGGCGGAAATGCAGGAAACATCAATTCATCCGGCCATCTTTGCATCAGTCGACTTTTCTTTGATGAAAAAATAGATGCATGTAAGCCGGAACCAGAGCCAGGTAAGTAAGGCGGCCGCAAGCCGGCCAGGGGGATGGTCCGTAACTGGGTTTAGAAAATGGTCATGTATGGCGAGTAAAGGAGAACTTCCTTTCCCGGCTGTGATACCATGCCGGAAGCTTCTGTGTGTGTCTATAAAAAAGGGAATCTGCCAGGAATGGGAACGGACGTAGACGCCGGTGAAATACCATAGTGAGAGGCGCTTTTTAAGAGGAAGAGCGCTGATCAGAAGATTTATCTTGCGAAGAATGGGCTGAAGAGCAATAGGCCCGCTCCGGTCATGACCGGCATAGATTGAGGGGAGTTCAATGAAGAAGTTATCCCACCCATGGTCCGCGAAGTTCATGATTATGGCGTTCAATACTTGGCGCTCATAGAGCCCCTCGGTCTCGAAGCGCCGCGCGGAGGTGAAGATTTCAGCTGGGAAAAGAAGCCACTCCCCACGATGTCTTACAGTTTCCGCGAAACGGGTCTCCGCAAGCATTGGCAGGGACCCGTCAAAGGGTCCAGTTTCGTCGAAAAACGCGCGCCGCAGCATGAATCCCTGATCGCCGTGGGTGCATTCGCGGCGATGGAGGCGAGCTTTGCATTCAAAATAATAATAACCGAATGAATGTGAGTTGTCGCTACGGGTAAAACGGAGCTGGAAATGGCCGGCTATCCGTTCATTGCCCCTGAAGGCTATCTGTCTGTCCAGGATATAGAGCGCCGTCTGCAGTGCATAAGGATTGGCGAAGCCGGAGTCGGCGTGGATGAAGAGAAGGGTTGCAGCGAGCGAAGCGGCTACCCCTGCGTTCAGTTGTTCCCCTCGTCCCCTTGCACTCTCCACCACTGTCGTCGGTAAGAGGGTGTCCTTGCCCAGACGGCGTGCCAATCCGACAGTGCCGTCCGTCGAGCCGCCGTCGCTTATGATCAGCTCGAAAAGAGTCCCTTTCTGTTCGGCAAGGGTACGAAACAGCTCAGGCAGGGTTTCCGCTTCGTTCAGGACAGGCACAATAATCGAGAGTTCCGGGGGAGTTGCCGTTTCATTCATGCACATCTTCCACCATGCATCTTTCCCTCTTATGCGTTTTCTTGCATGCCATTATACAGTTTTTTTCTTTTTATGATAGTTGACAATGCTGGCCTTTTCCCTTGCTCGGAGAGAACGTTCCTGTTATAAATTTTGCATGAAGCAGAAACCGCGGGTCTCTCTCCGGGAGATATTCACAACTTTTGCGATCATCGGCGCCACCGGCTTCGGCGGTGGCATGGCGATTGTTTCCCTTATCGAGCGTTGCTGCGTGGATAAAAAGAAATGGCTCTCCCTGGACGAATTCATGCACGGCCTCGCCTTCAGCCAGATACTGGGCCCATTTTCACTTAATATCTGCACTTTTATCGGATATTATCTGCGTGGTGTCATCGGTGGTATCATCGCTGCGTTCGGGTTTATTTCCCCTTCCTTCTCTCTTATTTCCCTTCTCACCTGGCTTTATTTCAGGTTCCACGAACTGCCGCAACTGGAATCGGCCCTGAAAGGGACAAACCCGGTTGTTATCGGCCTTATTCTAGTGGCTGTGGCCGGGATGACGAAGTCGACGGTGAAGGGCTTTAACGGCTGGGCAATGGCCATTCTCTCCTTTTCCGGAGCGGTCTTTTTCAAGGCTGATGCCCTGATAATCCTGGTTCTGGGAGCCATCTGGTCTCTGGTCAGATGCGTCTACCTGCAGGAGCACAAGTGATGGCCGGCCTGGTGAAGCTGGCATGGGTCTTTCTGAAGATCGGACTGATCTTTGTTGGCGGTGGCTACGTGCTCATTCCCCTGCTCCACCGGATAATGGTAGATCAGTACAGGTGGCTAACCCTGCGGGAATTTCTTGACGGGGTGGCCCTGTCGCAACTTACTCCGGGTCCGCTTGCCATGCTGGCGACCTTTACCGGATTCCGCGCCGGCGGGTTTTGGGGAGGGGTGATCGCTACGCTGTTTATCTTTCTCCCCTGCACCGCCCTGATGCTGGCCATTTCCAGTCATTATGAAAAATTCCGTGACATGGAACTGCTCCGGAAGACCCTCGACGGCATACTCCCGGCAGTGGTCGGACTTGTCGCTGCCGCCGCCTGGAACCTGGGGACGATCTCACTGGCCGGCGCGCGTGATTTCACGCTCCTTGCCGCGGGATTTCTCATCCTCCAATTTACGAGGATTAACCCGATGTTCGTCATACTCGGGGCAGGGGCGATCGGTTTTTTCTTCCGCTTCTCCTGACCGCATGAAGGGAGAAAGATTAAGGGCGGATACTGCATTTGCGCTTCTACGCATCTTCATCAAAAGGAATACAAGTATGATCATCTCCATAATCGCCGCCATGACGGAAAACCATGTAATCGGCCGGGGCGGGAGCATTCCGTGGGATATCCCCACTGACCGGCGCCGTTTCAGAAAACTGACCATGGGACATCCGATCATAATGGGGAGGAAGACATTCGAGTCAATAGGCAAACCTTTGCCGGGCCGCAGGAACATCGTAATTACCCGCCGGCAGGGGTTCCGGGCAGAGGGGTGTTGCTCTGCGCAGACTCTCGAAGATGCATTGATGGCTTGTACAGGAGCACATGAGGTATTTATCTGCGGTGGGGAAGAGTTTTACAGGCAGGCGCTTAAGCTGGCGGACAGGATCTACCTGACTGTTGTACACATGGAATATGGCGGCGACGCGTATTTCCCCCCGATTCCAGCGGATTTCGTGGAGACGGAGCGACAGGAAGCAGAAGACGATTCCCCTTGTACCTTCGTTACTTATCAGCGTAGAAATAATTGATATAAAAAATCAACTGCTTTTTTTTCGATCTGTGCATTTTAAAAGATCGATGTTATAATTAAACGACAATTTGAACTGATTATTCCACATTGCGCAGATGAGCGGATTGATGTAAAATTTAGTTGATCTTTGGCTTAATAATATAGAGGAAAGAATTTTATTCGATCCTGCCTAAAGGATGAATTGCATGTCCCATGAAGAGGCCGAGCAACTTGTGGCCAAAGGCCAGGAAGCTCTCATGAATGAACATGAATATCTGGCGATGACCTGTTTCGAACAGGCTATTCGCCTGGAATGGACCCCTTTAGCCTGTTCCAGCCTTGCTTATTGTCTGGCAAAGGTGAAGGGTAATTATCGTGAGGCTATTATCCTTGCCCGCAAAGCGCTCGATCAGGAGCCTGAAAATGCTGTCCATTACCGGAATCTTGGACTGATCCTTCTGCTTTCCGGGGAGACCCAAGATGGTATCCAACTGTTGCGCCAAGGGATGCAGTTTGGCGAGCAGTATTCTATAATCCAGGAACTGGAAAAGCTCGGAATTCGGAAAGCCCCTATTTTCAACAAATTGGCCAGAACCCACCCCCTCAACAAGTATCTCGGCTTGTTACTGTCGTGGCTGGGTTTAAGGTAGGGAAGCGTCCTGAATCTATCCGGGCGTTTTTTTATCAATATTCTGGCCAATGCAATCCTTCGCAATTAAACAACTTATCCATATCCCCCGGAAAAAATCAGAGTGGAAAAGCGGGATTGACTGTGAACGTGGCGGATGTTAACCTGACATCATGCATACCTGCCATTGCGAAGCCGTTGTCCTCGGGACGATGGATTATCGGGAAGCCGACAAGATAGTGACGCTTTTCACTCTAGAGCGCGGCAAGCTTAAAGGAGTTGCCCGGGGTGCGAAAAAAAGCGTCAAACGATTTGGAGGCGCACTGGAACTATTCGCCCGTCTTAATCTTGAACTTACTTTAAAGGAAGGGCTTGCCCAAGTCTGTTCGGCGGACATCGTGACCGTTTTTCCAAGAATCCGCAAAGAACTGTTAAAGATCGCTCTTGCCAGTTACGTCTGCGAACTTACCGACGCCATGCTTCCGGAAGAGATGTGCAGTCCCCGTCTTTTCAGGCTGTTAACGGCCTATCTAGAGCATTTGGATTGCTCGCCGGCCACCCCCTCGGACCGGCGTTTTTTCGAGCTGAATTTCTTAAACATTCTCGGCTATCGGCCGATGTTGGAACATTGCGTGGTTTGCACGATGGAACTGTCCGGAGTGGCGAGGAGCAGTAGTTCCACAGCAGCCTCCGGTCTAATGTGCGGAAAATGCGGCAGGGGGGAGAGACCTGTTACCATTGCGACGGTAATTCTGCTCAGGCGGGCCTTGCTTACAGGACGATTTGGTGTTATTAATTTTCCTCCTGCCGAACTGGAAGAGGCTGAGGACTTCATTGATTGGGCAATCGCCGCCCACATCCAGCGTCCTCTGAAAACTCTCTCCTTTTTGCGGGAGACAGGTTGAGCAGGCTATACCGCCATCACCTCCAAAAGTAATTGACCGGTTGAAAAAGGCGGGGTATAGTCTAAAACCCGGATTTAAGGTTCAGGGAAAAGATCAAGCGATTCATTTAAAAAGTTGGAGTCATGCCAGTAACGGATCCCAGAAAATTACCCCCCCAGAGTATCGAAGCCGAGATGTCGATACTCGGCGGCATCCTGCTTGATAACGAAGCGATAAACAGGACGCTGGAAATTCTTGTCCCCGAAGACCTATACAGGGAGAACCACCGTAAGATATTGCGGGCGATGATCGATCTCAACGAACGGAGTGAACCGTGCGATCTGGTCACATTGACATCAATCCTCAAAAAGAAAGGCGAACTGGAGGAGGTGGGTGGTGGCGCATATCTGGCAACATTGGTAGATTATGTTCCGACAGCTGCTAATATTAGCTATTACTGCAGGATAGTCAAGGAGAAAGGCCTGACCCGCAGGCTGATCAGTGCCGCCACCGACATTGTCACCCAAGGTTACGACGACCATATTGCGGTGGAAGAACTTCTCGACAATGCCCAGAAGGTGATCTTCGAGATATCTGAAAACAAGCTGCGCCCGGCATTTTTCCCGGTGAGCTCTGTATTGAAAGATGCCATCAAGAATATCGAACTTCTATATGAGAAAAAAGAACACATCACCGGCGTGCCGACAGGCTTCCTTGACCTTGACGACAAGACGGCCGGTTTCCAGCGCGGTGACCTGATAATTATTGCCGGACGCCCATCAATGGGAAAGACGGCTTTTGCTCTGAATATCGCCCAGTATGCTGCCTTACACGGCGATCACAAGACCGCAGTCGCCATGTTCTCACTGGAGATGAGCAAGGAGCAGCTTGTAACCAGGCTTCTCTGTTCCGAGTCCCGGGTCGATGCAAGCCGGATTCGAACCGGCCACTTCCAGGAAAATGACTGGAACAAGATAATAAATGCGGCGAGTGCTCTCCACAACGCGAAAATCTTCATCGACGACTCGCCGGCAATCTCGGTCCTGGAGATGCGCGCCAAGTGCCGTCGTCTTAAGGCGGAGCACAATGTGGGGATGATCATCGTTGACTATCTTCAGTTGATGCGGGGCGGTTCCAATCCTGAATCACGTCAGCAGGAGATCTCCGAGATATCGCGGTCTCTGAAAGCCCTGGCCAAGGAACTGGACGTGCCGGTGGTGGCCCTTTCCCAATTGAACCGCGGGTTGGAGAACCGAACTGACAAACGTCCCATGATGAGCGACCTGCGCGAATCGGGGGCAATCGAACAGGATGCGGACCTGATCATGTTCGTCTATCGTGAGACGGTATACTGTGAAAGGTGCAAGAACCGGGATATCCAATGTGAAGAAAACCATGAGCGGAATGCCGAGATCAATATCGGCAAACAGCGTAACGGTCCGATAGGAACGGTTAACCTCACCTTCCTGGGAGAATATACCAGATTTGAGAACCAGAGTCAGCGGGATGACTACTAAAAGACTGAAGTCTGAAGACTGAAGGATAAATAGACCTTCAGCCTTTCACCTTCAGCCTGATTTTGAGAGGTGAAAATGATACACCCTGCAGCGCACATATCCCCTTCTGCCAGGATCGCGGAAGATGCGGATATCGGTCCGAACGTTATCGTCGGCGACCATTCTGTTATCGGTAGCGGAACAAAGATCATGGCCAATGCCGTGATCGGCCCATGGACGACCTTGGGCAGCGGCAATGTGATCCATTACGGGGCCATTGTGGGTCATGATCCGCAGGATATTGGCTACTCGAATGATGAGAGCTACACAGTGATAGGCAATGGCAATATCATCCGCGAATACGCTACCATTCATCGGGGTAATCGCGCGGGTACCACTACGATCATCGGCGACAACAATTTTTTCTTGATACAGTCCCATGTGGCCCACAACTGTGAGCTGGGTAACAATATCATACTTGCCGGAGGTGCGCTTTTAGCCGGGCATGTGAGCGTAGCGGACCGGGCCTTTATTTCCGGCAACTGCGTAGTTCACCAGTTCTGCCGCATTGGCCGGCTTGCCATGATGCGCGGGCTTTCGCGAACCTCGCGGGACGTTCCTCCCTTTTGCATAAGTGATGATACACATACGGTGAAAAGCCTCAACCTGATAGGATTGCGCAGGAACGGTTTCGACACAAAGAGAGTACGGGCGCTTAAGAATGCTTATCTCATCCTCTTTCGAGGGGGGCTCAATATGCAGAACGCCCTGGAACAGGTCGAGGCGGAAGTGGAAATGACTGATGATGTCCGTGAGCTCATTGACTTTATAAGAAGTTCAAAACGTGGTGTATGTTTCGGCGAGGGGACCGCTGTTGACGAATTCGTTTGATTCCAATCCGTGAGAAGCGGAATCATGTTGGTTTATAACGCGCCGGTTCAATTATTATATTCTATCTACCATATTGAAATACAAAAATCCGAAACTCCTATTATGGAATTCTGAACAGGGTTTGAATTTACCGGTTTAAAATTTTAATATCTGGATTTCGGATTTTGAATTCTGTGATAAGCTATTAGACAATTAAATAGTTTTATCCCCAAAAGGGAATATATAAATATATGCTTACCTACAATCCTATGCGGAATCTTCCGGTCACTGCCGGTTATAAGCAGGGTGATGTTCTTGTACTCTGCGGAGAGTTGTTCGGGCGCGGTTATGCCAACGGTGTCGCGGATGAGGCAAAAAGGCGCGGTATGACCATTATTGGCACCACCATGGGCCGAAGGGATACCGACGGTTCACTCCGGCCGCTTAATGGAGCGGAGTTAACGGAAGCTGAGTCGCAACTGGGGGGGGAAATCATCAACATCCCTCTCGAAGCCGGTTTCGACATGGAGACGGACGAAAGCGGCCTCTCGCCGGTTGATCGTCTCAAAGGTGTTAAACCCGATGAGTGGGAAGTGGTCCGGCTCGACTGGACCGGCATTGAGCAATCACGGCTGAAGGGGATCGCGAGATTTACCTCCAATCTGGCGGCGGTTGCCGAGGAGTTGGAGAAGCTTATACCTGAATGCGCTAACCTACTGTTCGTCCATTGCATGGCCGGCGGTGTCCCCCGAGCGCGCGTCTACATGCCAATTTTCAACAGGATTTTCAAGGGTCAGGGAGAACGCTTTCTCGCTTCGGAGAGATTCTGGGATTCCGATCTTGGGCGTCTATGCAAGATCAGTTTCGATGAAGTGACAGCCGATACCTTTGAATACCTGATTAATGCAACTGCTCACTGTCGCGCCCAAGTTGAGGCGCGGGGAGGGAAGGCCGCCTATGCGGCTTATGGCTACCATGGTTGTGAGGTGCTGATCAATGGAACTTACAGATGGCAGTCTTATATACCATATTTGCCTGGATGGTCGAAAATCAGGCTGGAAGAAGCGGCCGGAGCCGCCAGTAAGAATGGAGTCAAGGCAACGGTGTTCAACTCTCCGGAGATCCAGACCAACTCCAGTGCCCTTTTCATGGGTGTGGAAATTTCACTCTATCCTTTGCTGGCTGCACTTGACAGGGAAGGGGGGGGCCGCTTGAATGACGAGATCAAAGATGAGTGCCGGAGTCTTTTGCGGGATGAAGCGTCTCTGGAATCACTTCTGGAGGAAACCGATAAATACCTTAAATCGCCGATTCTGGGTGATTTTAGAGACTTTGAATCCTGGCCCCATCATAACACTCCGGGGCAGGCGGAGTTAATGCTGAACTCTTCCGCCCGTCTACTGGAGATGAACAAAAACCCCAAGGAGATTGTCTGCGCAGTACTCTCCCGGGTGGTTTTCACGGCGGTGGGAAAGCTGATACTCGATACGATGTGGGACTCTTCCGCTCCGGTTTTCTGGCTCAACCACGATATTATCGCCAAGAGGATATCGACACCGTGATGTGATCAGCGATCATCGTATAGCGAATGGCGTACGGGAAAAATCTCTAACTACAAGCCGCTATTCAAGCTTTTAATGGTGAAAGGACATATATCTCCCATGACGCCGAAAGTGCTCCTTGTCGATGATGTTGAGATGTTTCTGGAATTGCAGAAGATGTTTCTGAAGCTTTCATCGGTACATGCTCTTTCCGCGAAGGATGGAGTTGAAGCGTTGCGGATTGCTAAAAAAGAGCGGCCCGCGCTGATTTTCCTTGACCTGCATATGCCTAACATGAACGGCGCTGAATGTTGCGAACAGATTAAAGCCGACCCGCAGTTACGAGCGATTCCGGTTGTAATGATCACAACGGAGGGAAAAGAAGACGACAAAGCTCTCTGTTTCAAGGCAGGCTGTGACGGCTTTATGACTAAACCGATTGACCGGATAATTTATCTGGAAACAGCCCGCAAATTTTTGCCGGCGATAGATCGTCGCGAGACTAGGATACCTTACCGAACTAAAGTCAAATTCAGGGTCTTCGGTTTGACACTATCCGGAGATATCCTGGACATAAGTGCGCATGGAGTTTATGTGGCGACGGATTACGAGGTTGATGCGGAAACGGTTCTGGAACTGGTTTTTGCTATCCAAGAAGAGAACGGCGCTCTTATTCAGGCCAGAGGTCGGATCGCCTGGATTAACAGAAAGAACGATAAGAAAAAAAAGAGTTATCCGGCAGGGTTTGGCGTAGAATTAGTTGCCGTAACCGAAGAGTCGAACCGAATTTTAAAGTATTTTGTAGAGACACATAAACATTCCATGAAGTAATTTATAGTGCGAATTGAAAATAAGGAAATTTACTCTGGTCATGGAAAGGAGGGTTTATGGGCCGTCACTCCGGAAAACAGGACTTGAATATACTGATCAACCTGAGTAATCTTCTCCTTTGTGAGGCTTTGGGAAAGCTTTTGGAGAACGAGGTCGAGAGTTACAAGGTAGTGGCGACCAATAATGTTGAAGATGCCGGTAATTTTCTGCCGGACCATATCGTTGTCGATGCGCACACCATCAGCCAGAGCCTGGTGGAGCGGTGGTCCGACGCCAAGATCATCCTTATCGATACCGGCATGGAGGAAGAGGATATAATAAACCTCCTGCTCTCCTATAAACTGGACGGGGTGATCAAGACCGACACGGATCTGGACCTTTTCAAAAAGGCCTTGAGCGTCATCGACGCAGGACAGGTCTGGTTAGATAACAGCAGGATCAGGGCGCTCCTAAAGCATGCCGAAACACTCGCGAATACACAACCTGATAACCGCTTGAGCAAAAAGGAGCGGAATATAATCATCCTGATCTCTCAAGGGAACAAAAACAGGGAAATCGCCGAAAAGCTTTGCATAAGCGAACAGACCGTGAAGTCACATATCAGTCGCATTTTCAGAAAGACAAACGTCAGCAGCCGGTCACAACTCGTTCCTTTCGCGCTTAAACTGAAACTTCCCAGTATGGAGTGACAAGATGTGATACCCTGACTATTTCTTTGTCTGCTGGTCTCATGTCACATGCTTTTGTCTCCTCTCAAACTCCCTGCATACCCGTTTTCTCCACCAATCCCTATTCATCCGTAATCTGCGGGTGAATATAATTCCCAAGATATAATTCCCAAAATATTCCTTTGATATTGATAATCAATGTTTATGAACTGATACTTTCACTCCTTATTTGAGGAATAACAAGTATTAATACTTAAGTTATCAATATCCTCCCTTTTAAGCTGTAGATTTCGTATTACAAAATAAAAACCATTAGTATCATTGTATTCGCGTCATTTATTGCTAAAAAGTTACTATCTTATTAGTTGGTAAGTATAAATTATTCAGACTCTATTATGTCAATATTGATTCTTAACAAAAACAAACATGCAGCAGGTTGACTGCTTTGGGAGTTACCATGAAAGTTGCTCTTATCGGTGCGGAACTTGAAGAGAATCTAGGCTTGCGATATATGGCTTCCGCTCTTGAACAGCGTGGCCATCGGGCGTTTATCTTTCCTTTCAATGAGGAAGCGGACATTCCGGCCGTGGTCAGGCAGGTGATGGCTACGGCGCCGGAAATAGCCGGTCTTTCCATGGTATTCACCGGGAGGGCGCGGGAATTTTGCCGCCTTGCAAAGTCCTTGCGTGAAAGTGGCTTCACCGGACACCTGACCGCCGGCGGCCATTTTGCTGCACTTAACTGTCAACAGATACTGACTGACTTCCCTGAATTTGACTCGATTGCTCTCGGTGAAGGAGAGGAACTCATCTGTGAGTTGTCGGAAAATCTCAATGATCTTTCCGGTGTTGCGGGTTTTTGCCGTCGGGATGAGCACGGCGTCATCTCGGTCAATCCTTCACGCGGTAATCCCGCTGACCTGGATGCCCTCCCCTTTCCCAGGCGCGACGCATTTCATGAGTACTTCGGCAAGCCGATCGCCAGTATCCTCTCATCTCGGGGGTGCTGGCGCAGCTGCGCCTTCTGCAGCATCGACGCGTGGTATCGGAGCGGCGGAGGGAAAAAATTCAGGACAAGGAGCATCGGCAACATAGTGTCCGAAATGAAAGAACTATATCATGGCCATGGGGTCAGGATTTTCAACTTTCAGGACGACAACTTCTTCCTGCCCGAGCCCAGGAAGGCCCTTTCCCGCTTCACCGAACTAAGGGACGCCCTCTGGGCCGAGGGAGTGAAAGAGATCGCCATCGCCGTCAAGGCCAGGCCCGACAGTATCAACCGTGAGGTCATGGGCGTCCTGGACGATCTGGGGATATTCCGGGTCTTTCTCGGGGTAGAGAACGCATCGGAGCGCGGGCTCATGAACCTCAACCGCAAGAGCAGCCTGTCGGAGATCGAAAACGCGCTCAAGGTTCTCAATGATTTCGACATTCACATCGCTTACAACCTCCTGATGTTCGAGCCGGACACCAGCATGGACGACTTGCTCATCAACCTGCGCTTCATGGAGCGGCACACGGACAATCCTTTCAATTTCTGCCGGGCCGAGGCATACGCCGCCACAGGGCTGGAACGTAAACTGCGGGACGAGGGGATACTACTCGGCGATTACTTCGGCTTTGATTACCGGATTAAAGACCTTCGTGTGGAAACATTTCACCGAATCGCCAATTATGCCTTCTTCGACCGGAACTTCAATGACTACGGTCTGCATTACTTCAACATGGAAGTTGACTTCACCTTCCAGCTGTTTCGTCGTTTCTTCCCCGACCTTCTCTCCCAGGAACTCAGAAGCGAGGTCCGTTCCTTCATCAAAGAGACCAACATCGACACCTACCGCTGCCTATCCCGCATCTGGGACCTGGTAAACGCCGTTGACCCGCTTGATGCAGATGCTGTGAAGGAGTCGATGAGAAGCATGAGGCGCCGTGTTGACGAGGGGGGCGTGGTATTACGGGCAAGGGGGGAAAGGGTGCTTGAATGGCTGCGGATGGCGCATGGCTCGCATGGAACGGAAAAGAGATCTTCGAACGCCATTTTTCCCGGTGAGCCGCACTTGACGCCCAAATTCGGAATAATCCCATACAACGGCATCGCCAGCCTTTCCGGAGGAGGAAGAGATCCCGTTGCACTTGGTTTCCTCGGCTCTTTATCAACTCCTATCCCATACGCCGAATTCAGGAAACAACTGGACGAAGGGAGAAGACCGGTTCATTAACGGTTTTATATTGTGTATTCGAATGCACATGCGGCTTTATCCGCATGCATCAACAACATTCAAGGAGGAACAAAAAATGGCTAGAATTAAGCGTGACTGGGTCGAACCGGCTCATCCTGTGCTCGTGCAACGTTTCGAAGACCTTGTGGCAATTTACCGTTTGATCAAGGATTCAATCCAAAGTAAGGTCGATACCGTCTTCGACCGGGTCTCCCAACAGATAGGTTTCGTGGTTACCACGACTCTGCCGGTTACATTTCAGATTGCGGGTGGCGGAAAGATCGAGAAAATCGAGTTTACTGCGAAAAACCTCAATGGGAGCATATTCGAGAAGGAATTTGCACCACTCTTCAAGGAGCTTTCCGGCAAACCGGCCGGCAAAGTCGCCGCTGGCAGCTACCGGCTTTTTCTGCTCTGGAACGAGGCCCTTAAGCTTAAGCTCAAGGCCGACTGGATCGAGCCGGCCCACTTCAGGGACTTCCGGGCGGCGCAGATACAACCCGCGGTCGCTGAAGAACTTTCTGCGCAACTCACCCCAGGGATCCGCGAGCCGGCCCACTGGTTTGACGCCGGCATTTCACTCGACAGGGAGGAGGAGATCCTGATCGCCGCCATCGATGAGGTCTATACCGACCTGAAACTTGCCGAGCGAGTCGCAATAGCACGACGCGACAGCATTAGACTCTCCCCGGGAATCCGCGAACCGGCCCATTTCCGCGCAATAATCGAGGAATTGATAGACGCACGCGTCGGCCGGCAAATGGTTCCGGGAATTCGCGAACCGGCCCACTTCCGGCGTTTCGATGAGTTGCTTGAGCGGGAGGATGCAGCGCAACTGCTGTCGGAACTTACTGCGGTCATGAAGAAGTACGGGCTTTGAGGGCCTAAATGGAGGAGCGCAAAGGGGCATAGTTGAATTGAGACACAATCGAATAGTTGGAGGGTTCCAACTCAACAAATCAACTACGTCCCCTTTGCCCGCGAATAAAACACCAAAATCTAAAGGAGGCTCTATGCAACTACATGTTACGTTCGTGGGTGCGCAGGCGAATGAGCTAACGCCGAGCGTCGCTATGTACAAGATCGACAACCGGGGACAAGCGAAGAAAGCCGCAACGGTCAAAGATGGAAAGCTGAACCTGGGAGCCGACCTGGGCAAATTGGGACCGATCGTCGCGCTGGGCCCCGATGTCGCTGATCCAAAAACTCTGGATCCCAAGTCCTTGGTGACTCTCAGGGTCGCGGACCAACTGCCGCAGTGGGAAAAGAACCCGTTACTCGAAATTCCCGCGCAGTGGTGGCGGCCGTGGCTTGCATTCCGGATCTGCCTGGCGGGCAGAGTCAGCAAATGCTTCCCTCTGATCTTTGAAAAAACGCCCCTGTTGCGCTCAATTGCACTGGGCAATTTCCCGCCTTATCTGCCGTGGGAAATCTGTTCGCCGATCTGTAACGGAGTTGTAGAAATCTGGGAATCGACATGCTGCTGCTTCCCGTTTCTGCTAGTCGATGTACCGCCGTTCATTGCGAAACTAAAAGAGTTTCTGGCGCAGAATCCGGTGATGTTCCCAGCCCCACCACGGCCCGGAGCAAACACGTCCGTGAGTCGAGCACTGGAGGCAAATGTCGACCGTGCGATCGCCGCTGGGAAAACCGACTTACGTTTTGTACCCAACACGCAGTTAAACCTGGATCTGCAGGTACTGGAAGCGAGTTCGCCAGAAGAGGCGGTGCAGTATTTCCAGATCCATCCTTCTCTCTGGCCTATCTGGTGTGAGTGCAGTTCGGGAAAGCTCGGTGAAACGCCACTGAATCCCGATGGCACATTCCAGTTCTGCTACGAACAGTTTCTATTCCCGTGGCTTTTCTGCTGGCGGAGTTACTTCTACAAGGTAAAAC
>Ga0181533_1002099_pt1 | contig 24065 bp, 18 predicted proteins | sample PEATcosm2014_Bin_45_FD_119772 | JGI IMG/M metagenome (GOLD analysis project Ga0181533, IMG submission 119772) | Peatland microbial communities from MTU Mesocosm Facility, Houghton, MI, USA - PEATcosm2014_Bin11_60_metaG | ecosystem: Environmental > Terrestrial > Soil > Wetlands > Peat | place...
AGGGTAGGTCTGTCACAAATGCTTTTGGCGACCTAAAAACCACGCTTTTCCTGGGATTTTCGCAGATCATCACTCTCAAAATCGCCGAAAACCGGTGTGAGTAGCGAAAGTCAGGTTAGGGCCCGCGCGGGAGTGAGCGTGCGGAGCGTGCGGGGCCTCGGGAGGCCCACGCTCTGACGCTCCACCGCTCTGACGCTCGATCCGCTCAATCCGGCCATCGGGCCACGGCATCGGAGGCGCGGTGCAAGGCCGGCTGGATGGCCGCATCGGGCAGGCTGGAGGATTCGGAGCGTTGGTTGAAGAGGACCGCGAAACTGATGCCGTCCAGACGGCGCACCAGCAGGGTGAAGGCGCCGGGCAGACTGCCGTTGTGCGAATAGCCGGCCGGCCCCTCCTTCCCGCCAGGACGGACCACCCAGCCGCAGCCATAGAAATGGCCGGCCAACGAACCGTCCGGGTCGCGGCTGACCGGCGGTGCGGGCGGTTCGTAAAGGATGCGGCGTGTATCCGGTTTGAGGCAGGTATCGCCTCCCGGCGTATCGAGCGTTGCGGCAAACCGGGCGAGGTCCGGCGCCGAGGCGAGCCATCCGCCATGGGCATCCATGGCCTCGAGGCAGAAGCTGCCATAAGGTTCGGGGACTTTGGCGGGGAGCGCGGGAAACACGCTCGGAGCCTCGCGATCATCGGGCGTGTAATAACGCACTTCGCCCTCGGCGCGTCCGCTTTCCAGGGAAGCGCCCAGCCGCATTCGCCGGATGCCCATTGGGGCCAACACCTCCTCGAGCATGAATTGTCCGTAGGGCCGGGCGCCGAGCCTCTCGATCACGCGTCCGAGCAGGCAGTAGCCGAAGTTGGAATAGGCATAGCGGGCGCCGGGGTCGAAATCAAGGGGTTGGCCCAGCATGTAGCGGATGATCGCCTCTGAGTTGGCCGGCGCGGCGACGCCTACGGCCCGGGCGGTCTCGAGGGAGCGAAACATCGGGTCCCCGCTCACATCGCGGTCCCAGCCCCCGGTATGATGCAGGCAATGACGAAGGGTGATTCGTTTCCACCGCGGGTCGGCCGTCTTGCCGTTTGCCAGCACGGGTTTGAGGGGGAGAAACTCAATGACCGGCGTCTCCAGGTCCAGGCCCTTGGTTTCGACCAGCTTGAGGACCGCTGTAGCCGTGAACGGCTTGGAGATGCTGGCAATCCGGAACAGCGAATCCGATTTGACGGGCGCCTTCTTCTCACGGTCGGCCCAGCCGTAGGCGCGAGCATACACCAGGCGCTGGTCCTTGACTACCGCCAGGGCGCCGCCCGGGACCTTCCGCGCGGACATGAATTGCTCCATTTCCCGGTCAAAGGCCTCGGCCACTGGCAGTTTGTCGCCCGCGCTGCCGCTCGACTCCAGAACTGGCCATGCGCAAGAGGCCAGGACGCCCAGTGCGCCGGCCTGAGCCAGGAATTGGCGGCGGGTATAAGTATGGTTCATAATTCCAATCCGGCCGCTCAGCGTCCCAGCAACTCACGCACTTTGGCGCTGAGGTCCGGGTGGCGCAGGAGCGATTCTCCGACGAGGATGGCACGAGCCCCGCAACGGGCCAACCTCTCGACATCCCCTCGAGTGTGGATGCCGCTTTCGGCGACCAGGAAGGGGGGCCTGCCCGCCGCCGCGCTCCGGCCTATGGCGGGCGCGAGGCGCTCCGTTGTGGCCAGGTCCGTCTTAAAGGTCTTCAAGTTCCGGTTGTTCACACCGATGAGCGTGGCTCCGGCTGCCAGCGCGCAGTCCAGTTCGAATTCATCATGCACCTCGACCAGCGGGGCCAGGCCGGCGCCTGAAACCAGCGCAAGCAAGCGGCCCAACTGCGCCCGGGTCAGGATGGCGACGATGAGCAGGATGGCATCGGCGCCGCATCGGGCGGCCTCCAGGACCTGCCGTTCGTCGAGGATGAAATCCTTGCAAAGCAACGGCAGGTTCACCGCAGAGCGGATTTGTCCAAGGTGTTGAAGCGAGCCTTGGAAGAACTTTTCATCCGTCAGCACGGAGAGGCAGCTTGCGCCGGCGGCCTCGTATTCACAGGCGATGCGGACGGGATCGAAATCAGGGCGGATGAGACCGGCCGAAGGAGAGGCCCTCTTGATCTCGGCGATGAGCGCCACGGCAGGCGGGGGGCCGGCTCCCTTAAGGAGCGCGCCGAAGAAATCGCGGCGTTGGCCCCGCGCATCGAGGACTGCCCTCAGCTCCGCGATTGAGACCGTCCGTTGCGGCAGGCGAGCCACTTCCCTGCTCTTTTGTTCGAGGATGCTGTCGAGGATAGTCATTCGGAGAATCGGAAAGGAGGCGGGATGCGGCCTGGAACGGGGATTCGGCGGTTAGGCATCGTCCTCCCTGACGCTCTGCATGCGCTTGGCGGGACAACCGGCGCGCAGCCAGGCATTGACGAAGGGGTCAAGGGCGCCGTCCATCACGGCCTGGACGTTGCTGGTTTCAACGCCGGTCCGCAGGTCTTTGACCATGCGGTAGGGCTGGAAGACGTAGCTGCGAATCTGGTTGCCCCAGGAGATGCTGCCCTTTTCGCCGTAGAAACGTTCCATGTCCGTTTTCTGGGCGTCGAGCCGCTGGGCGTAAATCTTGGAGAGGAGCATTTTCATTGCGGTCGCGCGGTTCTGATGCTGGGAGCGCTGGTTCTGGGAGGCGGCAACAATGCCAGTGGGGATGTGGGTGATGCGGACGGCGGTCTCGACCTTGTTGACGTTCTGTCCGCCTTTGCCTCCGGAGCGGTAGGTGTCCACCTTGAGTTCGTTGGGCGGAAGGACGATCTCGGACGAAGTCTCCTCGATTTCGGCGATGGCATCCACGCTGGCAAAACTGGTGTGCCGTCGTTTGTTGGCGTCGAAAGGGGATAGGCGCACCAGGCGGTGGACGCCGCGCTCGGCCTTGCAATAGCCGTAGGCGTTGTCGCCCGTGATGACCATCGTGGCGCTCTTGATGCCGGCGGTTTCCCCCGGCAGCACGTCGGTCAGTTCCCCCTGCCAGCCGCGCGACTCGGCCCAGCGTTGGTACATGCGCATGAGCATGCTGGCCCAGTCGCACGACTCGGTGCCGCCGGCCCCGGCATTGATGCTCAAGATGCAGTTGCTCTTGTCGTGCGGGCCGTTGAGAAACACCTTCAACTCGAGGGAGTCCAGTTCCTTGAAAAAGACCGCCAGGTCCCGCTCGAGTTCTTCCTGGAGTTGGCCCTGGGCGGATTCCGGCTCGGCTTCGCCCAATTCCACCATCACGCGAAAATCCTCGAGCTTCTTTTCCGCCTTGAGCAGCGGCTCGACTCTCTCGCGCAGGGTGTTGGCCTCGGCAATGATTTCCCGGGCCCGTTCCTGGTTGCTCCAGAAGGTGTCCGCCGCCATCAAGGCATCGATTTCGCCGAGGCGTTTTTGCGCGCCGGGCACGTCAAAGAAACCTCCGCACGTGCGCCAGCTTGTCCCCCGCGGTTGTCAGTTCCGCTTTAAGCGTGTCGAACATCCCACAAATCTAGTTTGCCGACGGGCCCAGCGCAAGGGAAAGGAACTGAATTCTGAGGCTGGCCAATCATTCATGTTCCTCCCAATCACGGGCTCGGCGCAGCGCCTCGGCCCAGCGCTTGCGCCGGTGCGCCGCCTCGTCGGCACTCATCCGCGGCTCGAAGGTCCGATCCGGCTGCCAGGCCCGTTGAATCTCCTCCCGGCCCTTCCAGAACCCGGCGGCCAGACCCGCCAGCGAGGCCGCGCCCCAGGCGGTGGTTTCGATGACCTTGGGCCGGACGACCGGCGCCTGGAGAATGTCGGCCTGGAACTGCAGGAGCAGGTTGTTCGCGCAGGCGCCGCCATCGACGCGGAGTTGGCCGACGGGGAGGCCCGAATCCTGATGCATCACGTCGAGAATGTCCGCCACCTGGAACGCAATGCCTTCCAGGGCGGCGCGGGCCAGGTGCCCGGCCGTGCTGCCGCGAGTCAGGCCCGTGATAGTGCCGCGCGCGTATTGGTCCCAGTGCGGGGCGCCCAGTCCGGCAAAGGCAGGCACCAGGAAAACGCCGCCCGAATCGGGGACCGTCCGGGCCAACGGCTCGACCTCGGCGGAAGATTTAATGACCCTGAGCCCATCGCGCAGCCACTGCACAACCGCCCCGCCCATGAAAACGCTGCCTTCCAGCGCAAAGTCCGTCTGACCGCTCACCCGCCACGCGACGGTGGCCAGCAATTGGCGCCGGGACGGCAACGGCTCCGTGCCGATGTTCATGAGCATAAAACAGCCGGTGCCATAAGTGTTTTTCGCCAAGCCGCGGGTGAAGCAACTCTGACCGAAGAGCGCCGCCTGCTGATCGCCGGCGATCCCCGAGATGAGGATCGGGGCCTCAAACAGGCCGCCGGCGGTCTCGCCATAAGCCTCACTCGACGCCCGAACCTGGGGGAGGACGGCGCGGGGCGCCTGGAAGAGGTCAAGCAACTCCTGGTCCCAATCCCCCGTGTGCAGGTTAAAGAGCATGGTGCGGGACGCGTTGCTTGGGTCGGTGACGTGCAGCCCTCCGCCGGTGAGGTTCCAGAGGAGCCAAGTATCGATGGTCCCGAAGGCCAGTTCTCCGCGCCGGGCGCGTTCGCGCGCGCCGGGCACATGGTCCAGGATCCAGCGCAGCTTGCTGCCCGAGAAATAAGCGTCAATGACCAGACCGGTCTTGCTTTGAATCAGCCCGGCATGACCGGCGCTCTTGAGGCCGTCACAGAATCCGGCCGTGCGCCGGTCTTGCCAGACGATGGCGTTGTGGACCGGTTGGCCCGTCTTTCGATCCCAAACCACGGTCGTCTCGCGTTGGTTGGTGATCCCCAGGGCGGAAATCGCGGCGGCGTCCAACCCGGCTCTCGCCAGCGCCCGCCGTGCCGTCGCCAGTTGGGTCCGCCATATCTCGAGCGGGTCGTGCTCGACCCAACCGGCCTCCGAGCAAATCTGCCGAAACTCCTGCCGGGCCGCGCCACGGACGGCGCCCGCGTGATCGAAAACGATGGCGCGCGAGCTGGTCGTGCCCGCATCCAGCGCCAAAATGGCGGACTTCATGTTCCATACTGCCCATTGACCGGCCCGTTGTCAAAGGCACACCAGGCGGTGGCCGCCCTTCCTCGTCACTTGTCACTCGTTGCTCGCCGCTCTGCCCCGTCCTTGCCTCCGCCCGGCGAAGGTGTAATCTGGCGCCAGTGCATGGCGCGACCACTTTTGGGGCATTGGATTGGGCGGTGCTGGCCGGCTACTTTATCGGCATCACATCGTTCGGCTTGTGGCTTTCCCGCAAGGCTCGCACCAGCGGCGGTTATTTTCTGGGCGACCGGAGACTGCCGTGGTGGGTGATGGTCGGGCAGGCCTTCGGCACGGGCACCCACGCGGAGCAGCCGGTAGCGCAGGCGGGCGCGACCTTCGACCAGGGCTTCGCCACCATCTGGTTTCAATGGAAGAACATGCTCATCACGCCGCTCTATTGGCTGATGGCTCCGTGGTATCGCCGCAGCGAACGCACCACCGTCGCCGAGATCATCGAGGACCGCTATGGCCGCAAGCTCGCGTTCGCCTACACCCTCTTCGCAATCGCCTCTTTCGTCCTGAGCCAGGGCGTCATGCTCAAGGGCGCGGGCAAGGTGATCTCCGTCGCCACCGGGGGCGAGGCGATCTCAGCCAACGGCGTTGTCGTCGTTATGACCCTGGCGTTTCTTCTCTACGGTTTCTTCGGCGGACTGATCGCCACGGCTTACACGGACTTCGTGCAGAGCTTTTTGATCATCGCCCTGTCGTTCATGCTCATCCCGCTGGGCTTGCGCGAGGTCGGCGGGTTCGAGGGCATGCGCAGGGCCTTGCCGGGGAATTTCTTTGACCTTTACAGCAGCGTCAGCGGGATGAACGCCTTCACCATCGCCATGCTCGCCATTAACGGTTTCGTCGGCATCACGGCCCAGCCGCACATCCTCTCGATGTGCGCGACCGGCGCGACCGAGCGCGCCGGCCGCGTCGGCCAGACCTACGGCTCAATGACCAAACGCCTCTGCACCATAGGCTGGGCCCTCACCGGCCTGATCGCGGCCACGCTGGTCCTCCGGCGGGGCGTCAAGCTGCCCGACGCCGAGCAGGCCTTCGGTTACGCCTGCCGCCAACTGCTCGGTCCCGGCCTGGTCGGCCTGATGGTCGCGTGCGTGCTGGCCGCCAACATGTCCTCCTGCTCGAACCTGATGGTGAACAGCGGCGCCCTCGTCACCCGCAACCTCTGGTTCAACTACCTCAACCCCTCCGCCAACGACCGGCAGTTGCTCTGGGTCGGGCGGGTCAGCGGCCTGGTCACCACCAGCATGGCCATCCTCTTTGCGCTGACGGTCGGGAGCGTTCTGTACGCCTTCCTGTTCCTTGAAACCCTGGCGGCCCTTTTTGGCGTGATGTTCCTCGGGGGCGTCCTTTGGCGGCGGGCCAATCGCTCCGGCGCGGGCGCGGCCACCCTCGTGGCGTTCCTGGGCTACTACGCGGCGCTTTACCTCACCACTTGCGCGCCGGGCACCGCCGCGAAGCCGGTTGATCTTTCCACGGGTTTCGCGCGCCTCTTCGCCTCCGACAACTGGTGGGCCCATCTCCGAACCGGCCAATGGATGCTCGTCTACAAGTGGCTGCCGGGGCCATTCGGATTCGCCATGCTGCTGAGCTTCTCCACGCTCATCATCGTCAGTCTGCTCACCAAACCCGAGGACAGTGCGCGCCTGGAGGCGTTCTTCGACCGGATGCGGCGCTCGACCGACCGGGAGGACCTGCCGACCGGTCAGTCCAAACCTCTGGCCGCCGACCGCGGCCAGGAGTTGATTCTGCTCGATGTCGGCACCTGGTTTACCGCCGGGCGCTGGCACGGCTTCCTTGGTCGCTACCGCGAAGACCTGTTTGGCTTTCTCCTGGCCTGGGCCTCCGTCGGCGTGCTGATCCTGGCCGCGTGGCTGCTGATGCAGATCGGAAAATAGTCGGTCACCGGCCGGACAACGGGGACCCCCTTGAACGAGACTGATCGCCATGAGGCAATTGAGCCTGGCTATGCGCCTGATGCCATGCTTTATCTAAACACTGGAACCCGTGCAGCGCAACCGCTCACGTCTTTTCACAGGGTATCTCATTTGTAACTATTGAGCCTCATTTGCCCGTCCCGGCAAGCCCCGCAGGCAAGTCCCCTCGGTTGACGACCCAGGGGTCAGTGAGCAACTCCTTGACATTGTTGTTCCTGGCCAGACTCCATTTGCCGTCCCAACTCATGAAGAACACCGCCCTGGGAAAGTCCTTCTTCACCCCTTCCAACAACCGGCGGTAATCGTAGTCGCCGGGCGGGTTGCGCGAGCCGTGAGGGCCGTACTCCGTGAAGCCAAACGGCTTTTCGATCTTCGCGACCTCGGCGAAACCCTTGATGTGGTTGGTGTCCACGAAATCCGTGTAAGCATCCAGGCCCGCCAGGTCCACGTAATGGTCGCCAGCGTAGTAAGCGGCGGTCTTGTTCCCGTGGTTGGGGCTGTAAACCCAGAGCAGGTTGTCCAGTCCCTTGGTCTTGCTCAAATAATCGAACATGTGACGCCAGACCTTTATGAAGGTGTCCGGGTCTTTTGCGCCCCACCAGAACCAGTCGCCGTTCATTTCGTGGAAAGGCCGCCACAGCACGACCACCCCGGCGTCTTTGAGTTCCTGCAACCCGGCGGCGATGAGGTCCAGTTCCTGCATCCACCGGGTGTGCGTGTCGGTGTCGGGCGCGAGCAGGGTTTCCAGGTCAACGCCCTGGTCTCGCAGGCCCCCGCCTTTAGGGTTGGCCGGGTTGAAAAGGTGGGCGCTGATCGTCACCAATCCGCCCTGGTTCCAGTACTGGATGGCGGCCTGGTTCGGCGCTTTGTAGGTGAGGCTGCCGTTTTGGAAATCGGCGTAGTCCGTCCCCACCAGGCCGGGCCACTGGCCAGTCCGGTCGTGGATGTCGTCCATAAGGCGCAGAGTCGTGCCACGACCAAAGCCAGTGAATTGCCCGGAGACCAGTCGCTTATCCTGGCGGGCGCTCAGGCCCTGGAAATAGTCGAGGATCGCCCTGGCCTTGGCGTTGGCGTTTGGGTTGGCCGGTTCGAGTGCGTTGGCGGCAACACCGGCGAACAGAAGGTGCAAGACCAGGGGCCATCCGAGAATCGGTTTCATGCTGGATTGGATGACCAACTGCTGCGGCGTATTCAATTGCGGCCCTTTCCCGCCAAAGACGGTGAGGCGCGGCTGGTCTCCAGCAACTCGGCTCAAATCGTCAACGGCGGGTTCGAGGACTACTCCGGCAACAAGCTCAAGGGCTTCGACTTTCATGACCAGCCTGGCGAAATCAGCTTCGTCGATACCCAGGTCAGGCACAGCGGCAAGGAAACCCGCAAGGAAAACCGCTGTTGATGTCCCCTCATTCAACCCGCATAATCGGGACAACCGCATCCAGGACGACCACATGAAACCGATTTCACGCCGAGACATGCTGGGCAAAGCCACTTTGGCTGCAACCACCGCCGCCGTTGGCCTGCCTTTGGCAAAAGCGGCAGCCGACCCATTGCCCGGCACAGCAGCACCCAGCACCCGGCCCAAATTCAAAGTGGTCGTCGCGGGTGGGCATCCCGGCGACCCGGAATACGGCTGCGGCGGCACTGTCGCCCGCTACACCGATCTGGGCCACGAGGTGGTTCTGCTCTACCTGAACCGGGGCGAGTGGCCCGAAAACCCGCTGCTGGAAGATGCCAAATCGGTGCGGATAGCGGAGGCCAAGAGTGCCTGCGAGATTCTCAAGGCCCGCCCTGCCTACGCCGGACAGATCAACGGCGCCGCGATCGTCGATCCTGCCCATTACGACAAACTTCACCGCCTCCTGGAGGCCGAACAGCCGAGCGTCGTTTTCACCCACTGGCCGATCGACAACCACGCCGACCACCGGGCGATTTCGATGCTGGTCTATGAGGCGTGGCTACGAATGGGCAAGAAGTTCGCCCTCTACTACTACGAGGTTTCCAACGGTGAGGACACGGTCCAGTTCGCCCCCACCCACTACGTCGACATTACGGCCACAGAGCCGCGCAAGCGCTCGGCCTGCTACGCCCACGCCAGCCAGGCGCCGGACAGATTCTACGCGCTCCAGGGGATGGTCACCCGGATGCGCGGTATCGAGAGCGGCCACAAGCAGGCCGAGGGCTACATCCGGCATGTGCAAAGCCCCGACTTTGCCCTGCCGATGGCCTCGTGAGGAAGCTGAGGCCCGGAAACCAAAACCTGGCGTCTTTCATCGCCAGTGACGTCGCTGTTGAAGAAGCGGTTGGCTTTGGTGACCGCTTCGTCGATGGTGGGGGCGTTGACGTCGACTCCAAAGGACGAACGTTTACCGCCCCGCCTGAATTGGAATTCGAACATGTTCATTTTGATGAGGATCTTCTCTTTTGGATTGAGGTTCTGTGGATTGGTTTGGAGCCCAGGACGTGCCGCATGGACATCCGTGGGCCTGATAATTGTCGATCTGGCAGTGACGTTTGCGTTGCGGTCTTGTCGAACCCTATAATGAGCACCATAAGGCGCAATCGAGGATCCGCTTCAGGTCCAGTTCATTCCGGGAGTTTCACCCTGGTCGAACTGCTGGTGGTCACCCTGGGGATACTCCTGCTGCTTGGCCTGGCAGGCCAATCAAACTGCCGCGCCCAAGGGGAAAGAAAAGATGGAACTGCCTTGGCCATTAGCGCGACCGAACCCGAAGCCGCCACAATCAAAGCCACCCGAGGCTGGCTGGCAACCAACGCGGTCCGGCTGGAAACCGTCGAGGCGGGGCATGGGTTTGGGGACATGCAACCGCTCAGACCAATCATCGGTTCGGCGCGCGTCGTGGCGCTGGGTGAAGCGACCCACGGCACACGGGAGTTCTTTCAGCTCAAGCACCGAATGCTCGAGTTTCTCGTCACCGAGATGGGGTTTAACATCTTCGCCATTGAGGCTACGATGCCAGAATCCATGGACATCAACAATTATGTGCTGACGGGCCAGGGGGACTCTGCCAAGGCGCTGGCGGGTGTTTATTTCTGGACGTGGGACACCGAAGAGGTGCGCACGATGATCGAATGGATGCGAAGTTACAACGCGGATCCAAACCATAGGAGGAAAGTGAGATTTTATGGCTTCGACATGCAATCTCCGGCCCGAGGCGCCCGAGGCGTGCATGAGTACCTGCAAGGGGTCGATCCGGATGCAGCCAAGACTGCCGGCCCGGTCCTGCTGCGGCTTGCCAACCCCTGGGAGGTCGAACATCTGGATCGCATGTCAGAGCAATCCCAGCGCGAGATGATCGCGTCGGTCGCTTCGATCCTCTTGAGGCTGGATCAGCGCGAGGCGAAATACGTGAACTTAACCAGCCGGCGCGATTGGCAGATGGCTCGTCAGGGGGCACGGATTTTGTCACAGAGTTTGGAGTTCCGGTTTCTCAATCCAGGGGCGCGGGACCGGTTCATGGCTGAGAATATCCGCTGGATGCTCGATTTCGAAGGCCCGAACGCAAAGGTGGTGGCGTGGGCTCATAATGCCCACGTGGCTGCAGAGCCAGGCGATCGCAACGGCAGTATGGGTAGTTGGCTCAAAAAGATGTTCGGGTCGGAGTTCGTGAACTTCGGATTTGCCTTTAATCAGGGATCGCTCCAGGCGCGAGATATGGCCCATGCCGGCGAACTGCGCACCTTCACCATCGGCCCGGCTCCGGAAGGCTCTCTCGACGCCATCCTTGCAGGGGCCGGCCTCTCGATTGCGGCTGTTGATCTCCGGGCGTTGCCTAAGACCGGCGCAGTCGCGGAGTTCTTTAGAAAGCCCGTGCAGACCCGTTGGGCTGGCGCGGGATTTGTCAAAGGAGGCTTTACGGTGTCTAAGAGGTTCCCGGAAGTATATGACGCCCTGTTTTTCATCGAGAAAACCAGCGCCGCCCGACCATTGCCAGAGGGCTTGCGCCCGGCGATGCCCAAGCCTCTCCCGCACCCGGCCAATCTCGATTTTGAAGAAAGCACTGCTGAGGGAAGGCCGGCTTACTGGAGCGTACCGGAGGGAATCGCCAGCGTGGAATATCAAGTGGAGGACGCCCCAGACAGACCGCATGGCGGACGGCGCTGCGCCGTGATTAAACGCTCTCCCGGCCGGCACTACGGTGAAGTGTACGGCGAATTAGGTCAAAAGATAAATGCCGCGCAATTCCGAGAGCAACAATTACGACTACAGGCGGCTGTGCGGGTTGAGGGTGTCAGCCCTGGCAGTCAGGCCTATCTGTGGCTCACAGTCGAATCGCTCCTCGGCCCGCAATCCTATGCAACGGCGCCGATTTCCTCACCTAAATGGCAGATGTACGAGATAACTGCGCCCATCAGCCCCACTGCTCAGAAGATCAGCTACGGCCTGGCCTTTGTGGGCGAGGGGCGGGCCGCTATTGACGATGTCACCCTGACACGTAAAGGTGCTTCCGCCAAGCTCAGCTCGCGTCTGCGTAACCTTGCGCTGGGAGCCTTGGGTCTCGGTGCAGTCGTCTTCGCGCTCTTTAGATGGCCGCATAGAAACAGACACCAGAGCTAACGCATTACCCTGCCTTTGAGACCACTGCCTGAGGCTTTTTTACAGAGCCTTCGGACAAATGAAGAAGCTGTTGATATTCATCTCGCTGGGGCTGGCCTTTGCTGCCCCTGGTGAGGTCCTCAACCAGATTCTGGCCCGGCAGAATGTCCGAGCCTTTCGCAGCACCATGATCAGCTATGGCGTGCTGCTTTTCATCGGCTTCTTCGTGGGCAAGGGCATCAGCGCCATCTTCAAGAGGTCCAGGGCGCGGCTGATTTACTACCTCCTTTTCGGCTCTCTGGGCTTGATGGTCGAGTGGTTCTTGTTGGGAAATGCGCCGGTGCTTGAGCCGTTCCAGGTCATCACGCAGCCCGGCATGTTCACGTATTGGGGGACCATGCTGCTGGCGCCCTGGTTGATGATGGAGCCTGATTCTCGCGCTCTGAAGTGGTCGTTTGCCAGCTATTTCGTCCTGTTCTCCACTTTCTACCTGCTTGTGGCCTTGGTCATGCCCAGAGACAAAGGAGGGATCTTCTTCGGCTTCGTCTTCTTTGCGACTGGAACGACGGCCCTGAACTATTTCTACGTGAAGTACTTCAAGATGCTGACGGAGAAGTGAAAGGCGGCGTGATTTGGATCTCCAATGGCTCTGGAATCGATCTTGATCGCCCTGACCGCCACACAGTACCGGAACGAAGGTCGGATCGCTCTGATGGGCTTTGGAGGCGATTTAACAGCCAGGTGCCAGGTGTTGTAAGAATCAGTGGCAGTTATTATACAAATGTCCGCCCTCCGGGTCATCCATCCGTATCCTCTACCCTGACTTCGACCTCTTCTTGAACAACTGGTCGGCTGGTACTGGCTGGAACTGGGCAACCTCATCCACGCAATCCAGGGACCTCGCCTCGCAAGCCCGCTTCACATACTCAGCCCGCCCATTAACGTCCAGGAACTCGCCGCTGGCCCCGCGGACATTTCCGATATGGCCTTGCACCCCGCGGCCATGGGGGCCATTCGGTCTCGTTGGCCGACATCGTATCACCTTTGACAGTCCCATCGAAGCCCTCCTTGCGACTCCGGGGCTCGGGTGACCTCAGCCAGTTCAGTTCCTGAGGTGAAGGGCCCGGACAATCCGGTCCTTTATGAGTCCGGCAAACTCATGCTGGCCGGCAAAATACCAATCCAGGTGCCATATCGAGCATTTCCTGCCAGCTCAACAGGTCCCCAATAGGCCCAAAGACCGCCGGGAGAGGAACTCCAAATGGGGTGGGCGTCCAAACGCACACTTCACAAGAGCGGCGCTTCTTGATAAAAGTGGGGCCGAGCACGACTTTCTGGACCCGCTCAAGTCCTGTTCAGGTCGAACTCGATGCAAGGGCCCATTATGAGAATCAAGCGATGGTGTGAGGAACCGAAGATGGCGGTGACGGCGCTCTTGGTGTTTCTCGCGCTCGCGATTGCCGGGCGTTGCGCCCGGGCTGCCGATCCGAACGTGTTGATCACCGAGTTCATGGCCTCCAACGGCGGCAAACAAGTCAATTCCCTCCACGACGAATTGGGCAACAGCCCGGATTGGATCGAGATCTACAACGCCGACTCCGTCGAGGCGGATTTGACGGGTTGGTATCTGACGGACAACGCGCGCAAACTCACGAAGTGGCAATTCCCGCCCACGCTGCTGCCGCCCCAGACGTACCTGGTGGTGTTTGCCTCGGGACGGGACACAAACGTGCTGGGCCAACTGCACACCAACTTCAAGCTGGCGGCCGGTGGGAAATACCTGGGGCTGGCGGACGCGGACGGTAACGTCGTCTCCGCGTTCGCCCCGGCGTACCCGGCCCAGCAGACCGACATTTCTTATGGGCGCGATCGGTTGGACCCCTCCGTGGTCGGATACTTCTCCGACCCGACGCCGGGCGCGCCGAACTCGACCTGCAGCCCGGGTTTTGGCTCGGACGTCGAGTACTCCCAGGTCAGCGGCACGTTTCTGAACGATTTCACCCTTACCCTGACGACCGCGGACACAAACTGCGATATCCGTTTTCTGGTGGTGACCAATAATGTGCGTTCCGGTTCTCCTCCACTGACGAACCTGCCCACGGCCGACTCGCCGCTCTACACCGGGCCGATCCAAATCACCAACACGGCGCAGGTCCGGGCGCGGACCTTTTCGAGACAGGCCGGGTTTCTTCCCGGCTCTGTTCATACTGAGAGCTACGTCAAGCTGAGCCCGGCGGCTGCGGCCTTTACGTCCGCTTTGCCCATTATGCTCTTCCACAACCTGGGAGGCGGGCCGGTGCCAATGGCTGACGCCGAGGTGCGCCAGAGTGGCATTCTCATGGTCTTCGAACCGGTCCACGGGGTCAGCTCTCTGACCAATCCGCCGGCGCTGGTGACCCGTGTTGGCCTGCACACGCGGGGCCGCATTACCGCGGGGCTGCCTCAATGGCCGCTGTCGCTCGATTTCTGGAATGATTACAACGACAAAAATGACCTGGAGTTTATTGGCCTGCCGGCCGAGTCGCGCTGGGTCCTGTATCCCCCAGACTTCATCGACTTCTCACTGATCCGCAACCCGCTTATCCATCAGATCAGCCGTGACGTGGGGAGATACTCGCCGCGGACGCGGTTTGCCGAGTGCTTTTTCAACACCAACGGCGGGACGGTGGCCTTCTCCCCGCCGGCTGGAGGTGACTACTTCGGATTCTACACGATCGAGGAGAAAATTAAGCGGGGCCCAAACCGGGTCAATATCACGAAGCTCAACCCGCAAAACAGGACTCTCCCGACCATGACCGGCGGCTACATGCTTAAGATTGACAATTCCGGTCCGACCGAAACGACCTTTTACGATGCCTATTCCGAGAACCCTATCGTATTCGTTGACCCGCCTCACCTGGGAATGGCCAGTGCCGCCCGCCGGCCGCAGCTCAATTACATCAGCAGCTATTTCGAGACGTTCGGGGCGGCGTTGTGGGGCCCAAACTACACCAACTCGACGAGCGGGTACGCCGCTTACATCGATGTGGACTCATGGATCGACCATCACTTGCTGGAATGCTTCTTCCAGAATGTGGATGCATTTCGGCTCAGCGGCTTCTTTTTCAAGGACCGGGAAAAGAAAATCGAGATGGGCCCGATGTGGGACTTGCACCTGACCATGCAGGGCCAAGCCAATCAGTGGAATGGCGGTGGGACTGACTTCTTTTACGGCACGAACAATGGCAACGGGGTTCGCTGGTGGCCACGCCTCTTCACCGACCCGGATTTCTGGCAGCGGTGGATCGATCGGTGGACGGCTCTGCGTACGAACGTGCTGACGACAAGCCATATCTATGCGGTGATGGACAGCCTTGGCAGCCAGTTGGCCCAGGCCGCGCCGCGCGAGCAAACCCGCTGGGGTTACGGCGGCCAATACCAGCAGGAGATCAGCTCTCTGAAGACTTGGATCTCCAACCGCTTCAGCTTCATCGATGGCAATTTCCTGCGCGCGCCCGTCTTTAGCGGCAACGGGGGCGCGATCACGTCCGGCTTTCCCCTGACCGTCACCGCCGCGACACGCGAGGCCAACAGCACCATTTATTACACCTTGGACGGGACAGACCCGCGGTTGCCAGGCGGCTCGGTGTCGCCGAGCGCCTTGTCCAACCTCAATGCCGTGACGCTGACGCCTACCCACAATACGCGCGTCTTTGCCCGCAACTGGAACGCGGCCCATCGCAACCCCACCGGCGCCGGCAACCCGCCTATCAGCAGTTCCTGGTCTGGACCGACCGTCGCCACGTTCGTCGTGGAGCCCCCCCCGCTGGCCATTACCGAAATCATGTACCATCCGGCCCCGGACACTGCCGGCACGAACGACAGCAGCCAGTTTGAATTCATCGAACTCAAGAACGTGGGCGACGGCCCTCTGGATTTGGCGGGCATCCGGTTCACGAACGGCATTGAGTTCACTTTCAGCGCCACCAATGCGATTACCAACCTCGGTCCGGGCCAGTACCTGGTGCTGGCGAGAAACCAGCAGGTCTTTCTCTCACGCTATCCTTGGGTCACCAACCTTGCCGGCCAGTACTCGGGCACGCTCAACAACGCCGGCGAAGAACTCTATCTCGAGGGCGCCCTCCAGGAACCGATTCTCGGTTTCTCGTTCAGTAGCCAGTGGTACCCGGCCACTGACGGCGCCGGTGCCTCCCTTGTCATCCGCAACGAGTATGCCCCGTTCTACACCTGGACTAACCCGGCGAGCTGGCGCGCCAGCACCCGGCCGGGCGGCTCCCCCGGGCAGGCCGACCCCTCGCCACCGGAAATCTCGCCGGTCCTGGTCAATGAGGCGCTTTCGCACCCCAAGGGCTCCGCGCTCGACAGCATCGAACTGTATAACCCGAACCCCGGCCCACTGCCCCTCGGCGGTTGGTTCCTCACTGACAACCTCAAGCGGCCAACCAAGTACTGCATCCCCGATGGCACTATTATCCCCGGGGACGGATACCTCGTATTCGACCGCAGCCAGTTCGGCAACAACGGATCGAACAGCTTCGGCTTGAGCTCACTGGGCGATGCCGCGTATCTCTTCTCAGGTGACGGCACCAATCTCACCGGCTATGGGCACGGGTTTCAATTCGGCGCGCAGCTCAAGGGAGTCACCTTCGGCCGTTACGTGACCAGTGATGGCCAGGAGCACTTTGTGGCGCAGCGGACCAACACCTTGGGCTCGGCCAATGCCTACCCCTTGGTGGGCCCGGTGGTCATCAACGAAATCATGTATGCCCCGCCGCCCTTTGGCCTGGGGCCCGACACTCAGGACGAGTACCTGGAACTACGGAACTTCTCGAGCCAGGCCGTGCCGCTCTTCGACTCGGACCGTCCCACCAATACCTGGGACCTGGATGGCGCCATCCAATTTACATTCCCGCCGGGCACCTGGATGCCCCTCCGGTCGTATGCACTGGTCGTGAGCTTCGATCCTTTTCAGGATCCGGCCAGGCTGAGCTGGTTCCAGCAACACTACGGCATCGATGCCAGCACCCCTGTCTTCGGTCCGTACCAGGGAAGTTTGGCCGACGAGGGCCCGGGCGTGGGGCTTTACCGGCCAGACAAGCCGGTGGCGGCGCCCTCACCCCTGGCCGGCTCGGTTCCCCGGGTGCTCGTCGAGGGGGTCCACTATTCGAGTCTGCCCCCGTGGCCGGCCGCCGCCAGCGGAACCGGCAACTCACTCCAGCGCCTGGCCAGCGTCGCTTTCGCCGATGACCCTGCCAACTGGCTAGCAGGCCCCCCCACGCCAGGCGCCCTCAACAATGGGGCCTTCACTGTGGATACCGACCACGACGGCGTGCCCGACGAACTCGAGTTGCTTGCCGGCACCGATCCCCTCGACCCCCATGATTACCTCCATCTTGACCCCATCTCGATCCAAGGCACCAACTGTGTCCTCCAATTCACCGCCCACAGCGGCCATACATACTCCATCGAAGAGGCGGACCAACTCGGCTCGACCAACACCTGGACCCTCGCGCAAGGGCAGATCCACGGCATAGACGGGCCGATGACCGTCGTGGAGCCGCTAACGCCGACCGCCCGCTTTTACCGGCTGAGCGTCACGGCGGATTAGATGAATGGCTCCAATCACCTGCAGGAAAGCGACCGCCGCCCGCTGCACCTTTGTCCAGTGTGCCTGCGGAAGCTCCAGTTCAGCGTAGGCTTCGATGTGGTGAAGCGTTACGAGGCACTGGCGCGATTTGAGCGAGCGAAAGGGCTTGAAGACGAGGCCGCCTGGGTCGAACGGCGCCTGGAAACAATCCGCCATAGTGCGGGTAACTGACCGGTCCTTCGCGATGACCCCCATTCACGAACTGCTGAACCGCATCCGCTGGGACCCTGAATTTGGCCGTGGGAACTTCGCGTTGGGCTACTTTGACCGGGTGGAGGGCCGGGTTATCGTCGTCCCGTTTCGGGAAGTGGAGTTCTCCGAAGATGACCCCCAGGCGTTCCGGCTTGTCGATACGGAGGGCCGGAGCCATCGCGTGCCCTTTCACCGCGTTAGGGAAGTGTATAAGGACGGCCAGCGGATTTGGCATCGGCTGCCGGTCGCAAAATGAAAGGCCCGGTCGGCAGCCCTGGCTCGTAGCCCCAGCCCGGCGCGCGCAGCCTCGTCTCACCGACCATGCCGAGGCGAGCCCTCTTGCCACCTTCCTGCTCGCCACGACCAACGGCAAGGCGCTGAAGAAATTCGGTGACAGAGAAACCTAGTACAAAACGCCGGACGGCGCGTCAAAAGGCAATTTCTTGTGTGCAGCCTTCAACCTCGGACATGCTCGCAGGTGAAAGTCCTGCCTCGGCAAACTGCTTATTTTGAGGGCCTACGAACCTCCGGACCCGACCAATTTTGACGCCCCGATCGATGATGGAATAAAGAGCGCACACTTCCCGCTTGCCGACTCGGTTTGGAAGGGGATCCGCCAACGGGGGAGAAAACTTGCTGCGAATTTGAGGAAAGCGTAAATGAACACCCGGATCAGCGCCCGGGCGCAGAGCGACCTGGAGTCCCCCCTCGGGAGGGTCCGGCCCCCGTCCGCTGGGCCGGTTCGTTAGAAACCCAGTCCCCTTCATAGCTGCACTGACACTGGCCACTGAGCAAACCTCGCTGATATAGCCGGTACCTTGCCTCTGGCGAGAGGCTCCTTACAGGGAGATTAGTTACAACATGACTCGCGGCTTTTGTGAGGGGACCGGCATCATAGAAATACTGGAAAACCAGGCGGAATCGCTTTGCCTGCTCAGGAACCTCATAATCGTGGAACTGGAGAGTCGCCACAGCACGGGGAAGCAAAACGTCGTCATTGGTGGTTCCATTCCAATTACGGAATTGGCCCCAACGCGGCACATAGCTTGCCCGTCCGTGCTGATCCTGGCACTCCATGCCGATACCGCGCAGGTAGATCGGCACCGGGCTCCTGTTGGTGAGCGATGCGACGAAAAGGGTGGAGGGGGCTTCAGTTTGGCCCCCCGCGTCGCCGTCGGTGAGTGTCCGACGTTCCACCCCGAAGTCCACCAACTGCGGGCTGCTCCCGCCAGCAGAGGGCTTTGCTGTCTTGTTGCGAACCACAGACGTTACAAGAAACGACAGGCCGAAGACCGCCATGATGACTCCGATGACAATCGCGGGGCGACGCATAACGTTCGGGTCGATCCACTGCCGCAATCTGACTCTTGGCCCAAGCAGGTTCACCTGGGAAGCCTACCGTGCTCCCGAATCCCAGCAAGGCCGGAATCGCAGCCAGGGAACGGGTTTCGCGAGCTCGGGTTAACCGCTTCTGACCGACTGATTTCACGCTGGAAAAGTCAACCTTGGCGCGATACGCAGCCGCAATGCGCGACGCTCCATCAAGCTCGCAGCAGCGGGATGAATATGAACCCCAGGCTCCCCGATTTTTTGCGATCAAACAAATGTGCTGCTTGACGACTCCATGCCCGTTCCGCACTCTGTGGCGCACAGTGGGCCGCATTGACTCAACGCAGCCTGATCGTTTCCAGAATGACAAAATGACAACTGCAGCCAGGCACATTCTCACCCCGGAATTCGCGGGGAAGCGAACCTCCCCGACGCACGGGCTATCGGGGATCGGCCGCTGGCAATTCCGACCGATCCTCAGAACCGCCACCTCGGGGTTTGGACCGGGTGTTCTCAGGCCTGCCGTGCTCCTGGCCCTCTCAGCGCTCCTCGGCACGCACTGGTGCGCCGCAGCCGCTGCCGGCCAGGATGCCTCGTTCTGTAACCTGGGTCTCAGCCCCAACGCCATAGCGGCTATCACGGAAATCGGCAGGAGCGACCTTGTTAGCGCCGACGCCAAACAATGGCAAGGCGGCGGCGTCACCGTGACGACGAGAGCGCGGCGCGATGGCTTGGAGGTTGAACTCTCCGCTCCGGGCCTGGCCGTGAAGCACCTTGAGCTGCGCTGGAAGGCTGAACTTGCCCCCGATTGGAAGTATCTGGGGGACGCCTGGGAGCGTGGCTACGGTGACTTGGAATGGAAGCCGCTCGACCCCGAGCGAATCATGCCTTGGTATTTCCTGGCCAGCAATGGACAGCTCACTCACGGCTACGGAGTTAAGACGGGAGCCGCCGCGCTGTGCCGTTGGACGGCAGACGCCGGTGGCATCACCTTGAACGCGGATGTGCGCTCTGGCGGCGTGGGCGTGCAGCTTGGCCAGCGGAAACTCGCTGTTGCCACTGTGCTCTGCCGGCGCGGAGCGGTCGGCGAGACAGCCTTCGCCGCCGCGCAGGCCTTTTGCAGATTAATGTCTCCCAAACCACGCCTGGCGAAGCAGCCGGTGTATGGTTTCAATGATTGGTACTGTTCCTACGGCAACGATACCGCCGAGGAGTTCCTCAAAAATGCGGCTTATGTGGTGTCCCTGGCGCCGAAAAACGCCCCCCGGCCTTTCGCCGTGGTGGATGACGGCTGGCAGGTCAAGAACGAATCGTGGGGCGCCAACAGCCCAGGCCCCTGGAACCGGACGAATCCCAAATTCAGCGCCACCCTCACCATGCCGGAGTTTGCCCAACGGGTTCGCGCCCTGGGCGCCCGCCCTGGAATATGGGTGCGGCCGTTGCAAGCCTATCCCGGCCAACCGCGAAGCTGGCGGCTCGCCCGCGACAGCCATTGCCTCGACCCATCCGTGCCCGAGGTCCGCACCTACGTGCGTGAAACCGTTCGTCGCCTCCAGGGTTGGGGCTTTGAACTGATCAAGCATGACTACAGCACCGAGGAAATCGCCGGCCGCTGGGGTTTCGAGATGAAAGGCGAGATGATCGCCGACGGCTGGGCCTTTGCCGACCGCAGCCGCACCACGGCAGAGGTCATCCTCGAGCTATACCGGGACATTCGCCAGGCGGCGGGCAAGGACACGCTGGTCCTCGGCTGCAACACCGTCGGCCACCTGGCCGCCGGGCTGTTCGAACTGCAGAGAATCGGCGACGACACCAGCGGCAAGGATTGGTCCCGCACACGCAAAATGGGCGTCAACAGCCTGGCCTTTCGCGCGCCGCAGCACGGCACTTTCTTCGCGGTGGATGGCGACTGCGCCGGGCAGGTTGAGACCGATTCCGTCCCCTGGGAAGAGAACCGTCAATGGCTCGAATTGCTGGCGCGTAGCGGCACCCCGCTCTTTGTCTCTTTTCCGCGCGAGACGGTTCGCCCGGAGCAGGAGGCGGCCTTACGCGCCGCGCTTGCCGCCGCCTCCCGGAAACTGCCGCTGGGCGAACCATTGGACTGGCAGGAGCAACGCACTCCGTCGCGCTGGCGTCTGGAGGGGCGGGAGAGGGATTTTTCCTGGTAGAGAACCCAGCAGATGGAGTTTTCGATGAAACGGCCTGTTTGGAGCGGACTGCTGGGCACGAAAGGGGCCAAAGAACCATGAAGGCCGGATTATCGTTTCTCGAAGCCGCAGGCATGGGGCTGGCGGCTGGCTTGTGGATCGTCAACGCGTCGCTGGCGGGGGTATCGAACATGCATACGCCCTCTGCCCAGGCGCTGTACGAGCGGGCCGTCCGCGACCTGGAGGCCCTGCGAGGGAACGTCCCGGCCCGCGATTCCCAGGCGATAGTTGGCCGGGCGTATTTCCAAAACGTCACGCTCGAAACCCCGCCGAACCTGGACCGGCGGTATGCCAAGGACGCCAAGCTTGAGCAGGTCCCCGTCACAGACTGTCCCAGCTTGACCGTGGCAGCGGTGCTGCCGCACATCCTGTCCGCCAAGCCCTCGGTCGTTCTGTGCAAGAGCCGCCTGGCGAACGATCTCGAGGTGGCCGTTTACTCTGCCGACGGCAAGGACAAGAAGTGCCTTCTGTACAAGGGCAAGATCGGCAGCGGGATGAACGGGCAGTCTGACACGCTGGTCTTCACATGGGACGGCGCCGACCCGGCCACCAAGGCCAAGCTACCCAGGGGTAACTACACCGTCCGCTGGACGGTGCAGGATGGCTGCTGCGACCACGTCGTGACCATCCCGGAGTGAGCCGAGGGAACGACCACTGTGGGCAAACCATCCTCCCAATCCACTCGCATCGCAATCGCCTTTTTGCTGGCCTCGACCGCCCTGCTACCAGCCGGTGCGCTGGGCGCGCACGTTTGGGAAAAGCAAGAACTGGCTTTCACCGCCACTCGCACCTTCACCAACGCTTACACCGAGGCGGTGGTTTGGGTCGATCTCACCGGACCCAACTTCAAGAAGCGGATTTATGGCTTTTGGGATGGCGGCCAGACTTTTCGGGTACGGCTCCTGGCAACGGAGCCGGGGACCTGGAGTTGGAGGAGCGGTGCGAATCCGGCAGATGATGGCCTGGCAGGCAAACATGGTTCGTTCGAGGCGATCCCGTGGAGCGAAAGGGAAAAGCAAGCGAACCCCCTGCGTCGAGGTTTTCTCCGACCGACCGCCAACCATCACGCACTCGAACACGCCGATGGGACCCCCTTTTTCGCCCTCGGCGACACTTGGTGGCCGCTGGGCGCAAATCGGTTCCGCTGGTACGACGACGACCGGGAGCGCCCGCTCGGGCCGACGGCAGGGTTTAAGGATTACGTTCGTTATCGCAAAGCGCAGGGCTTCAACTGGATCAACCTGATCGCCGCGTTCCCGAACTGGGTGACTGACGGGCAGCCCTGGCATGTGGTCATGAACGACCCGGCGCGAACCACCGTCCGCTCGGCCTGGCTCGAATTCGGGGCTAACAGCGCCAAAAACATGGACAACGAAGGCGGCCGGCCATTCGTTTTCCCCGGCAAGGTCCCGGGATATGAAAACCTGTTCCCGGACGTGGACCGGATCAACCCGAAATACTTCCAGTATGTCGATCGGAAGGTGGATTATTTGAACGACCAGGGATTTGTTCCTTTCATCGAGGTCTCGAGGCGGGATGCCAGCCTCTGCTGGAAGAAGTATTACATCTGGCCGGACTCTTACGCCCGCTTCATCCAGTACATCTGGTCCCGCTACCAGGCGAACAATACCGTTCTGAGTCCGATTCACCTGGACACCCTGAGCGAATCCGTCAGTCCGGGCGATTATCTGGCCGCGATCAGGATGGTCCTCCAGCAGTTCGGGCCGCCGCCCTTTGGCACGCTGCTTTCCGCCAACTCGAATCCCTCCACCCTGGAGAATTGGGGCGAGGATTCATGGGTCACACTGCATCAAACGGGGAACATGCGCGAACACAACAACTACTGGTATTTGACCGAGATTTTCCAATCGCCCCATCCCCAACCCGCGCTGAACGGCGAGCCGTATTACTCCGGTTATGCCGATGCGCGCTCCGTGGGCTATAAATTCGGCGCGCCCGGAGGAACCGAGCAAGATGCACGGTTTGTGCGCTCGGCCATGTACGGCTGTTTTCTTTCCGGAGGCCTGGCCGGGCATGTTTATGGAGCCGAAGGCATCTGGGGTGGGGACATCGAGGCCGAGGCGCCGATCAAGATGTGGGACGCTTTCCAGTGGCATTCCGCCGACCAAATGCAGCATTTGCGGACCTTCGCGTTTTCGATCGGGAAGCGCTACCAGGAACTGGTCCCCAATGCGGATCTGGTCTCCCCCAACCGGACGCCCGTGCTGCGTTCGTACGAAGGTTGGGCCTACTGTGCCCGGACCCAGGACAAGGAAGTATTCTTGCTCTATTTCGAGCGGGGTTGTCCGCCCAGCCAGGTCCGCGGGGCAAAACCTGAGCGCATTTACCGCGCGCAATGGTTCGATCCCCGCACCGCCGCCTGGCGAGACGTCGGCGGAGGAACCCTGCGATCAAGCCCAATAGGAGTCATCCTGTTGCCGGATCTTCCAGGGGATACGGACTGGGGACTGCGATTGACGTTGTCATCCGCACAGTCCTGACGCGGCGAGAATTATAGACCCATGAAATATTGCGTGTTTCTTCTGGCGCCCGCGATCGGCGTATGGGCAGCCAGCCAGGAGCCCGTGACGGATAGCTTCAAAGACTCCGCCGCCAGCCGTTGGCTCGACAAAAAAGTGATGGCAAGCCGCGTTCTGGACGATATGGAGAGTCCGACCCACTGGACAGCCTTCACGACCGGCGCCCCCGAGGTGGTGGATGCCCGGGCGTCCCCAAAAACCACCGAACCCAGCCGCATTGTTGCTGAGATAACCTTCTCGCGCGAGCGCTCACGCGACGGCCGCCAATCCCTCCGTGTGCGCATTCCCACCCGGCTTGACATCCCGGGGCCGAAAAGCGGCCGAGGGTGGGGCAGTGCCGGTGTTCGACGCCAATTCGACGGCGAAGATTGGCGCCAGTTCAATCGCCTCTCGTTGTGGATTTATGCGGATTGCCCGGGGTTTTACGTCGTGGCGCTCGAGTTGCGCCTCTACAACGAAGGCGTAGAGAAGCTTCCCGCCCCCTTCGGACAGGAGGGCGAGACGACGGTGGTGTTGCGCAATCATGAATGGAACCACGTAGTCTGGGAAATTGGCAACGTGGCGCG
>Ga0181533_1002101_pt1 | contig 24056 bp, 18 predicted proteins | sample PEATcosm2014_Bin_45_FD_119772 | JGI IMG/M metagenome (GOLD analysis project Ga0181533, IMG submission 119772) | Peatland microbial communities from MTU Mesocosm Facility, Houghton, MI, USA - PEATcosm2014_Bin11_60_metaG | ecosystem: Environmental > Terrestrial > Soil > Wetlands > Peat | place...
CGCACCCGCTGGTGCGGAGGTTGATGAACAGCGTTTGTCGGCGTTCCGCTTCCTTTATTTATTGGTTTGGCATTGGCGAAACGGGCACAGCGAAGAGCGACAACGAGGCGCCACCCCTCGATTGCCTTTTCCCTCCCGGCCTTCGCGCTTCACGTGACGGCGTTTTGCAAAGCTCGGGCGCGATCGCGCCGCGAGAACGGGAGCGCTCATCCTCCTCCGTGAAAACGAGGGGGGGGGCGAAGGCGGCCTTCGGCCGCCGTTCTTTGCTCAAAGTACGCCGACGCGAAGCGTCGGCTGTGCCGTAGCTCGCGGAGCGAGCGTAGGACGGTGGAGGGGGCGTCTGATTCGACGCTTCGTTTTCTTTGCCGGGTGATCGACGCGGCCCGCGCCCCTCCCACCGCGCTTCGCGCGGTCCCCCCTCCCCGCCAACGCGGGGCGGGATGAGAGACGCATCGCGAGAACGATTTTGTTTGTTCGCCTTTCCCCGCGTGCGGGGCGAGGGAGCGCACAGGCGAGACGCTTTTGTCTGTACCTTACAGCTTCCCCGCGAAGGCGTCGGCGATGAACTGGTGCACGATCGCGTAGGTTTGCCGCGTGGTCGGCTCGTCCCAGGCGGCAATGCCGGGAACGTCGGCGCCCTGGTCGGTATAGGCGTGCAGGATGCCGGAGAAGACGTGCATTTGCCACTTGGCGCCGGCGGCATCCATTTCACTTTCAAAGGCGTCGCGCTGTTCCTTGGGCGCGACCGGATCGGGAGCGCCGTGGGTCACGAGCAGATGCGCCTTGATCGCGCCCTTCTTCGCCGCGAGCACGGTCTTGAGATCGCCGTGGATCGACACCACCGCCGCGATATCGGCGCCGTCGCGGGCCAGTTCGAGCACATTGCCGCCGCCGAAGCAGAAGCCGACCGCGGCGCGGCGGCCGTCGATCAGGTTGCGGCGCGACGCTTCGGCGATCATGGCGTCATGGGCGGCGCGGATCCGCGCGCGCTGCTCGACGGCGTTTTCGCGCAGCGGATTGGCAAGCGCCGCGGCCTGGCCGAAATCGGCCGGACGGTTGCCCGCGCCGTACATGTCGGCGACGAAGACCACGTAGCGGTCGCCGGCAACGAGCCGGGCGCGCTCGATCGCCTTGTCGGTCATTCCCATCCAGTTCGGCGCCATCAACAGCGCCGGACGCTTGCCGGAAACCGTGTCGTCATAGACCAGCGCGCCCTCCGCGGTGAGCTGACCCATCGGGTATTTGATAGTCTCGGCCTTCATGTAGTTCCTCCCATTCAGCCTGCGTATCCGTTTCGCTGCCGGCGGCGGATTATATGCGCTGGACAAGGCGCGGGGGCAAATGCTGTGTTCCAGGCGGTAAGCCGCAGGCGACGGCAACCGGAGGGCAGGAAAAATGACTGACGCAAAGGACGATCCGGCATTCCTCTATTTCCCCACCAATTATCGCTGGTCGATGGGGCTCCTGATCTGCCTGTCGGGAGCGCCGTGGACCGGGGTCGAAATCGACGAGGTCAACCGCGTCGGCCGCGCTCTCGCCGGCAAGATCGGCGACGACACGGCGTGGTTCGAGGAATGGGCCCGCATGGGCGACAAGATCGAAGCCCGCGGTCGCAACGCGCTCGGCGCCGGCCACAAGCTCACCGCGGCGTCATGCTTTATGCGCGCTGCGCGCTATTACCAGACCGGCGAACGCTTCATGCAGCCGCGCTCGCAGCACAGCATGGCGGTGTATGCGAACGCGGTCAAAATCTTCAAGGAAGCGGCCGCCCTCATCCGCCGTCCGCGTATCGAACCGGTCGAAATCCCTTATGAAAATACCAGCCTGCCGGCGCTGCTCGTGCACCCGGACCCGGAGGCGGCCGGCACGGGTCCGGCGCCCGCCATGGTGTTTTTCGACGGTTTCGACGTCACCAAGGAGTTGCAATACGGTTACGGCATTCCCGACCTGGCCGCGCGCGGCATCGGCTGCCTCATCGTCGACGGCCCCGGCAACGGCGAGAGCGTGCGGTTTCGCAATCTGCCGCTCATCGCCGAGACCGAACGCTATGCCACACCGGCTTACGAATACCTCGCCGGCCGGCGCGAATTCGACGACAAGCGCATCGGCGTGATGGCGCTGTCGCTCGGCGGCTATTACGCGCCGCGCGCCGCGGCGCTCGAACGCCGTTTCGCCTGTTGCGTCGCCTGGGGCGCGCAGTGGGACTACCACGATATCTGGGCGCGCCGGCTGGAAGCGCTCGATTCCGGCAAGGTGCTGTCGCTTTCGGTGCCGCCCGAGCATCTGCAATGGGTGCTCGGCGTGCCGGATCGCGCCTCGGCGCTCAAAAAGCTCGAAGGTTTCCGCCTCGACGGCATCGTCCAGCAAATGACCTGCCCGTTTCTCCTCCTGCACGGCGAAGGCGACGAACAAATTCCTTTGCCGCTCGCCGAAAAGCTGTTTGCCGCCGTCGGATCGAAGCAAAAGACGCTCAAAGTCTTCACCCGGGAGGAAGGCGGCTTCCATCATTGCCAGGTCGACGATGTCACGATCGGGGTCCATTTCATGTTCGACTGGATCGCCGACGTCTTGAACGGCGGATGACCAGGAAACCCCGGACCGGTATTTGCCGGCCGAGCTGGATTAAAGAATCGTTAAATATAATTGGCCATGTTGGAGTACCCCCGAGCCGTCGTGCCCCAAGGAGGCCGGCCATGATTCGCGCCTTTGCTGCGATCACCGCGGTTGCGTTGCTGGCGTTTGCATGTTCGGCGTCCGCCGCCGAATTCGGCAGCAAGGACGAAGCCGTTGCGATGGTCAAGCGCGTCCAGGACATGTTCAAGAAGGACGGCGCCGATGCGACGTTCCAAGCGGTTTCCGACAAATCGACGACCGCATTCCACGATCGCGACCTCTATGCGTTTATCTATGACATGAAAGGCAATTGCGTTGCGCACGGCGCGCGGCCCGCGCTGATCGGCAAGAATCTGTACGACCTCAAGGATCAGGACGGGAAATATCTCATCCGCGAACTGATCGAGATCGCCAACGATCCGGGCTCCGGGTGGGTGAATTACAAATGGCCGAATCCGCTCAACAACAAGATCGAAGACAAGACCAGCTACGTCGAAAAGATGGGAAACTATATGGTCGGCGTGGGCGTCTACCGAGAATGATCGGTGGAGCGCTGTCGACCGGCCGCCCCCATGCCTAGACTTGGCAAGCCTCCTGGCACGTCCTCTGGCAAGTCGCCGTTGGCGCCGCTTGCACGCATGACCATCCGGACCAAGACGCTCACCGCGTCGGCGGTTGTGGTGCTGTGCCTGATCGGCATGGGCGTCATCGTCGATCTGACCTCGGGTCAGGTGGCGCGCAATCTCGATATGCTGTCGCAATCGAATCTGCCGATCCGCGCCGCAGCAGCTGCTGTCAACAATGCCGTCGTCAGCGCGCATATGCGCATCTTCCGCTACGTGTCGTGGGCGAGCAATGGCGTCAACGGCACGCTTTTGCAGAATCTCCGCAAGGAGATCGACGCCGACCTCGCAAGCGTCAACCAGGGTTTCAAAGCGCTGGCCGCGCGGCCCGACCTGTCGGCAGCCGCGCGGGCAGACCTCGGCGCGCTGCAGGGCAAGCTTGCGAAGTACGAAAGCACCGCGAAGGATGTCCTCGACGTCGGCAGCACCGACGCCGCGATGGCGACGATGATGCTGGGACAGGCCGACGACAGTTTCACCGGCGTCGAGGGCGATGTTCGCAGGGTCCTGGCCGCGACAACCAGTCAATCGAACGCGATCGTCGATAATTTGATGGAGGCCACCAGGACCGAAACCTTTGCCATCGCGGCTGGCCTCGCGATCTGCCTCGCCTTCAGCATCGCCGCGATCGCCTTCATCATGCGTTCGATCGTCAAGCCGATCGCGTCGATCACACGCGTCATGCAGAGGCTGTCGACCGGCGATACCGAGGTAAAATTGGAATTCGGTGCGCGCGGCAACGAAATCGGCCGGATGATCGAGGCCATCAAGATATTCCGCCACAACGCGCTCGAGATTCAGGCGATGCAGGCATCGCGCCACGAAGCCGAAGAGCAACGGGCGTCAAAACGCCGTGATGAAATGGCCGCGCTCGCCGAAGAGTTCGAGGGATCGGTCAAGCACATCGCCAGTCAGCTCGTCGAAGCCGTCACCGTGGTCCGCAGCAATGCGGAGGTGATGGCGCAAGCCGCCGAGCACACCCGCACGAAGTCGGGCACGACCGTCAAGGCCGTCGTCAATACCCAGGAGAACGTCGAAACCGTCGCGCAAGCGGCGAGCGAGCTTTCCCGCACCATCGACGAATTGGCGCGGCGGGCAAGCGACGTCTTCAAGCTGACCAACGACACGGCGGCGCAGTCGGAGAGCGCCAGCGCGGAGCTGGCCAAACTGACCACCTCCGTCGAACAGATTTTACCGATCACCGATCTCATTCAGGGCATCGCGGCGCAGACCAATCTGTTGGCGCTGAACGCAACGATCGAGGCGGCGCGCGCGGGCTCGGCCGGCAAGGGTTTCGCCGTGGTGGCGGCGGAGGTCAAGTCGCTCGCCCAGCAAAGCGGCAAGGCGACCGAGGAAATCGCCCGGAAGATTGCCGCGGTGCGCGAGACCTGCGCCGCCGCGGTTTCGACCATCGGCCAGATCATCGCCGCGATCAAAAATCTCAGCAATTTTGCGACCGATATCTCGACCGGCATCGGCCAGCAATCCGCCGAGACCGCCGGCATCTTCGCCAGCGCGCAATCGGCCGCCGACAATTCGCGCGCCGTCGCCGAGACGATCGTCGACCTCAACGGCCATGCGGATGCGACCTACGCCGCCTCCAACGAGGTGCTCGACACCACCAAGCGGCTGTTCGATCACACCCGGGGCGTGCAGACCAATGTCGATAAGTTCCTGCGCCACGTCAGGGGCGCATGAGCGTCGGGGTCGCCGGACGGCTTACGCCGCCAGCATCTTCTGCACTTCGTTGACGAGTTCGCGCAGGTGGATCGGCTTCGACAGCACCTTGGCGTGCTTGGGAGCAGCCGAGTCGGAATTGAGCGCGACTGCGGCAAAGCCGGTGATGAACATGATTTTGATGTCCGGATCGAGTTCGGCGGCGCGGCGCGCGAGTTCGATGCCGTCCATTTCCGGCATGACGATGTCGGTCAACAGAAGCTCGAACGGCTCCTCGCGCAGACGCTGATAGGCCGACAGGCCGTTGTCATAGGAAATGACGTCGAATCCAGCATTCTGCAGCGCCTTGACCAGGAACCGCCGCATGTCGATGTCGTCTTCCGCAAGCAGGATTTTGGACATTGTGTGTCGTACCCGGCTTCCGCCGGCCCCCTCGATCCCATAAGCCGGATGGCGAGTAAAGATGAGGTGAAAGACGACAATAAAGCGGCGATTGCAATCGATTGTGGCGAGAAGGCTTGGCTAGCCTTAACGCCTATGGACAATAGCCACAACCGCGCGTTAGGGATTGTTGCCGGGTCTGGAGACGCGGAAAGCCCCGCCAGGCGTCATGTCGGAAACCGAGGACGAATTCGACCCTCCGTTCGAAGCCATCGAGCCGGCGGAGTGCCGCGGCCCGCTGATGTTCAATTCGCCCCACAGCGGGCGCGTCTATCCGCAGGCGTTCATTGCGGCCTCGCGGCTCGATCTGCAGACCCTGCGGCGGTCCGAGGACAGCTTCGTCGGCGAATTGATCGAAGGCGTGGTGGGGCGCGGCCACCCCGTGGTACGGGCGCATTTCCCGCGCTGTTATGTCGACGTGAACCGCGAACCTTACGAACTCGACCCGCGGATGTTCGACGGCCGGCTGCCGTCGTTCGCCAATACCCGCTCGATGCGGGTCGCGGGCGGGCTCGGCACGGTGGCTCGGGTGGTCGGCGATGCCCAGGAAATCTACGATCAGCGCATCGCCGTCAGCGAGGCATTGCGGCGTATCGATGGGCTCTACAAGCCCTATCACCGGACATTGCGGCGGCTGTTCATGCGGCTGCAGCGCGATTTCGGCGCCGCCATCCTTGTCGATTGCCACTCCATGCCGTCGAGCACGGGTGGGCGGGACGAACGGCCCCGGTCCGACCTGGTGCTCGGCGACCGCTACGGCACGAGTTGCGTCGCCATCGTCACTGAAACCATGGAGCAATGCCTGCGCGATTTCGGCTATTCGGTGAGCCGCAATAAGCCCTATGCCGGTGGCTTCATCACCGAACATTACGGTAATCCGGCTACCGGCCTGCATGCGATCCAGATCGAGATCAATCGGGGACTTTATATGGACGAGCGGCGCTACGAGCGTTCCGCCTCGTTCGCCAAGCTGGCCGGGCAATTCGAGATGCTGGCCGACAGCCTGGCCGCTATCCCGATCGAGGAATTGCGGCCCTACCGGGCCGCGGCGGCGGAATAGCCAAATACCAGCGAAAGACTTCCTGACAGAGCCCGATAGAAAAAGGGCCGCTCACCTTACGGGAGCGGCCCAAGTCTAGGGAGGAAACGCCCAAGGAGGGCGACGGTAACGGGAGAGAGCCTCTCGCTACCGCACTGCAACAACATACACCGCGCCGCACAAAATACAAGGGCTATTGACCTATTTGGCTGGAGTTTTTCCCCGGCAATCGACCGCAAGGAGCTTTCCGGACGCCACAGCCGCGATTGCACAATAAATAATACTGATATTTCAATGCCTTATATTTAAGTCCGGATTATGCATAAAAAGGCGGCAGCCATGCACAAGGGGCACGAAGCGGCCGCGTCAGTTTTGCGCGGCCTTTGGCGACGAGCCGGCGACAGCGCGATTGCCGTTTCGGCCAACCTCCGATACTCGAACGGGAACCTCTGAGGCTCCCATGACGGCAATCGATTTCGCGGCCTTCGTCGACGAACTGGCGAGTATTTCCGGCGAGACCATCCGGCCGTTCTTCCGCAGCGCGCTTGGCGCCGAGAGCCTGGGTCTCGAGAACAAAAGTCGGTCCGGCGGTTTCGATCCGGTGACCGCCGCCGACCGCGCCGCCGAAGCCACCATGCGCGCGCTGATCAAGCGCACTTTTCCCGAACACGGCCTGATCGGCGAGGAATTCGGCTCGGAACGCGCCGATGCCGAATATGTGTGGGTGCTCGACCCGATCGACGGCACGAAATCCTTCATTTGCGGCATGCCGGCCTGGGGCACGCTGATCGCACTGACCCGGAGCGGCGAGCCGATCTACGGCATGATGCATCAGCCGTTCACCCGAGAACATTTCTCCGGCGACGGTCGCGGCGCGCGCTATCGCGGGCCGGCCGGCGATCGGGCCTTGCGGGTGCGCGCCTGCGCTTCGCTGCAAGATGCGGTGCTGTGCACGACGAGCCCCTTGTTGATGGGGGAAGCCGACCGGCAATGCTTCGGGCGCGTCGAACGACAGGTGCGGCTGTCGCGCTATGGCGGCGACTGTTACGCCTATTGCATGCTGGCCGCGGGCCATGTCGATCTCGTCATCGAAACCGAGCTGAAGCCCTATGACATCCTGCCGCTGATCCCGATCATCGTCGGCGCCGGCGGCATCGTCACATCATGGGAAAATGGCCCGCCGTACCAAGGCGGCCGCGTCATCGCCGCCGGCGACAAGCGGGTGCATGCGCGAGCGTTGGAAGTGCTGCGGGGGTAATTCTTCCGCTCGTCCCCGCGCAAGCGGGGACCCAGCTACTGGAGTCCCGCTTGCGTGGGAATGAGCGGAGAATCTCCGAAGCCTGCTCCGGACGGGCGTTCGCTCAATACGGCGCCGTGCCCGGCACGAAGGCGTCGAACGCTGCCCAAAATTGCGTGCGGAAGCGGTCCTGCTCCATCAGCAGCTCATGCTGGGCGCCGACCGCCACGAGATGCGAGCCGGCACGCAACATGCTGGCGAAACCCTCGATCGCGGCATTTGAGACGACGGCGTCGTTGCCGGCGGCGACGATCAGGATCGGCTGGCGGATGCGCGCCGGGTAGCGGGGCTCGCGCATCGCCGCCATGGCGCGGAACGCGGCATCGCACCAGGCCACGGTCGGCGCACCCACTGCGAGCGCAGGTTCCGCTTCCAGGATCGCTGCGTTGCGCGCATAGCGCACCGGATCGGAAGTGAGAATATTGCCGACGAAAGGACGCGCCTCGACCACCCCGGTCTCGCGTTTCGGCACGTACATGGTGCCGAAGCCCGCGATGCGCAGCGCACGCATCAACAGCGCCGAGGCGCCCAGCGAATAGTCGAAACCGCCGCCGAGCGCGATCAGCGGCGCGCACAGCACCATGCGGTCGAACCAGCGATGGCCGCGGTGCGCGGCACGGATCAACACCGTCGCGCCGGTGGAATGACCGATCGCGAAGATCGGCGGCGGGCAATCCGGCAGCACGATCTCGCGCATGAAGGTTTCGAGATCGGTGTCGTATTCGGAGAAGTCGCGCACATAGCCCTTGCGGCGGTCGCTCAAGGCACGGTCGGAAAGACCCTGGCCACGCCAATCGAGCGCCGCGACCGCAAATCCCCGCGCGCGCAAATCGCGGACCGTCTCGAAGTATTTTTCGATCCACTCGCTGCGCCCTTGGAAGATGCAGACCGTGCCGCGGCGGCCTGCGGGCGGCTGCCAGCGGGCGAAGCGCAAGCCCACGCCGTCAGGGGTCTTGAGCGTGCCGGTGACGTAATTGTCCGGAACGGGATTGGCGGGGATCGAGACGAGTTTCATGCCAAGGTCGGGGAGGTTTTGAGGGTTCTGGTATCGGCGCCGCAGGGCTGTTCATAGGCCATCGAACAAAGCCTACTTTCAATTAATTATCAATGCCTTATGGCCCCTTGCGCGGCCGGCAGGCCGATCCCATATGATTTTTTGCGCGGGCCAGTTGGGCTGCGCATTCATCGGTTCGGCCCTCACGGGCGGACCATCCGCATGTCGCTTCAGAAGGAGGATATGCCATGCGAACGTTCAATCTAGCACCCCTCTATCGTTCCACCGTCGGCTTTGACCGGCTGTTCTCGTTGCTCGACCAGGGCGTCGAGGGAGCTACCCCGGGCTATCCGCCCTATAATATCGAGCGGACCGGCGAAAACGCCTACCGCGTGTCGGTAGCGGTCGCCGGCTTCAACGAACCCGAACTTTCGGTCGTCGCCAAAGAGAACACGCTGACCATCCGCGGCGAGAAGAACGCCAAGGAGGAGGAGAAGCGCGGTGCAGTGCTCTACCAGGGCATCGCCGCTCGCACCTTCGAGCGCGTCTTCCAGCTTGCCGATTTTGTCCAGGTCAAAGGCGCCAACCTCGAAAACGGTCTCCTGCACGTCGATCTCGTGCGCGAGATTCCCGAGGCGAAGAAGCCGCGCTCGATCCCGATCGGCAAGAGCAATGGCGCCACGGCGATTGAAAGCCAGAAAGCGGCGTAACGCGCCCGTCGGCTTAAGGATAAAGGGAGCGCCCCGGTTTTCCGGGGCGCTTTCGATTCATCGGCGTGCTTCCGTTTGCTCGGCATGACCGAGCGATCGGCTCGCTACCGGCGACGCGCTGTCACTTCGGGTCGCGTTCGATGAAAATCCAAATGCCGTTGTTGTTCGACGACATCACCCGCAACCGCAGGTCGCGATCGGGATCGCTGAAATCGCCGACCCAGCCGAACTCAAGGTCGATCGGGCCCTGTTCCATCGCGCGCTCGATGAGGCCGCGAAAATTATTCGCCGCGAAGCATGGCGATATCGCAAATAAATTTTGTCCAATCGGATTCTGGCCGTAACCGGACAGTCTCGCCTCGGTCGTGCTGTAGAACAGAATGGTGCCTTCGAGGTCGATCAAGATGACACCAAACGGCAGATGATCGAGTTCATCCTGGCTCAGTCGTTCGATTTGTTCCGCGAGGTTGCCGGCATCAAATAAAACAGCCTGCGGATGCATCGCCAATTCCTCGCTGTGGGTTTTGTTGTTTGGTGTCGTTTTCTTAGCGGAGCGATGTTGCCACGCCGTATTGCGATTCGGCAATCGCGCGGACCAACGATAGGCTGGACCGATCGTGCTCAATCGTTCAGCGGTGGAACGACCGGCGGCGTTTTGCTCGGCGCCGCTATCGCCGCGGCGGCGGATGGCGCGGGCGCGACCGAATTCGGTGGCGTCGGATTGGGTGGCGTCGGATCGACGCGCTCGACGTCGGCTGTGGACTTGCGCGCGGCAAGCGTCGCTGGACGCGGCCGCGGCAGCGGCGGCCCACTCGCGCCGGGCGTATGCGTCGCGTTACGCGCAGTGGGCGGCCGAGACGATGGCGGCAAGCTTGGAACGCTCGTTGCCGGTTTGGGAAGGTCGAACTGCGGCGGCGGCCCGTAAGGCTGCGGCACGTAGTCGGGCACCGACTCGTAAGGCGACATCATGCCGAGCTGCGCATCGGACCCGGGGCCCGGCACGATCCGATTGGCATCGCGGATCGCGCCGCTGCGCGCATCGACCACGACCCGCATCAAAATGCCGCGGAAATCGGTCGCGCGCAGCACGTAGGTCGTGCCTTCGCGCAACGGCGGCGCCAGAGGGTCGAAGCCTGCGGCACGAACGGTGCGCATGATCTCGTAGGGGGAACGAAACCGGGGGCTGGCGCGGGCGAGACTTGCGACGGAGCGGACGGCGGTGCCTCCTGCGCAAAGCCGGGGGCAACGGTCGATAGCAGCGCGATCGATAGAAGCGCGATCAAAAGCAGCGAAGTCAGCGCGAACGCGGCGATCCCGGATACGCTCCCACGCACGTTCAAGGCCCCTCCCGCTCGCGTCCGCTAACTCAAACGCCCGTATGACAATTGCCCGCAATTGGGGCGACGCTTGGGCGCGATGAGGTTTTTTCGCGCGACGAAAACTGGGAAGCCGTCATTCGATCTTGAGGCTTACGCCCTCAAAAGGTACACGCTGGAAGCCTTCGTGATAGTAGCCCGAGGCGGAAGTAAAGTGAAACGTGCGGCCGCAAAAAGCCGTCTTTTTTGTATCGATGTTACTGGCGCGGCCAGTAGTTGTCCCATCGTCAAAGTGAGATTCTTTCCCAAAGGTGAGGCCTGGTTTGATGATGTTTTCAACCCATCGAGCAACTTCAGGGCTGGCCAAGGCAGGGCAGGTCTTCGCTGTGACCGCAGCCACGGTTTCATAAATGTGTGTCTTGTCATACTCTTCTTGGGTATGCGCGAAGAGCGGATCGTGCGGCAAGAGAGCATCAATTCGGGACACCGATCCGTTAGGAGTTATATCTAGCATAAGCTGTGTTAGGCCGCCGTCGTGCAGTGCTTTGGCGTTCGGCCGGTATGCGTCGAGCATCACCGTCTTCCCGTTTATAGGCCTTCCGTTGACGTCATATTTAATCTCAGGAAAAATACTGAATTCCGACCCCCAATTATCCGCGACGGTCAGACGTTGCGATAGAGTTGCAATGCAGGTGTACTTATCCTCGCCGATGCAGCCTGGCGCTCTGGTGCCGTTTCTGATCTCGACGATACGGCTTTGAATGTCCGCGATTCCTGTCTGGTTTTTTGCGAGCCACGCTGAATACTCAGTTCCAAGATTTCCTATTTCACCGCGGCCGGGGTAGAAGCCGGCCGGTTCGCCAAAGGCAAAATTATTTTTTGCAAGGACGAGCGGCTGCATTGAACCGCCGCACGCGCCACAAGCCAGCGCCACCAAACAAATGGCGGATCGAACAATACGCATAAGACTGCCCCGTCCCCGCACGCACGCAATGGGCACAACCCCGCACAACTTACCATGGTATTCCGAAAATCAGCAATCCCCGCATAGGCCTACGAAGCGCTCGATCTCTTCGTCCGCGGTTGCGAACGAGGTGACGAGACGCACCAAAATATTGTCGGCGCCGACATCGAGGCCGTCGCTCGGCCGCACATAATAATTGGCGCCGGCGGCCCGGAGTTTTGCATCGAGCGCGCGCGGCATGGCGATAAAAATCAGATTGGCTTCGACCGGGAAGACCGGCCGCAAGCCGACCGCGGCGAGTTTTTCCTTTAGCCGGTCGGCCATGCTATTGGCGTGGCGCGCCAGCGCGAGCCAGCGATCGTCCTCCAGATAAGCCAGGAATTGCGCGGCGATGAAGCGATGCTTCGACAGCAGATGCCCGGCGCGCTTGCGCCGTTCGCCGAAGAAGGTGGCCCGCGCGGAATCGAAGATCACCACGGCCTCCGCCGCCAGCGCGCCGCCCTTGGTGGCGCCGAACGACAGCACGTCGATGCCGGATCGCCAGGTCAGTTGCGCCGGCGTTGCGTTGAGCCGAACCAGCGCATTGGCAAAACGCGCGCCATCCATGTGCACTGCGAGCGACCGCGCATGCGCGATCTCGCACAGCGTCGCGATCTCGTCGCTGCGGTAAATGGTGCCGGCTTCGCTCGCCTGCGTGATCGACAAAGCCGAGGGGACCATCTGGTGCGGGCTGTGACCGCCATAGCCGGCGAGCGCGTCCCGCAGTCCTTGCGGCGTGACTTTGCCGCCGTCGCCCGACAGGCCGACTAGCTTCAATCCGCCGCCGCAAAACTCCACTGCGCCGCATTCGTCGGTGGCGATGTGGGATTGCGCATGGCACAGCACCACGCCCCAAGGTGGCGACACATGCGCCAGCGCCAGCGCATTCGCCGCCGTGCCGGTCGGCACCAGAAACACCGCCACCTCGCGCTCGAAAATCTCGGCCATGCGGCGATCGAGGCGGGCGGTCCAATCGTCGCTGCCGTAACCGCGCGCGTAACCAGCATTGGCGGCGGCGATGGCGTCGAGGATGGCGGGCGCGATGGGCGCCGTATTGTCGCTGGCAAAATTCATCGCGCAGACCCTATCTCGGATTTCGCCGCGCTCAATGCGGTTCCCTTCGCCCGCTTTTGCGAACGACTAGACCTTGATCCAATTCGATTGAATCGGATCAAGGTCTAGATTTAAAGTTGGAGCATGATCTGTTCGGAAAACCCGTATCCACTTTTCCGGATCATGCTCTAGCCATTGCGCTCGTTCACGTCCCATGATCCACTCCGCTGGCGGAACTGCGTAGAAATTCCCGCGGCGAAGCGGGTTGGCCGCTTGTGTTGGCGCCAAGAATTTGCCATGTTCCGTATAGGACAGCATTGCTGTCCCAATTCGGCCGCCGATGGGCGACGGCGCGTCGGACGGCGGCGTGAGCAAGCAGCCAAGGGCCGCGCAACGGCACGAAGGTTGCCTTCAAGATCGAGTGGCTCGCCCTTTGGCGCACCCCTTCCCTCTCTCTCCGGTCATGGGGACGGAAGAAAGGGATGCAAACGGGGTGGAGTGCGTCGGAACCCCGATGCAAAACGCTTTCGGGGCACGGCAAGGAGAGCGAGTGCGACGATGAACGCGTCTGGTTTCGGTCTGTTTGATCCGGCGCTGGAGAAGGATTCCTGCGGCGTCGGATTTATTGCCGACATCAAAGGCCGCAAGTCGCACAGAATCGTCGAAGACGCGCTGTCGATCCTGCTGAATCTCGAGCATCGCGGCGCGGTCGGCGCCGATCCGCGCGCCGGCGACGGCGCCGGCATCCTGGTCCAGATCCCGCACAAGTTTCTCGCCAAGAAGGCCGCCGAGCTCGGCTTCAAATTGCCGGCACCCGGCGAATATGCCGTCGGCGCGCTGTTCCTGCCGCACGACGAGGCATGGCGCCGCGACGTCATGGACACTTATGCGGCGGTTGCCGCGCAGGAAGGCATGACGCTGATCGGTTGGCGCGACGTGCCGACCGATAATTCGACGCTCGGCGAGACGGTGAAGCCGACCGAGCCGGTGCACAAACAGTGCTTCCTGGCGCGCGGTCCGAAGATCGCCTCGGAGGACGAGTTCGAACGCCGGCTTTACATCCTGCGCAAGACCATATCCGGCATCCTCTACGGCAGGCGGGCCCGCAATACGTCGAACTATTATCCGGTCTCGATCTCGTGCCGCACGGTGATCTACAAGGGCATGTTCCTCGCCGACCAGCTCGGCACCTATTATCCCGATCTGCGCGATCCGGACTTCGAAAGCGCGCTCGCGCTCGTGCATCAGCGCTTCTCGACCAATACCTTCCCGGCCTGGTCGTTGGCGCATCCCTACCGGATGATCGCGCATAACGGCGAGATCAACACGCTGCGCGGCAACAATAACTGGATGGCGGCGCGCCAGGCCTCGGTGTCCTCGCCCAAATTCGGCGCCGACATCACCAAGCTCTGGCCGATCTCCTATGAGGGCCAGTCCGACACCGCCTGCTTCGACAATGCGCTCGAATTTCTGGTGATGGGCGGCTATTCGCTCGCGCACGCCGTGATGATGATGATTCCGGAGGCATGGGCCGGCAATGCGCTGATGAGCGAGCAGCGCCGCACCTTCTACGAATATAATGCCGCCCTGATGGAGCCGTGGGACGGCCCGGCGGCGATCGCTTTCACCGACGGCCGGCAAATCGGCGCCACCCTCGACCGCAACGGCTTGCGCCCCGCGCGCTATATCGTCACCCGCGACGACCGCATCATCATGGCGTCGGAAGTGGGCGTGCTGGCGGTTCCCGAGCAGGAGATCGTCACCAAGTGGCGGCTGCAGCCCGGCAAGATGCTCCTGGTCGACCTCGAACAGGGACGGCTTATCCCCGACGAAGAAATCAAGGCGCAATTGGCGGCGAGCCACCCCTACAAGGAATGGCTCGAGCGCACGCAAATGGTGCTCGAGGACCTGCCGGCCTCTCCGGAAGCAGCGCCGCTTTCCAATCTGTCGCTGCTCGATCGCCAGCAGGTGTTCGGCTATACCCAGGAAGACCTGAAAATCCTGATGACGCCGATGGCGACGACCGGCGAGGAAGCCGTCGGCTCGATGGGCAACGACACGCCCATCTCGGCGCTGTCCGACCGGCCGAAGCTCCTGTTCACTTATTTCAAGCAGAACTTCGCGCAGGTCACCAATCCGCCGATCGACCCGATCCGCGAAGAACTGGTGATGAGCCTCGTTTCGATCATCGGTCCGCGGCCGAATCTGTTCGACCTCGAAGGCACGTCGAAGACCAAGCGCCTCGAAGTCCACCAGCCGATCCTGACCAACGCCAATTTGGAAAAGATCCGCTCGATCTCCGACATCGGCGACCATTTCAAGTCGCTCACCTTCGACACGACTTGGCCGGCCGAAACCGGCTCAGCCGGCATGGAAGGCGCCATCGCCGCGCTCTCCGCCGCCGCCGAGAAGGCGGTGCGCGACGGCATCAACATCATCATCCTCTCCGACCGCCGCGCCGGCGCCGACCGCATTCCGATTCCGTCGCTGCTCGCCTGCGCGGCCGTGCACCACCATCTCATTCGCGAGGGGCTGCGCACCTCGGTCGGCATCGTGGTGGAATCGGCCGAGCCGCGCGAGGTGCATCATTTTGCCTGCCTCGCCGGCTACGGCGCCGAGGCGATCAATCCCTATCTCGCCTTCGAGACACTCGTCGCGATGAAGAACAAGCTGCCGCAAAAGCTCGACGAGAAGGAAATCATCAAGCGCTACATCAAGTCGGTCGACAAGGGACTGCTCAAGGTGATGTCGAAGATGGGCATCTCGACCTATCAGTCCTATTGCGGCGCGCAGATTTTCGATGCGATCGGATTGAAGTCGGATTTCGTCGCCAAGTATTTCACCGGCACGGCGACCCGCATCGAAGGCGTCGGGCTGTCGGAAATCGCCGAAGAGACGGTGCGCCGGCATCGCGACGCGTTCAGCGACGCGCCGATCTACCGCTCCATGCTCGACGTCGGCGGCGAATACGCCTTCCGGGTGCGCGGCGAGGACCATGTCTGGACCGCGGCAACGGTGGCGGCGCTGCAGCACGCCGTGCGCGGCAATTCGCAGGAAAAGTACCGGCAGTTCGCCCGCATCATCAACGACCAATCGGCGCACCTCCTCACCATCCGCGGCCTGTTCCGCATCAAGTCGGCCGAGGAGGACGGACGCCAGCCGGTCGCGATCGAGCAGGTCGAGCCGGCGAAGAATATCGTCAAGCGGTTCTCGACCGGCGCCATGTCGTTCGGCTCGATCTCGCGCGAGGCCCACACCACGCTCGCCATCGCCATGAACCGGATCGGCGGCAGGTCGAATACCGGCGAGGGCGGCGAGGAAGCCGACCGCTACAAGCCGCTGCCGAACGGCGATTCCATGCGCTCGGCGATCAAACAGGTGGCGTCGGGCCGCTTCGGCGTCACCGCCGAATATCTCGTCAATTCGGACATGATGCAGATCAAGATCGCGCAAGGCGCCAAGCCCGGCGAGGGCGGTCAACTGCCCGGCCACAAGGTCGACAAGGTCATCGCCAGGGTGCGCCACTCGACGCCCGGCGTGGGCCTGATCTCGCCGCCGCCGCATCACGACATCTATTCGATCGAGGACTTGGCGCAGCTCATCTTCGATCTGAAGAACGTCAATCCGTCGGGCGACGTTTCGGTCAAGCTCGTCTCCGAGGTCGGCGTCGGCACGGTCGCCGCCGGCGTCTCGAAGGCGCGCTCCGATCACGTCACCATCGCCGGCTTCGAGGGCGGCACCGGCGCGGCGCCGCTCACCTCGGTCAAGCATGCCGGCTCGCCCTGGGAGATCGGGCTTGCCGAAACGCATCAGACGCTGGTCGCCAACCGGCTGCGCGGGCGCATCGCCGTGCAAGTCGACGGCGGCATCCGCACCGGCCGCGACGTCGTCGTCGGCGCGCTGCTTGGCGCCGACGAATTCGGCTTCGCCACCGCGCCCCTGATCGCCGCCGGCTGCATCATGATGCGCAAGTGCCATCTCAATACCTGCCCGGTCGGCGTCGCCACCCAGGACCCGGTGTTGCGCAAGCGCTTCACCGGCCAGCCCGAGCACGTCATCAACTACTTCTTCTTCGTCGCCGAGGAAGTGCGCGAGCTGATGGCGGAGATGGGCTACCGCACCTTCAGCGAGATGATCGGCCAGATGCAGATGTTCGATCGGAAGAAGCTGATCGCGCACTCGAAGGCGGCCGGGCTCGACTTCTCGAAGCTGTTCACCAAGCCGGACGTGCCGGCAAGCGTATCCATCTACAATCGCGATCGGCAAAATCATAAGATCGACGACATCCTCGACCGCAAGCTGATCGCCCAGGCGCAGGCCGCGATCGAGACCGGCGCGCCGGTGCGGCTCTCCTTCCCGATCAGGAACACCGACCGCACCGCCGGCGCCATGCTGTCGGGCGAGATCGCCAAGCGTTACGGCCATGCCGGCCTGCCGGCCGACACCATCGTGGCGCGCTTCAAGGGTACCGCCGGCCAGAGCTTCGGCGCGTTCCTCGCCCGCGGCGTCAGCTTCGAACTCGACGGCGACGCCAATGACTATGTCGGCAAGGGCCTCTCGGGCGGCCGCATCGTGGTGCGTCCGCCGGAGGAGTCGGGCATCGTCCCCGAACAGTCGATCATCGTCGGCAATACCGTTCTGTACGGCGCCATCGCCGGCGAGTGCTACTTCCGCGGCGTCGCCGGCGAACGCTTCGCGGTGCGCAATTCCGGCGCGACCGCCGTAATCGAGGGCGCCGGCGACCATTGCTGCGAATACATGACCGGCGGGGCGGTGGTCGTGCTCGGCCCGACCGGCCGCAACTTCGCCGCCGGCATGTCGGGCGGCGTCGCCTATGTGCTCGACGAAGACGGTAGCTTCGCCTCGCGTTGCAACTTGGCCATGGTGGACCTCGAACCGATGCCCGGCGAAGAAGACATCAATGCCCGCATCTTCCACCAGGAGCGCGATCTCGAAGCGCACGGCATGGTCGACATCATGTCGGATATGAGCCGCTTCGACGGGCACCGGCTGCATCATCTCGTCTCGCGCCACGAGCGCTTCACCGGCTCGGTCGTCGCCGCCAAGATCCTCGGCGACTGGAAGACCTGGTATCCGAAATTCCGCAAAGTGATGCCGGTCGAATATCGCCGCGCACTCAACGAACTCAAAGCCGCGGCCCTCGCCGCGGAATAGCGCGCAAAAGCGTCCCAAGAGATCGAGAAGAGATAGAGACCAGCTTTGGGCAAGATCACCGGCTTTCTCGAATTCGAGCGTGAGGACCGCGACTACCAACCGGTCGCCGAACGCGTTCGGCACTGGCGCGAATTCGTCCTGCCGCTGCCGGACGCCGACTATGTCACCCAGGCCGCGCGCTGCATGAATTGCGGCGTGCCCTATTGCCAGGGCACCGGCTCGGTCGCGCCCGGCTCGCCGGGCTGCCCGGTCAACAACCAGATCCCCGACTGGAACGACCTCGTCTATAACGGCAACTGGGACGAGGCGGCGCGCAATCTGCACTCGACCAATAATTTCCCCGAGGTCACCGGCCGGGTCTGCCCGGCGCCGTGCGAAGCCTCCTGCACCCTGAACATCGACGAGAATCCCGTCACCATCAAATCGATCGAATGCGCCATCGCCGACCGCGCCATCGCGCAAGGGCTCAAGCCCGAAGTGCCGGCGGCACGGACCGGCAAGAAGGTCGCGGTCGTCGGGTCCGGACCGGCGGGGCTTGCCTGCGCGCAGCAATTGGTGCGGGCCGGGCACGAGGTTCACGTCTATGAGAAATGGGCCAAGGCGGGCGGCCTTCTCCGTTACGGCATTCCCGACTTCAAGATGGAGAAGCATCACATCGACCGCCGCATCGAGCAGATGCAGGCCGAAGGGGTCGTGTTCCATTACGGTGCGAACGTCGGCGTCACCGTCGCCGCCGACAAGCTCGTGGCCGATCACGATGCGGTGGTGCTGACCGGCGGCGCCGAAAAGCCGCGCGACCTGCCGGTGCCCGGCCGCGAACTTGCCGGTATCCATTTCGCGATGGATTTCTTGCCGCAGCAGAACCGCCGCGTGTCGGGCGAGCCGGCAGCGGCCGGCGAGCCGATCCTGGCGAAAGGCAAGCACGTCGTCGTCATCGGCGGCGGCGATACCGGCTCCGACTGCATCGGAACCTCGTTCCGCCAGGGCGCGCTGTCGGTCACCAATTTCGAAATCATGCCGGAGCCGCCGGCGCACGAGAACAAGGCGCTCACCTGGCCGAACTGGCCGCTCAAATTGCGCACCTCATCGAGCCACGAGGAAGGCGCCGAGCGCGATTTCGCGGTGATGACGACGAAATTCGCCGGCGAAAACGGGGCGGTGAAGACGCTCCACTGCGTGCGCGTCGACGCCAAGATGAAGCCGATCCCCGGCAGCGAGTTCGAGATCTCAGCCGATCTCGTTCTCTTGGCGATGGGGTTCGTCAGTCCCGTGCACGAGGGCTTGCTCGAGAGCCTCGATCTCGCGCTCGATACGCGCGGCAATGTCAACGCCTCGACCGACGACTATCAGACCTCCGTCAAAAAGGTCTTCACGGCCGGCGACATGCGGCGCGGCCAGTCGCTCGTGGTCTGGGCGATCCGCGAAGGCCGCCAGGCCGCGCATGCGGTCGACAAGTTTCTGATGGGCTCGAGCTCTTTGCCGCGGTAGAACGCCCCGGCCGAACCGGCAACCGCCCTATTTCTTCGTGTCTTTTTTGGCGTCCGCCTGCTTCTTGCCGTCGTCGCGCGTGGCCGCGCCTTTCTTTGCCGGCGTGCCGGGCGTGAGCGCGGCCGGTTGCGGCGCGAGCACTTCGGATGCCGCGCCGGCATCGCTGCCGGAGCGCGGCCATGAGAAATCGTCGGCGCGGCCTGAAGGTGCCGCGATCGCATCGCCGCGGCTCAACACTTTCGCCGCGACCGGGTCGGATACGGTCTGCGCCGGACGGCCGCCGGCGCCGAGGAGATCGCCGGTATCGCTGCTGTCCGCCGTCAGCGGCACGACCGGCCCGACATCGGGCCGCCCGGCCGCGCCGGGCTTCGCCGGCGCCGGCGCCGTCGCCTCCGGTCCCGGCAAGGCCACCGGCACGACGTGGCTGGTCAACACGCGCCGCAATTCGCGATCGACATAGCTTGCCAGTTTCACCGCGCCGGCCTTGGTGAAATGGACGCCGTCGCCGGTGCGAAGCCGCCGGATCTGGCCTTCGAAATCCGGGCCCTGCACCGCATAGCGGCCCTGATCGTCGACGAAGCCGTCCCATATATCGACATAGACGATGCCGGCCTTCTCGGCGCGCGTACGATAAAGATCGTCGAGATAGCTCATGTCGCTGGTCGACTTGGCGCCGCGGATCGCCGGCAGCCCGACCCAGAGCACCGGCACACCCTTCATTTTCAGCGCGGCGATCATCTCATCCACGCGCTTGCCGTAAATCTCGGCCCATTGATCGGTATGGAACTCGTAGGAGCCGCCCGGCGTGATGCGCGGTTGCGTGTCGCTCGCGGCAGCAGTCGGCGGCGCGGCCTCGGCATCGGGCGGCGTCGGGGTTTGCGGCTGCGGCGCCGCGGCAGGCGCTTGCGTCGCAGCAGCAGCAGCAGCAGCCGGCTCGCCCTTCTGCGGCGGGGTAGGCCGCGGCGGGGCGCGGTCGCGGATCGACAGGCGGTCGTTCAAACCCAGCATCACGATGATGGCGCTCGGCTTTTCGGCAGCGAGTGCGTCTTTGACCGCCTGCGGCCAGTCGAGCGCGTCGTTCTTTGAGTCGTAGCGAATAAGACCCGAGTATGCGCGGATCTTGCGGACGAAGCCTAGATCCGGCTGATCCGCATAGGTTTCGTCGAGGCCGTAAGCCAGCCAATCGGCAAACGAATCGCCGACCACGGCGACCGTCGTGGTCGGCGGCGTTTCCAGTTTGCGCGGCGGCGGCGCCTTGGTGGAATCGACGACCGGCGGCGGCCGGACATAGCCGCCATTGCCGAACGGGAAGGAATAGAAATCACGTGACGGCGGCGGCTGCGCCGGCGCCGGCTGATAGTAGCGCTGGTCCGGATAGGGGCGCTGGTCCGGGAAACGATTGCCCCAAAACTGCGCAGCCGCGGGCAAGCAAGATGCCACTAGACTGACGGCCAACCCGGCCGCGGCCATGAGCGCAAGAAGGAAGCGTCGCGCCGCTATCGTCTGCAAATCTCGTTCCGACATGCGCATTACCCAATGAAAAGGCCAGTCCGTCCGGGAACTTTCCGCCTCGATATTAGCCGAAAAATGTCACCGCAAGGATGTCTCATTTTCGGCGTCGTGCGGCGGCCTGAAAGGCATCTATGGCTGGCGCAGACGCTCGAGCACGCCGCTCGATGCAAATCCGTCCGGGATCTGGCCTGTCGAGGCCTGGAAATTCCGAATAGCGATGCGGGTGCGCGGGCCGAGGCGCCCGTCGGGCTCGCCGATATCGAAGCCACGCCGCGCCAATAATTGCTGCATTTCATAGCGCTCGTCGAGCGTGAGCACGCGCTCGTCGCGCGGCCAGTCCTGCACGAAGGGACCGCCGCCGCGCAGCCGGTCGGCGAGATGGCCGATGGCGAGCGCATAGGCTTCGGCCGGATTGTATTTCATGATGACGCGGAAATTCTGCAGCATCAGGAAGGCGGGCCCGCGCGCGCCTGCCGGCAGCAAGAGCGAGGCGCGGGCCTCGGGGTGCGGAATTACCGCGCCGCCGGCGCGGCGCAGGCCGGCATTTTCCCATTGCCGCATCGTCAGGAGCCGGGAACGGTCGGCCAACAGGTAATCGAAATTCTGCGGCAACACGACCTCGTAGCCCCAGGTTTCGCCGCTGACCCAGCCGTCCATTTTCAGATTATTGGCGGTGGAGGCGACGAGGTCCGGTATCGAATCGACGACGTCGCGGCGCCCGTCGCCGTCGAAATCCACCGCATAGCGTTTGAACGAGGTCGGCATGAACTGCGTCGGGCCGAACGCCCCCGCCCAGGAACCGACCAGATGCTCCGGCGGCACGTCGCCACGCTGCAGGATCTCGAGCGCCGACAGGAACTCCTCGCGAAAATAATCGCGGCGCCGGCCGACGCAGGCGAGGGTTGCGGTCGAGCGGATGACCGGCCGATCGCCGCCAAGCGTGCCATAGTTCGATTCGACGCCCCAGATCGCCGCGATGACGTAACGATCGACGCCGAAGCTGCGCTCGACCGCGGCAAAAATCGGTGCGTATTGCGCCAGCAGCGCGCGGCCGCGCGCGATACGGTCCTCGCTCACCAGGAGATCGAGATAATCCCAGGGCGATTTGGTGAATTCCGGCTGCGCATCGAGCAGATCCATGATGTGCAGATCCGGCGTCAGGGCCGAGGTTAGTCGCTCGAAATTCTGCCGGGACACCCCGCGGCGCGCCGCATCGGGCCATAAGCCGGCAATGCAATTGCCGAAATCGGCCGCGGCGGCACGGATCGCCTCCGCCGTCATCAGCGGGCTGCCCGAGGCGCCGGATTGGCCGCTCCACGGTATTGCGTCGCTCGAGCCCGGAACCGAGCCGGCGGAAGGGGGTTGGAACAGGCGCGTCAGCCAATTGCCCGGCGTGTCCTGCGCGAGCGCCGCACCGGCGGTGGCCGTGGCGATGAGGAACGCCGCCGCAAAGCGAGGCAAGGACTTGAAGACGACCATCGGGCTTCGATTTACGCGTGTTTCGATTTGTGGCTTGGGCAACCGGCTGCCGCTAATGTATCCAGAATCGCTAACAACGGGTTTTCACCGCCACGGGCTTGGCTTGGCCTTGCCGCCGCCGTTCACGATGCGGCAATATCGTACGGACTAGGATAGGCCGGAATGGGGCATTTCAGTCTCGTCCAGGCTTCATAGTTCGGCAAGAACTTACGCCAGGGACTCACGCTGACAACTTGGGCAATGATTTGAACAATAAGGCGGCATTGGGAAATTCCCACCGTAGGTGATAATCCAGGCAACAAAGCCCATCGCATTCAACCTCTCCGCCCCGATTTGGTATCGACATCGCATGAGTCCCATCCGCAAAGCCGTTTTCCCCGTCGCCGGTCTCGGCACCCGGTTTTTGCCCGCCACCAAGGCCATGCCGAAGGAAATGCTGCCGGTCGTCGACCGGCCGCTCATCCAGCATGTCGTCGACGAGGCGCGCCAGGCCGGGATCGAGCATTTCATCTTCGTCACCGGCCGCAACAAGGGCGTCATCGAAGATCATTTCGACCGGCAATTCGAGCTGGAGATGGCGCTCCGCGAGCGGCAGAAGCATGAGATTCTCGAACGCCTCAATGACGACCTGCCGGTGCCCGGCTCGGCGAGCTTCACCCGGCAGCAGGAGCCGCTCGGGCTCGGCCACGCGGTCTGGTGCGCACGCGAGCTGATCGGCAACGAGCCGTTCGCGCTGTTGTTGCCGGACGTCCTCGTCCAGCACAAGCCAGGCTGCCTGGCGCAGATGATCGAGGCGGCCCGCGAATTGCCCGGACCGGCCAATATCGTCGCCGTCGAGGAAGTGCCGCACGACCGCGTCGATCAATACGGCGTGGTCGGCATCGGCGACCGCAAGGGCAAGACGTTCGCGATCACCAGCATGGTCGAGAAACCGCCGGTCGACCGCGCGCCGTCGAATCTCATTTTGACCGGCCGTTACATCCTGCAGCCGGAGATCCTCGAAGTCCTGGGCACGCAGGAGCGCGGCGCCGGCGGCGAAATCCAACTGACCGACGCCATGATCCAACTGGCGCAAAGCCAGCCGTTCTACGGCCTGCAATTCGACGGCCGCAGCTTCGACTGCGGCTCGAAAATCGGCTTCCTCGCCGCCAACGTCTCCTACGCGCTGGAACGCCCCGACATCGCGCCGGGCTTCCGCGCCGAGATCAAAAAAATCCTCGGCGAGATCAACGGCGGGTAGGAGCCACATGGTTTTCTTCCCCTTTGCTGTGTGGCTTTGCTCACGGCAATGATTCTCGTTCCCGCGACGCATTTGCGTCCGAGCCGTTCACGCCAGTCCTGATACGCGACGGCAACAACGCCATTCTCCGTGGCCTCCCGAGAAAAAGGGAGGCGGAGCGCCGAAAGGCGCATTCATTTGGAGCCGCGCCCTTGCGGGGCACGGCAGCGCGCGGATCGCCGCGCGCTCGCCTTCCGGCGCTCCACCGCGGGCTCGCTTTGGCGAATTAACGCCTCGGCTCAGCTCCGACCGCGCTTCCTGGGTCCCTTCACGCTCGAGGGAACAACGCGCTCCTCGAGCAGAAGACTCGGCGTCATCGGGTGTCACCCGCATCTTTCCCTGTCCCAGTCCAGCGAG
>Ga0181533_1002110_pt1 | contig 23980 bp, 34 predicted proteins | sample PEATcosm2014_Bin_45_FD_119772 | JGI IMG/M metagenome (GOLD analysis project Ga0181533, IMG submission 119772) | Peatland microbial communities from MTU Mesocosm Facility, Houghton, MI, USA - PEATcosm2014_Bin11_60_metaG | ecosystem: Environmental > Terrestrial > Soil > Wetlands > Peat | place...
ACGGAAATGGTGATGCCGGGAGACAACGTGAGCTTGGAGATCGAACTGATCACGCCGATCGCGATGGAGAAAGGGCTGCGCTTCGCCATCCGCGAAGGCGGCCACACTGTCGGCGCCGGTACCGTCGCCGAAATCTTGCAATAAAGCTGTCAGCAATCAGCTCTCAGCTTTCAGCCGGACCACGTGGCTGACGGGTTGGTGAAGGCTGATAGCTGATAGCTGAAAGCTGACAGCTGACAGCTAAGAGAGAGCGATGCTACATCAGAAAATCAGAATTCGCCTGAAGGCATACGATCACAGGATTCTTGACCAGTCGGCGGCGGAAATCGTCTCGACAGCCAAACGCACGGGCGCGCAGGTGGCGGGACCTATTCCCTTGCCCACACTCAAGAACAAGTACTGCGTGCTGCGTTCGCCCCACACGGACAAGAAATCACGTGAGCAGTTCGAGATTCGAACGCACAAGCGGCTGGTGGATATCCTGGAGCCGACCTCAGGAACCATCGAGGCATTGACCAAGCTTGATTTGCCTTCGGGAGTGGACATCGAAATCAAGGCGTTTGGCAAAGAACATACGAAGTAAGTAAGTCCCTTGTCCTTTGTCCCTTGTCCTTGGCAGGCGATAACCTGGTAAGGGACAATTGACAAATGACAAGTGACAAGGGACAAGTGATGAACATGGTAAATGCGATACTCGGCAAAAAGCTCGGCATGACGCAGGTTTTCGCTGAAAACGGCGACGTGATTCCGGTGACAGTGCTGAAAGCGGGTCCTTGCATTGTGGTACAGCGCAAGACGTCGCAGACCGACGGTTATGATGCCGCGCAATTGGGATTGGTGGAAGTGCCTCCTCCCCGGCGAGTGAGGAAGCCCATGGAGGGACACTTCAAGAAAGGGAACGCGAATCCGGTGCGCTTTCTTCGCGAAGTGCGCCTGGCGCAGGACGGCGGTGACATAAAAGTCGGGGACAAAATTCTGGTGGATGTTTTCGCTGTCAACGACCTGGTCGATGTCGTCGGCATCTCGAAGGGGCGCGGGTTTGCGGGATTCCATAAGCGGCATCATTTTGGCGGAGGCGGCGGGGCTCACGGTTCTATGTTTCATCGCGCGCCGGGCTCGATTGGCGCCTCAGCATTTCCCTCGCGGGTCATGAAAGGCATGCGCGCCGCCGGCCACATGGGGAACGCGCAAGTGACCGCGCGGAATCTGCGGGTGGTGCAGGTGCTGGCGGACGACAACACGCTTCTGCTGGAAGGATCCGTGCCCGGTCCGCAAGGCGGCTACGTGGTTGTGCACAAGGCCAAGGCACCGCATAAGTAAAAGCAGGCAGTGGGCAGGAAGCAGAAGGCAGAAGGCAGAGTTGGGAGAGAGGAACATCTCGATTTTCGAATTTCGATTTTCGAGTTTCGAATATGGCAACCGTTGAAGTCAAAAATCTTGAAGGGCAGACGGTGAGGGATCTCCAGGTCGCCGACGAAATTTTCGGCGCCCGGCCCAACCAGAGTCTGCTTTGGGAAGCGGTCAAGCAGTACTTGGCCAGCCAGCGTCGCGGCACTCACAAAACCAAGAGCCGCGGCGAAGTGAGCGGCGGCGGTAAGAAACCGTGGCGGCAGAAGGGAACAGGCCGCGCCCGCGTGGGAAGCAACCGCAGTTCCCTCTGGCGGCACGGCTCGATTGCCCACGGTCCCCAGCCGCGTGATTACTCCTACGCGCTTCCAAAAGGAATGCTGCGCGGGGCTTTGCGGTCGGCGTTGGCAGCGAAATTTCAGGACCACAAGCTGACGGTGGTGGATCAATTCAATTTTGACGAGGCCAAGACCAAAGTCTTTTCCGCAGCGCTCGAGAAGCTGGGATTGGAGAAGGGCGTGCTGGTGGTGGACGATGCGGTCAGCCGCAACCTGGAACTCTCCTCGCGGAATGTGAAAGGGTGTGACTTGGTGCGCCGGCACGAACTGCATCCCTACCACGTGCTCAGCCACAACCAGCTTCTGATTTCTGAGGGGGCGCTGACGCGGCTCCAGGAGGCGCTGCGATGAATAGGAGCCCTTACCAAATTTTGCAGAAGCCCATTGTCACGGAAAAGAGTTTGGCGGCGAAAGAGCACAGCCAGATGCTGTGCTTCAAGGTGGACCCGCACGCCACCAAGACGGAGATTAAGGAAGCCGTTCAGATCGTTTTCAAAGTCAAAGTGGAATCGGTGCACACTTCGAACTTTGCGGGCAAGGAGCGCCGGCGGGGCAAAACGGTTGGTCACCGCCCGGAATGGAAGAAGGCTTACGTCAAGCTCCGGTCGGGAGAGAAAGTTCCGGAGTACACGGATATTGCGTAAGCAAGCTTGATGAGTCGAGCGGCGCGTGCCGCGAAAGATGAAGGTTATGGGAATCAAAACTTACCGACCCTATACGGAAACACGGCGGTTTCAAACTGGCTTAACTTTTGAGGAAATCACCACCTCGCAGCCGTACAAGCCACTCTTGGAGCCGAAAACCCGCATTTCAGGCCGGAACAACCAAGGGGAAATCACGATTTGGCGCCGCGGTGGCGGCCACAAGCGCCACTACCGGGTGATTGACTTCAAACGCGACAAAACCGGCATTCCCGCGCGCGTAGCCACCATCGAGTACGACCCGAATCGCTCCGCCTTTATCGCCCTGTTGAGCTACGCTGATGGCGACAAGCGTTACATCCTTTATCCACAGGGCTTGAAAGTCGGAGACCACGTGGTCTCCGGCCCGGAAGCGGATATCGTAACCGGCAACGCGCTGCCTCTGAAGAATATTCCCGTGGGCACCATGATTCATAATATCGAGTTGCGCCCCGGGAAGGGAGGCCAGATGGTTCGTAGCGCCGGCGGCGCGGCGCAGTTGCTGGCCAAAGAGGGCGAATACGCCCAGGTGCGCTTGCCCTCGGGGGAAGTCCGCAAAGTGTTCATTGAGTGTAAGGCCACCATCGGACAACTCGGAAACCTGGACCATGAAAACATCTCCATCGGCAAGGCCGGCCGCAAGCGTTGGATGGGAATCCGTCCCACGGTGCGCGGCGTTGCCATGAACCCGGTGGATCATCCGCTGGGCGGCGGAGAAGGCAAAACCTCCGGTGGCCGCCATCCCGTGACGCCTTGGGGCCAGCCGACGCGCGGTTACAAGACACGGAACAACAAGTCTACGGACCGTTACATTGTCAAGCGGCGTGAGAAGAAATAGAGGGAGGGCAACTTGGGAAGGTCGCTGAAAAAGGGTCCGTTTGTGGACGATCACTTGATGAAGAAGATTGAGCTGCTTAACCGGCGGTTCGAGAAGAAAGTTGTTAAGACCTGGTCGCGGCGGTCCACGATTGTGCCCGAGATGATCGGGCACACGGTAGCCGTCCACAATGGTAAGAAGTTCATTCCCGTGTACATCACGGAGAACATGGTGGGACACAAGTTGGGTGAGTTCTCACCGACCCGCACCTTCAAGGGGCACGGGGTAAAAGTCGCGGCGGAGAAAGCCGCCGCGGCAGCGGCGCCTCCACCAGTTACTGGCGGGCCGAAGGCGGCAGCGCCTCCGGCAGGTGCAGGAGGCGGCAGCTAATTTTCGGGTCTTTGACCCCCGAAATTCAGGTGAATCGATGGAAGCAAGCGCCACTTACAAATACGTGCGAATTTCGCCGCAGAAAGCTCGGTTGGTCGTAGACTTGATCCGCGGCAAGAGCGTCAGCGAAGCATTCAGTATTCTGAATTTCACCAAGAAGCGCGTGACGCATGACGTCGAAAAGATTCTGCGCTCGGCGGTTTCCAATGCCGAGCAGAAGTCAGAGAATCTCGACGTTGACGACCTGGTGGTTTCCAGGATTTTCGTCAACGAAGGTCCGCGGCAAAAGCGCATCCGGCCTGCTCCCATGGGTCGGGCCTTTCGTTACCAGCGCCGGACCAGTTCGATTACGGTCGTGGTGGAAGCGCCGGAAAAATAAACTGCGGCTTGCACGCTCTGCTGGCTTCTCGGGCAGGGCACAGGGCCGCCGGCGAAATGAAGGAGGCATCGGGTGGGTCAGAAAGTTCATCCTTACGGGTTCCGCCTGGGATATAACAAAACGTGGAAGTCGCGTTGGTTTGCCAAGAAGGAATACGCCGACCTGCTCCACGAAGACCTGAAGATCAAGAAGCGGCTCAAAGACCAGCTTCGCGCTGCCGGTGTGGCGTCGATTGAAATCGAGCGCCCTGGCAACAAGCTCAAGGTAACTATTTTCACCGCGCGGCCGGGCATTATCATTGGCCGCAAGGGTGCGGAAATTGACCGCCTCCGGCTGGAAATTCAGAAGCGCACGGGCCGCGAAGTGCTGCCCATCAATATCCAGGAAGTTCACCGCCCGGAGCTGAATGCGCAACTGGTGGCGGAAGCCATCTGCCTGCAATTAGAAAAGCGCGTGGCCTTTCGCCGCGCCATGCGTAAATCGGTGGATTCGGCCCTGCGATTCGGCTGCAAAGGAATCAAGGTCCGCTGCGGCGGCCGCCTGAACGGTGCGGAAATTGCGCGGTCGGAGTGGTACTTGCAAGGCCGCCTGCCGCTGCATACGTTGCGGGCCGATATCGATTACGGGCAGGCCGAAGCCCGGACAACCTACGGCGTAATCGGCGTGAAGTGCTGGATTTACAACGGCGAAATTCTAGAGCAAAAGCGCCGGGTGGAAAAGCCTGCGGCTGAACCGGTGGTGGCGGCCCCGGTGACGCCAGAGAAGCCCCCGGTTGCCCCTCCAGCCGTGTAAGGAAGGGGCCTGTAGGCGCCAACGGCGAGCTGAATATCAAGAACTGAGAATGAACTCATGTTAATGCCGAGCAAAGTTAAATATCGCAAGCAACAGCGCGGACGCATGCGCGGCAAGGCCTGGCGCGGTTCCGACATGTCCTTCGGGGATTACGGGCTGAAGGTCCTCGAGGCAGGCTGGATTTCCGACCGGCAGATTGAAGCCAGTCGCGTGGCTATCATGCGTTTCATCAAACGCGGTGGAAAGCTTTGGATTCGAATTTTTCCCGATAAGCCGGTGACCAAGAAACCCGCCGAAACCCGCATGGGAAAAGGCAAGGGGGCGCCGGAGTTCTGGGTGGCGGTAGTGAAGCCGGGACGGATTTTGTTTGAAGTGGAAGGCGTGCCGGAAACAGAAGCGCGCGAGGCAATGCGGCTGGCCAGTCACAAGCTGCCGCTGCCCACACAGTTCGTAACGCGCGCCCAGTCAGTTTAACCGGTCGTGGAGCGGAGCCCATGAAGCTGGAGAAGGACAAACGATGGAAGTGGCCCGCAGAAAAAATGCGGGAATGGACCGATGCCGAGCTGAAAACTCGCGAACGCGAGTTTTCCGACCAACTCTTCCGGCTGAAATTCCAGATGGCGGGCGGCCAATCGGAACATCTGACCGCCGTCCGGGAACTGCGCAAAGGGATCGCCAGAGTAAAAACATTGATGCGTGAGCGCCAGAGCGGCGCAACCCAAACGAAGTAGGTGCAAGGTGACGGAAACAGCGGGCGGACAGGCGCAGAGCGCCGGACAAGGGAAGCGGCAGGAAAAGGTCGGGGTGGTCACCAGCATTAAGATGCAGAAGACGGTGGTGATTACCGTGGAGCGGTCGGTCATCCATCCACTGTACAAACGCGTGGTGCGGCGGTCGAAGAACTTTCTGGCCCACGATGAAAAGAACGAGTGTCGAGTGGGTGACACGGTAAGAATTCAGGAGACTCGTCCCCTAAGCGGCCGCAAGCGCTGGCGAGTGGTGGAGATTGTCGCCAAGGCGACGATGGTCGCGCCCGTGCCGGAGGTGGAAGTATGATCGGGATGCGGACCATGCTCCAGGTGGCGGACAACTCCGGAGCCCGCAAACTTTCCTGCATCTTGCCCCTTGGTGGCGACGTGGGATTGCAGGCGGGCTTGGGGGACATCATTACGGCGGCGGTGAAAGAGGCGGCTCCTGACAGCGCCATTCCCAAGGGCACGGTGGTGAAGTGCGTCATCGTCCGGATGCGGAAGGAGCAGCGGCGGCGGGATGGCAGCTATATCCGCTTCGATGAAAACGCCGCGGTGCTGATCAATGACGCGGGCGAGCCGGTCGGGACGCGCGTCTTCGGGCCCGTGGCACGCGAACTGCGCGAGAAGAAATTCCTGAAGATCGTCTCTTTGGCGCCCGAGGTTTTGTAAGGGGATTTTCAATGGATATCCGTAAGAACGACATCGTGGAAGTGATTGCGGGGCGAAGCCGGGGGCCTTCCGGGCAGCCGACCCGGGGAAGGGTTCTGGAGGTTGAGCCCGGCAAGCAGAGGATTTACGTCGAGCACGTGAATATGGTGAAGCGTCACGTGCGGCCCAACCCCGCCAAACAGATTCGCGGCGGAATTCTGGAAAAGGAAGGCCCGATCCATGTTTCCAATGTGGCGCTGGTTTGCAGCGAGTGCGGGCCCACACGCATCCAGCACCGCGAAATGGCGGAAGGCAAGAAAGTGCGCATCTGCTGCAAGTGCGAAAAATCTCTGGATAAGTAATGGCCGGGAGGAACGAAAGCAAACATGGCTCCGAGACTGAAAGAACGATACCAAAAGGAAGTCGTGCCGGCCTTGGTGAAGGAATTTAGTTACGCCAACGCGAACGCCGTTCCGCGCTTGCGGAAAATCGTCGTCAACATGGGTCTGGGGGAAGCTATCCAGAACGCCAAGCTGTTGGATTCGGCCGCCCAGGAACTGGGGCAGATCACCGGGCAGAAGCCGGTTATCACGCGGGCGCGAAAGTCGATCGCCAATTTCAAGCTGCGGAAGAACATGCCCATTGGGGCGGTGGTGACCTTGCGTGGCGACCGCATGTACGAATTCTTCGACCGCCTGACCAACGTCGCCATGCCGCGCGTTCGCGATTTTCGCGGCGTCTCCACGCGCGCGTTTGACGGCCGGGGAAACTACACGCTGGGACTCCGGGACCAGTTGGTCTTTCCGGAAATTGATTACGCCAAGGTCGACAAAACCAAAGGCATGAATATTACGATCGTAACCGATGCCAAGACCGACGCTGAGGCCATGGCGTTACTGCGGCGCCTGGGGTTGCCCTTCCGTGCGGAAGCGGTACGCCGCCAGGCCGCGGCACAGGCCAGTGAAAAGGCAGGGGGGTAAAACGTGGCACGCTCTTCCATGATGGCCAAATTGCGCAAGAAGCCGAAATTCAAGATTCGGCACCGGAATCGTTGTCTGATCTGCGGCCGGCCGCGCGGTTACATCGGCAAGTTCAAAATGTGCCGCCTCCATTTCCGGGAGTTGGCGCTGCGGGGTGACATTCCTGGCGTCATTAAATCAAGCTGGTAACCCTGAACGAGAGGTTCAGGCAATGCAAAATCGGGAGACTTATGTCAGCCGTTACTGATCCCATCGCCGATATGCTCACTCGAATCCGCAACGGGATTCAAGCGCGTCATCCGCGGGTGGATATGCCGTCCTCGAAGCTCAAGGTGGAGTTGGCACGCATCCTGAAGGAAGAAGGCTACATCAGCAACTTCAAGGTGGGCGACGAAGGCAAGAAGAAAGTGTTGAAGGTTTTTTTGAAGTATGCGAGCGACGGCACGAATGCCATTGCCAGCATAGACCGAGTTTCGAAGCCGGGCCGCCGCGTCTATGTAGGCGCGCATGAGGTTCCCCGTATCCTGGGAGGGCTGGGAGTGAGCATCCTTACTACACCGCGCGGAGTGCTGACCGGCAAATCCGCCCGCAAAGCGGGAGTGGGTGGGGAAGTGCTCTGTAGCGTGTCCTAAAGGGTGAGCCCGGGGTCCAAGGTCCGGAGTCCGGTGCCGGGAAAGAAAGCCGGAGGTTTGATTTTCGAGCCCCCGAACTGACAGACGGAACGTGATGCTACTATGTCGAGAATAGGCCGAAAGATAATTGCTTTGCCCGCGGGAGTCACCGTGCAGACGGAGGGACCGTCGCTGGCGGTGAAGGGGCCCAAGGGAACTTTGCGGATTCCTCTTCCCCCGGGAATCCAGTTGGAAAAGCAGGACGGCCATTTGCTCCTGAAACGCGAGACGGAGGAACAGGCGGCTTTGCATGGTCTGGCCCGCAGCCTGCTCGCGAACGCCGTTCTTGGAGTGACCCAGGGCTTTGCGAGGCACTTGGACATCGTAGGGATCGGCTATCGCGCCGAGTCCAAGGGCAAGTCGGTGACGTTCACACTGGGCTATTCGCATCCGATCGAGTTTCCGGTTCCCGACGGGGTCGCCATCAGCGTGGAGAAGCAAACGCATCTCATCGTCAGCGGTCCAGACAAACAACTGGTGGGGCACGTGGCCGCAAAGATTCGCGGCTTGCGGCCTCCCGATCCGTACAAGAACAAAGGTATCCGGTATACCGGCGAGCGCCTGAAGAAGAAGGTCGGCAAGGCTGCGGCGGCTGCCGGTGGTGGTGCAGGCAAGGCAGGGTAACAAGAACAGTGACGAGTGATAAGTGACGAGTGACAAGCAATAAAGAGCAGTTACAAGTGGAGAGTGACAAGTGACAAGCAAGCAAAGACAGCTTCATGCCGATATGCACGATGAGTTCTTACCGGCTCGTCACTTGTCACTTGCCACTCGTCACTGCTTTTCAGCGGAGAGCTCCTGATGTTACAGATGGTTTCCAAAGACGTGGCGCGCCGCCGGATTCACGTGCGAATCCGCGCCCGGGTGAGCGGACGGGCCCAGTCGCCACGTTTGAATGTTTTTCGGTCGCTCAAGCATATTTATGCCCAGGTGGTTGACGACAGCAGCGGCCACACCCTGGTAGCGGCGTCAACGCGCGACAAGGAAGTGCGCAAGACGCTCAAGAGTGGCGGGAACGTCTCCGCGGCAAAGGTCGTGGGGCAGGTTCTGGCCCAACGCGCCATCGCCGCGGGAATTCCTGGCGTGGTATTCGACCGGGGCGGCTATGCCTATCACGGGCGCGTCAAAGCGCTGGCCGACGCTGCTCGCGCGGCGGGGCTGAAATTCTAGGGGATACGGCAGGAGGAAGATTTGGCCAATCGGATTGACCCGAACGCGTTGCAGCTCAAAGACCAGGTGATCGCGATTAATCGCGTCACCAAGGTTGTCAAAGGCGGAAAGAACCTAAGTTTTGCGGCGCTGGTCGTCGTGGGTGACGGCGCCGGCATTGTCGGTTATGGCTCCGGCAAGGCGCGCGAAGTGCCCATGGCGATTCGCAAAGGGATCGAGTCGGCGAAGAAATCGCTGGCCAAGGTGAATGTCTCGCAGGGAACGATTCCCCACACCGTGATCGGCCATTACGGGGCAGGCAGGGTGTTGCTGAAGCCCGCACCGCCGGGAACGGGAGTGATCGCCGGCGGCGCGGTACGCGCCGTGGTGGAGGCGGCGGGGATTCAAAACGTGCTGACCAAGTCCCTGGGCACCACCAACCCTTACAATGTTGTAAAGGCGACCATGGATGCTCTGCTCCGGTTGCGCGACCTGCAAGAAGTCGCCAATACGCGCGGCAAAGGTCCGGAAGAAATCTAGTGAGGTTAAGGAACTGTGGCGGAAAAGACCCTCAAGATGATTCGGATTAAGTGGGTGAGAAGCGGGATCGGGTTCACCTACCACCAGAAGACGATCGTGCGGAGCTTGGGTTTGAACAAGCTGAACCACACGGTGGTGCGCCCCGATACCCCGCAGATTCGGGGCATCGTGGCCGCCGTGCCACATCTGTTGGAAATTGTTCCTGAGCCAGAGGCTCCGGCTTGGGCGTCGATACCGGAATACACAGTTCACGCCCCGGCGGTAGCGCCCGCTGCGCCCGCCGAATCGACCACGGGGGTGACAACGGAAGCTGTGGGCGAAGCGGTTGTAGCGCAATCTGAGGCCCCGGAAGTCAAATCCGCAAACGCCGGTCAGGAGAAAGAGACCACGCCGGAGGGAAGCGAGCCGGCGGAGCCGGGCAGGGAATAGGCGGAAGACAAATATGGCGACACACATTGGAACACTTCGACCGCCGGTAGGGGCGAACAAACGCTCCAAACGAATCGGTCAGGGAATGGGATCAGGGCACGGAAAGACGGCCACCCGCGGCTCGAAAGGCCAGCGGTCAAGGGCGGGCATGCGCATGCGGCCGGGCTTCGAGGGCGGGCAGATGCCGCTCCACCGCCGCCTTCCGAAGCGGGGTTTTACCAACATTTTTCGCAAGCATTACGCCGTTGTAAACCTGAAAGATCTTGAGGATTTCAAACCGGAAGAAAAGATTACGCCGGAGCTGCTCGTCGCCCGCGGCTTGGTGAAGCAACTGGGCGCGGGACTGAAGATCCTCGGCGACGGCGAACTGAAATCCCCGGTGCATGTTTCCGCACACTTGTTTTCCAAGTCCGCCCTGGAGAAGATCCAGAAAGCTGGCGGGAAGGCTGAGGTCATTTCGTAATGCTCGAATCTCTCAAAAGCATTACCGAGATACCGGATCTACGAAAACGCATCCTCTTTACGCTGGCGATGCTTGCCGTATACCGGTTGGGGGCGTTTATCCCCACGCCCGGTATCAATGCCGATGTTTTCGAGCAGGCGTTCAGCCAATTGGCGGGCTCGCTGTTTGGACTGCTGTCGATGTTTTCAGGCGGCAGCCTGCGGCGCCTGACGGTTTTTGCTTTAGGAATCATGCCGTATATTACGGCTTCGATCATCCTTCAATTGCTCACGGTGGTTTCACCCCACCTGGAGAAACTGAAGAAGGAAGGTGATCTAGGCCGTAAGAAAATAACCGATTATACCCGCTGGATGACGGTGGGGTTGAGCGCGTTCCAGGCTTTTGGCATCGCCATCGCCCTGGAGAAGCAGACGGGTCAGGGGCTCGCTCTGGTCAATAATCCGGGCCCTGCGTTCGTCTTCACCACCGTATTGACGCTGACGACGGGGTCTGTTTTTATTATGTGGTTGGGCGAACAGATCACCGCGCGCGGCATCGGCAATGGGATGTCGCTACTGATTTTCGCCGGCATCGTGGTGGGGCTGCCTCGGGCCGCAGCCGACCTTTATGAAAAGGTCTTCGTCAATCACACCTGGAATTTCCTGGTGCTCTTCTTGCTTCTCGGTTTCATGCTGGCAATTGTCGGCGGCATCGTCTTTGTGGAGCGCGGCGAGCGGCGCATCCCCATCCAATATGCGAAACGGGTGGTGGGGCGCAGAATCATGGGTGGGGTCTCCACCCACCTGCCGCTTAAAGTGAACAGCGGCGGTGTGATGCCGATTATCTTTGCGGTTTCTATTTTAACGTTTCCACAAACGCTTGGTCTATTTCGCCTTGATCAAAGCGGAATCGTCGTCATCCGTTATCTCGGCGCCGGCCTGAGCTGGTTTTCCAAAGTGTTTGCCTATGGGGAGCCGCTTTACACGCTGACGTACGTCATAATGATTATTTTCTTTGCTCACTTCTACCTTTCGATTGTGTACAACCCGGATGAGGTTGCTGATAACGTCCGCAAGCAGGGAGGGTTCATGCCGGGAATCCGGCCGGGCAAGCGCACGGCGGACTACCTGGATGATGTCCTCACGAAAATCACCTGGGTGGGTGGCTTCTATCTGGCCCTGGTCGCGCTCATTCCTGAACTCATGCTGGCGGGGCTTCGCCTGAACCACCTGCCCGGCTGGATGGGCGCCGGATGGTTCGACTCCCACCTGCCGGGATGGGTTCTGCACGGCCTGAACGTGAACTTCTATTTCGGTGGAACGTCCCTCCTGATTGTGGTGGGAGTGGCCATGGACACCGTACAGCAGGTGGAAGCTCAGCTCATCATGCGGCATTACGAAGGGTTTTTGAAGAAGGGCAGGATCCGGGGACGACGGTCTTCTTGATGAGACGTTCGGAGGAAAGTTATGCGAGCGCATGCTTTGATTTTCCTGGGAGCACCAGGTGCAGGGAAGGGAACGCAAGCGCGGGAAGTCGCCAAACATTTTGGCATTCCCCAGATTTCTACCGGCGACATCCTGCGCGACGCGGTGAAGAGACAAACCCCTCTGGGATTGGCGGCTAAAGCCAAGATGGAAGCCGGTGAGCTGGTCCCCGACGAAATCGTTTGCGGCATCGTGCAAGAGCGCGTCAACGAACCAGATTGCCAGAAAGGTTTCATCCTGGATGGTTTTCCGCGCACGATCTCGCAAGCGCAGTTTGTGGAGCGGATGCTCGCGGCGAAGAGCCAAGGGCGGCCGCAGGTGCTGGATATCGAAGTGGGTGAGGAGTTGCTCTTGCAGCGGCTGACCGGCCGGCAGACCTGTTCAGTCTGCGGAGAGATTTACAACATCTACTTCAATCCGCCCAAGGTTGAGGGCATTTGCGATAAGGACGGGGGAAAGTTGCTGCACCGGGCAGACGATAACGAGGCTACCATCCGTCAGCGGCTGGAAGCGTACCATAAGCAAACCAGCCCTTTGATCGAGTACTATCGAGGCCAGGGTGTGTTGTTGGCAGTGGACGGCAATAAGGAGCCTGAGGCGATCGCCAAGGGACTGATGGAGTTTCTGTCAAAGGCATGATTGACTGTAAGTCAGCGGCCGAAATCGAGAAGCTGCGGCGCAGCGGCAGGATGGTCCGTCAGGTTTTGGGCGAGATACGTGACCAGGTTCGGCCGGGGGTCACCACGCTTGACCTTGAGAAGTTCGTGGCCAGGCGATTTAAGGAACTGGGGGCGCGGCCCGCGTTTAAGGGGTATCGCGGTTATCCCTGCTGTCTGTGCGCGTCGGTCAACAACGAAGTTATTCACGGAATCCCGTCCGAACGCCGCGTGCTCAAGGAAGGCGATATCGTAAGCCTGGATACGGGCGTGGTGCTGGATGGATATTATGGTGATTCCGCCATAACGGTACCCGTGGGCGCCATCAGCGAATCTGCTCAGCGCTTGCTGAAGGTGACAGAAGAAGCCCTGGAGCTGGCGATTGAAAAGGTGCGGTTGGGAATTCGCCTGGGTGATATTTCGGCGACCGTACAGCAATATGCCGAGAAAAACGGTTACTCGGTGGTGAGGGAGTTTGTGGGCCATGGGATCGGGAAGAAGTTGCATGAGGACCCGCAGGTTCCCAATTTTGGCCAAGCGGGCCATGGGCCCTTGCTGAAAGAGGGCATGGTTTTTGCCATTGAACCCATGGTGAACGCCGGTGGACCTGCCGTGCGAGTCCTGGATGATAACTGGACAGCGGTCACGCTGGACGGTAGGCTGTCGGCGCATTTCGAGCACATGGTCGCGGTCACCAGGAATGGACCCGACGTCTTGACACGTCTTTAGTTTCATCCCGCTGCGTCCTGCCCGATGGGCGCCGCGCCGGGGTCGAGGCCCCAGAGAAGTATGGCGAAGGAAGATGCGATCGAGGTTACGGCTACGGTGCTGGAAGCATTGCCCAATGCAATGTTTCGGGTTGAATTGGACAACAAGCACCAGGTCCTTGCCCACATTTCGGGAAAGATGCGGAAGAACTTTATCCGCATTCTCCCCGGCGACAAGGTGGCAGTGGAGTTGTCTCCCTACGACCTGACGCGTGGCCGGATTGTGTTCCGGTATAAGTAGGTGTTCGGTCCCAGGTGCTAGGGAAAGATCGAAGCTCGAAAATCGAAATTCCAAACGCGTGCGATGGATACCGAATTTCGAGCTTGGATTTTCGAGTTTCGACCGTGGTGCCGAGTACCTAAGACTCAACGAGGGTAATTTATGAAGGTGCGTTCGTCAGTACGAAAGATTTGCTCCAAATGCAAGATTGTGCGGCGGCGCGGAGTGGTGCGGGTGATTTGCGAGAACCCCAAGCACAAGCAACGGCAGGGATGATTCGTGCCGGCGGCACGCGCCTGGATTCTTCCGGCGTTGCGCCGAAGGTGGATGAGACGGGAGGCTTGAAATGGCAAGAATTGCGGGCGTGGATCTACCACCCAAGAAACGCGCGGAAATTGGCCTGACTTACATTTATGGCATCGGCCGGGCCCGGTCACTTTCCATTCTCATGCGGTCGGGCATCGATCCGAACAAGAAGATCAAGGACCTGACAGAAGAAGAAACCAGCAAAATCCGCTCGATCCTGGAAGAAGAGGGAGCGGTGGAAGGCGATCTGCGCAAAGAGACCGCGATGAACATCCGGCGGTTGATTGAAGTCGGATCGTACCGCGGGATGCGGCATCGGCGCAGTCTTCCCGTCCGCGGCCAGCGCACCCACACGAACGCGCGTACGCGCAAGGGACCGCGCAAGGGCACGGTGGCCAATAAGAAGCGGTCCATGGCAAAGACTTAGCCAGGTGCGGCTGCATCAAAATCTTAAGTGAGGATTCATGGCGAAAGCGGCGGCAAAAGCAGGCAAGAAGAAGGTATTCAAGAAGAAGGAAAAACGCATTGTCCCCACCGGGATCGTGCACGTTGAGGCCACGTTTAACAACACGCACGTTGCCATTACCGACTCTGACGGCCGGGTGATTTGCTGGTCCAGCGCGGGTTCGCTGGGCTTCAAGGGTTCGCGCAAGGGCACGCCCTTTGCCGCGCAGCAGGCGGCGATGCGCGTGGCCAATGCGGCTCGCGACCACGGCATGCGCAGCGTGGAGGTGCGGGTGAAAGGGCCGGGAGCCGGACGGGAGTCGGCCATCCGCGCGCTGGCCACCGCCGGGCTGGAAGTGCGGAACATCAAAGACGTGACGCCCATTCCGCATAACGGGTGCCGCCCGCCCAAGCGGCGAAGAGTTTAGGACGAGATCGGAAGTTCGCGTTTCGTTCCTGAGGAGGTTAGTTTGGCAAGATATCGTGAAGCGGTTTGTCGGCTATGCCGGCGCGAAGGGGTCAAGCTGTTCCTGAAGGGGCAGCGGTGCTTGACGGACAAGTGCGAAATCGAAAAGCGCAATTTCGCTCCGGGACAACATGGGAAATCCCGTCGGCCCAAGATTGTCGGGTACGGGTTGCAACTCCGCGAGAAGCAGAAACTGCGCCGTCTTTACGGCATCCTTGAGGACCAGTTTCGCAGCTACTTTGAGAAGGCCGCACGGATGAAAGGCGTAACCGGCGAAAATCTATTGCTGATGCTGGAGCGGCGGCTGGACAATGCCGTTTACCGGCTGGGTCTGGCTTCTTCGCGCGCCGCGGCGCGGCAATTGGTGCGCCACGGCCACATTCAAGTTTCGGGGCGGAAGGTGAATATCCCCTCGTTCACCGTTGTTCCCGGCCAGGAGATCGCCGTGCGCGAAACCAGCCGCAACCTGACGGCGGTGCAACGTGCGCTGGATCTTTCCGGCGGCCGGAGCGTTCCTCCCTGGCTGCAATTGGACCGCGAAGGCTTGAAGGCGAAGGTTATTTCGATGCCGAAACGCGAGGATGTGAATTTCCCGATTCAGGAGCAGATGGTCGTCGAACTGTACTCGAAGTAGTAGGGATCGGCGTGCACGAGAGGTGGCCCGCCCAGGTGGGCCCCAAGGGAGGTTTGAAAGCGATGCTTTGGAAAGGATTCCAGAAACCGAAGCGCCTGGTAGCAAACACCGATACGTTGACGGACAAGTATGGGCAGTTTTCCGCGCAACCCTTTGAGCGTGGTTTCGGGACGACAATCGGCAACGCCCTGCGCCGCGTGCTGCTCTCCTCGATCGAGGGCGCGGCCATCACCGCGGTGCGCATCGAAGGTATAATGCACGAGTTTTCATCCATCCCGGGCGTGGTTGAAGACGCCACGGATATCATTTTGAACTTGAAGCAGATTCCGTTGAAGATGAGCGTGGAGGGTCCCAAGACACTCTACTTGAATGTGGACAAGCCCGGCGAAGTGACTTCACGAATGATTCAAGAGGACGCGGATGTCGACGTTCTCGATAAGGATGTGTACATCGCTACCGTCAGCGAAGGTGGCAGCCTGCACATCGAAATGCGGGTCAAGATCGGCCGCGGGTATGTTTCGGCGGAAAAGAACTTTGATGAGGACCTTCCTATTGGATACATCCCCGTGGATTCCGTCCATTCGCCGCTGCGCAAAGTGAATTACACCGTGGAAGCGGCCCGGCTGGGACAAATGACGGATTACGATAAGTTGACGCTGGACGTTTGGACGAACGGGGCGATAACTCCACAGGACGCGGTGGGCCTGGGCGCCAAACTCCTCAAGGACCACATGAATATCTTTATCAACTTTGAGGAGGAGCCGGAGGTGCAGGAAGTTCCGCAGGATCGTCCGGCGCCCGTTCACAACGAGAACTTGGACCGCTCGGTGGAAGAATTGGAGCTTTCTGTTCGCTCCTACAATTGCCTGAAAAATGCCAACATCACTACCATTCGGGAACTCGTTCAGAAGACCGAACAGGAGATGCTGAAGACCAAGAACTTCGGGCGAAAATCTCTGAATGAAATTAAAGAGATTCTCACGGCCATGGGATTGAGTCTGGGACTGAAGTTTGATGAGAAAGGCAACCCGATTGTTTCGGCCCCGGAGCCTCCTCAGCCGCAAGTTTAGGGATAGGTATTCGACCATATGCGACATCGGAATTACGGAAAGAAGCTGAGCCGGAACACGGAGCACCGGCGCGCGCTGCTGCGGAATCTGGTGACCTCACTGATTCAGCGGGAGCGGATTGAGACTACCGTGGCCAAGGCCAAAGCGGCGCGCCCGCTGGCGGAGTGGATGATCACGCTGGCAAAGCGTGGCGACTTGGCAGCCCGGCGCCAGGCGGCCAGCTACCTGCTCGATCCCAGCGCCGTGAAGTTCCTTTTTGATGAGCTTTCCAAGCGGTATGCCACGCGGGCAGGCGGGTACACGCGACTGGTCCACGCCGCCTGGCGTAAGGGTGACGGCGCGGACCTGGCCGTGCTCGAGCTGGTGGACAGCGAAGTTCTCCAGCGGCTGGCCGCCAAGCGCGCCAAGAAGGCTGAGGCTCAGCGCAAAGCCACGGAAGAAGCCAAAGCCAAGGAGCAGGCGCCTCCACCCGAAGAAGAAGGCGACGACAAGAAATAGTCGCGGCAAGGGTGGACAGTTTACAGTTCCAAGTTTGACGATCCCGACCCGGAGGATTCTCCTTTGGGCCGGGATTTTCTTTTTGGAGGGACGAGATCGCCATGGGAAATGAACCACCCGCTCGGAAGCTCACACCCGCAAAGCCGGATGCTCGCCTGCCGAGGAACGTATGGATCCTCGCTTGGGTAGCGTTTCTCAATGACAGCTCTACGGAGATGAGTTATTGGCTTCTGCCGAAGTTTTTGGTCACCATGTTGGGCGCGCCACCCACGGCCTTTGGTTTCATTGAAGGGGCCGCGGAGACTATTGCCAGCTTTTCCCGCTTGCTTTCCGGCTGGCTTTCCGACTTCCTCGACCGGCGGAAGCCTCTGACCGCGGCGGGGTACACGTTAGCCAATATTGTGAAGCCCCTGCTAGCCGTGACGCATTCGTGGAAGCAGGTCTTCTGGATTCGATTCACTGACCGTGCCGCCAAAGGGTTCCGAGGTGCTCCTCGCGATGCATTGATTTCGGATTCTGTTGACCCTGCACATCGTGGGGACGCATTCGGTTTGCGCCAAGCCATGGATACGGCAGGTGCAATTGTGGGACCACTGTGCGCCATCATTTTCCTCCGGTTGTTTGCAGGGAAGATTCGCGACGTCTTTTGGATGGCGGCGATTCCAGGCTTGGCGTGTATTTTCCTGGTGTGGTTCGGCGTCAAGGAAGTGCGCCGGTCTGCGAACGCCTCGGCCCAATCCCCCCGCCCGACCGGGCGTTCTAACCGCTTCCCGCACGGGAAGTTGCTCCTGATTCTCGCCGCCGTGGGACTCTTCTCTCTCGGCAATTCCTCGGATTTGTTCCTGATTTTGCGCGCGCAGAACCTGGGCATGAGCGCATGGACAGCCCCCGCGCTGGGGCTTCTTTTCAACGTAGTTTATGCGGCATTGAGCTGGCCGGCAGGGAAGCTCTCCGACCGGGTGCCGCGCCGATTGCTGATTGTGGCGGGCTATTTGATTTACGCCGCAGTGTATGCGGGCTTCTCCCTGTTGCGGACCCCCCAACTGGTGTGGTTTCTCTTTGCGATTTACGGGGCTTATTACGCATTGACGGAAGGGGTAATAAAAGCCTGGATCGCCGACTTGGCGCCGAGCGATTCGCGGGCTTCGGTTTTCGGGGTTTTCAATTGGGTGGTAGGAGTTGCCGCATTCCCCGCGAGCTTTCTCGCAGGATGGATTTGGCAACGCTATTCGCCCGCTGCCCCCTTTGCCCTTTCCAGCCTTCTCGCCTTTGTTGCCTCCGTACTCTTACTCTTTGCCTGAGCGGCGCAAGCGCTGCGGCTCAGTCCAGCGAGTAATTCGGCGCTTCTTTAGTAATAATTACATCGTGAACGTGGCTTTCGCGCAAGCCCGCGGAGGTGATGCGCACGAAGCGGCCGCGCTGTTGCAGTTCTTCGATGTTGACGCAGCCGCAATAGCCCATGCCGGAGCGCAAGCCGCCCACCAGTTGTGCTACAAGCTCCTCCAGCAGGCCTTTATACGGTACACGCCCCTCGATGCCTTCCGGAACCAGTTTGGAAATTTCCCCCCGGGCCACTTCCCGTTCCTGGGAGTAGCGGTCACCGGAGCCGGCGGTCATGGCGGCAATCGACCCCATGCCCCGATAAGATTTGAAGGTGCGCCCCTGGTAGAGAACGGTCTCGCCCGGGCTTTCTTCCGTGCCCGCAAACAGGCTGCCGAGCATCACCGAGCTGGCGCCGGCGGCGATGGCCTTGGAAACGTCGCCGGAGAACTTGATGCCCCCATCGGCAATGATGGGTACGTTGGCCTTCGCGGCCGCGCGCGCGCATTCGGCGATGGCGGTGATTTGCGGCATGCCGGCGCCCGTCACCACGCGCGTGGTGCAAATGGAACCGGGGCCGATTCCCACTTTCACGCCGTCCACGCCGAGCTGCAGCAGGTCGCACGCGCCGTTGAACGTGGCCACGTTGCCGGCTACCAGATCGACGTCGGGGAATTGGTTCTTCAAGTTCGCGACCGCGTCGAACACGCGCGTGGAATGGCCGTGGGCGGTGTCCACCACCAGCAAATCCACTTTGGCCTTGACCAACTCCGCCGCGCGTTCCAGGTAATCGCCCGTGGCCCCCAGGGCTGCGCCCACGCGCAGGCGGCCGTGCTCGTCTTTGCAGGCAAGGGGGTACTTGATCTTCTTCTGAATATCCTTTACGGTAATGAGGCCGCGAAGATTATAGGCGTCATCTACTACCAGAAGCTTTTCCACGCGGTGCCGATGGAGAATCTTCTCGGCTTCCTCCAGGGTCGTTCCGATGGCCACGGTGATCAGGTTGTCCTTGGTCATCACCTCTTCCACCGTCAGGTCGAGGCGGCTCTCGAAGCGCAGGTCGCGGTTGGTCAGGATGCCCACCAGCTTGCCCTCTTGGGTGACGGGCACTCCGGAAATTTTGTACTTTTTCATGATTTCGAGCGCGTCAGCGATCAGGTTTTTGGGGCCGATGGTGACGGGATCGACAATCATGCCGCTTTCTGAGCGTTTGACCTTGTCCACTTCCAGCGCCTGCTGGGCAATCGACATGCTGCGATGCACGATGCCAATGCCGCCCTGCTGCGCCAGGGCAATCGCCAGGCGCGATTCCGTGACCGTGTCCATCGCGGCGCTGACAATGGGAATATTCAGGGTGATATGGCGAGTCACCCGCGTGCGAGTGTCAACTTGCGTCGGTAAAATGGCAGATTTGTTGGGAACCAACAAGACATCATCGAAAGTAAGCCCCTCCGGAATCGGACCGTCTAACATAGTCCTCCTCTTCTTTCCGCACAGTACAAGAAGTGATAGGTCATTCTAATTCGCGCTTCCTGCGAGCGTCAAGGAATTGTCGATTGCCGATTGCCGATGGGCCATTGGTGATTGGTGATTGTCGATGGTGGATTCTCGAATTTCGATTTTCGGATTTCGATCTTCGATTGCGGCCCTGTCCTTTCCCACTTTAAATCTGCCATTTTGGATTTCAGTGGCTCCGCTTGGCCCGTATACCTTCGCACCTTAGCAAGTTGGAGTGGACAGCGGAGCAATCGACAATCGTCAATCGAAAATCGACAATTCCCCTGGTTTGCCTGCTGGTGTAGACTGCGGTGCATGTTCTTCATGGTCATCGAACATTTCAAACCGGGCAGCATCGCGCTGATCGGTGACCGCTTCAAACGTAGCGGCCGGATGCTCCCCGAGGGCGTCACCTACCACGCGAGCTGGGTGGATTCCAGCGGGGCTCGCTGTTTCCAAATCATGGAAGCAGCGAATCCGGAACTGCTGCGAAGCTGGTCGAGCCAATGGGACGACCTCGTTGATTTCGAAATCGTCCCCGTGCAAGCGTCCGCTGATTTCTGGGCAACGGTGCTCACCGAGTAGACTTGGCCCCTCCCGGGTTGCCCGCATTTCAACGATCCGTCTTGACCGCAAAATCATATTCACCTGATCCGATCGCGACCTTTACGTGGTTCTCCTCTGCCTGTAGGAACTTCACTCCCGGGGCATGACTGAGCGGCCGGCCACCCTCCGTCACAGATTGTTCGGACTCAGCAGGAAGGTATACCGTGGCCAGTGTATTCGCGGGAATGCTCACGTGAAGCACAAACTTGCCGGAATCCCGTTGCCAGGCAACAGCAACGGGGCCGGCGATGGAATCGTATCTCGCCTTGGCCCAGGTCAGGTTGCCGGGCACCGGGCGAATGATGATGTGCCGGAAACCCGGGTCCGACGGGTCGGGGCGGATTCCGGCAATATCCTGGAACAGAAACGAACCGATGCACGTCCCAAAGGGATGGAGGCGGGTCCCGACAGCGCCCTCCACCGACTCGCCCAGCGTCTTCTCTCCCTTGGCGATCAGTTGGAGAAAGCCGGGAACGTCCTTCTGCATCGCGACGGTGTAAGCGAGGTCCGGATAGCCCCAGTCCCCAAGGGCATGGAGCATGGGCATGACGCCTACGAATCCTGTCGTCATGTGATCCTGGTGTTCGTGGATATCCTCGAGCAAGCGGCGGAGAACGAGCTGGCGCTGCTCCTTTGGAACCATATCGAGATAGAGCGGCAACACCTGCGACGTCTGGGAGTTCTGGGCATAAAGACCGGTGGCAGGATCGAAGAAGTGCTCATTGAAGCTGCCCTTGATTTCCTCCGCGAGCCGCCCATAGGTCTTTGCGTCCTGGCTTTCACCGAGCATTTCGGCGGCGCGCGCCACAGCATGGGCGCAGTAATAGTATCCGGCCGTCGAAGTCTGGATTATAGGCGTGCGGGTTGGCCGGCCCTGGGCGCCCACTTCCAGCCAGTCCCCCAGCCCCCAACCAATCAGATGGTCCTTGGCGGTCATACTCAAGTAATCCACCCAGCGCTTCATGGGCTGATAAGCTTCTTCCAGGGCGCGGCGATCCCCGTAATAGTCGTACAGTTTCCAGGCCACGTAAGGCAGCGTACCGCCCCACCAGGGATCGGAAAAACGATGGGGCACGCCGCCAGGCGTTGTCTGTCCCCACCCGTCCGTCGGCACGATGGGCGGAACGTGGCCATTCGCTTCCTGAGCGTCAATCATGTTGAACAGGTAATTCGTATAAACCGCGGCCGAGTGGAAGTTGTAAATGGCCGCTTCCATGGAATTCAGGCCATCTTGCGTCCAACCCATTTTCTCGCGCGTGGGTTCTTCGCCCGGCATGCTGTGGGCTGACTCACTCAGCGTGCGGCGAATGGCGTCCTGCATCCGGTTGATCATCGGATTGGAACAGGAGAAGCTGCCTGCGGCTTGCCAATCCGTGTGCACGTTGACGCCGACCAAGCTGTCGAGCGAGGGTCTGTAGTCGAGGCCCGTGACCTCCACGTAACGGAACCCGTGGTAGGTGAATCCCGGCTCGATCACGCCTTTGCCTTGTTGATCGAGGATCAGTTCGTCAGTCTGAAAGCGGCCGTAAGTGTGGCTGTGGCAGTACTTCATGTTCACCGTGCCGTCCGGGTTCAGCATCAAGTCGTATTTCAGGAGGATGTTCTGCCCCGGCTCTCCATGCGCCTCGAAGCGCGCCCAGCCGGTGAGGTCCGTGCCCAGGTCGAAGACGTAAACATGCGGTTTGGGTTCCGTGAGCCTCGCGGGGTGGACGGTCTCCGTGATGCGCATCGGTGGCTGCATCTGCGCCTTCAATTCACCCCTCGGAGGCTCCACCAGCACGACTGGGCGCCAAGTCAAGTCGACATAATGGGGCTCGTTCCACCCCGGCATATTGAGGCGCGCGTCATAGGTGATTCCCGCGCGAATGCAGTTGAACACGATAGGTCCGGTGGACCACTTCCAGGAAGAGTCCGAGGCAATGGTTTGCCGGCTACCGTCAGAGAATTCGGCATCAATATTAATGAGCAGCTTTGGGGGCTGTCGCCACGGCGCTTTCTCAAACCCAAAGAGGTCCGGTGTGACGGGATGGTACCAGCCATTCCCCAGGATGACGCCCACGGCGTTCTTCCCCGCGCGCAACAGGTGCGTGACGTCGTAAGTTACGTAAAGTACCCGCCGGTCATAATCCGTAAAACTGGGATCGAGCACGTGGTCCCCTACTCGCTGACCATTTAGGTAGAGCTGGTAATAGCCCAGCCCACAAATGTAAACGGTGGCGCGCACGGGGCGCTGGGGAAGCCCGGCGATTTGGCGGAGATAAACGGCGGAAGCATCGTCGAGGCGCGTGCTCCCGCTGATCCAATGGCCTGCCCAATCGGAAGCGTGCAGCAAACCCATGCTCCACGTGCCGGGTTCGCTCCATGATGATGCCTCCCCGGACTGGTCCCACGCCCGCACTTTCCACCAGCACCGCGAGCGCGACGGCAGCGGCTTGCCAGCGTATTCGACTTGAATGGATGTGCCGGAATCGACCTTGCTGCTGTTCCACAGATCGCCTTCACCCGCGCGCAATTTGGCGGGACTTGTAGCTACGAGAATTTGATAGGCCGTCTGCCTGAGCCCGCGCGCTCCGGCCTTCTCCGCCTCCAGAACCCAGCTTAGACGCGGCCTGGCCACGTCGATCCCCAGCGGATTCACCCCATACTCGCAGTTTAACGCGACCACTTTCAGGGAAGGGGAAGGCATAGCCTCCTGATTCTTCCCATGAAGGGTGGAGAATACGAAGACGACAATCAGGAAAGTCCCAGTAATAGTTCGTTTCATTGCATTTCCCATTTTGAATCTGCCATTCTGAATTTGCGATCAGCATCCACGCGAATTCCGTCCCTATACCCCAATAACTCCTTTCCTTTCAATAATTCATCGTGAAATTAAGCTAACCTGTTTGTTTTCACCAAACTCTGAGGACCACTTTATTTGGCCCTTTGTTTTCAGTAATCTCTGAGGTCCTACCTTCATATTTACCATCTCTAAGGGTCAGCGCCCCTTGATGATTGTGGATTGACGATTGGCGATTTGGGATCCTCGATTTTCTAATTTCGATCTTCATTTGAAGCCCTGTCCTTTCCCCTCTTGAATCTGCGATTTTGAATTTGAGATCAGCATCGCGCGCGATTCCACCGCTGGCACCCGACATCGTCCATCGGCAATTATCTATCCCGCCCCGGCGCCCCGCAGTAACAGCTCTTTAGTATATCAACCTACGCTCCGGTTGTCAAGAGAACTTTGCAAGAGTAAGAGGCTACACAATTTCGCTGCCGGGAGAAGCTGGTTGAGATTCGAAAGTTGAAGGTCGATAGTCAATAGCCAGCATGGCGCGGAAAGGGCAGGGGATTCGAGGCTCGGAATTTGCGATTCGGTGTCAGCTTTCGGCTACCCTATTTTGAATCTGCCATTTTGAATTTGCGATCAGCCTCCTGCGCTTCCCTATCTTGAATCTGCCATTTTGAATCTGAGATCGCCCTCCCGCCCCATCCCAATTGACGACATGCGGTTGCCGCTGGGGTATCGGGCATGAGAAAAGCCCACGGTCGCTAGCATGAACCCCTATCGTGAGACAAACTAAATAACCCATGATTACCGTTCAATGTTTTTGCCTTCACTTATACCGACCGTTTCTGCCAGACTCGCGCCTGGCTGATGAAGCGGAAGCGAGCT
>Ga0181533_1002112_pt1 | contig 23964 bp, 16 predicted proteins | sample PEATcosm2014_Bin_45_FD_119772 | JGI IMG/M metagenome (GOLD analysis project Ga0181533, IMG submission 119772) | Peatland microbial communities from MTU Mesocosm Facility, Houghton, MI, USA - PEATcosm2014_Bin11_60_metaG | ecosystem: Environmental > Terrestrial > Soil > Wetlands > Peat | place...
GACGCCCATCATGCGCAGGATGGCGGCACTGTGCCGGCCGCGCATCAGCGGCCCCTCCAAAGTCACGATCGGCAGATCGCTGCCTAGGCTCTCCAAGGTCGAATTGCATCCAGACCAGCCAATGCTGTCCAGAAATATGTCGCATTGGCCCATTGCCGCCGAAAAGTCACTTTCGTCGAGCCTGTTCAAGAATATGCAGTGATCGGCGGATCGAAGCTCGAGGCCGGCAAAAGCTTGCTCGAGCCGAGCCTCGAAGAGTTCATTGATTTCCGTCGCGCCGAAATGTCTTATAAAGGCGAACTGGCAGTTCGGAGATGATTTGGCAATTCGAGCGAATACGCCATCATACTGCGGCAAGTATTTGTAGATCGATTGTCCACACCAAAAAACGACTGCGCCCTCGCGCATCCGTAATTGTGGGCGCGTTACAGGTACCGACGCCCGCCCCGATGGCTCGTAGTAAATCGAAAGATTGGGCAGCCGGATCAGGCTTTCGGTATAATGCTCGGCTCCTTCCGAAGGCTCCATCAGATCGCTGCTGAGATAATAATCGATCGTTGGTAGGCCGCTCGTGTCGGGATGCCCCCACGAATTGCATTGGACGGGAGCGAGCCGTTGCGCGGCGAGCTGCATCGAAATCCGGTCCATGTAGAGCCCCGGGTAAATCAGGATATGCGGAGCGTCGGCGAGGACGCGCTTGCGCCACTTGCCGACGTCCATGCTGGCATGAACGAACCGATCGCACATCGAGGCGGCGATCGACGTCTGCGCATCCTTTGTGTCGCCGACATGGTAACCAAAAATCTCGAAACGATGGCGATTGAGCTGACTAAGCCAACCCCGGATCGGGATATTCCAGTTCGAGTGCGAAAAGAAAAAAGCGCTCACTATACCTATTCTGATCTTTTCATTCGGTGCCGCCAGTGCCGTAAGCGGGGCGCAGGCGAACACGCGCTCCATGATGGAACAGGCCATCGACCCGTATACGCGCTGCGGAGCGCGATCATCGTAGCCTTGGTAAGCTAAATAGAACGGCTGGCCAAAGGAGAGCAGCTCCGTCAGATCGCCCTGTGGTGGAGCGGTTCGCACCTCCTCACTCAGGGCTGACAACTTGTTCTCATATCGGGCTCGTCGCCGGAGAATGTCGTCGGGGCGCTCATACAGGATTTGCAATTCGCAAAGACAGTCGGCGATCCTCGGTGAGAGGAAATCCGGCGCGCATCTGAGCGCTTGTTGATAATCGGACGAGGCCTGTTCCACGAGATTGCGCTGATAATGCACGTTGCCGCGGCCAAACCACGCGGACGCCACATCGGGACTCAGCGTAAGTGCCTTATTGTAGGCGTCATAAGCCTCGTCATATTGCCTGAGCGCGGTGAACGTGTCGCCACGGCAAGCCCAGGCTTCTACCAAATCGGGATTGAGGGAAATGGCCTTGTCGAAAGCCGCGAACGCTTCATCGTAGCGTTTGAGTCCACTAAGGGCTTGGCCCCGGCCGATCCACGCCTCGGCAAAGCGTGAATTTCGGGCAAGCGCATCGTCGTACGCCGCCAATGCGGTGCCGAAAGACCTGAGCGTGCAGTGAAGGCAGCCGATATTGTAGTAGATCGGAGCATCATCGGGCCGCAGGGAAACAGCTCTGGTGTAGGCCGCCAATGCGTCGCCGTAGTGCCGAAGATCCTTCAGGACATTCGCTCTGTCGTTATGGGCGTCGGCCGACCGTGGTTCGATTTCAACTGCCTTGTCGAGGGCATTCAGGGCTTCAGGAAGGCGCCGGAGATGCCGCAATGATATGGCCAAACTATTGTAGGCCTCGGCAAATGCCGGGTTGCAGGAAATGGCCGTCCGATAGGCTGCTATCGCCTTCTCATGTTGTGCCAAATCGGCAAGAACGTTTCCCATATTGAAGTGGGCATCGGCAAATTGCGGCTGCAGTGCAATGGCGCGGCTGTAGCTGTCCAATGCCTCCTGGTAGTGATTGAGGTGCCGGCAGGAAATGCCTTTTACGTTGTATGCCTCGGCGTTCTTGGCGTTTAAGGAAATCGCCTTCTGCGCGCTCGCGAGGGCGTCTTGGTACCGCCCGAGATCGTTAAGGACCGCGGCGCGTCCGGACCACAACTCTGACGATCGAGCGTCTGCCGCGACAGCTCTGTCAATGACGTCAATCGCCTCGTCTGGGCGATTGAGGACCCTGAGCGCGTTGCCGAGGTTATTGACAGCGCCCGAATTGCGGGAATTCAGGGTGACGGCCTGACGGAGGATTTCGACCCCACGTTGGGGGCGATTGGTTTGCAATGCGATAACCCCAAGAAGGTGCAGCGCATCGAAATTCCTGGGGTTTTCGCGAAGAACAGCCTCGCATAAATGCTCTGCCTCAAGAAGACGCCCTCTGTGATACAGAAAGAGCAGTTCGGCGATTCTCGACGCAGCCATCTTGGATGCAATCAACGTAGCTCTTGGTCGCGCGCGCGGCGAAAGGCCGCGATAAAGCCCGGCACGTCGCAGTCCCGCTCGCGCCGGATAACACAGGAATTGATAGCCTCGATCGTGAAGCCGCAGTTCTCCGCCAGAGCCTCGATATAGTCACGGGAATGGGCGTACCGACCATTGGTCTGCAAAGTAAAATCCCCTGTCTCACCCGACTCGACGGAAAAGCAAAAAATGCCGTCATCGCGTAGCGATCGTCCGAACAGCTCGAAGACAGCGGTCAGATCACCAAAATACACGAACACGTCGGCAGCAATCGCAACATCATATTGCCGTGAATTGTCGGACAAATATGCAATAATTTCACCGCAGATCAAGTTGTCATAGATGCCGCGCTGTTCCGCCTTCCTCAACATGCCAGACGATACATCGACGCCACATAATGTCTTGGCGAATTTCTTGACATGAACGCCGACGAGTCCAGTGCCGCAACCCAAATCAAGGATATCCAAGTCCCGCGAAGGACGAATCGATTCGATCAAGTCCGCCATATCGACCGGAGCGCGGTATTTTAGCCTGTTGAGCAGATCCTCATCGAAGTGGTCGGCATATCGGTCGAACAGGCTGACGACCAAAGACACCGGCGTCGTGGGAGGGATTGTCGCCGCGCCGACTTTTGCCAGTTCGTAGCGTATCAGCTCGGCATCGCCGCCCAGCTTCAAGGCTTGCTCGTAGTCGCTAATGCCCTCGTCTCTACGACCGAGTCGACACCGTATTCTGCCGCGCCCCAACCAGGCTTCGGAATAGTCCGGCTTGAGCGCGAGCGCTCGATTGTAGCAGTTGAAGGCATCGTCGTCGCGGTTGAACTGTTCAAAAATATAACCTCGGCCCCACCAGGCCGCCGCGAGATCGGACTTGAAGCCGAGGACGCGATCATAAGCGGCGAGCGCTTCATCGTACCGTTTGAGTTCCAGGAGTATGTTGCCACGATTAAGGCATGCGTCGAGATTGTCGGGCTTTAGCGAGAGTGCCTGGTCATAACTTTCAAGAGCTCGGTCGAAGTGGCCCAGGGATCTTAGCGCGGTGCCGCGGTTAGTGTACGCCTCGGAAGTGTCCGGCGCTGCGGATATCGCGTCGTCATAGCTGGCGACCGCCTCCTGCAGGCGTGTCAAATGAGCTAGCACATTTGCTTTATTATGATGTGCTTTCGCGAGGCGCGGGTTGATCGCGATCGCCATGTCGTAGCTCTCAAGTGCGTCCTGATAACGCGCCAAATCCTGCAGCAAGACGCCACGATTACAGTAAGCGTCGGCATAATCCTGTTGAAGGGCGATAGCCTTGTCGAAGCTTGCCAGCGCTTCCTCAGCACGCATGGCCGCCGCCAGAGCAGGCCCTCGATTATTATATGCCGACGCTGCGTCCGGTCTGATCTGAATTGCGGTGTTCAGCAATTCGATGCTGCGCTCCACGCGCTGGGTTTGAAGAGCGATGACGCCTAACAAATGGAGGGCGTCGAAGTGTTCTGGTGTGCTCTGAATGGCTTCGTTGCAGGCATTTTCGGCCTCGATCAGGCGGCCACGATGGTATAAGGCCGCGGCCATCTGAAACGCCGATTTGCTTTTCTGCGACGCTCGTAATTCATTGGCTTTATGGTAGCTGGCGCGCGCTTCGATAGGGCGGTTCAAGTCGCGCAGTACATTTCCTCGATTGCCATGCGCTTCGGCGTTTTCGGCATCGATATCAATGGCCTTGTCGAACGCCGCAAGAGCCGCGCCGAGGTGCTTCAGAGTGACCAGGCCGATACCCAAATTATTGAAGGCTGCGGCGACGGTTGAATCGATGCGGACCGCCTTTTTGAGCAGATCCACTCCGCGCTCAGTCCTGCGTGATTGCAGGGCAATCAGGCCGAGAAGGTGGAGCGCGTCAAAGTGCTTGGGTTTGTGGCGGAGTATGGCTTCGGCCAAGTGCTCGGCCTCGAATAGCCTGCCCTGACGATGCAAAACTAAAGCTCGCTCAAACTGCTCTTCGAGCAAGTTCGGCTGAATGTCCGCGCGCCCTGGCTTTCTTGTATCAGTTGCCGACAATGCCGATGATTTCCTGATCGATTGGGGTAGCTGCTCGGTGGCGGCGGCACGGGTTAAATGCAGCGGCCGAATGGACCTGTCATCGCTCCATGAATCTCGGCCTGCGCGGCTCCGCTGGGTCTCCCCAGTGATGTTAATTGAGGGCGGCGCGTTAGGCCAGCATGGCGGGCGAAGAGGTACAATCGTACCTCTGTCAGGCTTCCCGGCCTGAAGGCGCTGGGCGAGGTGGTATGCTGGGGCCGTCGCGGGGCTCGACGCTTAGATGGATACCTGAAATTTCACCAGATCTTCCTTTAGGCGCTGAATGACATCACCCCATTCTCCCCGCTTCGTCTGTCGATAGAGCCGCATGGAGCTGTACCAGGGACTATCGATCCTATCCAAATGCCAGCGCCAATCGGTATCGAAGCGATTGAGGAGCCAGACCGGCTTCCCCAACGCCCCGGCTAAGTGCACCGTAGCCGTATCTACCGAAATCACCAGATCGAGATTCTCCATGAGGGCGGCGGTATCGCCAAAATCATTGAGGCTCTCCGTCCAGTCAATGATCGTCGGGCCGTCCCAATTCTCACGAATAAGCTCGCTGAGTTGCCGGCCGGCGGCTTGTCCCTTTTGTAGGCTGTAGAATTCAGCATCGATGTCTCGTAGCGCGGCGAAATCCGTCAACGGGATGTTTCGACGCTCGTCGGCGCGCCACAACTCGGGCTGATTAGGATGAAACCCACTCGACCAAACCAAGCCAATTCTCACTTTTTCTTTCACGCCGAGCCTATCGCGCCAAAAATCGTGCTTTTTCCGATCCGCTTTGAGATACGCTTCGGGCGATGGAATGTTCGATATCGTCGTCCCAACCGCGAGCGGCAAACTCAGCAGCGGACAGTGATAATCGAAATAGGGTAGGTGGCGCCCCCGCTCAACCAGTTGCGCAGCACCTTTAAGACCCGCAAACAAATCGATCAGCGGTTGCGACACTTCCAGTATGACTTTAGCGCCGAGTTCCGATACCACGTTGACATAGCGACAAAACTGGATCGCATCTCCGAAGCCTTGTTCGCCATAGAGCAGGAGTGTTTTGCCCACCAAGGAAGCCCCGCCGAGCCATAATGGCTGCAAAAATTGTCGTCTATATTGCCGTTGACCACGAGCCAACCACCGCCATTCGTATAGTCTCCAGCCGTCCGCATAATTTCCGCGCAGCAGTAAGAGCAAGGCCTTGTTGAAATACGCGTCCGCCAGATCCTTCTTGATGGAAATTGCTTTATCATAAGCAATTATTGCGTTATCGAGTTGCATCAGTTCCTGATGCAGAACGCCGCAACCAACCCATGCTTCGGCCAAGTCTGGGTTGATCGCTAGGGCTCTTTCGTAGGCGCTGATGGAGTCATCGTATCGCCCGGTCTCGCGATATAGATTGCCTCGGCCGAGCCAGGCGCCGTCGAGATTGAGGTTTATTTCTAACGCCTTGTCATAAGCGGTGGCTGCTTCGTCATAGCGCTTAACCGCATAGAATAAGTTGCCTCGACCTAGCCATGCGCCCTCCAGGCGCGGGTCGAGACCCAATGCCTTTTCGTAAGCGATATCGGCTTCATCGTAGCGTTTAAGCTCGACCAGAACGTTGCCGCGAGAAACAAGGATACCTTCTCGATCGGGTCTGAGAGTTAGGGCTATGTCGTAGTCTCCGAGTGCCTCTTCGTAGCGTCGAAGGCTGACGAATGCATTAGCGCGGCCAAGCCGGGCTTCCGCGAGACTATTGTCGAGGTTGATCGCCCTTCCATAAGCTCCAATGGCTTCGTCGAAGTGTTTAAATTGAGCCAATGCATTGCCGCGCCCGAGCCAGGCCTCAGCAAGGGCTGGCTGCAACGCGAGCGCCTTATCGTAGCTTGCGATTGCTTCCTCGAACCGCTTAATACTGCTCAAAATATTTCCGCGATTGGTGTGCGCCTCGGGATAGTTCTGTCGTAGTGTAAGCGCTTTATCGACGTTCGCGAGCGCTTCGTCAGTTCGGCCAAGGTCGAGCAGCGCGGCGCCGCGATTGCAGTATGCTTCAGCGTAAGCGGGCCTTAAGGCGATCGCCTTATCGAAATCGAGCAGCGCCTTTGTCGGCTCCTGCAGATCAATTCTCACATTGCCGCGATTACAATACGCCTCCGCCAATTTCGGATCCAATGTGATCGCCTTGTCGCAACTCGCGAGCGCTTCCTGCAAGCGTTCCTGCGATCTCAGAGCTTCACTGCGGTTGCAATAGGCTCGCGCATGCCCGGGCTCTAGCGTGATCGCTGTGTCGTAACACGCCAAGGCTTCCGCAACACGGCGCAAACCGAACAGGGCGTTGCCCAAGTTGTTATGGGCGTTTGCACTTGCCGGGTCTGCCGCGATGGCGCCTCTGATCAAGTGAATGCCGCGCTCTGTTCGCTGGGTTTGGCACGCGATTATCCCCAGTAGATGCAGCGCTCCGAAATGATTAGGGCTTTGTCGTAGAATTTCCTCATAGAGCTGTTCGGCATCGGCAAGTCGTCCTTGCCGATGGAGCGCCTCTGCCTGTTGGAACGTGGCCTGCAGGAGAGCTACTGGCATTCTATCCGTGTCCCGCTCGCCCGACGATCGCGGCGAGATTGAAGATGTAAGCGCCGTTGGGCCAGGTACCAGGAAATCGGCGTGATCGTGAGAATCAAAATACTACGATTCATTCGACGGGGCTGCACCTCCCCCTGGATTGATCGCTTGACAATTGCCGCGACCGGTCAGCCCCCGCCATTGCACGACGTTCGCGGCACGTCCGCTTGGTGCTGTCTGCCGCCCCGAAAGGGTCGCGGCGCCGAAGCGTCTCGATCCAGAGCCCTCACAAGGGACGGGTGTAACTTGCCGCCGAAATATCCTGACCCGTGTAATCGGGCATCAAGGCGGCAGCGATCAAGCTGACCGCGGCGCCCGCCCGGCGATCCGTGCGCGTCAATGCCCGGCGATCAGGTGTCTGATACCCTGTCCCAACAGCACCGAACCGAGAATGAAGAGCAGAACATAAGTGATGCGATAGAACAGCGCCGTCGGCACCGTTCTGACCAGCCAGATCCCGGCGAAGTTGGCGACAACGGCGATCGGCAGCAGGGCGATCGAGGTGGAGAGATTCTTCGATGAAAATTGCGCGAGCATGAAATAGGGCACGATCTTCATGACGTTAAGCGCGGCGAAGAACACGGTGGTCGTGCCGACGAACACCATTTTCGGCAACTGCTGCGGCAACATGTAGACTTGAAACGGCGGTCCGCCGCCTTGACTGGCGAAAGAGGTAAAGCCTGCGAGCGTCCCCCAAAACAGCCCGCCGAGGACGGTTCGCTTCTTGGGTTCGGTGCGCTTTGGCCGAAGCCAGATATTGGCGACGAAGGCGAGCGCGGTGAAGCCGATGAGAATGCGAATGGCGTCGTCGGAGACGTAGGCCGCGAACAGCCAGGCAAGGCCTATTCCGAGCGCCGCGCCCGGCAACAGAACCTTGAGGTTCCACGCGCTCAGCTCGCGCCAATACACTTTAACCGAGATCACGTCTTGGCACAGAACGATCGGCAGCAAGAGCGCCGCGGCCTCGAGCGGCGGCAGATAAAGCGCGAGCAGCGGCGTCGCCGCCGTCGACACCCCGGAAAAGCCGCCCTTGGAGAGCCCTAGGAAAATCACTGCCGGAATGGCGACGGCGTAGAATTGCGGCTCGGTTATGATCGGGGTCAACTTGCGTCCCGTAGGTTCCCGCCGCCGTGCGAATTCGGTTTGGCGACGGCAGGCGGCGCTGCGATCGAACCCGCCTGTACTGTCGACGGTTGGAGCCAAGCCCCCGGCGAACCGTCTGCTAATCATGCTATGGCAGCGTACCGTCTCCGCAATTGATTTAGCTCAAGGTCATTGAACGCGCTCGATCGGTATGCGAATGCTGTCATGGGAGAATGGTCAAATCGGAAACTGTGCGGCAGCATGACGGACCGGAAACGGTACGCAACCGGATCGAACGCCGGTTGCGCGGGCGTGGGGCAGTAGCCCCTTTGACTTAAGTCAAAGCGCGGATGACCGCCGGGTTTGTATCGTGAAAGTCCGGTGGTATGGGGAGATTCCGGAGTTGCAAGTGGCGCGACGACCGGTATGGGCTCGAGCGCAGATTGCAGTTATGATTAACGCAGGTACATCCTGCGCGTGAAAATCAAATATAAAGGGAGGAACGGAATGTCCATGACATTGAAATTGTTCAAAGCGGCCGGTCTGAAGGCGTTGGCTATCGCCGCGGCGTCGCTCTTCATCGTCGCGCAGCCTGCCGATGCCGCCGATCCGATCAAGATCGGCTTCGGCATGGCGCTGACCGGGCCGCTGGCCGCCAACGGCAAAATGTCGCTGCTGGCCATGCAGGTCTGGGAAGACGATATCAATGCCCAAGGCGGGCTGCTCGGCCGGCCGGTCAAGCTGGTCTACTACGACGATCAGAGCAATCCGTCGCAAGTTCCCAGCATCTATTCAAAGCTGCTCGATGTCGACAAGGTCGATCTGATCGTCAGCGGTTATGCCTCGACGCAGATCGCCGCAGCCATGCCGATCGTGATCGAGAAGAAAAAGCTGTTCGTTAGCTTGTTCGGGACCGGCATCAACGACAAGTTCAATTATCCAAAATATTTCTCGATGATCCCGAACGGTCCGACCCCGAAGCCGGCCTTCACGCGCGGTTTTTTCAAGGTCGCCGAAGTCCAGAATCCGAAGCCTGAGACGATTGCGCTGGCCTATGCGGATGCCGAGTTCGGACAGAACGCTTGCGAGGGCGCGCGCGAGAACGCAAAGGCGGCCGGCTTCAAGATCGTCTACGACATGAGCTATCCGCCATCGACGGTCGATTACTCCCCGATCGTGCGGGCGATCCAGGCCCGCAACCCGGACTTGCTGGTGATCTGTTCCTACCCGCTCGACACCGTTGGGATGGTGAGGGCGATGCACGAGGTCGGCTTCAAACCGAAAATGTGGGGCGGCGCGATGGTTGGCCTGCAGGCTACGGTCTTCAAGACCCAGCTTGGCCCGCTGCTTAATGGCGTCGTCAATTTCGAGACCTGGCTGCCGGTGAAGTCGATGGACTTCCCGGGCGCGATGGATCTGCTCAAAAAGTATCAGGCGCGCGCCGGCGCCGCCGGCACCGACCCGCTCGGCTACTATATGCCGGTGTGGGCCTATGCCGATCTGCAGGTGCTCGGCGAGGCAATCGCCGCGACCAAGAGTCTCGATGACGACGTGCTGGCCGCCTATATGCACAAGACCACGTTCAAGACCGTGGTCGGCGACGTCGCCTTCGGCCCGTTGGGCGAATGGGCCGAAGAACGCACGCTGGCGGCGCAGTTCCAGAACATCAAGGACAACAGCATCGACAACTTCCGGGATCTGAAGACGGAAGTGATCGTCTACCCGCCGCAATACAAGAGCGGCGACGCGATCTACCCCTACGAAAATGCGATCGTGAAATAGTGCGGTCGGCTCGCTGTCGTCGAATTGAAGCGACATCGAGAGGTAACGCCGCGCGATGAGGCGGTCGATGAGAGCGCCGGAGCGAGCGATGACAGAGATCATCGATGTTCTACGCCAGGAACACAGCAATATCGACAAGGTGCTGGGTATCCTGGAGCGCGAATTGAACCTGTTCGGTCGCAGCGAACGGCCCGATTACGAGGTGCTGTTCGCTGTGATCGAATATTTCAAGGATTATCCGGATTCCTGCCATCATCCGAAGGAGGATATGGTCTTCGCCAAGCTTAGGGAGCGCGACCCGGTTGCCGCCGCCACTGTCGGCGATCTCGAAGCCGAGCACCGCGAGGAAGCCAACCGCCTGCGTCGTGTTGCCTTGGCGATCGAGAGTGTCTTGAACGACCAGGATCTGTTGCGTCAGGACGTGGACAACATCATCCGCGACTTTATCGCTCACGAGCGTGAGCACATGGCCATGGAAGAAGACGTGCTGTTTCCGGCCGCACTCGCCGCACTTCAGCCCGTGGATTGGGCCGATCTCGCGCTGAAGATGGCCGACCGCTACGACCCGCTGAGCCGGCCCGGCTTGGAAGAGAAGTACGAAGTGCTGCTGCGGAAGATCCTGCTATTGGAAGCCGAAGCGGAAGCGGAGCGGGTACACTAAGCGGTCGCCGCCACCGCGCGCAGCTTTGCAGCAGCCGCGTTGGCCGTTTGCCGGGTCCTGGCGGTCGTGCCGGCATACCAGGCGCCGGGCTTCGATCTCCGCATCGAAAAGACCGCAGTGACGCGCGCTATGCGGTTGATCTGGCTCAAGGACTCCCGAGGTCGGAGATGACATTGTCCTGCGCGGACATCAGGAGACCGCGCCATGATTACAGATATCGTTGCCAATCTCAGCGTTCACGATGGCGGCAAGCCCGCCGGAGACTATGCAGTTTCAGTTGCCAGTTTGCTCGGAGCGCACATTACCGGTATCGCCATCGCTTTCGATCCCACTATTCCAATGTCGGGCATGGGCTATCTTCCGATCGACGCCGTCGAAGCGCAACGGCGCGACAACCAAGCCGCGGCCAAGGTCGCCATCGACCGCTTTACGGCGGTGACCGCCCAGGCCTGCGTCGAAGCCGAGCCGATCATGCTGAGCACGAGCATTTCCAGCGTCGGCAAGGAGTTCGGCCGCATCGCACGGCGCTTCGACCTCGCGGTCGTCGACCAGGCCAATCCCGACGGCAGCGCTCTCGAAGGGATCATCTCCGTCAATACGATGTTCGAGTCCGGCCGGCCGGTAATCGTCGTGCCGTATATTCAGAGAGCGCCGTTGAAGCTCGACCGCGTCATGGTCTGCTGGGACGGCAGCCGGGCGGCGGCGCGCGCCGTGGCCGACGCAATGCCGCTGCTCGAACGGGCAAAAAGCGTCGAAGTCGTCATCGTCACCAACGAGCGCGGCAAGCAGGACGAGATCGAAGGCGCCGATATCGGCCAGCACCTCGCCCGCCACGGCCTCAAAGTCGAAGTCAACCGCATCATGCGCGGCGAACTCGATGTCGCCGACGCGCTGCTTTCGCATTGCGCCGACTCCGGCGCGGACTTCATCGTCATGGGCGGCTACGGCCATTCCCGCTTGCGCGAGTTCATTCTCGGCGGCGTGACCCGCAAAATCCTGCATTCGATGCCGGTGCCGGCGCTGATGTCGCACTGAACGGCGGGCGGCAGATCCGGGCCTAGCGGCGGCCGAGCTACTGCGGCCCTGCCGGACCGTCCGGCCCAGCCTCTGCCGGCGACGGCGCATGACCGTTGTCGCCAAGCCGCGCCGGCCGCACCACCGTGACCGTACATGGCGCCTCTGCGGCCACTTTGGCCGATACGCTGCCGAGCAGATTGCGCAGCAAGGAGTCTTGCCGCGCGCCGAGCAAGATATGATCGATGCGGTTGGCGCCGACGAATTCGAGAATTGCGTTGGCCGGATCGACGGCCTCGAGCACGTGCACCGTGAGGCGCTGTTGCTCGAGCTTGAGCGGCTCGGCCCAATGCCGGAGCGCCACCAGGCGATCGATCTGCTTGCTGCGTCCCTGTTCGTCGAGCGAATAGTCGAGGGTGACGCGGCCGAGCTTGAGCACGTTGACGCAGGCAAGCCGCGCCGACGGCAGCGTCGCCAGGATGCGTGCTGCCGCGGTACGTAGCGCGTCGTTCAGTGGCAGCGATCCCTCGGCGAGGTCGACTGCGACCGCGACGATCGGAGCGGACGATATTTGCGTCGCCTGCCCGGGTGCAATGATGGATAGCTTGATTTCCTTGTTGAAGCGCCGCCGCAGCGCGACGGTCAGCGGATCCCGCTGTTGGCGCTCGGACCTCTTGGTCAGCTTGACTTGATCCGGATGGCTGAGATCGAACGCGAGCTGCGCCGCGGTCGGATAGCGCCACGCCGGCTCGACCTCCAGGCAGCGCAGCACGATCTCCTGCAGCCATGGCGGATAATCGGGCCGCAATTGGCGCGGCGGAACGGGATCGCGCCACAGCCGCCGGCGCATGCCCGCCATTCTCTCGCTTTCGCCGAATGGCCGCACCCTGGTCGAGAAGAAATACAACAACACGCCGAGCGCAAACAGATCGCTTCGCCGATCGTTGCGCACGCCGAGCAATTGCTCGGGCGACATATAGGGCGCCGTGCCGAACGGCAACCGGAATTCCTCTTTCATCAGGTCCGGCAGCTGTTCGTGGTGCGACAGGCCGTAGTCGACCAACACCGCTTCGCCCGTCGGCCGGAACATGACATTGCTCGGCTTGATGTCGAGATGGATCACGTGCTGACGGTGCAGATCGTCCAGCGCCGCGGCGATCTTCACGCCGATGGCGGCGACCTCGGCATAGGGCAAAGGCAGATCCGACAGCCGGCGGTACAGGGACTTTCCGGGCAATGCCTCCATGACGATATAGGGTTGCAGCGCGAAGTCGCCCACGGCGATGATTTTCGGAACGTGAACGCCGCCCAGACGAGGCAAGATCATCTGCTCCATCTCGAAGCCGACGATCGCTGCCGGGTCGCCGCCTTCCGCGACTTTCGGCGCCTTCATCAGCATCGGCATCGTCGTATCCGGCCGTGACACGCGCCACAGCGTCGCCATGCCGCCCTGATGGACGCATTGCTCGATGCGAAAGCCGTCGATCGTCGCGCCGACTTCCAGTAACGGTTTGGCCATCGTCATTTGCCAAGCGCCAGCCGGTCGGCGAGCGAACCGGGCAATCCTTTTTTGCGGATTCTGGCGGCGGCCTCCTCCACGTCGTAGGGAACGCGGCAATAGATCAATTCGCGCCGCGCGGTATCGAGCACCGCGTAAGACGCGGACGGAATGCCGTCGCGGGGCTGGCCCACGGCACCGAGAACCGCGAGCCATCGCCGCCCCGGCAATAACGGAATGGGCGAGCCGGTCATCGGCGTGAAAGCGGTCACGCTGCCGCCGGGCCCCACCGTGTAGAGCTGCGGCCGGTGCACGTGACCGCAAAATGTGATGCGGGCGGTCGTCGCAAAAAGGCTTTGCGCTGCATCGTCAGGGCTCGTGACATAGCGCCATCTGCTCGGCTTGCTGGCGTCGGAGTGCACATACAAGCGGTCGTCCTCGCTCAGTGTCAATGGCAACGCCGTGAGAAATTGGCGCTCCGCGGGACCGAGTTCGTTTCGCGTCCACTCGATGACCACCTTGGCTTCGAGATTGAGCGTCTCGTTGGGCGCGCCGAGTGCATTATCGTGGTTGCCGCGCACGGCCATCGCGCCTTTATCGACGAGATCCATGACGGTCGTTACAGTCCACTCGGGATCGGCGCCGTAACCGACATAATCGCCAAGCAGCACGTATCGCGCCGCACCGAGTTCGCGGGCCTGCGCCAGGCACGCCGCGAAAGCTTGCTGGTTAGCGTGAATGTCCGCGAACAGCGCAATTCGCATGAGCGGTACCTCGGCACGACGCCATAGCACCCCGAATTTCGACGCGCGGATTTGATCTTTGTCAATTGGTCGGCATGGCTGCGCCGATGCGCGCTTGCGCGGTCGCATTTTCAGGGCGCTCGGCCTTGTGGAAAAGAGAAGCGACCAAGACCGGAGCCGGTAAACCACCGGTTCGGTCAAGGCCGCCCACACCGTCGCATCCCCTATAACAATGTCTACCTAGCCGCGGCGGTTTGCCGGTTCATTGACATGGGTCAATTTCGAAGCGGGCCGCTCGCCGCCGGCGTGGCGCGGGCTATGCGGGTCGCGGTATCCGGTAAGCGCCATTCAGCGTATCCCCGCGCGCATAAAACTCTGGACGAACTGACGCTGGAACAACAGGAAGGCGATCAGCAGCGGCGCCGAGGTCATCAACGTCGCGGCGCTGATCACGGACCAATCGATGCCCTGGTCGGAGGATGCGAAAATCTGCAGCCCGACCGTCAGCGGTCGGGTGCCGACGGAGTTGGTGACGATGAGCGGCCACAGGAAATTGTTCCAGTGATAGCTGATGGAAACGAGGCCATAGGCGATGTAAACGGGCTTGGCCAGCGGCACATAGACTTTGAGCAAGACCTGGAGCGGACCGGCGCCCTCCACCCGCGCCGCCTCGTCGAGTTCGCGCGGCACCGATTTGAAGGTTTGCCGTAATAGGAAGATGCCGAAAGCCGAAGCCATATAGGGCAGGCCGATCGCGGGTATGGTGTCGACCAGGCCCAATGCGGTCATGGTCCGATAGTTCTCGACGATCAACACATCGGGCATGATCATCAGTTGAAGCAGCACGAGGACGAATGCGGTGTCGCGTCCGACGAAGCTGAACCGCGCGAAGGCATAGGCTGCGAGCGTGCACAACACCAGTTGCGCGATCAGGATCATGCTGACCAAAAGGAAAGTGTTGAGGAAGTAACGGCCGAACGGAGAGGCGTTCCAGGCCTTGACGAAATTCTCCACCGTGAGCGGGGCGTTGGCGACGAAGTGGGCGGAGTATTGGCTCGGATGCACGGCCGCCCACAGCGCATAGGTGAGCGGCAGGATCCAGATCAGCGCCAACAGCCAGGCGCCGGCGGTTTCGAGCACCGCGCTCGTCGGGGCGGTCGGTCGCGGTCCGTTCATTGGTAATGGATCCTGCGGTCGAAAAAGACGAACTGTCCGAGCGCGACGGCCGCCAGCAGGCTGAGTAGCACGACCGTCAAGGTCGCCGCATAGGCGGTGTCCCAAAAGTTGAAGCCGACTTCGTAAATGTAAAAGAGGAGGAGCGCCGTCGCATTGTCCGGGCCGCCTTGGGTCATGACCACGATATGGTCGATCAGCCGGAACGAATTGATGACGGCATTGATCAGGACGAACAGCGTCGTCGGCATCAACAGCGGAAAGGTGACCCGGCGGAAAAAGTACCAGCGGCTCGCGCCTTCGATCGCCGCGGCCTCGGCGAGCTGCGGCGACAATTGCTGCAGTGCCGCGAGGTAAAAGATCATGAAGAAGCCCGCATCCTTCCACACCGCAACCGCGATCAAGCAGCCGAGCGCGGTATGGCCGTTGCCGAGCCAGTTCGGGGCGGCGACGCCGAACAATGAAAGCACCTGATCGAGGAGGCCGTAGCCGGGCGAATAGAAGAACAACCAGATATTGGCGACGGCGATCATCGGCAGCACCGTCGGCGTGAAGAAAGACAGCCGTAGAAACGCCCGACCGGCGGTCTCGCGATCGACCAAGATCGCCATCGTCAGCGCCAGCGCGATGCTGAGTGGAATGACGCAGGCGGCGTAAATCGCGTTGTTCTCGAGCGCGCGCCAAAATACCGGGTCGTCGAGCATCGCCTGGTAATTGTCGAGGCCGATGAAGGCGGCGCCGCGCCGGCCTTTCGGCGTCGAAAACAAACTGTCGATGAAGGTCGAGACGGCCGGATAATGCGTGAATGCCGCGAGCAACACGGCGGCCGGCAACAAAAGCAGCCAACCGTAGATATGGGGCAGCAGCTGCGGCGCCGCGCCGCGGCCGCGAACCGGGCTTGCCGGCGCGGCCGCAGCGACGGCACCGGGCTCGGCACCGTGCATCATTGGTAGGGCTTGAGGATGCGCGCCGCCTCGGCTTGCGCATCGTGCATGGCCTCTTCCGGCGTCTTCGTGCCGATCAGCGCTGCCTGAATACCGTCATTGAGCGCCTTGGTGACGCGCTGATTGTCGTGGGTCGACAATTCGGCGACGGCATATTTGAGCTGATCGCGCGCCACTGCCGCCGCCGGGAAGTCCACCACGTATTTTTTCATGGCCGGGGTCTCCCAGGCGTCGGGCCGCACCGCGACGTAGCCGGTCGCTATGCCCCAATCGGCCGCGCGTTCCGCCGAAGTCATCCACTCGATGAATTTGAGGGCTGCAGCGCGCTTCTCGTCGCTCATCTTCTTGAACAGATAAAAATTGCCGCCGCCGGTGGCCGAGCCACGACCGTCATGCGCCGGCAGCATGGCGACGCCGAAGGCAAAGCCGGCATTATTGCGCACATTGGTGAGATTACCGGTGCTGGTCCACATCATGGCGGTCTTGCGCTCGAAGAAATCCTTCGGCGTCGTGCCCCATTCGATGGTGCCCTCGGGCTGAATTTTGTATTTGCGGCTGAGATCGACCCAGAACTGCAGCGCTTGGATCACCTCCGGTCTGTCGAAATAGGTCTCGGTGCCGGCCGCATTCATGAGCCGGACATTATTGGCGGTGGTCAGGCCCTGGAACAGCCAATAGGGAAAGCCGGTCGATGGGATTTCGATCGCCCATTGGCTCGCGGCACCCGCGGCATCGCGCTTGGCGAGCTTGCCCCCATCGGTCACCAGTTCGTCCCAGGTGTCGGGCGCCTTGTCGGGATCGAGACCCGCGGCCTTGAACGCCTCCTTGTTCCAGAACATCACCACGGTCGAGCGCTGGAACGGGATGCCCCAAGTCGTTACCGCATCGTTCTTCAATGCATCGTTCTTCACCGCATCCTTCGCGTCGGATGTCTTGCCGCCGGTCTGGCTGTTCTCCATGAAGGCAGGGAAGAACGACTTCGCCCAGGCTTTGTCGGCGTCGGTCTTCAGCACATCGTCGAACGGCGCGATCGCGTCCTCGTCGATCAGCGTGTACATGTCGGTCGATAACAGGACCGCGATGTCCGGCGGCTCGCCGCTCTTGAACGAGGTCAGCGCCTTGACCAGGGTGTCCTGGTAGGTGCCGGCATAGATCGCGTTGATCTTGATGCCGGGATTTTCCTTTTCGAAGTCGGCGGCATAGCCGTCGATGATTTTGGTGATCGGGCCGCCGACGGCGACCGGATAGTAGAACGAAAGCTCGATATCCGCCGCCGTGGCAGCCGAATTCACGGCACCCAGAGCGATCATGACGGCACCGACCGTCGGAACGAGCCATTTCATCGCATGACGCATTGTTCTCTCCTAAGCGGGATGAACTCGAGCGAAATTGGCCTTGTTGTTGGCCGCAAGCGGGTGCAGGTCGTCGCGCCGCAGTCCGGTATCGCCATCGAACAGGTGCAAATTCTCGGGACGCCAATGAGCGCGGATCGCAGCGCCGGGAGGTAACGCCGCTTTGCCGGACACACGTGCCGTGAGCGTCTGGCCGTCATACGTGCATGTGACGATGGTATCGGCGCCGAGGAATTCCGCGCGCTCGACTCGCGCCGGGATGCCGACGTCACCCAGGATGACATCCTCGGGCCGAATGCCGAAGAGAAGCCGCTCGGTGGTCGCGGAAGGCATTGGCGCTCCGGCTTCCGCAATCCGGGCGCTGTCCGTGCCCGGGACGACGGGCAGAAGATTCATCGGCGGCGTGCCGATGAAGCGCGCGGCAAACGTCGTGGCCGGGCGAGCGTAAAGTTCGTCCGGCGCCGCCGTCTGCTCGACCCGGCCGTCGCGCATCAGGACGACCCGATCCGCCATGCTCATGGCCTCGTTCTGGTCGTGCGTGACATACACCATGGTGATGCCGAGCTTGCGCTGCAGCGCGCGAATCTCGTGCCGCATCTCGGCCCGCAATTGGGCGTCGAGATTGGAGAGCGGCTCGTCCATCAGGCAGACCGGTGTCTCGGCGATAATGGCGCGGCCGAGCGCGACGCGCTGCTGCTGGCCGCCCGACAGCTGGGATGGTTTGCGCGCAAGCAGGGCTTCGAGCCCGAGCAGGGAGGCTACGCGCCCAAGGCGACCTGCGCGTTCGGCCGCCGGGACTTTGCGCACGCGCAGACCGAATAGAATGTTCTCGGCGACCGTGAGGTGCGGAAACAGCGCGTAGGACTGGAATACCATCGCGATCCGGCGCTTGGCCGGCGGAAGTTCGGTCACGTCGTAGCCGCCAATGAAGATGCTTCCGCCCGAAACCCGTTCGAGACCGGCGATGAGGCGCAGCGTCGTGGATTTGCCGCAGCCCGAAGGGCCGAGCAAAACGAGAAGCGATCCCGCGGCGGCTTCAAAGCTCACCCGGTCGACCGCCGTGGTCGCCCCCCAAGCCTTGCTGACATCGTGGACCGAGATTTGCGACACCGCGTCTCCCCGCTCGATCCGCCCGGCGCCCCAAACCCGACAGCGCGAAGCTCCGGCGCCTTCCACCGGCGGCTTGTTTTGATGCCCGGCGGCTGGCGGTCACGATGGCGGTAAAGCATTATATTGTGAAGCCCGTGTTGCGGTGTCATTGGCTCGGCCTGGACTGGAGGCGGGATGCCGTCGGGCACCGGGAGGATCGGGTGACATCTTATGTCCTCGCCATCGACCAGGGGACGACCTCGACGCGGGCTATCCTGTTCCGCGCCGACACCTCGGTCGCGGCCATCGCGCAGCGCGAATTCCCGCAGTATTTTCCGGCTGACGGCGAGGTCGAGCACGAACCGGAAGATCTATGGGCGACTGCGGTAGAGACCTGCCGGGCCGCGCTGCGCGACGCCGGTGCCGCCGCTCGCGATATCGTCGCCATCGGCATCACCAATCAGCGCGAAACCACTTTGTTGTGGGACCGCGCCACCGGCCGCGCGGTGCATCGCGCCATCGTCTGGCAGGACCGGCGCACCGCCGAGCTCTGCGCGGAGTTGAAGAGCGCAGGGCATGAGCCCGCGGTCGCCGCCAAGACCGGGCTTTTGCTCGATCCCTATTTTTCCGGCAGCAAGCTCGCCTGGCTGTTGCGGCGCGACCCGTCCATTGCCGACAAGGCCGCGCGCGGCGAACTTGCTTTCGGCACAGTCGATACGTTTCTCTTGTGGCGGCTGACCGGTGGCAGGGTCCATGCCACCGACGCCACCAATGCGTCGCGGACGCTGTTGTACGATATTCATGCCGGTCATTGGGACGATGCGCTGTTGCGGCTGTTCGGCGTGCCGCGGGCGGTGTTGCCGCAAGTCCTCGATTCGTCCGCCGCATTCGGGACGACCGATCCGCAATTGTTCGGCGCCGCGATTCCGATCTGCGGCATTGCCGGCGATCAGCAGGCGGCGCTGATCGGACAGGCTTGTTTCGCGCCGGGAATGCTCAAAGCCACCTACGGCACCGGCTGCTTTGCGCTCCTAAATACCGGGAGCGTCCCGGTCCGATCGACCAATAAACTGCTGACGACCGTTGCCTATCAGTTCGATGGCGCGCGCAGCTACGCGCTCGAAGGCTCGATCTTCGTCGCCGGCGCCGCGGTGCAGTGGCTGCGCGACGGTTTGCACATCGTGCAGAGCGCAGCCGAAACCGGCGCGCTTGCGCAAGCGGCGGACCCGACGCAGGACGTCGTTCTGGTGCCGGCTTTCGTCGGGCTCGGGGCCCCGTATTGGCGGCCCGAGGTTCGCGGCGCATTGTTCGGCTTGACGCGCGCGACCGGACCGCGCGAGCTTTCGCAGGCGGCGCTCGAAAGCGTCTGCTTTCAAACGGCCGACCTCATCGCGGCGATGAAGGCGGATTGGCGCAATGCCGAAACCGCGATCAAGACCTTGCGCGTCGATGGCGGCATGGCGAATTCCGATTGGACGATGCAACGCCTCGCCGATCTGCTCGACAGCACGGTCGACCGCCCGCAGATCAAGGAAACCACGGCGCTCGGCGCAGCCTACCTCGCCGGCCTCCACTCAGGCTTCTTTCCAGAGCCAGATCGCTTCCACGAGCATTGGCGCTTGGAGCGGCGCTTTGCGCCGCAGATGGATGCCTTAACGCGCGAGCGGAAGCTTGCAGGATGGGCGACGGCCGTCCGCCGCTTGCTGACATAGAATTCGCGTCCGCACGCATCGCGCCGCAACCGCAAGCACCGGCGTAGCGCGGCGTGGAACTTTGCCGAGACCCCGCATGCCTGCGGCGTTGTCGCGTGCCGGGCGTGGGAGCGCTATTTCTTCCAGCCCTTCTGCCACGCCGGCGGCGTCTTGGCGTCGATCAAAATAAAGGCGATGCGACACGGCTTTGTTCCGTTGTTGACCCAGGCGTGGTTGGTGCCCTGCTGGACGAGCACGTCGCCGGCCTTGACGTGGACCTCGCTGTCGTCGAGCAGCATGTCGATCTCGCCTTCGAGCACGATGGCGTAGTCGATGGTTCGAGTGCGGTGCGTGTTGGCGTGCCGCATATAGCCTTGCGTCGCCGGGTCGATGCCCATCGACAGCAGAACCTGATGATGGTCGACCGGCGCCGTCTGCGGCGCGGCCGGGACGAAATCGACGATGCGAAACACCGTTCCGTTCGCGACCGGCGGCACGCCGACGTGGCTCGCTCGGTCTGCGGAGCCTGCCACGTCGACGGGAAATTCCGTCGTCGTCCAAAGTAACGTCATACCGTTGGCGCCGGCGCTGCGCTGCTTGGCCTGCAGCGGGCCATCGAATAATGCTACCGCTTTACCGTCGGCGTCGTGAGCGGTCACGATTCGTCGCGTCGATTTCAGCTCCATCCCCGAACTCCTTTGCCTTTTGTTCAGCTTCGATCGCTATTCGATATGGACTGATACGTAGAACCAAAATCACAGGACCGAAGCTCCTTCCAAATTATCCCTGGTGAACGGCGTCGGTCAATTTCCGGATAATCGCATTGTGCCGAAGTTCCCCAATGCAAAGACGGACGGAAGCACCCAGTCATGAATCCCGCCATCAATAGCATTGATGAACCGTCTCCATCCAGCCAAGCCGATTGGCGAGCGGATGACACCGCGCGCGCCGCCGCGGCCGCCACCGAATTCATCAGCTTCGCCATCGGCGACGAACAATACGGCGTCGACATCATGGCGGTGCGCGAGATCAAAGGCTGGTCGGCCGTGACCCAACTGCCGAACCAGCCCGATTATATGCGCGGCGTGCTCAATCTGCGCGGCGTCATGGTGCCGATCGTCGATCTGCGCTGCCGGTTCGGCCAGGGCATGACCGACGCCAGCGCGATGCACGTCATCATCGTCGTCCATGTCGGCAGCAAGACGGTAGGCCTTTTGGCCGATCGGGTGCTCGACATCATCGATGTCGAGGCGGCTCAGGTTCAGCCCGTTCCGCAGATTGTTCGCGGCGCGCGGGTCGATTTCCTGTCCGGGCTGGTGACCATCGATTCCGCCATGATCGCGCTCATCAATCTCAACCAACTCCTGTCGGAGCAAGAGATCGAGCGCCTTGCTACGGCTTAATTGCAATTGACGACGGCAGGCGACCGACGGAACGGATTTAGAAGAAGACGGCCTTCTGCCGAACGAACACTGCTGGCTCTGAGCGGCGTCCGTCGACCGCTACCGCGAGGTAACGTCCGGCGCCCGTTTTCGCTTTTTTCCTTCGCAGGTTTTGCGCTTGCGTGCTGTCACGCCGCGCAACGCGGAAAGCGACTGTAAATCCATTAGTTACGTATTCTTACATACAAGTCATTTTACCGAGTGGCGACTTTTGAACGCTAATTCCGCAGGACGGCCGGCCGATGATCGGCCGGGGCCTCGGAATTGCCTCGCATGGCCACCCGTAGCGTAATCATGGATGGAAGTTGCCCGGCATGAGTTCCGCCATCAATTCCACAGTTTTGTGTCGTGCAATTCGGGGGCGGTCGATACCGCCATGATCGCCTTGATCACCCTGGATCGTCTTCTCCCAGAACAGGTCGAGACCGCGGGGCTCGCAACAGCCTCGTCGAAATCCTGCGAGTGACAGCAGAACTTGCCCAGCAGTAATCCAAGGAAGCGCATTATGTCGATCAAACTCAAACTTTACGGCGGGTTCGGTTTACTCGTGATTCTGGCACTAGGCCTCGTGCTCTACGGTGTTGCGGTCTTCGACGGCGTCGGGTTTTCCGTTACCAGAATGAACGGCATAGCGGAAAATTCGACGCGGACGCTTCAAATCGAAGAGTACTTGCAGAAATCGAGCGAAAGCGTTCTTCATTACCTTTACAATCGCGACGAGGCGTCGCGGCAACAAAACGGCGAAGCCGCAACCATGGCGCTTTCGGCGCTTCAGGCCGCGGAGAAGGCGACGCCGTCCGAAGAACGAAAGAAAATGTATCGGGACGTCCAGTCAGAACTTGCGATCCTACAGCAGACCACGCAAACGCTGTTCCAGACTGGGACGCAGATGAAAGATGAAAAGGATAACCTATCAAAGGTCGGTAACGAACTGACCGCGACCACTCATGCATTGGTCGATAAGGCTGAAGCGGCATCCGATCCATCGGTCGCCGCCCTGGCCGCGAAGCTCGACTCGCAATTGCTGTTTCTGCGCATTTGCAGTTTCCGAGCCCAGGCTGCACTCGATGCCGCCAGCATAAAAGATTTGCAGGATGCCGCCGCCAGTGCGTTGGCCACGGTCGCAGCGCTGGAGAAAGCCGGTGTGCAGGACATCCGCGACCAAGCCGGACCCCTTAAATCTGCATTGACCGGCTTTGCTGCGGCGACGACGGCTTATGCCGGTCGCCTGAGGCAAGTCCGGGATATCTACCTCGACAAGATCGCGCCGCAAATCGAGCACATGCAGGCGACGATCGAAAAGGTGCGCGAGCAATTGCAGGGGAATTTCACCGATACGAAAGCGTCGGTCGAGAATTCGATTGCCGATACCGTACTCAATCAGAAGCTCATCGGCGCAGTCGTGCTGCTGACCGGCGTCCTGATCGCTTTTTTCATCGCGCGGTCGGTTTCCAATCCGATCACCGCCCTGACCAAGGCGATGCGGGAACTGGCGGCCGGCAATTTCGACGTGGTGCTGCCCGGGCTCGCCCGCAAGGACGAAATCGGCAATATCGCCAAGGCGGTCGACGAGTTCAAAGTGAAGGCCGCGGAGAAGGCGCAGCGCGAAGCCGAACAGAAAGCCGAGCAGGATCGGCAGGCCGAAGTCGAGCGCCAGGCCGCCTTGGCCAAGATGGCCGACGAGTTCCAGGCGGTGGTCGGCGGCATCGTCGAGGCCGCCGCCGCCGGCGATTTCTCGAAGCGGGTCGCGCTCGAAGGCACGACCGGCCTGGTTCTCAACGTCGGGACCTTGATCAACTCGCTGTGCGACAACGTCGCCACCGCGCTGCACGATCTCGTTCACATGCTGTCCGCGCTCGCCGAGGGCAATCTTTCCGAGCGGATCGTCGCCGAGTATCAGGGCGAATTCGCCATGCTGAAGGAGAATGCCAACACCGCGGCCGAGCGCATCGGTGCGACCATCGCCGAGATCAAGCTCGCCGCCCGCGAAGTCACCAGCGCATCGGCGGAAATCTCCGGCAGCACGACCGATCTGTCGCAGCGCACCGAGGAACAGGCGGCGAGCCTCGAAGAGACCTCGGCCTCGATGGAAGAGATCGCGTCGACGGTGAAGAAGAACGCCGACAACGCCCAGCAGGCCAAAGAGTCCGCCTCCAAGGCGCGCGACGTGGCCGATCGCGGCGGCAGGGTCGTCGCCAGGGCGGTGGACGCCATGGCGCAGATCGAAGCGTCGTCGGGAAAGATCTCCGACATCATCGGCGTCATCGACGAGATCGCCCGGCAGACCAATCTGTTGGCGCTCAACGCCGCGGTCGAGGCGGCGCGCGCCGGCGATGCCGGCCGCGGCTTCGCGGTGGTGGCGTCGGAA
>Ga0181533_1002115_pt1 | contig 23947 bp, 20 predicted proteins | sample PEATcosm2014_Bin_45_FD_119772 | JGI IMG/M metagenome (GOLD analysis project Ga0181533, IMG submission 119772) | Peatland microbial communities from MTU Mesocosm Facility, Houghton, MI, USA - PEATcosm2014_Bin11_60_metaG | ecosystem: Environmental > Terrestrial > Soil > Wetlands > Peat | place...
CGATCCCTACCCCATCACGCTCAAAGAACACGGCGTGGACTTTCTCCAGGAGCGGCGGCACCTTTGGGTGCGCTCGCCGCGGCAGTCGGCCATTCTGCGCATTCGCGCGGAGATCATGCGCGCCGCGGCCGAGTACTTTGACATGCACGGGTACATTCGCACCGATCCGCCGATTCTGACACCGGCCGCGTGCGAAGGCACGTCCACGCTGTTTCCGGTGGACTACTTCGGCGATCCCGCGTATCTGACGCAGAGCGGCCAGCTTTATGTGGAGGCGACGGCCCTGGCGCTGGGCAAGGTGTACAGCTTTGGACCGACCTTCCGTGCGGAAAAATCGAAGACGCGGCGGCATCTGACGGAGTTCTGGATGGTGGAGCCGGAGGTTGCCTTCATGGATCTCGACGGGCTGATGGAACTCGCCGAGAACTACATCTCGCACATCGTGCAGAGCGTGGTGAAGAACCGCGCCGCGGAGTTGCAGGTGATCGGCCGCGACGCGGCGAAGCTCGAATCGGTAAAGCCGCCGTTTCCGCGCCTCCGCTACGACGAGGCGGTGGAACTGCTGAACCAGGCGCACAAAAACGGGCAGTTGGAGCAGCCCTTCACGTACGGCAACGACTTTGGCTCGCCCGACGAGACCTGGCTGAGCTCGCAGTACGACCGGCCGGTGATGGTGCACCGCTATCCGGCGGACGTGAAGGCGTTTTACATGGAGCCCGATCCCAAAGACCCGCGTTACGCGCTCTGCGTAGACGTGCTGGCGCCGGAGGGTTACGGCGAAATCATCGGCGGCTCGCAACGTGTGTCGAGCTACGAACTACTGAGCGCGCGCATCGACCAGCACAAGCTGCCCCGCGAGGCGTTTGAGTGGTACCTCGACCTGCGGCGCTACGGCAGCGTGCCGCATTCCGGCTTCGGCATGGGCATCGAGCGCGTGGTTTCCTGGGTGTGCGCCCTGGACCACGTGCGCGAGACCATTCCGTTTCCGCGGACGCTGAACCGGATGTATCCGTAAGACAGGGAACAAGGGAACAAGGGAACGAGGGAACAAGAAAGCGCCGTTGCGACCGGCGTCCGCGGTAGAGTGGAGTTTGGAGGCGGGCCTGTTGAACTCCACGAAATCAAAGAATTCGAACTCCACGAAACCACAGAAGCAGACGCATGCACGGAGGTCGGGCCAACGAGCCGGCCAGAGGGCCGCGCCAAAGAAGCGCCGCCGGCTGGGCTGGCTGGAGCGCGGAATTCTGGCATGCACAGCGCTGGTTCTGGGCCTGATCGCATGGGCGGCCGTGGACCGCGCGCTGGCCCCCAAGGGCAATACCACACAGGACCATTTCGATGTGCTGATCGTGCTGGGCAGCCCGGTGGACAGGGATGGAAATCCGAGCCCACACGAGCTGGCGCGCGTCACCGAGGCGGTGCACGAGTACGAGCGGGGCGTGGCGCCGCGCATCCTTTTTACCGGCGGGGCGGTAGACAGCCGGTTTGTGGAGGCGCGGGTGATGGCGCGGACCGCGGAGGCGCAGGGCATTCCGGCATCGGCGGTGCTGGAGGATCCTGCGGCGCGGAACACCATGGAGAGCACCTGCAACGCGCTCGGCATCATGCGCAGCCACGGCTGGCAGTCGGCGGAGGTGATTTCGAGCCCCAGCCATTTGCCGCGCGCGGGATTGATTCTGAGCCGTTTGCCGATGCAGTGGCGGGTGCATGCGGCCCCGGCGCTGGGACCGGAGGGAGCGGCGGCGGAGGCGGAACGGACCGCGGTCGAAATCCTGAAGACGGTGCATTACCTGGTGTGGTCGCGGCAGACGGAGCGGTGCCACGTCAGTGGGCAGTGATTGAGTGAAAAAAATGAAGAAGTGAAAGAGTGAAAAGTGAAGGGAACGAGCCGGAGCCGGGGTGGGGGCGAGGGCCTCGTTCAGGGGCCCGGTGGCACGGGACGGAACAGGCCCCAGCCCGTCTAAAGAAAATGCTCTCGAAATTGCCCGACGAAATGATCAGGGGGCGCATTGTCCGGTATCGGGGACGTCCTGTAAGCTGTTTAATGATGCCTCTCCAAGCAAGGTTTTCGTCTCTTTTTGCCGTCGTTCTCGCTCTGGGTGCGTGTGCGGGTACCCGCATGCAGGCGCAGAATGCGGGCTCCCAGAATCCGCCCGCTCAACCCCCTAGCTCGAGCAGCCAGAGCCAGCCGACGCAGGCGGCCACGCCGCAGGGAGCAGACGCCCAGAACTCGAATTATGGCGTCTACATCCAGGTCGATCCGCTGGCCAACGTGCGCTACGACAACCGCTTCGACGTGTCGCTGGGGATGGCGTACGACCACATGAAGGCAGGCCCGTCGCTGCTGCAGGGCTCCAACCTCGGCGGACTGGACGGGGACGCCTCCATTTGGCTCACGCGGAACTGGGCCATCGAGGGCTCCGGCCGCGCGTATGTAGGCACCAGCGGCACCGCGCCGAACGACAAGAACGCTGGTGGAGGGGACTTGAAGGGCCCCATGGTGAAGCAATATTTCTTTGTGGGCGGCGTGGAATGGCTGGGGCCGCACAACAAGCACGGGGCCATGATGGCGCATGCCATGTTTGGCGGGGTCGATGGAAACTTCCAGAAGGATCTGTTGGGCGTGGCGCCGGCGTATTTCGACTTCTACTACAACCAGATTGCGCCGGCGGCGATTATCGGCGGAAGTATCGACCTGAACCGGTCGCAACACTGGGTTTTCCGCATCAATCCTGACGCGATCATGACGCACTACACCTTTAACGATGCGCCGTTAGCTAACGCGTCGTACGCGCAATTCGACGTGAACTTCGCTATCTCTGTGGGCGTGGAGTACAAGTTCACCAAGGCCAAGCGGTCAACGAAAAAGGCGAACTGGGTTTCCGGCTGGTAGGGCTCGAAAGCCTTCCCTTCCGCTAGGCGGCGCTCTTTACAAAACCTGGAGACTGACCGGTCCAGGGCTAGTGCGTCTTCACTCCAGATCATGGGCTGCGTGTCGCTCGTCCCCGCCGTTTGGCTGCGCTTACCGGGGCCATGTCATTGAATGTTCAAGAGCGGGACTGCCAAGCGTATTGCTTTGTGTGATATTCTCCTGCGTTCAGTGGCGGTTCTCATCGAGTGCCGCCAGAAAGAATGCTGTTCCGGATAGCGGCACTCCTCAGCCGTGCCGGACGGCATGGGCAGCGACCCATCCAGCTATGGGAGCCTTATGGATATGAAGGACACTCTGGGCGTCTTACTTGCGGGCGGTGCAGGAGAACGTCTTTTTCCCCTGACGCGGGACCGTGCCAAGCCGGCTGTTCCCTTCGGCGGACATTACCGCATCATCGATATCACGCTTTCAAACTGCATCAATTCCGGTCTGAGGCGCGTATATATCCTCACGCAGTACAAGGCGCTCAGCCTGAACCGGCATATTCGCGAAGGCTGGACAGGCATCGTGGCGCAGGAGCTCGGCGAGTTCTTTGAGCTGATGCCGCCCATGCAGCGCACCGGCGCCAACTGGTACATGGGCACGGCGGACGCGGTGTACCAGAACATCTACTCGATCGGCAGCGAGCAGCCCAGGCACGTGATCGTTCTGGGCGGCGATCACATCTACAAGATGGATTACAGCCGCATGCTGGCCTACCACAAGGAGACGCACGCGGAAATCACGCTGGCCACTCTGCCCATTGCGCCCGAAGATGTGTCGCGATTTGGCGTGGTGGAGGTCGGCCCCACGGGCGAGATCATGGGCTTCCAGGAGAAGCCGCCATCGACGACCTTCCGTTCGCCTGCCAACCCCAACTGCTGCGATGCTTCGATGGGCATTTACATCTTCAACACGGAAACGCTACTGAAGGCGTTGATCGCAGACGCGGACGACGCCGATTCAAAGCACGATTTCGGGCACAACATCCTGCCCAACCTGCTGGGCAAAAAGAAGATGATGGCCTACAGCTTTGTGGACGAGAACAAGAAGGAGGCGCTCTACTGGCGCGACGTGGGCACGCTGGACGCGTACTACGAAGCCAACATGGATTTGTGCTCGGTGTCGCCGGTCTTCAACCTCTACGACAAAAGCTGGCCCATCCGCACCCGGGTGCGCCAATATCCGCCGGCCAAGTTCGTTTTCGGCGAACCGGGCCGTTCGGGCATGGCCGTGAACTCCATCATTACGGCAGGCGTGATTATTTCGGGCGCGTCGGTATACAACTCGGTGCTGTCGCAGGACGTGCGCGTGAACTCCTACTCCGACGTGGACGCGAGCATCGTCTTCTCGCACGTGAGCATCGGGCGGCATTGCCGCATCCGGCGTGCCATCATCGATCGCGACGTGCACATTCCCGAGGGCACGGTCATCGGCTACGACCCGGTGGAAGACAAGCGGCGGTATTTTGTCACGCCGTCGGGGCTCACCATCGTGACCCGCGACGCGTCGCTGTTCGAGAATCCCGTGGATCCGGAGTTCGGAGACCAATACTGGGACAAGGAACAGGGAGCAGAAAGACAGGGAACGTAATCGCAGTTCACAATTCACAGTTGAGGCCGGAGACGATCGGTCGCTCCGCGGTCTGTGAACTGCGAACCGATCACTGGCATCTTTTCAACGGGAAGCCGAGGATGTTACGGGCGGGCCGGTTCAAGGGCATGCGCCCGCCCGGCGGTAGCCTGCTGTCAAAGAGCACGTAGCCCAGCTCGCGCAGCAAGCGGAACTCTTCGTCCCAATTCTGTGGTGTCAGCTCGAAAATCAGGGTGGGTCGTTTAGTCTTCAGCAGTTGCCGCGCGCCGCGAAAAACATTCAACTCAGCGCCTTCCACGTCGATCTTCAGGACGTCGGGCGGAGGAAGGCGATCAGCCAACCAATCGAGCGAAACGGCCAATACGGTTTGCATTTCGCGAACCCCGCCGATTTGGCTCAACCCAAATCCTTCAAGAGCATTTGAGGCACGGCTGCGCTGGGCGATTTGGAATTGCGCCAGCGCGAGATCCTCGGCGACGGCGCAGGGAATCACTTCAACGGGAGCGGCCTGTGGGTTCAGGCGCGCCGAACGCCGCAGAAGCCTGGCCATTACGGCATCGGGCTCGAATGCATAGACGCGGCCGTTTGCGCCCGCCAATCCCGCGGCGGCAAACGAAAACAACCCCATGTTGGCGCCGACATCCCACACCACGCTTCCCGGCTTCACCATTTCTGCCGCGTTCTTCAGCAGGGTTTCGTCCGCTTTGATGCCCCGGCTCGGAATCCAGTAGCGCAAGCCGGCCTCGGGAGTGATGTAGAAGCGGCACCCGCCGTAGATTTTTGGCAGGCGGTAACGAAACGATCGGCCGCGGCTCAGCCGTTCAGCTACGGTTCTTAGCATGCCCACGATTCATTCTTGCACATTGCGGATTCGCATTTTTGCCGGCTGAGAGGCGGACGATTTGGGCCGTGCCGTGTTACTGCGGAAGGACGAAGCCGGGCTGCAGGTAGGGTTTGAGATCGGACCAGGGGATGGTCATGGGATCGGGCGTGCAGGCGTAGCAAGCCACCTGGTACGGCTGAAAAAAGATCGAGAAACCCGCGGGCTCGAGCTTCCAATCGCCCGGATTGGTGACCAGCCCCTGCAGTTCCTTCGCCGCGCCGCCCTGCGGGAACCAGCTCTGGTAGTTGCCGCTGGATTGGGCATCGAGAGTCTTGTGAAGATAGCTGTCGAGGCGCTGTTCCATCCAGGTGTCCCAGCCGGAGTTGGGCAGAAAGACGTCCTCCGGCTTGAGCGCGCGCTGTTGGCCGAGCATCCAGTAGAAGTCAGATGAGTTTTCTGTAGGATGAGCGCCGTGTCCGTCGTAGAAGTCGAGGATGGATCCGGAAACCCATTGCGCATTGGCGCGTTCGACGGTAAAGGTCAGACCGCGATCGACGCTGGGTTGCACAATGCCGTTCCAATCGTGAGCAGAGGTCTCCTCGTCTGCATTCGCAACCTGGATGACGGCCGACACGATGGCGCTGTTCCACGCGGTCCATTGCGGCGCAGTGGAGGAGGCCTGCGGCCAGGAAGCTACGAGCGTGCCGAAACCGGGCGTCTGCTCCATGGCACGAATCTGCTCAGAGCCGGGCGGGTCGGGCGCGGTCAACGTGATTGACTGGGAGACAAACGTCACGCCGGCGAAGTGTTGCACCATCTGCTGCAGATCTTCGATGCGCTCTTGATAGATGCCGCTCAGGCAGGACGCGATGGGGTTGTTGGCGTCGCCCGCGGGGCAACTCGCGTCGCGCGTGCGCAGCCAAGCGAGCTGATTCTGGCGAATGCCGGCAGCCCAGGCCGGTTGCGCCGCGGCCAACCATGCATGGTAGGCGGCGGCCATCTGATCGTCGGCCGCGCTCAGTGCCGGCGTGCCGCAGATGGCCTTTTCCTGAGCAGTCTTGGCCTTGGTGCAGTCAAAGCTGGCAGCGTGGGCAAGCGTGCACAGCAAAAACGGAATTGAGAGGGCCAATAGGGTCTTGCGCATGGCCGGATGCTCCTTGTTTCTCCAGCATACCGCCAGAAGCGATGTGCGGGTCTGGAGACCCGCACTTCAGCCGGTCCGAAGACCGGCGCTACAGCTGGGCCCCATCCTCGGAGGTCTCCGTCGGCAGCTCTGGGCTTTCATATTCAAACTTGCGCAGATTTCTGAGGCATTCTGTCAGAGCGCCCAACAGGGTTTCGGCCCATCCGCAGGGCTGGAATTTCATGCTCTTCTGGTTCAGCTCAATATCCGCGATGGCGAGAAACTTCATATCGCTGGTTTTGGCGGTGGCGAACTCCTTCACCGTGATGCGCGCTTCCACCTCGCCGTGCGCATGCTTCTTCTTGACGGAGAAGAAATGCAGTTTGGCGAGGGCCTCCGAGGCATCCTGCTGCGTGAACTTCCAATCTTCCACGTTGCAACCTCCACTGCTGCCCAGTTTAATTGTGATTGCAAACGGATGCGGCAGTTTTATTGCGGGGCGAGAGAGTTTTTCTCCGTCGAGCGATGAGGGCGTTGAAGACCGCGACGTAGAGGCCGCGGCTGCTGGACAGTTTCTTGTGGCGCGCCTGGAGGAACGCGAAGCGGAACGGGGACGAGCACTCGAGTTCGCGCAGGAATACCGGTGAGAAGAACTCAGGGGCGTTGGCGACGGCGGCGACGATGAGAGAGCGCCAGCTCATGCGGAGCAGATTCTTGAGCGTTGCCGGGCCGGTTGGAAGGCCTTCGAGCCCCGCGCCCACGGCTTGGCTGAAGTTGAGCAACTGGGTGACGAGGGATTCGAGCGGGATGCCTGCGGCCGCCGCGCGCGTGAAGAGCGTGGCTGAGCCGCGGCCAAGGTCCTCGCGAATGTCCTGGAGGTCGTCGCCGAGCTGGAGCAGCACTCCCCAATCGAAGGCAATCTGGCTTTCCTGCTCCGTGAGCCAGCCGCGGACGAGGCAGGCATCGGCGAGAACTGAGGTCCCGCCCTTGGCGCAACTGATGCGGAGGATCTCGTCGTCAGTGCAGTGCCGGCCGTCGATGAGGCCCGGGCCGAGCTGGGCGATGCTCTCTTCCTGCGCCTGATGGATGGCCAGCAACGAATCGAAGAGTTGCGGGTTCAGTTCGCGAGGGAATTGGCCTTCGATCATGGAGACCAGCGCCCATATGGATGCCTCGTGCGCGTCATTAGCCAGAAGGCGCTCGCCGCGCAAGCGTTGGCGGAAACGCGCGCAGAAGCGACGTTTGACCTCGGGCGATGCATCGGGGCGGTCGAGATAGTTGTCGGTATAGGGGTAAAGGAGGCTGTATGCGACGATGGACGGCGTGATGCGCGCGGGCTCGTCGAAGAGAGGCTGCAGCCCGTAGACGGTCCAGGCGTTGCGACAGGCCTGAACGATCTCGGGCATGGCGAGGGCGGAGTCAAAGCGGCGTGCGCGGCGCGCAAACTCGACTCCGGCGGGCAGGAAGCCGTGGGAAATGAGATCGATGGCGGGTACTTCGAGGCCGAGCGCGGCGGAAGCAAAGCGAGCGAACGCAGCAACGAGGCGATCCTGGAAAGCGGCGAGGTCTGCTGGCGTGCGGGGACGGTTAGAAAGGTCGCCTTCCACGGTGCGGAGGCATTGGTCGTAGACATGCTCGCGCGCACTCTGGTCCTGCGGAGTATAGACGGGGCCAGGCGGCAGGGGCCGCTGGGCGCAGGCGCGCCAGGATTCGGCTGTGGCTGCGGACTGGGATTCAACCCAGGGCCAACTGAATGTGGGATGCATCTTGCTATGAACTACGTCAGCGCGGGCGCAGCGGTTCCGGAAAAGCAGGGAACAAGAGAAAAAGGGAACAAGAACAGGTTGCATAAATCCGGATTTGAAAGGGCACGGCTTTAGCCGTGCCATGAAAGGCGCATAAACAGCGGGGCTTTAGCCCCTGAGGGATGTCTTCAATCGGCTCTAGAAAGCGAGGATCGAGGGACCCTGGAGCGAGCGGACCAGATTGGGACAGAGGCGCAGGAAAGAACGGAACCGGCGGGGCGCCATCTGCGTATCCAATCACCATGCAGTACGCGGGTACATTAAGCTGGGGCATGACGGCGCCTTCCATGGAGCGGGCCTTTGGCCGTTCCAAAACGCCGGCAACCGCAACAGCTCCCGCGGCGCGGCACGATGGAATCCAGTGCAATGCAGTTTCAATGGGAGCGGCCACGTTGGAGGCGACGCCGGCGAGCCGAGCGACCTTGGCAAGCCGCGACGGGCGCACGGAGGTGAGAGCTCTGGAGCAGGACTGGACGCAAATTGTCCGCCGCTGCATGAACGGCGACTCCGGCGCATGGGCCGAGATGGTCCGCACGCACCAGAAGCGTGTGTATGGGCTGTGCTATCGCTTTACGGGCAACGCCACCGACGCCGAAGACCTGACGCAGGACGTTTTCCTGAAGATTTACTCGAATCTGAGCAGTTTTGACGTCACACGCGGCAGTCTGCCGGTGTGGATTACCACCATGACGCGGAATCTGCTGGTGGACAACTACAGGCGGACGCGGAACCAGCGCGCCACGGGCTCATTGGACGAGGGCTGGGACCAGGCGGAAGATCTGAGGCCGCATCTAAGCGTCGCCGACCGGCTGGCCGACGCCGGGCCTTCCCCGCACGAATCGGCGGCGCGGCAGGAACTGAAAAAGATGGTGCAGAAAGCTTTGATGAAAGTCAGTGTGGAACTGCGCGAAGCAGTGATTTTAAGAGATTTGCAAGACCTTGATTATAAAGAGATTGCACAAGTATTAGGGATTCCCGAAGGGACCGTGAAGTCGCGCATCAGCCGGGGGCGGGCGGAACTGGCGCGGTTCCTGGAACGTAGCAAGAAGGAGGTGATGTAGCCATGGCAGAGGGCACACATATTCCGGGCACACCAGCGTGCGGCGAATGGGAGACGCTGCTGGCCGATGCACTGGACGGGCTGCTGAAGCCCGAGGAAGAGACGCGGTTTCTCGCGCACAAGGCCGGCTGCCCGGCGTGCGCAGCGCTGTATGAAGCAGCGCGCAAGGGCCGTGAGTGGCTGGAGTTTTTGTCTCCGGACCCGGAGCCGCCCGAGTGGCTGCTCGAAAAAATTCTGGCGACAACCGGACCGGGCCACGCGGTAAGCGGCCTGCCAGTGCCGGCAGCGGCTGGTGTAGTTCCGGGGTTTGTTCCCCCAGTGTGGCAACAGCCGGGATTCCTGGCGCGGTTGCGCATGAGCGTGCAGCCACGGCTGTTGATGACGGCGGCGATGGCGTTCTTCTCCATCGCGCTCACGCTGAACCTGGCGGGCGTACGGCTCGCGAATCTGCGGCTGGCCGACTTGAGGCCGCGTGCGATGCGGTCCTATATGGAGCGGCAACTGACCATGGCTTCGGTGCCGATCGTGCGCTATTACGACCATCTGCGGTTTGTGTACGAAGTGGAATCACGCGTGCGCGAGCTGCGGGGCGAGACCGAGGGCGAAGGCAACGGCGGCGAACAGCAGAAGCAATCCCAACCGGTAACGCCGGGCGAAACCCGGCAGAATCCGGGACAGAACCCCGGCAGCCCTGATGGAGGGTTGCGCGCGGGCCCTCGCCAGCGGCCGGACACACCCCAAGCGGAACCGGCAAGCAGCAATGATTATTTGGAAACTTCACTTATGTTTCCGATGCGGACAACAGAAGTCAGGGGGCACACCATTGGGCAGTCCAGAGGCTACGTGGTGCAAACGTTGGAAAGGAGCACACCATGGATTGCGTAAACCATAGCGGCGTGAACGCGGCGGCGTATTGCCAGGGCTGCGGCAAGGCATTGTGCGAGGCATGCGTGCGCAAAGGGCCGGGCGGGCAGATTTTCTGTGAGCCGTGCTGGAGGTCGTGGTCCGCCGCGGCGGACGCACAACAGCAATACGTACCGCCTCCCATCGGCGGACCGAGCCCGGGACTGGCGGCTCTGCTGGGATTCATTCCCGGCGTGGGCGCGATGTACAACGGACAGTTCGTCAAGGGCATGGTGCACCTGGTGATCTTCGCGGTGCTGGTGAGCGCGGCGCACGTGTACGGCGTGTTTGGCCTCTTCGTGATGGGGTGGATCTTCTACCAGGTGTTCGAGGCCTATCAGACGGCGAAGGCGCGACGCGACGGAGATCCGCTGCCCGATCCGCTGGGACTGAATGAACTGAGCAATTCGATTGTCGCGGGCGTGCGACCGCCACAGGGCCCTCCACCGGGAACGGGAACAGGACCGGCGGGCGTGAACCCGGGCACGTACCCGAGCGCCGATCAGGCGGTGAACCAGCCGCCCTATCAGGCTCCATACCAGGCTCCGTACCAATCTCCGTACCAGGGGCCGGGCATGCCACCGATTCCACCCATTCCGCCCATTCCGCCAATACACTGGCGGCGCAGGGAGCCGATCGGAGCCGTGATTCTGATTGCCCTGGGCGTGCTGTTTCTGCTGGGGCAGTTCGATTGGTTTTCCTGGAACTGGTTCCAGTATGGCTGGCCGCTCGTGCTGATCGGGCTGGGCGTGTGGCTGTTCGTGCGGCGCCTGCACGACTCGCCGCCAGGCGGGCCACCGAACGGTCCGCAGGGTAGCTCGCAAGGAGGGCAAAAATGAGCCGCTACATCTTGATTCGCAGATTGCGCGGGCCGGCGATTCTGCTGCTGATCGGAACCCTAGCTCTGCTGCACCAGTTGGGCGCGATTCCGTACTTCTGGCGGCTGTTTTGGCCCTTACTGCTGATTACTCTGGGCCTGCTGATGCTGGCCGAGCGGGCGGCGCTGGCTTCAGAAGGCTATCCGCTCTTTCCCGGCGCGCCGTGGCACGACGTAGCGCAGGGAACGAGTCAGGCTGGTCAAAGTCAAGCCGCTCCGATTCAGGGCGCGCAGTCCCAGGGGACGGAAAGCTCTGGCGCAATCGAGGACCCGGCGATTGTGCCGTCGCAGTGGCAGGAATTTGAGAACGACAGGAAGGGAGAGCAATCATGAGTAGCATGCCTCCGAATATGCCTCCAAACATGCCTCCGGGGGGCGGCGCACTGCCGCCGTACGATCCGAAGACGCAATGGCACGCCTATCGCGAACAGCAAAAAGCCGCGTGGCGCGCGCAACACGATGCCTGGCGCGCACAGCGCCATGCATGGAAGGCGAACTACGTGGGCATGTACGGCCCGCGCGTGCCCTCCATGGTTGGTCCGATCATTCTGGTGACGGTTGGCGTGATTGCACTGCTGGTCATCAGCGGCCATCTCGATGCCGGTTCGTTCTGGACGTGGTACGGCCAGTGGTGGCCGCTGCTGCTGATCGGTGCGGGGCTGGCGCTGCTGGGCGAGTGGGCGCTGGACATGCGCCGCAAAACTCCGGTGCGGCGCAGCGGCGGCTTCATCGGGATCCTCATCTTTCTCGCGTTCCTGGGCGCAATTTCAGCGGCGCACAACCATTTCTGGGGCCCGACACACTTCGACTTCGGCGATGATGGCTTCTTCAACACCTTCGGACTCCCGGAGCACGACAGCGATCAGCCGGTGGACACCCGGCAGATTCCCGCCAATGCGTCGATCGAGATTCGCGTTCCTCGCGGCGACGTGAGCATTACGGCGAGCGACCAGCCCAACCTGGAAGTGCAGGCGCAGGAAGTGGCGTATGCCAATTCGGACTCGGGCGCGAAGAAGATCTTCGACGCTGAGCGCGCGCAGGTGACGGTGAACGGCGCCGCGGTACTGATCCAATCGCAGTCGAACAGCCGGGGACGGGTGAATCTCTCGGTTTCCGTGCCGAAAACGGCGCACGTGACGGTGAATGCGGGGTGGGACAGCGTGACTGCGAGCGGCCTGGGCGCCGGCATCGATATCACCGCCCGAGGCGACATTCATCTCAGCTCGATCACCGGGCCGGTGGTGGCGCATTTCGTCAACGGGAAGCACGACGTCTTCGCCGCGCAGGATGTCCAGGGCGACGTGACCCTGGAAGGAAACGTGAACGACATCACGCTGTCCGATATCAAGGGCGGGATCGCGCAGAGCGGCGACATTCCAGGCGACGTGTCGATGGAGAACGTGGCCGGGCCGGTGCACCTGCACACCTCAGTGACCACGCTTGATGCTGCCGAGCTGCCCGGCGAGCTGACCCTGAACGATGATGATCTGCGGATTATCGGAGCCAAGGGACAGGTGCACGTGACGACGCACTCCAAGGACGTGGACCTGAGCCAGATTAACGGCGACAGCCACGTGGAGGACCGCGACGGCAACATCCGCATCGAGCTGGCGGGCACGTACGGCGTGGACGCGACAAACAGCAAAGGCGACGTGGAGATCACGCTGCCTCCCAATGCCTCTGCCACGGTGAACGGGCACACGCACAACGGCGAAGTGGTGACGGATTTCGCGCTGGCAGTGAGCGGCGATGAGGACAAAACGGTCAGCGGACGCATCGGATCGGGCGCGGCGCGCATTATGCTGAGCGCGGACAACGGCGATCTGCACATCAAGAAGGGGTCGGCAGTTCCGCCCGCGGCGCCGGCGGCTCCGGCTGCTCCGAACGCGCGCCATCTGAAGAGCCCGAAGGCGCCGCCGGCTCAACCGGTTACGCAATAGATCGACAGTTTAGCGCTTGAACCGAAGCGGGCGCGGGAGGGGCTTTCCCTTCCGCGCCTGTTCTATTTTCTGTGGCAGGAGTTGTATGCTCCAGCGCAGGGGGTCTCAGGGTTATGGTGCATGCGCCGGTCAGGGTCATCACCGTGGAGCGCGAGTACGGCTCGCACGGGGCGGAGTTTGCGCACGATTTGGCGGCGCGGCTGGGCTGGCGGCTGCTGGACTCGGAGCTGGTGGCCGGCGCGGCGCGCATCGCCGGCATCGATCCCAAGGCGGCGGCCAAATTCGATGAGCGGCTGGACCCCTGGTATTACCGTTACGGCAAAATGTTCTGGCAGGATCCGGTGTACGCGCCGGCCACAAGCGGCGATGAGAAGATCTTCGACTCCGAACGCATGCTGGAACTGATTCAGGCGGAGATTCTCGAGGCCGCGCAACAGGGCAACTGCGTGCTGGTTGGCCGCGGATCGGCCTGCGCCCTGGCCGGGCGGCCGGGATGCTTTCATGTTTTTGTGTACGCCACGGCCAGCGCCAAGAAGGAGTGGTTCGCGCAGGCATTTCCTGAGCGTGCGCATCAGGCGGAGCATCATTTGGCGGCCTTCGACCGGCGGCGCGCCGCGGTCATCCGCAGTTTCTATCAGCAGGAGTGGTGCTCGCGCGGGCTCTATCACATGCTGCTCAATTCGGCGATCGGAACAGAAGCCATGATTGCCGCGGTCGAGTGCGCGGCGGGCTTGTGCGCATCAGAATTGCCCGTGACGCCCGCGGAACCGGTAGCGCGCTGAGCTCTTATCCGCAAAAGCGCCTTTGATGTAGCGCCGGCCTCCCGGCCGGCTGTAACGCGGACGTCCCCGTCCGCGTTACAGCGTGCCCCATCCTTTTCGTGCCTTTTGCGAAAGGGTGGGATAGCATGAACCCCGTTCAAACCGCCGTGCGCGCAACGCGCGGGCCAATGCGCGTGAAAACCTCCCAGGGAATGGTGCCCGTGGCGCGGGCGTGATCGTAAGCGGTGATGGTTTCATTGTCCTGCGTGCCCAGGAGCACGACGTCGTCGCCGGCGGCGACGCCGGGAATCTCCGTCACATCTACAACCGACTGGTCCATGCTGACGCGGCCCACCAGCGGCGCGCGTTCGCCGCGCACCAACACATGGAAGCGATTGCCGAGAGAGCGCACGAGACCGTCAGCGTAGCCCACTGCGATGAGTGCGAGCTGCATGGGCTCGGTGGCGACGAAGGTTCCGTTGTAACCTACGCTGGCGCCGGCAGGCACGGAGCGAACGCCCACGACCGAGGTTTTCCACGTGAGCACGGGCTCGAGAGTGGCGCGCGCGCGGGCGAGCGAAGGTGGCTCGTCCGCAGCGGAGAACGCAGGATCGAACTCGGGCGCGATGCCGAAGAGCGCGAGGCCGGGACGCAGCAGGGCCTTCATGCCGTGGCGGGCGGCGAGCTCGCCAAGGGGGCGCGCCTGGCCGGCAACGAGCGCTGCCGAGTTGCCCACATTGAGCCACTCGGCGAACAGCCCGGCGGCGGAGATGCGCGTGAGAACGCTTTCGAGGCGCGTGAGTTGCTCCTGCGTCGCCTGGCCGTAGGCTTCGTCGGCGGCGTAGAGATGCGTCATCACGCCTTCAAGGCGGAGCGGCGAGCCCGGCGCAAAGCGCGAGAAGATGCTGGAGAGCTCGCTGGGTAAAACTCCCTGGCGGCTCATGCCGGTGTCGATCTCAAGATGAACGGGGAACGAACCGGGGGCTGCGCCGGCGGCACGCGCGGCGGCTTCGAGCTCGTCGAGCTGCCACAGCTCCCAGGCGATGGGCGTCAGTTGGAATTGAATAGCGGCCGCGGCCTGGCCGCGAGCAATGCCCGACATGATGAGCACGCGCGTGTCAGGGCACAGGGCGCTCGCGGCAATGCCTTCTTCCACGCTGGTCACGCCGAGCCAACCAGCTCCCGCGCGCACCGCCGCGGGCGCGCACAGAGCCAGCGAGTGGCCGTAGGCGTTGGCCTTGACCATGGCGAGCAGCTCGGCGTGCGGCGCGGCGAGGCTCGCAAGGAAACGCATGTTCTCTTCGAGAGCGCGGATGCGAATCTCGGCCCAGCAGGGACGCATTGGCATGGGAGGCTGCAAAGATCAGTTTATCGCGCCACGCGACGGAGGGTTTCTACGGAAGCAGCGCGAACGCGACGACGGTCTCAAAGTCCGTTCCGGATTCCTGGAGCAATTCCGCCTCGAGATCGTGCGGGACGGGCATTTCGCAAGCAGCTACCTGTTCGGGCGTGGCGCCAATGAAGCAGAGCTCGCAATGGCCCAGGCCTTCGGCGCCGTCTTCGCCTGTTGCGCGCACCGGAGGGCCGAAGACGCGGCAGGTCATGGGACGCCACGCGTACACATCGCACCTACCAGTCGCCGGGTCGAGCGCGGGACATGCGGCATCGTCCGCGAAGTCTTCGAAGCGGGCCCGGTCTTCAGGAGAATTGCCGAGCGCGCCGGAGTTTCGATCGCCGGGAAAATGCGGACTGTGCTCCGCGAGCCAGCCGCGGGCACGGCGCCCGATTTCAGCCGCGAGCGCTGGATTGGCGGCGCGCAATTCGCCCATTCCGGCGCGCAGGCGCGCGGCGTCACGCGCATTGATGGCAAAGGCTCCGTGGCAGCACTGCGTGCAGCCGACGCGGCAGGCCAGAAACGCTCCGGCGCGGCGAGCCGCCTCGGCAAGCGAGGCATCCATAATCTGCACAAGCTCGGCATCGCGCGCAGGAAGGTGCATAAGCGAAAGCATAGTGGATAAAGGGCGATGCAGCGAAAAAGTGCCGGTTCGTGAAAGGGTTGCACCTGCGCTATAGTCGGTACAAGGCCGGAGGAGGTCACCGATGGCAGCGCAATGCACGCATTTGGGAACGATCAAAAAGGGAGTGAAGCCGCGGACCAATGGTTGCGAAGAGTGCCTGAAGATGGGCGATACCTGGGTGCACCTGAGGATGTGTCTGGAGTGCGGGCACGTGGGCTGCTGCGACTCGTCGAAGAACCGGCACGCGCGGGCGCATTTTCATGAGATGCAGCATCCGCTGATCCAGAGTGCCGAGCGCGGCGAAGACTGGCGCTGGTGCTATGTGGATGAGGTGTATTTGTAGAGCGAGTCAGCAATTTGGCGAAGATCGCGGTCTACGCCAATTCCACTTCAATCTTCTTCGTATCAGCGACGAGCTTCACGATTTTGAACGTCCGAATCTGGCTTTCGGCAAGCGGCTCCGGCGCGGCCGTTGGCGAAGGCGCATTCCCTTTCCAGCGGGCCTTCAACATCGATGAAAGCTGCGAGAGATCGGGCGCGGCGGAGGTTGGCGCAGCACTTGACGAAGGGGGCGCGAGTTTCTTTTGCGCCGCAGGCGCGGCTGCCCCACCGCAGGTGGCCCGAATGCCTTCACCGAGCTCAACCACTGCCCCGGAAGCCGTCAACTCCACCACGCGGCCCGAGACTCGGTCGCCCACCTTGTGCTCCGCAATGTATTCATCGATGCTGGTGGGAATCAATTGCTTCATCGAGAGCTTGATCTGGCGCTTCTCGGAATCGATGGCGAGGACGAGGGCCTTGACGCGCTGGCCCTCGCGCAGTACGTCGCTTGGATGATTGATGCGGCGGTCGGCGACGATCTCGCTGATGTGTACGAGGCCGTCTGCGCCGGGGGCGATCTCAACGAAGGCGCCGAAATTCATGATCCTGGTGACCGGGCCCTCGATTTCGGAACCGACAGGGAATTTGCGCTCCACTTCGAGCCAGGGATCGGCGAGGGTTTGCTTGAGGCCAAGAGAGATGCGGCCGGCGTCAGTCGCGGTCGGCGGTTTGACGGAGAGCACGATGGCATCGACGCGGTCGCCCTGGCGAAGCAGGTCGCTGGGATGGCGAACTTTTCTGTCCCACGCCATCTCCGAAATATGAATGAGGCCCTCGAGGCCGGGTTCGAGCTCGACGAATGCGCCAAAGTCGGTGAGGCGCGTAACGGCTCCGGCGACGCGCTGGCCCGTCACGTAGCGCTCGCCCGCAGTCTCCCACGGCTCGGGCTGCAGTTGCTTCAGGCCCAACGAGATTTTCCCGGTGCCGGGATCGATTTTGAGAACGCGCAGCGTGAGTTGCTCGCCGACGGAGAGCACCTCTTCGGGCTTGGCGACGCGGGCGCGCGAAATATCTGAAATATGAAGCAGGCCGTCGAGGCCCGGCTCGATCTCGACGAAAGCGCCGTAAGGCATGAGCGTACGCACGGTGCCGGTGACGGTGTCGCCTTCTTTGATCGCGGCACGGCGGTCATTGAGCGCGCCACGAGCCTGCTCTTCAAGAACCACGCGGCGATCGACGACGACATTCTCATCGGCAACGTCGAGCTTGGTAATGCGGCAGGTGATGGGCTGGCCAATCAGGGCTTCGAGTTCGGCGGCGTCGCGCGCGCCGCTTCGGCTGCCGGGCATGAAGGCGCGTACGCCGATGTCGACGCTGAGGCCGCCTTTTACCAGTTCGGTCACGGTGCCGGAGACGGCGATTTTCTCGGCGTACGCGCGCTCCAGGCCCGACCAATCGCGGGGCTGCGCCACACGGAAGCGCGAGAGATCGTAGTAGCCCTCTTCGTTGCGGCCGGTGATGGAGACAGGGAACGCGTCGCCGGGATGAACAGACTCAGCATTATTCTCGAAGGCCGAGCGAGGCAGAACGCCTTCCATCTTGTAGCCGATGTCGAGGATGACCTGGTCGGCGGAGAGCGAGACCACCGTGCCTTCGAGTTGCTTGGTCTTCGCGCGATGCGTGTGCTCGCGGTCGAAAGCGGAGAGCATGTCGGCAAACGACTCGGCGGGCTCCGGGTCAGCTTCACTGTTCAGATCCTGCTCTTCGACGGGAGTGCTGGGAACAGATTCGGTAGGCGCTGAAATCTCGGCGCTGACGGCACTGGGTTGAACGACCAGACCTTGGTCTTCGGTCGGCGTAGCACCGGGTTCGGTGGAAGTGGGTTCGGCTGATGGAAGCAGTTCGTCGGTCATGAGGTGTATGGACTTATTGTTTCATGGCGCAACGGCCAGACACGCAAGCTTTTGGTGGTGCGCTGGTGCGCGTGAAAAATCGGACGCCGTAGAGAATCGCGAAGATCAGGATCGCCCAGTCAAGGTAGCCGACAAGAGAGATCAGGGCAATCCGAACCAAGGGCGTAGACTGCGAGCCAACGAGTACATTGAACAAAGGGATCAGGAGCTTAGCCGGCCAGTGTACGATTTCCACTCCGTAGTCGAGAAATCGTTCGAGAGCTCCGGCATCGGACGGCAGTCCTTCGAAGTCCCTCGCGAGAAACCAGAGACATGCGAACTCTAGAGGCAGCGCCGCAATCAGTGCGACTTTGATGGGCTTTCTCATGCCCACCATCTTACCTCCGTTGTCTGCGCGGCGGTTTTAATTGCTTCGCACCCGGTTCGCGGGTGCAGCAGTCAGATACTGAATTCCGTTCGACAGCAGCCGCCGATGGAACACCCGATGCATCTCGGTGATGCGATGGAAGAGCAGCCTGCGGCCATGGCCCGACCAGGCAAATGTGCCTGCGCCAATTTTGCGGTCGTGGTCGCGGCTGTAAGCGGCGATGATTTCAATGCCGTCGCCGGAGACTATGAGGCCGTTCGAGTCGGAACCCTTCACCTGGTACTCAATGCTCATGGCGCGGTCGACGGGAAGGCCGTCGTAGACAGGATGTTTGCGCACGAAGAACCATGTGCCCATCCAGGAGGCGCGCGAAGAGCCAACCATGCCGTCGAAACTAAAGCCGGCCGCGGAGGCAAGTTGCGCTCCTGCGCCGGTGGCCTGGCCGTCGCTGGTGCAGAGGACGAAGAGCGGCGTGCCTGAGGTGAAGGCGGCGACGATCTCATCGGGTAATTTTGTCGGTGGAATGGAATGGCTGCGGAGGTCGGCGCCCACGTCGTCGGTGTGGACCGTATCAGTGGGCCGCGCGGTGGGCGGCGAAGCCACGATGAGATCGTAGTGCTGGCCCTCGGCGAAGGGCTCGAGCTTGAGGCCGGGGATGGGCGCGAGTTGCGCGGCAATCTCGTCGGCCAGGCCGAGCGCGGCCACACGCAGATTGTTGAAGTGATGCGGCGTGGGGTTGACGACCCAAATCTCGCGGCGGTGCTCAGTCTCCTCATTGCCGGCGAGCGAGAAGTGCGTGGTCCACACGCCTTCGCGGTCGAGCGCGGGGCTCGTGACGTTCTCCTTGACGAGAACCGAGAGCTGATCCTTCACGAAAGCGGGCGCATCCCAGGAGCCGATCGCGTGACGCGCGCCCTTGGGATCGGCGATGGAAAACGCGAGCTTGCCGGGAGCGGGGCGATTCGAATCGTTGAGTAGATAGAGGTCAAAGCCGACCGGCTCGCCGAGTGCGGCAACCAGCGCCTTCTGTTTGGCGATGGGCCGCACCGGCAAGAGCGAGTTGCGGATGGGATCGGGATTGGATTTGAAGTCCCGGAAATTGTCGACGAGGCCGGAGTGGTTCTCCATCGCGGTCGATTCCCAACCGCTGATAGCTGCGTAGTCATTGAGGTCGCAGATGCGGATGTTCTCGAGGAACTGTCCCCATGACTCGTAAGCGCGACGCCCGATGGACTGAAAGAGATCGCTCGCGGTGGGAAAAGCCTTGCGGAAGCCCCACGTGTCGAGGAATTTTTCGTAGACGGCGAGAAGCTCCTCGTGATCGGCAAGGTCGTAGCTGTGGCCGCCGTGCTTCATGATCTGCTTGATAAGGGCGGCGTGATCGTCGATGGATGCGGCGCCTTTCATCTCGCCCCACTCCACGATTTCCGTGCGGTCCGCGGAGTAGTAGAGGAACTGCGTGGGGCTGATGTACTGCGCATCCTGCCACACATCGGACGGCTGGCCCTGGTGATCGTCCCACCAGCCGCCTGCGCCGCCCTCGGCGGAGGTGCGCAGGTGGTCGCTGTACGGTTCCATCCATGCCTGCGGCGCGCGCGCGGCGAAACCGTCACAGCCGACGATGCTGCGGCTTGGATCGGCGGCATGCATCATCCGCAACACGCGCTCGAGGTTTGGGTTTGAAAGATCGGGTCGTCCTTCATTCTGCAGAATGTACTCGACTACCGAGGGATGGCTGCGATTGGCGCGGATCATGCCGAGGATCTTGGCCTGCATGTAGCGCTCAGCAAAACCGTCAGGCTGACCAGCGCGACCGACCGCCTGCATACCGCCGCCCGGCTCCATGCAACGCAGCAGGCCGCGCCGATCCTGGATGGCGAGCACCTCTTCCTTGGCGAGGTTGCGATGGAAGTTGAGGCAGTTGAGATGGAACTGTTGCGCGACGAGAACCTCTTTTTCCGCGAGCTCGGGCGTGGGGAACAGGCCGTTAAGCGCCCAGAAGCCCCACGAGATGGAGGTATAGATGCGCACGCGGCGACCGTTGAGACGGAAGAGCGCGTTGCTGCCGATGCCCTCCGGCGCAAACCAGCGGAAGCCGAAGTCAATGGTGCGCGCGTCGGTAGCGGCCGCGGCTTCTGTTGCTGATTTCGCGGAGCTGCTCCATTCGGCCTTCATGCGGTAGAGATGCGGCGCATCGAGATCCCAAAGCTGCGCCGACGGGCAGGAGAGCTCGGCTTGAAACGCGGCGGTTTGATGAGCGTCGAGCGGCGCGGCAACTTCAGCGTGCGCGAGTTCCTTGCCGGTGACGGAATCGAGGACTGAAAAGCGCAGACGGCCGTCGCTTGCGACTGCGCCAACATTTTCGATTTCGGCATGCGCCGTGATGCGGCGTGACTCGGGCGTGTTCAGCACCCAGGAGTCGCGAATGCGCGCGGGCCCGTGCGCGCTGAGCGTGAGAGCGCGATCGAGGCCGCCGAAGCCGTGACTCTTCTGGAAGGACGCATTGCCCCAGATGATTCTGCTGCCGTCGACCCAATCCAGGCGGCCGCCGGGATTGGTGATGCGGATGGCAAGTTGATTCGAAGCGCCGGGACGCGCCGCCGCGGTGACGTCGCATTCGAAGGGAAGCTCCTCCATCAGGCTGTAGCCGACGAGCTTGTGGTTGAGATAGACTTCGGCGCGTTGACGTGCGCCGCGAACACGCAGGAAGATGCGCTCGCCCTGAAGTGCTGCCGGAATTTCAAGTGCCCGCCACCACCAGGAGACGCCGTAGTAGGCGCCGTTCTTGACTTCATCGTCGGCAGTTTCAAAGCGATATTCATCGTGATAGGGACGCATGCCGGTGAGGCCCCAGAAATACTGCTCCACCGTGCAGGGCAGCGTAACGGGAATGCCCTGCGTGGCGCTGAGCGCGTCCCAGCCGCCGCTGGGAGGGTTCACGGGCAGGCTCGCGAGATGCACATCTTCAGGCAAATAGACGGTGTCGTTCTGCCACTCGGCCTTCTGGTCGGGCCAAAGACGCCATCCCGTGTCGGGAATGGCGATAACGTTCGCGTCAATATTGTGTGCGTTGCCCGGCGCGGCGGCGTTCGGCGCGGCCAGCGGTAGGCGCGCCGCGACAAGCGCCGCTGCCGAAGCCTGAAGAAATTCTCTACGACTGCTTTTTCCGGTTTTGGACGGGATCATGTGAATCCTCACCGTGGTCAGGACGCGCAGCCGAGTATAGCATCGCGATTGAGCGCTCGTCTCAGCCGCATCCGCGCTGTCCGTTATACCCTGAGAGCAGACGATGGAAAAGCCTTCCCCTCAACCGCGTCGCGGACTTGAGGCTTTTGCCTCCCGTGATTTCAGGCGATACCAACTGGCGCGCGTCGCAGTGATTCTCGGCGCCGAGGCGCAGTCTGTTGCCGTGGCGTGGCAGGTGTACTCCATTACTCATCGCGCCATTGACCTCGGGTACACGGGGCTGGCGCTCTTCCTGCCCGGGCTCATTTTTCTGCTGCCCGCGGGCCACGTGGCCGATCGCTTCGACCGGCGGCGCGTGATCATGACCTGTTACGCGTTGCAGTGCATTTGCACGGCGGCGCTGGTGGTGCTGGCGCGCAACAATACGCAGAATATTCTGGCGATTTACTCTGTGCTGTTTTTTGTTGGCACGGGGCGCGCGTTCTCAGGACCCGCAAGTTCTGCGCTCATTCCTCATCTTGTGCCGGAGACGCACTTCGTCAACGCGGTCACGTGGGGCGGTGCTATTTTCCAACTGGCCAACATCACCGGGCCGGCGCTGGGCGGCCTGCTGTTCACGTTTCCCCTCGCGCATTTCGTGCCGGAGTCGCGGCTGGAAGGCGCGGGTATCGTGTACGTGTTCGCGCTGGGAACGCTGGGCTGGTTTCTGGTTCTGGTGAGCATGTTGAGCGTGCGGCCGGGGCGCATGGAGCACCGCGATCTCTCGCTGAAGGTGCTGCTGGCAGGGTTTCAATACGTTCGTCGGGCGCCGATGCTGCTGGGATCGTTTTCGCTCGATCTGTTCGTGGTGCTGCTGGGCGGGGCCACGGCCTTGATGCCGATCTTCGCGCACGAGATCCTGCACCAGGGTCCGCGCGGCCTGGGCGTGTTGCGCGCCGCGCCGGCGGCGGGCGCGGTGGCGATGTCGCTGGTGATGGCGCGGTTTCCGCTGCGCCGGCACGCGGGGCGCTGGTTGTTTATATGCGTGTCGATCTTCGGCGCCGCCACGGTGGTCTTCGGATTGTCGCGCACTTTGTGGCTGTCTCTGGCCGCGCTGGCTGTGGCAGGCGCGGCCGACACCATCAGCGTGATCATTCGCGGGTCGCTGCTGCAACTGGCCACGCCGCCGGAGATGCGCGGACGCGTGAGCGCGGTGAACGCGCTGTTCATTGGCGCGTCCAACGAACTGGGCGAGTTTGAAAGCGGATTGACGGCACAGTGGTGGGGAGCGGTGCGCGCCACCGTGATCGGCGGATTGGGCGCGCTGGCCGTCGCCGGGCTGTGGGCCACCATCTTCCCCAGCCTGCGCAAGGCCGATGAGCTGACCTCAATGAGCTTGCGCGCGCACGTGCCCGCGGCGCAGGAGATTTTGTCGGGGTTGTGAGCATGCGGGGCGGAGCCGGGCCAGCGCTGCCCACCCTTGAACTGGTCGCATAAATCCGGTTTTGAAAGGGCACGGCTTTAGCCGTGCCATGAAAGGCGTATAAACAGTGGGGTTTTAACCCCTGAGGGATGTTTCTCGATCCGCTCCGAGGATTTATGCAACGAACTTTAGCGACAAAAACAGAAACGCCGCGAGGGCGGGGCACCCGGGCCTGTTGCGCGAGCCGGCCCTCAGTGCGAGCGGCCGCGGGGACGGGCGGATCGGTTGCGCTCGAAGAGAATGCGCAGGCCGTCCAGCGTCAGCATGTCGTCGATCTCCTGGATGTAACGCGAATCCGGCGCGATCAGATGCGCCAGGCCGCCGCTGGCAACGATGCGCGGCGGGCGGTCCTGCGGGGTTCCTAACTCGGCAAGAATGCGCTCGATGATGCCGTCGACGAGCCCGATGTAACCGAAGTAAAGTCCGCTCTGCAGGTGCGCGACGGTGTTGGTGCCGATAACCTTGGCCGGGCGCTTGATGTCAACACGGCTGAGGCGCGCGGCGCGCGAGAAGAGCGCATCGGCGCTCAACCCGAGGCCGGGCGCGATGGCGCCGCCCAGGTACTCGCCCTGCGCGGAGATCACCTCGAATTTTGTCGCCGTCCCGAAGTCGACCACGATGCACGGGCCGCCGTAGCGCTCGTAGGCGGCGATGCAGTCGCACAGGCGGTCCGCGCCCAGCTCGGTGGGATTGTCGATGAGCATCTTCATGCCGGTCTTGATGCCGGGCTCAACGAACATGGGCTCGATGTGGAAGTAAGTCTCGCACACCTGGCGCAACGTGGAGTCGACGGGCGGCACTACCGACGCAATGATGATGTCCGTCACCTGGGTGGGCGACATGCCGTGCATCTCGAAGAGGTTGACGAAGAAGACGCCGTACTC
>Ga0181533_1002116_pt1 | contig 23947 bp, 44 predicted proteins | sample PEATcosm2014_Bin_45_FD_119772 | JGI IMG/M metagenome (GOLD analysis project Ga0181533, IMG submission 119772) | Peatland microbial communities from MTU Mesocosm Facility, Houghton, MI, USA - PEATcosm2014_Bin11_60_metaG | ecosystem: Environmental > Terrestrial > Soil > Wetlands > Peat | place...
GTACTCGATACATGAGATCGAGGACTCTGTAGAAGTAACCCCAATCTCAGGCTTGTCGATTACGGTGGTAGCGGGGATAATGCTTTCTAACATTGTTTTCCCTTTCTTTTATTGACCTGTCTCATCGGTAGGGGTAGGTCAGTTCCCCTAGACTTGCTAGAGCTTAGAAGGGCCACTCGGCCCACCGTTACCGGCCCTAGCAAGTTTCGACTAGCTATTGAATCGTTGAGCTTGCTTATAGCATTCCTTGCGGAATCTAGCATCATCGAAGTTTGGGTTGATGTATCGGAGGTTCTGCTCAAACACTGTAACTATTTGGGCGAACTGATCCTCAGTCAAGTCACACCAACCGGAAACTTCACCAATGTTTTCGGCTATAAACTGGAAGTGTTGGCAGGTTAGTTGCATCGTCATCATCCTCTCTATAGACCGAACATATCGTCCAACATGGAAGCGGCACCGTCAATGTCGTCCCCTAAAAGATCATAGAGGGCGCCAGCGGCCTCGGCCCTTGTAAGACCGAAAGTGTCGTCAGTCTCGGTGTCAGCTACATCATTGCAGGTTGCACCAAGGGCAACGCATCCTCGGTGTTGAAAGTCGTCAATCACCCGAGCAAAAGTGCGCCCATAGGTGTTGTCATCTCCTGTGTGCCGTTGTGCAGCCTCGTCATGGAAACTGTCAATATCCCAAGGCTCGCCACACTTCGGACAATAGATGTCCATTGCTTTCCCTTTCTTTAGGTGGCCCCTGTCTCATCAGTGCCGGGTGGGGCCGGGTTCCGACAGACGCCAGGGATTACCTGGCGTTTCGACTTACCAAACAACTGCGCCGATAAGACCGTCGAGGTACAGCAGGTCTTTGAGCTGCCGATGGATCTCGTCGTGACGAACATCCCAATAGGTAGCTGCGACCTTATCGCCGTCTTTGCGGTACATGTTGACCATTGCCTTGGCGGTAATCATCTCGTACACAAGGTCAAGCACGGTTTGTCCTTTCTTTGGTTGGGGATCCTGGCTCCCACGCTCCCCCGAGCGTTCAATGTCGGGGCTACGTAGCAAGTTACGAGTGCTCCGAGAAAAGCCAATAGGAATAAGGGCTATGTGCCTAGTGAGAGCAACACCCACTTAGCCGGGTCACTGGCCCAGCGGTACAGTCAGGATCTTATTGCCTAACTCGCATGCGGTTTACCCTTATTCCTATTGGCCTTTCTCGGTGTTGGCTGTCATGGCTGGTGGTAAGATGCCAGGATCCTTTGATTGTCTGGGGTTTCCCCGGACAGTAGAAGGCACAAACGACAACCCGAGACTCGACATTCTGGGAAAGAGCATGTGACATAAGGGAATCGTACCCAAGTCTGTGCTGCCGGTGGCCAGAGTGCTGGTATCGCTGGTGCCTTCTACTGTCCGCACTCGCTGTGAGAGTGATGAGCTACTCACGAGTGTGGACAAGAAAGGAAAGGAAAATGCCCTTAGCGGTCGAACGGCCCTGGGAGCAAGACCGCCGCCTTGTTGGCATGTAGAGGGTTTGTTAGGGGCTTTTAATCCCCGAGGACGCCTTCACGCCCTCTCGCCGGGTTTCCACCGATCATCCCCCTGGGATGACGACCCGCCCTTTGGCAGCGGGTGCGCTGGCCGGGTCAGCCTCCGGTGGTCTTGCCCCTCGGGGTCCTTCCCAGGACTACCTACTGCGGGGGGCTCAACCGGAGCGCCCTAACTACTTCCTACATGTAGAACCCTACACCTTAAATGTAATACTGTCAAATATGGCCTCTGACCTGGACTTATGGCTTGAAAACTTGTGGCACTGGCTCGCCAAAATCTCGAGCCCAAGCCTCTGACCAGGACTTTTGTGAGCGAGGCCAGGACTAGGGCTTATGCATAAAAACACCCCTGACCTGCTATTACTACTTGCTAAGTAGAAACAGCAGGTCAGAGACTTATCCCGATGAGACAATCAGGAAACCCTTATGTTTGGCGGGCTATTTAGGTAGGAGCAAACCTTTGGTAGGAACTATAAGGGTTTTGGACGCTGCGATCTCGGCATCCCGAGCGGCCTTCAGGAGATCCCGTCCAATCTTGGCTGCCATCTCTGGTGAGAAGTAGCCCTGGATCATCGAACCCGAGTCGTTGACGGCAGTGCACAGGATCACTGGCTGACCGCCCAGTGGAATCAGGCCAAAGAGAAAGTTGAGCGGTAGAGGGATCCCCGGTAACGGTACACGAACCCCGCCGATTTGCTGGGGAATAAGTGCAACCTCGTCCGGCGCCGTGTCGGGTTCGGGTTGGACGGGCTCAGGATCCGCTAAGAACCCTGCGCCCTCTGGCGTAGTGTCTTTCGGGTGTGGCTTCGGCGGGGTGACCCGCCCTCTCTTAGGTGCGGTCATGCTGTTTCCTTTCTTTCAACGAGAGGTCCCTAGAGTGCTCTAGGAGGCCCGTAAACGGTCGGGTCATCCTAGACCCTAGGAATATTTTCGGCGCCCTCAGCGGTCTTAGGCTGATTTCGGCTACCGGTAGGTCTACCGGGTTGCTTTTTGGCCACAGCGATTTTTTGAGCGGATAAAGTTACACAACGGTCCTGGTCAGGGACTTGGATTAACTCGTAGTTTACGATGACCAGAAGTCGTTTTTTGCCTTTGGCCGGTGCTGGCTGAATATCCCGCTGTGGGCAATGGTGAGCTACCTCTGCAACACCAGGCATAGTTTCTACCTTATCTTTACATGAAGGGCATTCCCATGTATCCCATTGTTCCCCTCTTTTATTCTTAGACCCTAGCGGTCTACCTCTACGCTTAGGAGTTGTATCAGTTACTATCTTTGGCTTATTCTTTGAACCTGGTGGTCTACCTCTACGCTTCGGTATTGCATTAACTATCTCCATAGTATGCTCCTGTTTTCTTAGCTTCACGTTTCTTATTGGGTTCAGTCTTAGATCGGAAGGCGCTAAGGCGTTTACCATTCCTTCGGCGCAGTGCAGCCTTGAGATCCGCCCATTCCTCATCTGTTGGCGAACATATCTTTACAGACATAGGCTTGCCATCTATCTCTACTGTGAACCTCCGGTATTTACGCATCTAGTTCTCCTAGTATCTCTGCGAGATTTGGAATCATAATGCATCGGCCTAGGGTTGGATGCCGTACAGACTTAGCTTTGTACATTTCCTCAAGCCATCTTTGCACGGCCTTACTGCCACCCGGTAACTTGATATCAGAATGCTGCTGGCACCACTTCACTAGACTCTGGCATTTAACATAGCCAACACCACTAGGATCTACAAACGAGATCATTGTGCCAAATGGATCCGTTACATTGCGGGTTAGATCAATGGCTTCGAGAATGACTGGCCGGTCCTTAGCAGCCTTTTGATTAGCGGCGCACAGACTGCCATCAAAGTCGGGCAGACCATAGCCACATACACTTTGGCAGAAGTCGGTGAGTATGGTATAGCCCCATTCCGCAATAGCAAGACTATGAACGGCTCTGTCCGGGTTTCGTGGTAAAGGTGGAAGTGAACCATCACGGAGCTGTCTGAGACACCAACTAAGGTATGCAAATCCCAGGCCCCCAGTTTGAGCTGCATTACACGCAGACCATGCTGATACATTTTTACCATCCTTTGGCATATTCACGAGGACCATGCGCTCAATATGTGATGTCTCTGTGAACGTGTCTTCACCCGATACAATCAAAGGTGCGCACGCTGGCATGGACTTGATCTTCATTCGGCTCTCATACATACCGCCCGAGATACGAGAGGATCCGTCATAGGCATCACGTATAACTTGCTCTAGCGCCATGCGTGCTTCGGCCCTAGCTCCTGGTCTGTACTCATCAAACCATATCGGAATGCTATTAGTGCTCGATGCGTATGATAATATCGCATGAGCTGTAGAGCCGGTCAAGGTCGGTGGTGATTTTATCCAAAGCCCGAATGAACGCAGTACGGTGTGTAGAATGGTGGTCTTCCCCCAGCCGCTCCCACCCGTGACGCTCAGGATCGGAAACTGCTCGAACAAAGACCTGAATAGTGCAGCCGCAATCCAGCCGAGTATTGGGGACATAATCTCGACTTCGTGCAGCTCTATTAGATGTTTGATGATGCTCAGATCCCATGGCTCCTCCTCTATGTGTAGAAACTCTGATAGGCGTATGTCATTCTCTGGTGATACGTAGCCCCAGCCTGTGCTACCGATACATTTGTCAGGCAAAACAAAGACTTCATCGTGTAGCCCGACGACATCGACGCCACGAACACGAGGCTTGGTAATCGACTGTGCCTTGAGTAGTTCCCCTAGGGCCGATACCTGATTATCCGAACCCGACCATGCGAGCATGCGCTTGGTTGTCCAGACTCGTAGTTTGTTTCTTGATGTCAAATCATCGGCCATAAGGAACTGTATTTCAGAGTGGCCCGGTACCGTTACCTCGTACAGCATTGTCTCATCCATGGTGATAAGACGGTGCACGGTAAACACGAAATCCGAGATCGGTACGTAGTCGCCATCCTTACTTGCGTATACGTACCGATCTCGGTCGATACCGACTTTGATGTCGTCCGTGCCTTTCCATTGGAGAGCAGAGTCAATAGCGTCGAGTACGATGTCAGCCCGGTTTGTATTGCAGTCTGTACCGTCTGGTAAGACAGCAACAGATAGAGTCATACATCGTGGCGCTACAAGATCATTTAACCATTTCTCTACAGCAGATCGTCCAGCGTTATCGGCGTCAAAGAGTAGTGTGACACTTCGTCCGGTGAGAGCGGCTGTCCATTCTTGTGTCGGACCACACACGCCATGCGGGAGTCCGAGTACGTCGGTATCACTGTTACGGAGAAGATATGAGACATACCAAGTATCTGACTCACCTTCACATAAAACAACGTTTGGCCGTCCCTTGTCTCGCCAGCTTCCGTATAGATAGCTGAGATCAGATCCGGGCTCAGCAACCGGCGTCCAGTCGAGATGCCATCGCTTTTTGAGTCCAACGAGAACACCATCCTTTCGATAGTGCGGTATGTACACGTTTGCCATGTCATCGGTGACGCCCCATTCACTACGAATCCATGCGAGTGGTACGTCAATAGCACGGTCTACGATTAACTCGGGCAAGATTCCCTCGCCGCCTCGACTCCTATCGAGATAAACCTGAAGGTCTTTAGGGTCTGCACGATGTAGCGTCGGCGACCCTGGTGGGTCGGGCAACTCACCAGAGTCCCGAAACGCTATTACCTTTGACTTGGCTTCAGAGAAGGTACATTGTGTATACCGCTGTACAAAGTCAAAGACATCTCCATAGGATGAGCACGCCCAACAGGACCACTTCTGTCCGTTGTCACCGTTATATACTGACAGGCTAGGGTGGGTGTCATTGTGAAACGGGCACAGACCAGTAAAATCCCCATTCATTTCCATGTTAAGGTCTATGCCCAAAGCCATGATAACCCCGGCCAAAGATACGCTATCCTTAATGGCCTTGGGGTCGATAGATTCAATCAGGGTAGAAAGCGTCATTCGGATCTTCTCCAACTAGAGGCGAGGGGTCATACCGCCAGCACTTGCATTGTCTACCATCGTCTTTACCGTTGTCATGATTGCACCCCCTGCCGGGACCATAGAGTGTATGATCCCGCAGGGGATGACCGCAATGGCATAGAAGCATTTACAGTCCAGGTGGAAGTGTTGGAACACCAGGAACCGGTGGCGCTACAGGAGCAGCCACAGCAGGGACTCCGAGATCCTGTTGAGTTACTGGTTCATTACTAACGCTCGGCGCTAATGAGGGAACACCCGGCACCCCGGCAACAACAGGCACTCCCGGTATCGCTGTTGCGGTTACGGGCTGTGCACTAAACGCAGCTTGTATTTCTTGGGCGCTGAGCACCTTGTCTACCTTGTTGTTAAGACGCCCCTGATACTCGTTCACGGATACCTGAATGTAAGCAGGCCGACCAATCAGTGCCTGTGCCACATAAGGCACGGCGTCGATGATTCCCTCGAAGGCGGGCAACTGATCCCACCATTCCTTAGTGAGCCCGAGGTTGCGCATCTTGCCAAAGAACACACCAAGAGAGCCTTCGGACTCAGCGGCAAATGTCATCTGGTCCTTGACCTTTTTACCTTTATACGGTCCATCCGCAATAGAGTATTCTACAATGACCATGGGATTCTTATTGGACGATACCTTTGGAGTCACGTTAGTGATCTCTGTCTTGTATGGTCCAGCAGGAACAGGGGTGTATCCCTTGAACCCAATCTCGGCCAGCTCTGCAAGGTTTCTCGTTGCCATTGGTTATTCCTTTCCTTCTGTTTTGACGATTTGATATCCAGCATCCTGCAAGTCTTGAATAAGAAGGACTTCATCAACGTCAGGTATGTACTTGCCTCCATCATCCCCATAGTAGGCGTTGAGGAAATTCACAATCACCTGTCGTGCTTTACGGGGTGCAACATTGCAGATCTTGATGAGCTGATAGCCCTCATCTCTAAGATCAGCGAGTAGGCAACTTGCATCACACGACTTTCCGTAGTATTCCATAAGTGCTCTCTGTAGTGTCTCTCGTTTACTCATATCTGCTCACCGTATTCCTTCCACTTTAGCATGTCTTCTATGTCTGGGTTAGTAATCAGAGGACCATAGTGCTGACTCAAAACGTGTGTGCGGTCCTTAACTTGGTACGTTGGATCGAATGGTGCAATCATTAGCTTGCGGGTGTTGTCTGAAGGGTCGGCGTAAAGATACCCCTCAAGATCCACATAACCAGGGAGGCCCACCGAGAGTCCGCCTTGAATAGCAGGTTTCCGTATGCCACCCTTGACTTCCGTGAGGGCGAGGAAAGTGATACACTCCATTGGATGTATGGGGTTGGATCGCAAATCGCAAAGGTAGCGGACCAAATGATCCATCTTGAGAAGAAGATCACCCCACTCTCTATCTGAAAGTGTTGACAGTCCGGCGACCATATCCTTACAACGTTTTTGTGCGAAGGTAAGCGAGTCCACACCAACAGACCTAAAAGGATGGCTACCCGAGTTAAGCCACGCATAGCTGTTTGTAAGGTCGGTGTAGTCAAGAACGTCCACCACGCATGTTTCCCATTCGCCTTCGCCTGGGCATGGTACATTTTTATGCTCCTCCTCACTCCACTTATACTCGCCTAATGGTGGCGGATCTTGTCGAGGATTCCATTGTACTTTGCGCTGTCGTACACCTTGCCCATTGATTGCTCGCCAAGGATATTTGCTGCCACCATCAGCATCTAGCACAAGTCGAGGCGCAGGCATTGATTGCAGCAGCCAGCTCTTACCGGCGCCGGGTTCCCCATGAATAAGCTGGGTTAACGTAGTTTTCATTAGGGCCTCCAACTTGAACCGTTACTAGCTTTGCTGAGGATATAGTACAGCAATAGGGTCAGCAAGAACATTGCAAATATAAATGCTACCATTAATCTATCCTTCTGTAGGTGATAGTTTCATCAGCAAACTTAAAGGTCATCTCTACGAGATTCTCGTGAGATTGGAAGTAAAAGGCAATGGTAGTAGGCACGCCGCCATTCTCTATGTCTTCGAGTAGGACAGGGCCACTTACCGGATATCCTGGTCGCTTAGTCTCCACTAGCATTTGCATGGTTAGGACTCCAAATCCTTAAGGATGTCCTTCAATAGGTAGAGGATGTCTATAAGTATCTTGCGCAAATCTTCCTGACTTTGTGTATCATCTAACCTGACTAGAAGATTGCCAATGATGCGTTGAGCATAGTTAAACATTATTCCTCCCTGCTTATGTCGTATCTTTCATAAGGATTTCCTGTGTGCATGGTCAGTTCGATTACCCTAGAGGCCGAACCATCCACACGGTCTATCATTGGGCAGACTTGAAAGTACGGACAATCCCAGCAGCAGTCTCTAGTAGGTGTAGGATAGATGCGGTCCAATAAATGGCCGTTATCTAGTTCCTCACGTAGTCGGATGATGTCACTGATTTCGCCATATAGTGTTTGACTGAATGACTCTAGTTCCTTGGCGCTGTGCCGGACTTCGATGCGACCATAGAATGGTGGCGCAGCTCTAGCGGTGCGCTTTACCTTACGTAGCAAGTTGAACATACCCCCGTCCGTATGCTCGCCTGTAGCGTGATTCAAGAGCCAATCATAAGTCTTGAACTGTTCATTCAGGTGTGACCACTTGCTAAAGGATGTCATCTCCATACACGTCTTATCATCAATGAACAAGTGAGCACCATCTAGCTCCCGGTAGAGCCGGAGGTCAAGCAGGCCCATAACAGTGACGGGCGTTCCGTCAACTTCGATGTCTACTTCGACAGGTGTCTCCGAGGCTACAACCATAAGGCCCTCATCGGCGCCTGTCTCTTGCAGCCAATCGAAATACCCTTCGAGCATCAATGTAGTTAGTTCTACCTCACTGGTATACTTCTTATCGTCCAGTGATGCATGTCCGACCTCGACATCATACGCTACAAGTGTGCTATGATAGCGCATTGCCAGTGCCCGAGCCATGTCATCCGATGCACCGTTTAACTTAGCGGTGTAGTACTGGTCGAGGCACTTATGGATACGAGTACCTATGGGTGCCGCACCTGTAGCGCTGTCGATGTTTGGTTTAAGCTGTAGGTAATAGTTAAAATACCACTTACGCTTGCAACGTTTGAATGTCTGTATCTCACTGTTGCTTATTCTCATAATGGCCTCTGTGGATAACTGAACGCACCTTGATATTCTTTGTTTTGTAGTTCCTCAAAGTGATCGGAGTTAAGCCATGCAAACTCACCATGATATTGACGGGCTGCTTGGTCATAAGCGAGTGCTGCTGATTGCTCGGTATCAAATCTACCAAGAGATATGCCATGAGTATCTACCGAAATCTGTGCCCGCCATTGGCACCGTGTTCGATCTACACTGACTCCCAAGTATTTGGAGCTACTTCCACGAGCCGCAGGTCTATTGCTGTTGTTCTGCGATACCGTAGCTGGCCTTAAGTTAAAACGTCTATTGTCTAGCCCGTTGCCATTAACGTGATCCCATCCTTTACCTCCAAGTAGACAGTGCATAAACAGTATTGGTCCCTGTCGGATCGGCCTAGTGGCGGCATAAAATGAGAAGTGGTTTTTATGGCTGTGAGCATACCACTTATAGGAGCACACAAGATCCTGGTCTGCATCATCTATAAGAGCAATCTGCCCCTTAGTGAGAGGTATCTCGATCATTGGATCATCCTCCTGACTGCCTCTTTGTCTCGGACTATCTCCTCTATCATGTCACCCTTGGCCTGTATTGCGGCGATGATGGCCTCGTCTACTGTTCCAGGGGCGACCATATCTATGACTATGACACTCGGGGCCTCTTGCCCAATACGGTGTATCCTATTCTCCGCTTGCCGGTTAGTAACCATCGACCATGACCTCTGAAGGAAACAAACCGTCGAGGCTCTAGTGAGCGTGATAGCCTCAGAACCGGCACCCAAGGTGCATAGAATAACTCTAATCTCCCCACTCTGAAAACTATCAATGAAGCCCTGCCGTTCAAACTCACCTTGGTCGCCCCACACACTGCCATGACTTATCCCTTCTTTTTCGAGTCTCTCGTGCGCCAATACAAGCAGTTGCCTCGATTGTGCGAATACAACGAGTGGCTCTGTGCTCGGCATATCCTGTAAGAGATCCACCAGTGTATCAACCTTAGATGACGGCGTGCACAGGCGCACACCTTGCTCAGTGACATCCACAGTTGCACTAGCCAGTTGAGTAAGACGGGTAAGGATAGTAAGAGGATCGCTAGCAATAGCCACACCCCCATCGAGAGCAGCAAGGCTATCATTGCGAAATGCATCATATGCCTTCCTTTGCTTTGGCGACATCTCTACGTCGAGCCGTTCGTATACCTTTTCCGGCAACCATGGGTTCACGAGTGCCTTTGGTCTACGCAAGAACCTCGGACTGATTAGGTCAAAAAACTCTTGCCTAGTTGCAGGGTTCAATCCTATAACGGACATACCTCCCCATGCGTTGTACTCTTTGAGACAGTACCGGTCTATGAACTTGGTCTTCGAGGGCCATTCCTCTGGAGCTTCAAAGTGAAGGATCGCCCAAAGATCATCAGGTGCATTGACCAGTGGTGTTCCGGTGAGCGCAATACGTGACGTTGCCTCTGCCGATACACCCCAAAGCGCACGAGTTTGTTTGGCGTTAGGATCAACACACCTGTGCGCTTCATCTGCAACCACACACTCCCATTCGATCTCATTCAGTTCCTTTGGTCGTTTGTCTTCATCTGATAAAGCAATCGAGCCGTATCCCGCAATGCGAGTATGCGTACGGAGGGATTCATAGTTGACAACATAGACATCAGCCTCAGCGTCGATTTGCTTTCGACGTTGGCTCGCCGTACCTCCGATAACTTGCACTCGAACTGACGGGTTCCATTTTGCAAACTCATTAGCCCAAGTTCCTTTAGCTGCATTAGGACAAACGATGAGGGCTGGATATAAAGACCCGATTTCCAATGTGCATATGGCCTGTAGACACTTCCCAGTACCCATGTCATCGGCAAGAGTCCCGCCGTTTGCAAGAGCCAGGAAATGTGCGCCTGTTGTTTGATAGGGATAGAGCCCTCCAATAGGTACAGGCATCTCGTGTCCAGGGTCGAGTGCGTATTCTCGAACAGCCAAGGTCGGCTCAATCCTTTCATGGTACTCCTTCCATACCCAATCCAATACCGGTTGTGTGAGGACCGCCCACGGCCATAAGGTTCGTATGACTTTGATTGCTGACCATGTGGCAGGACAGTGCCAGATTCCATCGGCATATCGGCTGCCAGGTATGCGGTGACAACTGTCCCTGTCTCTATATTCAGTGCCACTAATAACCAGTTGTCCTTTGTCATTCATATCAATGACTGGCACTTTGCCTCCTATCGGCGGTGCGGACCCGATGGCAGTTTGCACAGACTACATCACACTTTTCTGCTTCAGCGATAACCTTATCCCATGAATAGGCCCATCCTCTTGAAAGTGCAAACAACTTAGCTTCTTCCGGCCTATGATCCAAGTCTAGCGCCTCAGCATGGACTTTATATCCACAGTCCTGGCATCCTACTGTCAGCTTATAGATGGTAAGTATGGCCTTATATCTGGCCTGTTTTCTTACTCTAGCTTGTGCGCTTTCCATGAGATGATCCTTACGGTACTTATTGGCTCTTGCTCTATTTCCTTCAGGGTGGACTTTTCGCCATACCTTATTATGAGCGTATTTCTTAGCCTTATCTACGTAGGGCATATAAGACTTCCTTCAGAATCAAACTGTATGTAACCATGCTTAGCACAATAGAGAAATAAGTGTCGGCTTGCATCGTTACTATGGCCCCGGCCTCGGGTGTACCAGCCGTATGTCTTAAGCCTGTCGTCCGTTGCGAAGTGCTTGGCATCATAAGGGCGCTGTGCAGTCAGCCGTACACACCCAAGGGTTGCTACATATTTGATGGCACCAATCACATCCATTGGTGCAGAGTTAGGCGATAGCTTGGCGGTTCCCTCAGTAATGGTAAAGGTTTCGTACACGTACTCGTCCGGTAGATTGCTACGGTATAGATTTTGTAAATGATTACATACCTCTTGCCAGCCATATTCAAAGGTCATCAGGTTTGCCATATTATCTGTGTTGATTTCCGCTACTCCTGTTACCAAGCCTGGATCGAACGCCACTACGATGCTCATTTTGTATCTCCTGTATCTCGTAAATGTTGCGCTCAGAGTATTCTTCACTCCACACTTCTTTGAGTACTCGGTAAGTAGTTCCCTTTGCCGAAACAGGGCAGTACCAGTTACAGGTATATGAGCCGAAAACGTCTTCGACTTCCTCAGTCAGATAAAGTTGTATCATTGTCTGCCTCCTTAGTGAATGGCACAAACTTTGGTCGTTCGTACTGAATCAGCTTGCGGTTGGCTTTGTCCTTGCGTAGTGCAATGATCTCACACTTGACGCTACGTAGCTCAGGCACCTGCATTAGCCCTGTGCGGATCGTAGCGGCCCGATAACCGGCACACTTACCAGAGTACCGGCCAATCAATCCATGGCGCCCACATGCCTTACAGACGCCAATACGGAAGTTGACCGGCGCATCACCGGGCTGGATATCGCCCATCTCTAGCGGTAGCTCGGGCCTCATACGTACGCCCCCCAAGGATACTCAGTTACCTCACTGGCTGAAACATACTCAAAGTGCTCATAGTCAGTGATATACGATACTTTGATGGTACCTTGCGGTGTAGGTTCACCCCAAATACGGACGTTGATGCCCCGATCATCATCGCCCCACCAGCCATAAGCACGAGGTTGAATCCGTCTAATCTTCATCGTCATCTACCTCCGGCACTAGTTGCAGATATGGATAGTTGTTAAGGATGATATAAGGATCATTAGTAGCTGCGTTGTATCGCTCGGCACTAGCTAATGCAAAGTGAATGCGAGCCTCAGGTGTGATAGGTGGAAACACTCTAGCGGACATATCTTTGGCTATCTGGCGTTCGGCTATGTCCATCATCTTGGTAGTGTACAGGCTACCCATTGCGAACCCAGCACCTGAGCCTATGGCTAGGTGACCATCTTGGCATCGTGTCACACCCATGCCAGCGTCTACCATCCATAAGGTATCTGCAACACCGATGAGTAGTGTCCAAGGTGACTCACCATTGCCGTGTCCAGCTTCAGTTAAAGCATGTCGTACAGCGCCAACGAAATCTGTTACCATCCAGTCTTCGAGTGAGTCTTGCTTAGGTAGTGACGGCACTACGAGATAATGTTTGAGTGCTTGTCCAATGCGGATTGAACCGGCAACACCCATAACTGTGTCTCTAGTGCGCCAAATCTTATCGACATCAGTGCGAACTACATAGGACAGCTCATCATCATAGGCAACGAGTGAATCGCAACCTATTACACAGCCTTCTTCAGTTTCGACTCCGACGATTGTGGTCACGATATATCCTCCAGTGGCAGATGCCAAGTGGCGAAAATAGCTTCTAGAATAGCTTCTAGCTCAGTATAACTAAGCCAAATGCCGCAATACTCATCACCACCAGGGCGCTCGATTATAAGGCCATCCTCATCTTCATTGTTCCAGATCCAAGTTTCTACAAAAAGCTGGGGCGAGTCTATTAAGATCATACTGTCACCGGCCATGCTCGAATGCTGTCATTAAATGTGGTCCACTCATCCGTGTCTATCATATACTGGTCAGCTCGTGCGAACGCCTCGTCTCTGGCCTCGCTCTCATTCTCGGCCTCGATTTCCTCTTCGAAGAACAGAATGCGAGTAAACTCTACTGTGTATTTTGCCATTGTTTTACCTCTCTCCTGTACAATACCTCAGTTATCATTGGTACTTACTTCCCCAACGGTCGAGCACTTCCATCCCCCCGGTCAAAGGCACAGTGAAATCGTCACGATACATCACCTTCGCTACAGCTAGTCCTACCTCCTCAGCATCGGCTAACGGTACATCGAGCAGAACCTCGTCATGAATCGGGAGTACGAAGTACTGCAATAGACCGTACTTATCTAACTCTATGAGCGCTTGTTTGTATACGTCTGCTGCCGAGCCTTGCACAAGATAGTTGACCAATGCATAGGTCTTGTCTGTGTCGCTGACTTCTCTGCGGCCTAGCGGTGTGAACAGATAAGGCTCGCCGCACTCGACTATACGCTGCTTTGCTAGTTCATTGATGCCGTCCATGAATAGTTGAATACTTGTAAATGTTGCAAGGTATTCACCACGCATACGGTATGCATCTTCGAGTGAAATGTTAGCAACGCTTGCAAACTTCTTTGGACCTTCACCATAAATAAGGCCATAAGAAAGATTCTTAAGTGTTTGGCGTAAAGGGTCCTTATCAGTTTCCCGTAACTTAAACATCTTATCGTTTATGGTCAATGATAACCCATACATCTTGTTAGCCGAGTTAATAAAGAAGTCACCATCCGCAGCAAACGCAGCAATGATGTCTGGGTCTTGTGTGTAGTGGGCGAACAATCGCATTTCGATTTGGTCATAGTCAACGCTAACGAGGCGGTTACCTGGACTTGGAATGAATGCGTTACGCAAGACGGCAAGGCGGGGTATCTGTTGCAGGGCCGGACGTGATATGGACATACGCCCGGTTTTTGCACCCAATGTGTTAACCGATGCATGTAGTCTTCCTTCATAGCTCATCTCCACGTAGTTACCGAAATAGGCGTTGGCGTATTTGAGTGCCTTTCTACGCTGTAGTACACCCTTTGCTAGTGGGTGGTCGATACCTTGTAGCACATCCTCGTCTACGGACCACTGGCCGCCGCTAGTAGTCTTTGTCAATACGATGCCATCTTTTTGTAGTTGTGTGCCGACGTTCTTATTGGATCCGGGGTCAATGTAGTAGGTTTCGTGACACCACGATTCGATGTCCTGCGCCGCCTTGAGATAGATGGCCTGTTGCTCTTGGCTATAGGGGATGTCTACTGCAATGCCTCGTAACTCCATCTCCATAATGATCCGCTCTATGGCTATCTCCATCTCATAGATGTCGCTAAGTCTTTTATCGGCAAGCAGCTTTGGCATCAGATACTCATGTAGCCTAGCGGTGAGGATTGTATCCATACAGGCATACTCCCAATATTCCGGCAATGTAACCGGGACTGTCGCCCAGTTCCAGCGCCCCTTTGCGAAGACAGCGTCTAGCTTAGTCTCCCATTCATCCGAGTTAGCCCCAAGGTACCGCACCCCTAACATCTTCAACTTGGTTGCCTTGTTGGGGTCGAACAAATGCGCCATGACTCGGGTATCATGCACACGAGAGTATTCAAGATTCGCTCCATTAGTGGTGAGGTATAGAAGATCAAACTTTGCATTATGGAAGGTGATAGGCCCGTCATAACGGTTAATAGCATCAACGGCCAGTCCTCCCCACATATGCCAAGGTATCGCCCAACCCGTTTCATAGTCTCCGAACTGCACGAGTCGTAACTCATCTTTCCACCAATCGAATCCACCAGTCTCAGTATCACAAGCTAATATAGGTCGGCGTTCCCCTAGCCAAGACATGAATCTCTCGGCCTCCTCAAACGACTCGACCAGGTTTACTTGCACTAAAGGTCTTCTCCTACTCCGAATGCTCGGGCAACGGCCTGTAAACAGTTAGGCGGAAGCGGTGCATCGACAGCACCAGTCTCTAGAGCTGACTTGAATATCTCTTGACCGTCAGCGTTAGTGATCCCTATATCATAGGCGTCCTCAACTTCCTTGGCTACAATGTCCCCGCACAAATACCTAATGGCATCGTTAGCGTCATCAAGTAACTGATGTACCCATTGCAATGCGACAGACTTAAGAGGTTCAGGATCTTTGGCAAAGGGATCTTCACCATCTTTGTCTCGAAAATCAATGACTAGTTCGGATTCAGGTGGGCATTCTTCACCATCCCAATCGGGATGTCCAGTGTAATATGGATCGTTAGTTACTGTCATTGGTACCTCCTGATCTGTCATCCATCTCGGGATGTGTGTGGAGAAACTCTTGCATGGCGAATGAATGGAATGCTATGGCCGATAGGTGAAAGTCATCACCCTCGTATGGATTGCCATCTAGTTCAGCTTTATTCCAGAATGCCCACGAGTGCCGTTGCTGAGCGGCGAAGCTAAGAGACATTTTATATCCCTGCTCCCAGTTCCGCTCAGCGTATTTAGCAGCACCCCTGCCATAATGCTCAGCCAGCTTCCATAGTGGGCGAGGTGGGATCAGGTCAAATCGTGCTAGCTTCTGGCCTTTTTGCCCACCAGTATCGGGGTCCGTGATACGGATTTCACCTTCATGGATAAAAACTAAAGAACCGTCTTCAGCTTTAGTGGGCACAGCTTTAGCACCATTGGTATAGCCGGTGTCAGGAAAATAAAAGACATCTTGGTCGTCTGGTGCGGGTGTAGACCAAGTAGGTTTATATTCTTTGGATAGCCGTATTGGACCACAGAAATCTTCGGGTGAGTATGTAGCGTAGTATTGTAAATCGGATCTAACATCCTCCTCTTGCATGTAATCCCAATAGTCATAATCCATATCTGGATCTCCTCGCTGATGCACTAGATATCGGAAGTTATCCCAGTCATAGGCTAGATAAAACGGATGATCTTGCATATCTATGCGCTCATCAAACCCGAAGCAATAAGCTTCAACACCGGCAGCTCGCCATTGGTCAACGTTTCTGGGCCGATCATCGACTGCTATATCGACCTTAAGTATTTCGGCCTTGTGTCCATCAGCAAAGGTCAATGTGTCATAAGGAATACGCCAAGTGTTCAGCCATTCGGCTGTATTTATCTTGGCCCGTCTGCCAATGTTGCGCTCAGTGACAAGATGGATTGTATGTCCGTCTGCTTTAAGAGCAGTAAGTGCCTCTATGCAGCCTTCTGCTGGCAGTCCAACGGCAAATACCCAGGCGGCGTTAACGCCTTCCTCAAACCACTCTAGGTACTCCTCAAGAGACATGCCCCAATCTACTTGATAAAACTCCCAGCACGAAGGGACAGGGTTAAACCGTTCGCCCGTCATATGCTCTATGTAGTTAGCAAGGCTAGCGGTGAAGTTGTAGCACACACCGTCAAGGTCTATGGCAATCCGCATCTAATCGTCCTCCTCGGTAGTGGCAGGCATGTTTCCTCCTATGCCGTGATGTTTACGAGTGACACACGGTGCTCACTCTTGGTTCCTCGTGAGTATTTGCCACAATCCTGGCACTGGAACTTAGGATAGCGGCCAGTAGTGAGGACAGCATACCCACGTATTTGCAGGTGTGTGCCGCCACATGCCGGACATCCACGTTCACCAGTGAATGCGCCATAGTTAGGGTGCGAGGGAATCCAAGGCAGCCAACGATGGTACAAACGTTCTGTCAGTACAACGTCACGCTTGTTGTATTTGCGCATTAGTTTCCACGCCTCGGGATCGCCCTCCATACAGCGTGCCCATAACTCAAAGACAATGCCTTCGGCCTTAGTGATCTTGCCGCCAAAACCTAATGCTTGTGATACATGTTCTAGCTTGTTGCTCGGGTACTTGAATACCTTACGAGCCACAAGATAGAGGTCCACCTGCTTATAGGGTGATGGGTTAGGACAGTCCGGGCGAGTGAGGTCAAACTCCCTGTTAAGATAAGGGACATCGAACCTGATGCCATTATAATGCACGACAATATCGGCAGTATCCAATAGGGTATATGCAGCATCAATCATCTGTGCCTGTGCTTGCTTTGTGTTGCGAGCCTTGTTGAAGTCATGAATGCTATAAAACTGAACTTCTTTGGAGTCTTCCCATTTAGCTGCGAAGGATAGCACCCGCTGTACATCTATGAGCCGTTCGAGCTGTACTGTCTCATCAAATAGGTTCCAAACCCAACACTTATTAGGGCTTGTTTCTATGTCGATGGTCAGTATCTTTGGTTCGTTGGTCATTAGTCATCCTCTCGTGCGGCGTGTATTAGATCATCGGCATCCGGGCCTAGATCCTCACGCCCATCCCATATATCTATGGCGGGCAGGCCTAATAGAGTGCGAACCCGATTCACCGTTATGCGCCCAGCCTGTAGACTTTGCGCCAATAGCTCCGAGCAAATCTCTCGCAGTTGTGCTACTTGTTCCTCTAATGCCTCTATGCGATCATCCGTGGTTATGTTGTTTTCTTCGGGTGGATCCCAATCCTCAGGGTTAAAGCAACTGCTATCTATCTCAACACCATACTCACTATACTGATCGCTAGCCCAGCTATCGGCCGCATCTAGTGTCAAGAAGATAGCGTCATGGGAAATGTCAATAGCAGGAGGCTCAGACGAGGCAAAGCACATCGTAACAGCAAAGCGCCTTGCACCTGATTCTAACGCCTTGTATGGGCGTATGAGATAGTAGTTGTCTGCACTCATTTGATACTAGCCCTCCTCTACAATGCGGCGCATATCACGACGTATGTCAACCAATGGCCCAGTTGCAGTCTGGTTGGGATCAATGATGTCCACATAACTGAGATACCGGCGTATGACTTTCTTTGGATCTAGCGGTAATAGAACATGTGAATAGTATTTATCCTGATCCCAGAACACTGTGTATTCACGGACAACTCTATCCTCGACATGGGTGATTGTACCGGTTTGGTTTTCACCCCTGCTATCATAGGTAACTCGATCCCCGACTTCCATGACTAGACCTGGACCGGACGGCCACGCAGAGGCAACAGCTCAGCTAGAGCGGCCCAGACGTACTTGATCTTGCCGTCCTTCTTAGGAAACGCCACGAGTGCTCGGTTATTCAGGATTGTAGCTACCTTTACCTTGCCATCATGGAACCTATAGGTCTTACCCTCTTGTGGGTTAAACGTTGTCATTACTTTTCTCCTCATTGATAAGCTCTAGCTCATAGTCACGGAATGCGCCTCGTGCTTGGCTAGCAAGGCCAGCATCGTACTCAATGATTGTGCCAAGCTCAAAAGCGGGAGGTGAATAAACTTTAATCACCGTACCAGTTAGCCCAGCACAATCAGATGGCATGTCTGGCACAAGAACGAACATGGTGTCATCTCTTACCCTAACGTGGTCGCCAACCTTAAAGGTTGTCATGTTAGACCTCCTTGTCCTCATCATAACCTGGAAAGAATGGGCGGCCTAAATAGTTTTCTACAGCATCACAGGCAGCTTGCCATAGAGCAAAATCCTTACTATCAATGGCAAAGGTAGGATCGTTTTCTATCTCATCATCGCTTGGATTATGCTCAATGCAAAGTGCTCGCAACTTCTCAATAAATGGCTGTGTCATCATTATCCTTTCTATAGGTATCCTGCGTTTGGATCCCAATGGCGAGTAGGTAGCGGTTCAGTTGGTCTACCATCCTGCTCGTCCGTTGTGAGGCGCTGATGAACAGTATTCGCAATGCCCATACAATACGTGCCGATGTTGGCATATAGAGCAAGTAGTTGTATCGGCTCGAACACATATTCATTCGACAAAGCCTGTACCGAAGCATCTATTTTCTGACAGATGTTCATTGACCACTGTATCAATGTGTCTCGATCTAGCTCAGGACGAGCATCATCATCACCGTGCCTACCAATAGGAATGACAGTTTCTCGGGTGAATATGGTTGGTTCCGGGTAAGAGTTTTGGTTCCAATCCGCAGCAGCTTTAGCAGCAGCTTCTGGTTCGGGTTTGGACTTACGCAGTAGGTCAGTGATCTTCACCGGTATCCTCTCTTAAGAGCCGAATACACTTCCTCAAGTGTAGCCTCAGCTTCGTCACGTTGCTGCTGATAGTAGTCACGGTCCTCAACTAATGTTTGTATGTCTTCAGCATCAGATAGATCGTGTACCCAAATGGTATATGAACAATGGTCTATCTCAAAGGTAACCTCGTATCCATTATCATCTTGTAGCGATCCAGTAATCACTTGGCCTCCTCGATTTCACAATCCTTCACCAATAGGCTGCCGGTGAATACTGGCTTGATTTCAATGTATCCGCCTTCAGTGCGAGGATTAGTTACCTCATATGCTATAAGGTCTGTGAACTGAGGCTTAATGCGGACTTGATCTCCTAGTTCCCAAATGATCTTCATACGATCACCATCCTTTTCTTGCCGTTGGTGTATTGTGCTACCTTGTGAGGTTGCGTTGCACGCATTGCGGCACGCTCCTCGGCTGTAGACTTCTTGCGGCGAGCTTTCCCAGTATGGTCACTATGGCTGACAGATTTCTTATAGTACATGCCAATGCGATACTTCATGCGACGTAATCTTATGGGCATCAGTTATAAGCCTCGTCATCCTCAGGGTTAAAGCAACTGCTATCTATCTCAACACCATACTCACTATACTGATCGCTAGCCCAGCTATCGGCCGCATCTAGTGTCAAGAAGATAGCGTCATCTGTTAGACTACCGGAAACAGGAGATGCGCCAAACCTTTTTGTGTATTGATCTATTGCCGAGGTATAAGCACCATATTGCACGCTATCCATAAGGCCGTTACCATCGGGCACAACAATGCCGTGCGCCTTATCATCGTTTGCACTGTGTACACTGGCAAGGACTATGAGATAGCGTGCCTCATCCCTTGTTAGCCTCAGCTTTATGTGCGTGTGTTGTTTGGTCATTTGGACTCCTTTATGGCAGCGTCTATTTCGGTTAACAAAAGAGTTGCCTGCATTAGCTTGTCTTCAGAGATGCCTTCATGCAGCAATACGTACATACAGCTTTGATAGTATTCGTTAGCGGTGTGATCTTTTACCATAGACTCCAATGCAATAGCCCCAAAGTATATGGCCTTTACAACTGCGGCTAACATTTGTATATCCCTTGAATACTTTTCGGCAGTCTCAATCACAGCGGTATGCCGGTTATCTGACTGTGTATTCTTGGGATCTGGTCCCCAGATGTCATCTATGAAACTCGACATGGCGTTGTCCTCCTAACATAACCCTATCATGATTGACAGATCGCTGTCAAATGGGCTCGCCTTCCTGGCCCTTAAGGAAATCAAAGTCACGGTGTTTGATCTTAGTGATGACCCTATGACCCATGCGATCAAACAATGGTGTGGCAGGCACACCGACAATACCTTCGGCCTGTGCACCAGAACGACCTAACTGCGATGGAATGCCATGGTATCGCACATCATAAACAGCTTGCCGTAGTGTTGCCAATCCAATGAGAGATTCGTTGACATAAGCAAATGGAACGGTAGGAATCTCAAGGCCATCACCAATAGCACGTACTTTGTCATGATCTAGCCAAAACCCTCCAAGCCTATGATGCTCCTCAGGTACCCAAACATCAAATAGAATAAAAGTTGAGGCTTCAGGATAACCGTATATGCTGCAACCTGATTGGATCTTGCCACCATATCCTTCGCCATATAGCACAACAGGACCAGATAGTGTGGACCATATCTGTTCAGTACGTTGTGAGATTGCAGCCATATGATCGACTAGCGGTGAGGGTATTTGGCTATTGGCATGGTGTCCGCCAAGTCTAGTAACAGGATCACCAACAGGTGATGGTACAGGTGGGCCAGACATAATAGGCTCTACTAGCTCTACTTTGGGGTCAATGTATAGGCGAATGTTTGTGCCGTCTACCTTCTCGGTCCAACGCCATAGGTCATCCTCAAGGTATCGGAATACATCTAATGAGTAGTTGCCGATGCTGAAGTTACCCTTGCCGTCACGTTTGTATAGCCCTTGTATCTTTACGTAATCGGGGAAATCGGAGTCTATCATGACTATTTTCTCCTATGCGGTGAGATTTTGGCAGGTCGGAGGCGCATTCCTCCTCTACTATCTACCCTATCGCACTTTTGGCCGCTTGTCAAGGCGCAGGTCACTGTCACTTTGAATGCCAGCTCCGGCGAGCGAAACGACGAGGCGTTTTTCCTGGCTGGGCGCTTGCCAGTTCACTTAACGTCAGTTTGTCACTTTAAGTAAAGATATTGATATGTTTATATATGTATATACTCATATATTTACACAAGGGGGTTTCTGGGGTGCCGAACTGGCAAAATGGTAATGGCTCGCCCGTAGCTCGTGCTACAGGGGAACTATTGGTGTATAGCTAGCGGTGTGATTGTATCTATGCAGGTCATTGGTATAAGACTTGACAGCCTCTATAATCCATGATAGGGTAGATAGTAGAGGAGGAATGCCCGCACATGAAACCTTATGAGGAACAGACTGCTCTTGCTAATCTGCGAAAGCTGCGTGACCTGGCAAAACGCATAAAGGACAACGGTCTACTGGAGATCCTTGCACGAGATGACCAGCCAAGTCATGGCAAAGGGATGGATCCTTACCATAAAGCTGTCAGTATTGGCGTGTGTGATCAGCTAGAAATCGCTGCTAATGCTCTACAAAATGCCGTTAACATCACAGCTCATTTGCTCGATACCACGCCACCTAGCGGTCGGGTTAGCACTGTTGAAGACTGTTTGGCTTGTGGGCGACCAGCATTACCCCATCCGATCAAAGGTCTATGCCGTGAATGTAATCGAGAATATAAGCATGGTAAATGGCAAACACACGGCGATTTTTGTGTATGGAAGCGTGCACAGATAGCTAAGGACGCCGAACAATGAGTCTATTACTAGATGACGAACCTGACACTAGCCAAGAGCTTGATGATGTATATACTGGCGAACCTACGTATAGACCACGTAATACCAAATGGGATGATGACATTCATCCTGAGATATTAACTAATGTTGAGCTAAATGAAGATGCGGTTGTGACCCCAGCTGCTATAGCACACCAGCATAGAATCTCATTACAGGCTGCTAAAGAACGAATGAATATTCAAGCATCTAATGATAAGAGATTATGCTTTGATTGTATGGTCAATCCATGTGTTCTAGGTACGATACGATGTGAACCATGCACATATAAGCGTAATAGAAGGCTAGCGGTGAAAGTCTAATGGCTAGATCATCGACTATCTATCTTGTAATGGAAGATGATAAACCGGTCGCAGCATTTACCGTCAAATGGGAAATGAAAGCATGGATTAAAGGTAATCATAACTGCTATTATAAACGATTTCGTATGAAAGACGGAGATTACGGTTATAGTCGAGCAGATAAGTTACCGGTAGAAATGAAATGAGTAGGCTTCCTCGTAGTTGTAGGTGTGGACAAATACACGTTAGCGGTGAAAGATGTCCACAACAGCCTAGTGTTCATACTGCCGAATGGAATAAGACTAGAAATCGCATAATCAAACGAGATCGTGGTATATGCTGGCTATGTGGTGGTCTTGGGGCAAATAGCGTCGATCATATCATAGCCCGTGCTAATGGTGGCACAAATGATGACAGTAACTTACGTGCTGCGCATAGCGTATGCAACAGTCGAAAGGGTATAAGCTAATGGTCAAAGCAAGTGATAATCTGGCATGGGCCGAATCTGTAGGTATCTATCCGCCAAATGCTAGCAATGCTAGTCGTGGTACTTGGGATTGGCCCTATAAACTAGGTTTGATTCATGAAGACCTATCTGATAGAGTACATGCATTTAAAGATTTGCTAGATTGTGATGTCGCAGAGTTGCCACAACCTAGCGGTGAGTTTGTTTATGGTTTAAAAGCACCTTGCCATATGGCGTGCAATGATACAATCGGTGACTGTACTCTTGCAGGTTTTGTTAATGGTGCTGAGATATCGGCCACAATATCTGGCATACCTTACAAGTACCCTGGTGACAATGCGGTGAAAGCTGAGTATTACAAGCTCACTGGTGGACCGGATTCTGGCCTTTATCTGTCACAAGTCATTAGTGCGGCTTCTGTTCCTGGAGGGATCCTAGGCATGGAAATCGCCGGTTTTGCTTTGGTAGACAATACGAATCTGGCAGAACTAAGGACAGTAGCCTATAACTTTGGTTGGCTGTATTTGGCGATAAACTGTCCTGCAAGTGCTATGAACGATTTCAACGCTGTTCCAAAGCGTCCATGGACCGAACTTAATCCACCGGATCAGAATATCCTTGGCGGTCACTGTATTATCAGTAATGGTGACAAGTTTGTCCAAACTGACAATAGCATGGGATCAGCGCCACTAGACATTCGGACATGGGAAGCTCAGACAGAGATGTCCTGGGACTTTTTCAAGTATTATGGCGTGCAAGCCTACGTACTTGTGCCACAAACGTACCTTGTTGCTGGTCACGACGCCACAAGTCACCTAAACAAGGCCATTATGCAGGCCGATCTTGCAAGTCTTGCTAGCTAGAAAGCCTTATTTTACAAGGGCTCTAACAGATAGTGGCAATATGCTCTTATACACTGTTAGGTCTAGCGGTGAGCGTTTGGTAGTGTAGTACAAAAGCCTTATATTTACTGGGTTGTATGATGTACGTACTGGCTCAGATGTCTTATGTTTACTGGTCTTTGTGGA
>Ga0181533_1002119_pt1 | contig 23938 bp, 23 predicted proteins | sample PEATcosm2014_Bin_45_FD_119772 | JGI IMG/M metagenome (GOLD analysis project Ga0181533, IMG submission 119772) | Peatland microbial communities from MTU Mesocosm Facility, Houghton, MI, USA - PEATcosm2014_Bin11_60_metaG | ecosystem: Environmental > Terrestrial > Soil > Wetlands > Peat | place...
CCCACCGCTTCTCCCCTTCCTGCTGCATCCGGGCGGTGACGATGATCTGGTCCTGCATCACGGTCTGGTTCTTCTCGATCTTTTCCCATCTCTCTTCCGGCGTCATGGCCTTCTCCATTTTCGATGTTCGAAGGCGTCCAGCAGTGCTTCGGTATCTCTGCTCATGAACACATCATACCAGCCCACCGGCGGGCGAAAAAGAAGTCTTTTCGGAGGTTGCAGGTTACGCTGAGCGCAGCTATGCTGAGCGGCATAAATTGTAGCGTCGATCTCCGATCGACGACGGCGGTCGGAGACCGCCGCTACAAAGCAACGCGCAAACACCTCTGTCCCCCGGTATAGGAAACGGGAACAGTCACCTATTCCACCATTTTGTCTGTCTCAGTTTTGGGGTGCAGTCCACCAGGGGTGCAGTCCCTTCCTTGTCCCCACTTTTCCTTATTAACAATGCCAGGGAATGCACCGGGAATCCCTGGTTAGGGGCGCTGGCAGCACACCAGCGGGTAGGAGTGTAAAGTCCTTTTCCCGCGCCTTTTGGACATGGTAGAATCACGTGTATTCGGTTGTGTTAGGAGTGCATCATGGCGACCACCCCGGTAGTGACCGTACGCTTGGAGCCCGAACTGCGGGAACGGCTGGACCGTTTGGCGATGGCGCAGCGCCGCAGCCGCTCGTTTGTGGCGACGGAAGCGATCCGCGAATATGTGAAGGCGAACGAGTGGCAGATCGAGGAAACTCGCAAGGCGCTGGCGGAAGCTGACCGGGGAGAGTTTGCCTCTCCGTCCGAGGTTCGCCGCGTGATGAAGAAGTGGACCAGCCCCAGGCGGAGCGGACGTGCCCGATAGGCGGATCGAGATCCTCTGGCTGAAACGGGCGCTGGCCAACCTCGATGCCGAAGCCGCCTTCATCGCCCGCGATCATCCCGCCGCCGCCCGCGTGGTGGAAGCCATTGCCAGTACGGTGGAATTGCTCGCTCAGCATCCCGCGCTGGGCCGCCCCGGGCGCGTCGAGGGCGCCCGCGAGTTGGTGGTCCCCGATACTCCGTACCTGGTCCCCTACCGCGTGCGCGGCCACGCTGTCGAAATCCTCCGCGTCTTCCATGGCGCCCGCAAGTGGCCGAAGAAGCCCTGACCGCCTTCGGCAGCCAGACTGCACCTTCCTTCGTTGAGAGGTGGTGAAGATGCTTCCACTGGCTGAGGTTGCAGGTTAGGCTGAGTGCAGCTAAATTAGGGGCAAGAGTTGGAGGTGCATATGAAAAGGCCCGTCCCAGTGGATTCTGCCTCGGCATTAATCGACGAGAAGATCAAGCAACTTGGGGACTGGCGCGGGAAGATGCTCGCGAAAGTGCGCGAAATCGTATACGCGGCAGACCCTGAGATTGTCGAAGAGTGGAAGTGGGTGAAACCCACGAACCCCGGAACACCCGTCTGGTCCCACGCCGGCATCGTCTGCACGGGAGAGACGTACAAGAACGTCGTCAAGATGACATTTGCCAAGGGAGCTGCGCTCGAGGACCCTTCCGGTCTATTCAACTCCAGCCTCAAGGGAAATGCCCGGCGCGCCATTGACCTCCACGAAGGCGACAAGTTGGATGAGGCGGCCTTGAACGACCTCATCCGCGCGGCAGTGGCGCTCAATCTCATGGGCAAGAGCAAGCCGAAGCCCCGGCGAGCGAGCCGCAAGCGGGCCGACTAGCTTCCTCGCAGGTCCCGGCCATATCTCCTCCCATAGGGGAAGAGCTTCGGCACCTGCCTCATACGCCGTAATATGCTGCGGTGAGAAAGATTAGGACCAGAAACCACGGCCAGGCAAAGATGATCGATGAGGTGTAGAAGAATTGTCCGCTTATTCTGATTCCTGACTCCTGTCTTCTGCCTCCTTCCAGGCGGGGCTCGTGGCGGAAAGTTTAACGCGTCCTCTCATTCTAACTCCTGACTTCTGGCTCCTGACTTCTTCCTGTACCTACTTGTCCCTTCCCTTCACGGGGTTTTTGTGGGAGTATCATTATTTGTGGGATCGTCCTCCGATCTGTCCACCAAAATTGACTCCGTTCGGCCCACAGACGGGGCGGGGGAGAATTGGCGCTTGGCGTCCGTCAAGAATCTGACGTTCAAAGAAGTCCTGGATTTGGTCCGTCTGGACCTCCTGCGAGTGGAGGAGGAGTTCGTTGTCCAGACCGCCGCGGACGTCCGCCCCATTGCCGAAATCGGCCAGTACTTGCAGGAAGGCGGGGGGAAAAGGCTGCGTCCGGCGCTGGTGTTGCTGGCGGCGAAGCTGTGCGGTTACGAAGGGATGGCTGCCGTCCGCTTGGGCGCGGTGGTGGAGATGATTCACACCGCCACCCTCGTGCACGACGATGTGATTGATGAGGCTGACACCCGCCGCGGGCGGCCCTCCACGAATTCCCGCTGGGGAAATCCCATGAGCGTGCTGGCGGGCGACTGGCTTTACATGCAGGCCTTCAACATCGCCTTGAACGAGCGGAATTTCCGGATTCTGGACGTTCTGATTCGGCTTACGCAGGTCATGGTGGAAGGCGAGTTGCTCCAACTGACTTGCTTGTGGAAGCCTACCGTTTCCGAAGAAGAATACCTGGAGCTGGCCTATCGCAAGACCGCCTGTTTGTTTTCCGCGTGCCTGCGGTTGGGGGCGCTGCTGGGCGGAAAAAACGAAGAAGAGGAAGCGCGATTGGGCCTTTACGGCATTAACCTGGGCCTGGCTTTTCAACTGATCGACGACGTCCTGGACTTTACCTCTTCGGAGGAAGTCTTGGGCAAGCCCATCGGCAACGACGTGCGCGAGGGCAAGATGACGTTGCCCTTGATTTACCTCCTGCAACGATGCACTCCGGCAGAAGCCCGCAAGGTTTCGCGGGTGCTGGAAGAAGGGGGATTCCAGCCCGCGCAATTTGCGGAGATCCTCGACCTGATCGATCATTACGGCACGCTTCAGGCGGCGCGGGAAAAGGCCCAGGAATTTTCCGACAAAGCCCGAGGGTTTTTGGAAGGCTATCCCCACTCGCCTTACAAAGACGCGTTGCTCTCTCTGCCGGATTTTATTTTGGAACGGGAATCCTAAGGTTGCTGGCGCCTTCCGGCATGAAACATCGCCACGAAACCGAGATCAAGCTGGCGGTCAGGGACCCCAAGGAAATCCGTTGGCGCCTCGCGGAACTGGGCTTTCGACCCGTCCTGGCGCGCCACTTTGAAAGCAACTACCTGTATGATTTTCCCGACCAGCGGCTGCGCAAATCGCGGTGCCTCATTCGCCTGCGCTTTGCCGGTGCGCAGGGCTTGCTGACTTACAAAGGCGCGCCGGTGCGCTCGCGCGACTACAAGATACGCCGGGAGATTGAAACCCACGTGGAAGACGGCCACCGTCTGGGCGAGATTCTGCTCCTCCTGGGGCTGCGCGAGGTCTTCAGCTATGAGAAGTTTCGCACCGTCTACGCGCCGCGGGGCAAGCGCGATGTGGCCGACGCGCCCCAGGTGGTCTTCGACGAAACGCCCATCGGCAATTACCTGGAATTGGAAGGCCCGCAACGCTGGATCGACGAGGTGGCGCGCCAACTTGGCTATGCGCGCCGGGAGTACATCAGGGATAGCTACGCGGCGCTTTATCGGAAAAAGTGCCTGGCCGAGCATAAGACCCCGGGGAATATGATTTTTCCCTCACACGAATCGTGATTGGGTTCTGCCCCGGCATGGGCTATAATGCGCTTGAGTGTTCCGTCCGTCAGGCGACGGACCGGGGAGGAGAATAATCATGGAAGGTTTGTTACAACCGGTTCATCTGTTTTTCATTTTGCTCATCGTCTTGATCCTGTTCGGGCCCGGCAAATTGCCAGAGCTGGGCAAGGGTTTAGGAAAGGGAATTAAAGAGTTCAAGGACGCCCTGCGCGGCAGCATGGATGGTTCTTCCGATAAGAAATAGGCGGCGGCGCCAACCCGGAAGGAGAGTAACGAATGGAAGGGTTGCTACAACCGGTTCACCTGTTTTTCATCTTGTTGATCGTCTTGATCCTGTTCGGGCCCGGCAAATTGCCGGAGCTGGGCAAGGGTTTAGGAAAAGGTATTCGCGAGTTTAAGGACGCTCTGCGCGGCGGGATGGAAGGTTCTTCCGACAAGAAAGACGAGAAGAAGACAGAGGAAGAAAAGAAGCTAGAGGGCGACAAAAAGTCCTAACGTCCCGTGGTTGCCGGTCTTGGCGGCCCTTGTCCCACACCGCATCGCTTATCTTCCCACGACGAATTCATATGTCACAGGATAAGTCGGAATCCTCGCGCCAGCCTTGGGGGAGAACCTCGCGCCGCAGCTTTCTGCAAGCGGCGGCCGGCACGGCGACCATGGGCCCAGCGCTCGCTGGGGCGGGGCAGAGTTCATCCCCGCCAGCCCCGCGCCGCATCCTGGCGTGCGCGGGTACGTATAGCTCACCGCAAGGCCCGGAAGGATCAAAGGGTCGAGGGCAAGGCATTTATGTGTTTGAAATGGACCCCGCCAGCGGCGCGCTGACCCAACGCGAGATCGTTCCCAATGATGCGAACCCTGCCTGCCTGGCGCTTGCGCCTTCGGGCGCGCATTTGTATTCGGCGAATGAAGTCTCAAATTTCGGCGGCGGGATCTCCGGCTCGGTCAGCGCTTACGCCATCGATCGCGGTACAGGACACTTGACCTTGCTCAACACGGTCAGCTCGGAAGGACCTGGGCCAGCCCATTTGAGCATTCACCCCTCGGGAAAGTATGTGCTGGTGGCCAACTATGTGGGAGGAAGCGTAGCGGTGCTTGCGATCCACGCGAGTGGCGACCTGGGCCCCGCCACAGACGTGGTTCACCATCAGGGCGCCGTGGGCCCGGAGCACGCCCACAGCGCGCCGTCCGGCAGCTTTGCCATCAGTGGGCACGACAAGCCCCACGCGCACATGATCCAGGCGGATGCCGCGGGGCGCTTTGTGTTCGCCGCCGATCTGGGGCTGGACCGGATCTTCATTTGGAAGTTCGATGAGGAAAATGGCAAGCTCACTCCCAACGATCCCGACTCCGTCACCCTGCCGCCGGGAGACGGGCCGCGCCACTTCGTGTTTCATCCGGGTGGCCGCTGGTTTTATTCGCTCCAGGAAGAAGGCTCGACGCTCGTGGCCTTCGACTATGATTCGAGCCGTGGCAGGCTGACGGAAAAGCAAACCCTCTCCAGCCTGCCGAAGGGTTTTGTGGGCACGAACTTCACCTCCGAAGTCATGATCTCCGCCGACGGCAAGTTCCTCTACGCCGCGAACCGGCTGCACGACAGCATCGCGTGGTTCCCCATCAGCGCCAACGGCACGCTCACCTTCGGCGGCGAAGAATGGACCCGCGGCGATTACCCACGAAGCTTCAACATCGATCCCACGGGAAATTTCCTCTACTGCTGCAATCAGCGCGGTGATGCCATCACCACCTTCCGCGTCCATCGCCAAACCGGCGCGCTGATCTTCACCGGGCATTACACGCCCATCGGCACACCGGCGAATATCGTGTTCCTGAATCCCCGCTGAAAACACCCCGCTGAAATCATATTGCGGTTCCAGGAATTCCGGCTTAAGATGGCCCTAGTTCACACCTGTGGGGGCTTACATGAATGTCGAAGACTTGATCCACTCTCGGACTGAAGTCTATTCGGTCACCGAAGATGTGACGGTTTACGATGTGGCTCGCTACCTGCGCGAAAAGCAGGTACGTGCGGTGGGCGTACTCAAGCCTGAGGGCAAGCTGGTGGGAGTTGTGTCGCAAAGCGATATTTCCGACAAGGTGGCGGCGGAAAACAAGTGTCCGGCCTGGATGCGGGTCTCGGAAGTGATGACTCCTGACCCCATCACCGTCCCGCCCAGCACGCACCTGGACGAGTGCGTGCTGCTGATGGAGAAACACGGCATTTACCACCTGCCGGTCGTCGATGCCCTGGAGACGTATCGCGGCATGATTTCCGTTCAGGATTTGCTGCGGGTCATCGCCTCGGATGAGAAGGCGCGGGCCGACATGCTGGAATCCTTCCTCTTCTCGGGACGCTAGCGCGGCTCATCTCAAAAGGAGGGAGAGCGCCATGTCTGCTTGCTCGATTCAATCCCCCAGCGAATTTACTGGCCCGCCAGTCTCCAGCACGGTCGGATGCCGCGGTCCATTGTACACCAGCGACTTTCGGGGTATCGCCAATCTAACCGTGACGATGGCGCTGGTCTTTTTGGCGGCGGGTGTTTCGGTAGCCAAGGATTCTTCCGGAAAGCTGGAATTGACGACGACGGCCTTCCGCCCCGGCGGTACGATCCCCACACAGTTTACGTGCAGCGGGGCAAACATCTCGCCTTCTCTCTCCTGGAACCATCCTCCGCCCCGCACTCAGAGCTTCGTGCTGATTGTGGATGACCCGGACGCTCCCGCCGGAACCTGGGTTCATTGGGTGGTGTACAATCTGCCGGCGTCGGCACGGCAATTACCCGAGCATGTGCCGCCTGGCGACGTGGTGGCGAGCGGCGGTAGGCAGGGCGTCAACGACTTCCCCACGAACGGTTACGGCGGCCCCTGTCCCCCGCCCGGTAAACCCCACCGGTATTTCTTTCGGCTCTATGCCCTCGACACGATCTTAGACCTGCGTGCCCCAGTCCACCGCAAGAATGTCGACTGGGCCATGAAAGGTCATGTCCTTGCGCAGGCAGAACTGATGGGGACGCTTGGGCGGTGAGGGGAAACGATGAAAGGAGCACATACGAAACTGTGAGGGAACAAACCAAATCCCCAGCATCGGCAACTGCCCCGGCCAGGCGGACGGTGAATTACGAAGAAGACGCCATCTACCAGGAGGGCAGAGTCGTGGCGCGAGTCGTGGAGCCAGACGTTCGCTGGAATGCCCGCGAGATTCACTTTGCCGAGATTAATAGCAGCGACGACCTGATCCTTCCGGAGGAATGTGAATTCCAAAAGTATCGGCTGATGATCCAGCGCATCGAGTACGCCTCACGCATGGACAAGAATGCGCCGGAAAAAAGCCGTGTACTCCGTGGCGTTGTGGCGGAAATTCTGGGCTACCGCGAGCAGTAAACCCTTCGCGGACAGCCAACCGTGGAGGAGTCGCCAACGTCGGGGTTAAGAATCAGAGGTTCGGGAAGATCCCGCCCGCAGAACCCGCAGTCCCGGACTTTCTAAACCGCAGGGAAGGGCAGAAGCTTCCAAAGTCCAGGGGAAGTGCAGACATTGCAGGTCCGTTCCACCCCACCTTTTTCCTGAAGCGCCGCCAGCACGGTTTCATCCGCGTGCAGGGACTCGCGTGCGGAGCAGATTGGGCACTCGATCATCACCCGCACTCTAAGTTGGTCCCCGGCCTCGAGTTCAGGAATGTCCACGCCCCAGATGTTCGTTTCCGGGTCCATATTCTCGACACCCCAGTAAGTATACTGAAGTTCAGGACTTTGCAATCTGGACACGACCCGAAAAATCGAATCCCGCCCCGTCGGATGGCTGAGCAGGCGGATTTCCGAATCCGGCAGCAGTTGATGGGTCATTCGAATCTTGGCCCCATGCAGGTTTACGATAATAGTGTGGGCCTCCTCGGTAAAATCGATGCCACGATAATCAATTCCGATAACACGGATAGGGACCGACAGCGCGACCCGGCAACTGCGCCGGGATTGATACTCCTCCATGGACATGCCCTCCTGGGGTTGAACAGCGCACTTGATAGGCAGATGTTACCTTCCTCGGGAAGGGTTTTCCAGTCCCCTAAGAGTAAACCCCGGGGGGGATTCAGTTGGCGGGCATGCGCGGCTCCGGCTGCTGGGCCTCCAGCAAGCTCAAGGCATCGGAGATTTCGTCTAGCAAGGCGCGCGCCCCCAGTTCGCCCGCACTTGCCGCCGCCACAATGGCATAGGCGCAGTTCAGGCACAGGCAATAAGCGCGACTCTCCGAGATTTGGCTGGGGCGGCAGACGGCACACGGCCAATCGTCACACGAATGAACAAGTAACCCCCCTGGCGTCATGGCGAAATCCACGGTGAACCCCCAGCCGGCCTCTCTGCCAATTCGAGCAAGTGGGCCGCCACTTTTGCATATCGGATTTCTGGGGCTAAGCTTAAACGGGGGGGCCAAGTTTCAGGTGTCAGGTGTGGGGAGAATGACGATACTCGAGGTTCGAAAATCGAAATTCGTGAATCCGACTTGGGAGTTCGACATTCAGAATTACTCGAAGATCGCCCCATTTCCATCGAATTTCGAGTTTCGAATTTCGAGTTTCCAATCTGCGGCTACCGCACATAACAGACGCCATAAATCTTGCGGCCGGTGCCTTGCATTTCGCGGCTGCGCACCACTTGGCCGCGGACCTCAATGTTATGACCGCTCTTTTCGAAGGGGCAGGTGACGAGGACGACCTCTCCGACCTCGTAGTTCCGGTCAGTGATGAAGCACAGGCCGCCGCGCGAGACGTTTTCGGTGTGGGTGAATTCTTCCGCGCCGTAGAAGCTGCGCACACGGATGGGCAATTGGAGAGCCACCCGATTGTGAGCACGGCGAATCGATCCTGCCTGCTGTTCGCGGAGGCTTTCCGGGCTGGGAAGGACGGCGCCCGCATCATCACTGGAGAGGGGCATGGACGGTTCTCGAAAGCTCCAGGATGTCGAGCGCCCGCAAGGCTCGCACTCCTTGACCAGCAACCCGGAGGTCGCCAACACTTCATGCTCGACCAGGGAAAGGTGGCTGAGCTTCACCGCGTGGCAGCGCCGGCACTCGAGCAGCGCCGCACACATTCCTTCCACCCCCGAGGGGGGAGGAAAACCGATGCCCCAAACGTTGCAGTTCGATTCCTGACACTCGATGCCCCATTCGCCGCCCACGCCCGTAAGAGGTTGGGTCGGCCCCACGACGCGAAACTTGGCGCTGCGCCGCCCCACCAGGGTCGTAATGAGCAACACGGCGCCCACCGCCACCATCCGCTGCAGGTGGATTCGCGCCCCGTGCCGATTGACGACGAGTGTCCGGGTCTCTTCGCTGAACTTCTCACCGTCCCGGTCCACACCCTCGACTCGGATGGGCACAGTAATCAGCAACCGTTCGCTGCGCCGACGATCAACCTCTTTCAGCGATGCCTTGGCCGAAGTTACGGGCACATGGCTGGCTTCTGGAGCCTGGCTCATTTCCCCACCCTCGAGCACTTCCTCGCCGGATAATGGCTGCCGGCGGAGCACCAAGTGAATGATGGTAGCACATCCTACTTTAACACAGAGGGAGCCGCTATGGTAAGAGGAAGAACCCCAATCCGTCGATAGCGGCTCTGAGGGCTGGTGAGACCTCCCCGCGAGCGGTCAAAGCAGCCTTTGGTAGATGTTTCGGTTGCGGCGGACAGGAGTCCTGGGTTGTCGCAGGCTGCCGGGAGCCTTGCCCCGTGCTTTAAATCGGCGTGCGAAGCATAGTTCGCCTTTTCAGGAAAGCACGCAATGAGATCGGCCGTTTCCGCCAAACCAGTCGCATCGTTCTGTTAAGAAAACACAAGCGTAAGGCCTTTTCAAACCGATCGCCCTGAGCTATGCTACCTCAACGCATACGGGGTTGATTCTTGTGACAGTCTGGCAAAGCACTTCTCAGCGTAAAAGGCGTTTTCCGAAGGAGGAGGGATCATGCGACGATTCGCTCATGACTTCACCATAGCTCTAATCATGGTGTGTGCCTTGGCAGGTTTGTATGTCTCCCGCGCCAAGGCAGAGCAAGCCCCAAGTCCACCCCAGTTCCGCCTGCCCGCCGATTCGGTGGGGCCTGTCCGTTACCGCGCGGAGTTGACGATCGTCCCAGACCAGGACACCTTTACGGGGAAGGTTGAAATTGACCTCCGGTTCGCTAAGTCTGCCGCGGTATTGTGGTTGAACGGCGAAAATCTCACCGTGAAGGACGCCACTCTGACCACGGGCAACGAGAAGCTGGCTGCCAAGGTCATCAACGAGCCGAAAGACTTTGTCGGCTTAGCCTTCGAGCATCCCGTCGGCCTTGGTGAAGCCACCCTTCACATTGCCTACCAAGGTGAGATCAGCCGCAAGGACCAGCAGGGGATCTTCCAAATGAAAGATGGGGACCGCTGGTACGTCTACTCGCAGTTCGAGCCGATTAGGGCTCGACGGGCATTCCCCTGTTTCGACGAGCCGGGTTATAAGGTTCCCTGGCAGTTAACTCTGCGCGTCAAGAAGGAGCAGGTGGCGGTTTCCAATACCCCCATCGTCTCGGAGAACGACACCGGCGATGGCATGAAAGCCGTGAAATTCGCCGAGACCAAGCCCTTGCCGAGCTATCTTGTAGCCCTTGCCGTGGGCGACCTGGAATTCGTCGACGCCGGCAAGGTGGGAATGAAAAACACTCCGGTGCGCATCGTCGTACCTCACGGCCACGCCTCCGAAGCGAAATACGCGGCCGAGACGACTCCTGCCATCGTCAACTTACTGGAGAAGTACTTCGATATTCCCTATCCCTACGACAAACTCGATGAGGTCGCGATTCCACTCTTTGGCGGCGCCATGGAGAACGCGGGCATGGTGACTTACGGAATTTCCATTATTCTTGCCAAGCCCGATGAGGACACCCTGTCGCGCCGGCGCGGATGGGTATGGGTAGCTGCCCACGAACTCGCACACCAGTGGTTCGGCGACCTCGTAACCACCGCCTGGTGGGACGACATCTGGCTGAATGAGGGCTTTGCTTCCTGGACGTCTAACAAGATCGTGAATGAGTACCACCCCGAGTGGCACAGTGACGTCGAGGCGCTGAACACCTATCAAGGCGCGATGGGGAGCGACATCTTGATGAGCGCTCGCAAGGTGCGCCAGCCGATCGAGTCCAACGACGACATTAACAACGCCTTTGACTCGATCACTTACGACAAGGGATCCGCGCTGCTGAATATGTTTGAGTCTTACATGGGTCCGGAGAGGTTCCGCGAAGGAATCCAGCGCTACCTCCGGAAGTACGCCTGGAAGAATGCCACCTCGGCTGAGTTTTTAGCGTCGCTGGCCGGTGAGGATGCCAGTATCGCTCCAGCTTTCTCCACCTTCCTCGACCAGCCGGGCTTACCGCTGGTCACGGCCGCGCTCGATTGCAACCGCGGCGGCGCTCAGCTCAACCTCTCCCAACAGCGTTTCCTGCCGATCGGTTCAGTGGGTTCAGCCGACCAAACCTGGCAGATACCGGTTTGTGCTCGCTATCCCTCTGGGCAAGGTGGTGCCCGGCAGTGCGCGCTGCTTTCGCAGAAGTCTGCCCCGTTGCCGCTCTCACTCTCTGGCGGCTGCCCGGCCTGGGTGGAGGCGAATGCCGGCGCGGCAGGCTACTATCTGGTGCTCTTCGAGGGAGACCTGCTCAGTGCCCTCCTCAAAAACGACGCGCGCGCGCTCACGCTCCCCGAGAAGGTCGCCCTCGTCGGCAACATTGACTTTCTCACTCACAATGGCAAGATTCCGCTCGGCACGGCGTTAGCCCTGGAACCGACTCTCGCTCAAGACTCTAGCCGCCAGGTGGTGACGAAGACTATGGACACGACAACCGGCCTCCGGGACAACCTGGTTTCCAAAGACCTGCTGCCGCGCTACCGGCAGTACCTGTTGGACGTCTACGGCGGCCGAGCGCGCGACTTGGGATGGAAGGCAAAGACGGACGACAGCGAAGATGCCCGTCTGCTCCGCCGTACGATTCTCTCTGTCGTTGCCAATCAGGCCGAGGACCCGGAGTTGATCGCCCAAGCGAAGAAACTGGCGCTCGTATGGCTGGACGATCATAAGGCCATTGACCCTGATATGGTGAATGATGTACTCACGACCGCAACGCGCCATGGGGACCGCGACCTGTTCGACCGCATCCGTGCCGCTGCCCAGAAGGAGACCCAAGAAAGCCTTCGCGGGAGTTTGCTCCTCAGCCTGGGTTTGTTCCGCGATCCCGAAATCATCAAGGCCGCTCTGCCCATCGTGCTGAGCGATGAGTTCGACCACCGGGAGTCCGTGGCGATCCTCTTTGGAGCCGCGCAGTCGCCGCAGACGCGCGATTTAGCATATGGCTTTGTGAAACAAAACTGGGACGCTCTCATCGCCAAGCTCCCCACCGATTTTGGCTCATACCTGCCTTACGTCGCCGGGGGATACTGCGACGCCGAGCATTACCAGGATGCGGGGGGGTTCTTCAAGGGCCGCTCGACCAAATACACGGGAGGACCTCGTATCCTCGATCAGGTGCTGGAAGGTATCAATCTCTGCATCGCCTACAAGAAGGTTCAGGAACGGAGCGTCGCTGAATTCCTCGAGAGGTACAAGGGCGGACAGAGTGTGAGTACCGGAGGGCAGGGTTACAAGTAGCCGGGCCTAGAAGAGACTTAGCAGCGCCGAACCACGCGTACTGAGCGATATATCACCCCATCGCTGGCAAGCGCCTTAATCCCTTCGCCGCACTTTCCTTCCTCGCAATAAGGTGATCAGGACGGTACCTCTGTACTAGTACCTCAGTTACATTGCGTGCACCCCGATTCTCGTTCAGAATGCTTGAGAAAGAACCAATGTCAAGTCGAAGAAAAAGATCGCGAGGGGTTGAAAATATGGTTATCGGGACAAGATTGCGCTCTCTCCGGGAAGAGAAAGGTATGTCGCAAGGGGATATCGAGAAGAGTACCGGATTGTTGCGGTGTTATATATCGCGGATTGAGAACGGGCACACCATCCCATCCTTGGAGACTTTGGAGCGCTTTGCGGGCGCCCTGGATGTTCCCTTATATAAAATGTTCTATTCTGGTGATGGTGAAGCTCCCACGCCCAACTTGGTTCAGCGCAAGAACTTGGATGAGTTGGCGGCGCAACCTGGGAAAGCCGGGGAGGAAGCGCGCTTTCTGCTACAGTTCAAGAACGTGTGGGCACAACTCGGCGAGCCCGACCGCGATGTGGTGCTGACCCTGGCAAAGAAACTGGCGACCCGTTAATCCGGACTTTTCGTGGTCGCCCATTCTCACCGGAGGGATCTATCGGCCACCGTGCCGATGATCCCTCCGTGCAGGAAAGCCTCACATCAGCCTACTGGGGAACCAGGATGACGTTTTCCTCGGGCTCTTTCCCCGTGGATTTCTCCGGCACTTTGCCGGAAACAGCGCGCAGATAGTTCACCAGGTTCCATCGGCGTTCATCGGTCATGCGACCTGCCTGTGGCGGCATGGGGTCTTGCCCGGTGCCAATGATCGTGAAGATCTCTCCGTCGGTCCGATCCTTCAGCGTGTCAGGCTTGGTGAAATCCGGCATGGTGAGCTTCATGTCGGACGCCAGTTCACCCTTCCCATCGCCCTTATCTCCATGGCAAAGAGCGCATTGGGTGATATAGATCTTCTTGCCGCGGGCTACGGAATTCTCGGTGAACTTCACCGGGTTCTTTCGCGCTTTGTCCTCAGCCGACATCGCCGCCGGGTGAGGCGCCGCTGGCGCCTCGGTTGTGGCGGCGCCGGCAGGAGGAGGCGTCTCCTTCTTTTCTTGGGCCCACAAGCAACCTGTTACTATAACCAGAACTAGCCATAATGTCTTTGAAGGCATAGCATCCCTCGGGCGGATATCGGTCTTGCGCCGCAATCAATCCGACTCGCAGAAGATTGCGGTGCTTTTGAACCACCCCACCGCCAAGCGAGCAATTTCGTTACCCAGTTTAACCCCGGAATTTCCGTTTTCATAGGATTTTCCACTTTCAAATCCCAGGTTCTTGAAAAAACTAACCCCTCGAGACTTGAGGTGTCTGTTCAAAAGGGAACACATACACAGATTCGTTTTTGACCGATTTTAGTTGAGCTTTCCCCCCAGAGACCCCGGTTTGCCCTTCGAAACTGCCCGCACAGAGCCTCCATCTCATTCGTCCAAGCGTCGTGCCAATCGCTTCCTCCCGCTGAAAGCGGTCGAAAAAGACGGGGTCACTTTCCATTTCGAAGTGCAAAAGTTTGTCGGGGGCCTGCCGGGCGCTCACATCGAGATGCGCGGGTGTGTGTGCTTTCGGACGTACCAACAGGGGTTGTAACCCAAGTGAGGAAACAAGGAGTTCACACAGGTCTGCTTTTGGGGATCGAGAAAGTAAAAATCTGATTTGCCGCTCTTTAGTGTCACGTCGTAGTAGGGCCGCACGGTGACCCTGCCATAAGGGGCGCGCCCTTTCGGAATCGGGATGCGCACCGAGGCGTAGTCCCCTGCATACACCAGGGCGAGCAGCCCCGCCATGATCAAGACAATTCGCTTTACGAGTTTCACGCGCTATCCCACCCCATGGCTACCCGGCTCATCCAGCGCAGACCTCCGCCTTTGAGGTCTGCGGTTCTTCCTGAGACACGCACTCCCGAACCCAAGGGCAGGTGTCCATCTTTGAGATTGGCAGTTTTTGCAAAGGAAGAGCCGCGGACCCCAAGAACGGGAGTCCGCGCCCCCACTTCCCGCATTACTTCGTGCGCTTGGCCGTAAAGTCGCGGTCGCCGAACCGTTCGCTGTGTACTTTCCCCTTCATGGAATCGCCGTCGACCGTAGCGCTGTATTCCATGACCATGGTGTCGCCATTCTGGGTCTGGCGCTTGACGGTGAAACTCACCTTGTTTCCTGTGACCGTACCCTCCAGCGGCGCGTCTCCGCGTCGTCCGCTCAGCGTGCCTTTAATCGTGGCGCCGTCCTGTTGGATCGTCAGGGTCGAGGTCATGGGTCCATTGGGGCCCTCGGACGACATTTCCCACGTCCCGGCAACCTTGGCGGGCTCGTCGGCGGCCAAAACATTGCCCACCCACATCAGCAACATCCCACACGCGAACGCTAACACCAAAGAATAGGTTATTCTTTTCATCATGATATCTCCTCATTTTACCTTGGCTAATTTTTGCTCGCGGAACCCTTGGCAGCGAGTCTCATGCGGATTCAGCACCATGATAGACGTCCGCGACGAGGGTGCAGTTACGACCCGGAAAACAGGGAGGTCGTTTATTGGATGAAACCCGCGATTCTGCCCAATGTTTGTTTTCAATAACCTTCCGGCTTTGAACGTACAAAAAAAGAATTCTTTTTTATTTCCTCGGCGCGTGAGCCCCTCGGCTCCCGCTGCACAGGTCGATTTCTCTTGGAACGCCCATCTCCACGGTCTCCGTAAATTCGACATGGCCCCGCCGACGTTCGAGCACCCCTCCACTATATACCGTAACGATATTGTTGTCAAGAGAAGTGTGCGAGCGTAAGAGGCTACTGCCCTTCCAACTTTTTGCGACGCATCCGCGTAAGCTCGACGGGGCGCGGACAAGTCATAAAGCCACCAGGAAAGTTGGGGGCCTCCGCGGCATGTTTTGGGAACTGGGGTTCATCGTAGATCGGGCCGGCTGGCGCACAGCGCAACTCTGCGATTCACCTCTCTGACCAAGCCCGCCGATATTCCTGTTATGCCGATCTACGGACGCCACTTCGAGCCCGGCCAGTTGCAGTTTATCACCACCAGCACCCATCGCCGCAGCCGGCTATTTGCGAGTCAACGCTTCTGCTGGACCTTTGTCGAGACTCCCCGTCCCACCGATAGGTGTTGGTGCCGTCACCCGTCAGATCCCCCGCCGCGTCGTAACTGTAGCCGGAGGTGGTGATGCGGTTGGTGCTGGCACTGTACGTCAAGGCCAGGCACCGGGGCTCGGCGGGGCTGGCGGTGCAGTCCATGTTGCCGTACTGATCGTAGCTGAAGGTCTGGCTGTAAGTCGAGCTGCCCGTGGCCGTGGCGCTGGCGAGCCGGTTCAGGGTGTCGTAGCTGTAACTTGCCTTGTGGCTGAGGCCGGTGTTCACGTTGTCGTTATAATAGTAACCGGCTACGTTGCCGTTATTGTTCGTGCCTTGCGGCCAATTCGACGATGACTCGCAGCAAGCGTAGCGCAAACCTCCGACTTTCGACTCAAGTTTACCTCCAACTCCGCCGAAGATAAGGATTGAGGGACCAGATTCGGGCTGGGCGTGTGCGTCCCTTCAGGCCTGGGTGTGCGCCCGCTTGTTTGGTTGGGCCGCGGAGATTCCTGCCGTAGCACCCTGCGGAGGAGCAACCTACGACTTCAGCTTCGCCGGTTGTGACCAGGACTCATGGGTTCGTCCAGGGGGTTGATGAAGAACATGGTAGCGCCGACCGGCGCCTGTCCCGACGTGGTCGGGAGAGCCTGCCCCTTTCGCTGCGCTCAGGGCAAGCTCTGAGCGGGGCGAAGGGTCGGCACGTGCTGAGCTAAAGCTCCGCGCTACAGCACGCCATCAACCTCGTCAGAGGCCGCGAGGGCATTTTTCATCGCCCTGTTAGCGGGTTCGAGAGCAGGGAAAGGGAGAGAATCTAAGTGCAGGCATTTCGTGAATCGGCCATCCGCCGCAAATTGATGTGGGTCCTTATGCTCACCAGCAGTGCGGCCTTGGTGGTGGCTTGTGTGGCATTTGGCATTTACGATGCGCTCGCCGTCCGCTGTGGCATGGTGCGCGATCTCACGACCTTGGCTGAAATCGTCGGCCAAAATAGCGCCCCGGCCTTGGCATCGGGCGACAGGAACGCCGCTTCCCAGTCCCTCTCCGCGCTGCGCGCCAAACCCGACATTATAGCCGCCGGCGCGTACTCGCCGGAGGGCAAGCTTCTGGCCGAGTATTACCGCGCCAATGTCCCCATCCCATTGCCTCCCAAAGCGTTGCGGGGGGAGGAAGGAATCTCTTGTCTCGATCGGCTGGCTCTTTTCCACCCCATCACCCGCAACGGAGGCGTGGTGGGAGCCGTCTATTTGCAATCCGATTCGAAGGAATGGGACCACTGGGTTTGGCGCCATGCGCTGATTGCCTTGATCGCGACGCTGGCCGCAGCCGGAGTGGCCCTGCTCCTTTCCCGTCGGCTGCCACACCTTATTTCCGACCTGATTCGGGGCTTGGTACAGGCTTCCCCAGAAGCGATGGGGGAAAGGAATCTCTCCGCCTTTGCGCCCGAGCCGTGCAAGGACGAACTGGGCCTGGTAGGCGACGGCATCAACAAGATGCTTTCCCAGCTCGAAGAGCGCAACGATCAACTGCGGAAGCTCCGGGAAGACATGGATTCGCAGGTTGCCGCCCGCACCGCGGAATTGCAGGCCCAGAACACTCAGCTTACCCTGGCAAAGACGGAGGCGGAACAAGCCTGCCGCGCCCAGAGTGAGTTTCTGGCCAACATGAGCCACGAAATCCGCACGCCCATGAATGCCATCATGGGAATGACCGAACTGGCGCTCGACAGCGATCTTGATCCCACCCGCCGGGAATATCTGAGCCTGGTAAAGTCATCGGCAGAGTCGCTGCTGACCATCATCAACGACATTTTGGATGTCTCCAAAATCGAGGCGGGCAAGTTGGATATCGACCAGGCAGAGTTCAGCTTGCGCGACTGCCTGGGGGAAGCCCTGAAAACGCTCGCCGTGCGCGCGCACGAAAAGGACCTGGAACTCGCCCTCCGCGTGCATCCGGACGTTCCAGACAACCTCGTCAGCGACCCTACTCGCCTGCGGCAGATCGTTTTCAATCTGGTGGGGAATTCCATCAAGTTTACCGACCGGGGAGAAGTCTCGGCCCAGGTCAGCGTTGAATCGAGCGATGCTGACAGCGCCACGCTACACTTTGCCGTCGCTGACACCGGGATCGGCATCCCGCCGGAGAAAAGGAGGGTCATCTTTGAAGCCTTCGCGCAAGCTGACAACTCCACCAGCCGCCGTTATGGCGGGACGGGGCTGGGCTTGACCATCTCGTCAATGCTGGTGGCGATGATGGGAGGGCGGATGTGGGTGGAAAGCGAAGTGGGGCAGGGAAGCACCTTTCACTTTACGCTGAAGCTCCGGCGAGGAAATAACGCCGCCATCGCGGGCGCCCTGCTAACGCCGGACGTCCTCCAGGGCGTTGCCGTCCTCGTGGTCGATGATAACTCTACCAACCGTCAGATGCTGAACGAACTGCTCAAATACTGGGGAATGAAACCGACGTTGGCCGAGAATGGAAAGCGGGGGATGGGAATTCTTGAACAGACCAGCGCCGCGGGCGCGACATTCCCCCTGATTCTCCTCGATAGTTGCATGCCCGACATGGATGGCTTCACCTTTGCCAAGCACGTCAAAAGCGATCCACGCTTTAAAGGCGCCATCATCATGATGCTGACGTCCGCAGGCCAGCGAGGCGATGCGGCGCGTTGCCGTGAGCTGCGGATTTCCGCTTACCTGGTCAAACCCCTCCAGCAAACCGAACTCCTGGAAGCCATCCTCACGGTTCTGGGGCACAAGCCGGAAGCTCCCGATCAGCGGCCCACCCTGGTTACACGCCACTCGCTGCGCGAGGATCGCCGGCACCTGCGTATTCTGCTGGCCGAAGATAACCCCGTGAACCAGATGGTGGCGGTCCGCCTGCTGGAAAAGATGGGGCACACCGTAATGGTGGTGGCGAATGGGCGCGATGCCGTCCTGATGTCGGCGGAACAGGAATTTGGTTTGGTGTTGATGGATGTGCAGATGCCGGAAATGGACGGTTTTGAAGCCACCCGCGCCATCCGCGAAAGGGAGGCCACCACCCATAAGCATATTCCGATCCTCGCCATGACGGCTCACGCCATGAAGGGTGACCGGGAACGATGCTTGGCGGTGGGAATGGATGGATACATCGCCAAACCGATCAGCCCGGCGGAATTGCTTGCCGAAATCGAACGGTTCACCCGGCGGCCGGAACCCACCCCGCCGAAGCCGCCGCCCCCCTCCGGGGATGACTGCATCGACTGGCAGGCGGCCTGGGCAAACTTGGAAGGTGATCGCAACCTGCTGAGTGAGCTGGCACTTTTGTTTTTGGACGACCTTCCCCAGCAGATGGAGGCCATTCACCGCGCCGTCGACAAGAGGCAGGATCACGAATTGGAGCGCCTCGCACACCGATTGAAAGGCTCGGTGGGCAACTTCGCGGCGAAGCCTGCTTTCGAAGCCGCCTTCCGCCTGGAAAAAATCGCCTGCCAGGGCGATTCCAAACAAATCCCGCAAGCGGTGGACGCCCTCGAATGTGAGATCGGGCGGCTCCGGGGCGCTCTGGAAGAATGGGCACACAAGCCCCCCGGAAATGATGAGGCGGGTTTGCCCCTTGCACCGCCACCTTCCCCCACCGCTTCGACCTCAGGTCTGACTTCGGGCTTAGGCTAGCCCAGATATCTCACCACATCAGGCCTTTTCTGCCGCCTGCCACCTGCCCTGGGGGTCTCTTCTGACGGTCATTTTGTCAGGTTTTAGGGAATTCCTATGATTTATTGTAACTTGCTTGTTTTCAGTATGTTCTCAGCTTCGTTTTTGGAAAAGTCCCTATTCCGACCCTTTGTTTTCAAGATGTTCTCAGCTTCGTGCTTTTGTCTGGTATGTGGGCATGAAGTTGCCATGCAATCTGTGGGCGGTGAGGCTAGGAAGATATGGCATCATCAATCCCTTCTGGCTCCGCGCGCGGCTAGGGGTACGGTTGGACGTAGAGGCGGCTTTACGCCGCCATTTGGCGAGGTAAACTCGCCGCTACAACGTCAAACTGTACCACGACCGCCCTCCTGCCCGTGCCCATCACGGCCAGAGCCTCCCCGGAGTGAAACGAAAGGAAGGCGGTGCTCCGTTCGTCACCCCGACTCTCCCCGCGCCGGGCGTGCTGACCTGCCGGCCCACGCCATGGCGGGACCGGCCTCGATCCTCACCCACCAACTATAGGCTATCCTGCTTGCAGTTGTCAAGAAAAATTATTGACGGTTATGCCGTGGGTTCCCTGGCCATCCGCTAACGGCCTCGGGTTCTGGTGAGAAATCCGGGCTAGTGCCAATACTGTTCACTTAGCGATGGTCACGGAATAGGGGTTGTGATTGCGGGCGAAGCCCGCGTTGGAGTGCGGTAGCAGCAGCTACCGCCTTCCGCCTTCGGTTCATACGGGAATGGTGCGGGAGCCAGAACAAGAAAGGCGGTAGCTGCTGCTACCGCACTCCAAGGCGCTTCGCGCAGGTGCATTTGAAGACGTGCGCTAAGTGAACAGTGCCGGGGCTAGTGCCGGTCCAATCAAGACCATAGGAACTTCTCGAAATTCTCAAGCACTTGGCGCGCGAGTTCTTCTTCCGTCAAATTGCGAAGCCGGGCGAGTTCCTGGGTGACTCCGCGCACGTAGGCGGGCTCATTGCGCTTGCCGCGATAGGGCACCGGGGCCAGGTAGGGAGAGTCCGTTTCCGTCAGCAGGCGGTCCAGGGGAACGACGCGCGCGATTTCCCGCAGATTCTCGGCTTTCTTGAAAGTCAGATTCCCCGCGAAGGAAATCAGGAAACCCCAGTCCAAAAACGCGCGGGCGTCCTCGTGACTTCCGGTAAAACAGTGGAGGATTCCGCCCAGGCCCGTCGGCTTCCAATGGGCCGCGGCAATGGCGTGCAAGTCCGCCCATGCGTCGCGGCAATGGATGATGATGGGAAGCTTGACCTGGCGGGATAGCTCCATTTGCCGAATAAGGACTTGTTTCTGAACGTCGCGCGGCGAGTGGTCGTAGTAGTAATCGAGGCCGATCTCGCCCACCGCCACCACCTTGGGATGATGGGCGAGCTGGAGGATTTTCTCCGCGTGGGAATCTGTGAAGTGCCGGGCATCGTGCGGGTGAACACCCACCGAAGCATAAATCCAATCGTGACTCTCGGCGATGGCCAGCGGCGAGTCCAGGCGATCGGGACCCGTGCCTCCGCCCGCAATCAGGATGTAGCGAAGCCCCGCGGCGCGGGCGCGTTCGATAACGGCGTCGCGGTCGGGATCGAAGTCGGAATCATCCAAGTGGGCATGAGAATCGAGAAAGCATCGGGTGATCGGGTGATCGGGTGATCCGGTGATCTGAAAATCTGACAGCGTGGTCATCGGATGATCTGTTGATCTCCCGGTTTGTTTCTTGTTCACCCGATCACCCGATTATGGGATCACCCGATGCCTTTGTTCACCCGATCACCCGATCATCGGATCACCCGATTATCTCAGCCTGGCCCCATTCGGCACATCTTCGTTAAAGGTGACCAGCACTGGCCGGCCCTCGTCGCCAATGGAGGCCGCGACGATCATGCCGTTGGATTCCACGCCCCGCAGTTTGCGCGGTTGGAGATTGGTCACTATCACTACCTTCATGCCGATCAGTTTTTCTGGTGCGTAGAACTCGGCGATACCGGCGCAAACTTGGCGCACTTCCGTGCCAATATCCACCGTCAGCTTCAGCAACTTCTTCGCCCCGGGGATGGGCTCCGCCGTCTTGATTTCGCCCGTGCGCATTTCCACCTTGGCAAAGTCTTCGATGGAAATCTTCGCCGGCTCAGCCGACGGAGCGGGGGATTCGGGATTCGGGACTCGGGGCTCGGGACTCGGGACCCGGGACTCGGGGCTGGGGGCTTGTGGCACGGCCATCCTGGCCGTGTCTTCTCTCACGGGCTGGAAGCCCGTACCACTTGAGGACTCGGGCGCTGCTTCAGGTGTTTTTTCGGTTTCCACGGATTTCAATGCCTCCTTGGGTTTGTCGCGATTGCGGTCAGCCTCAGCGAGGTTGGCTTGTAGGGGGTTGGGTTGTAGGGGCGCTTCGCGAAGCGCCCCTACTGTGGGCTTACCTCGCTCGCGGTCCGCCTCGGCCAGTTCTTCGAGCTTCGCCAGCGTTTTTTCTTTGTCGAGTCGCGGGAAGATGGGCTCGGGTTTGTCGACTTTGCTTCTGGGTTTCAACTGGCCCCAGGTCAGTTCTTTGGGGTTCTGCTTCCGAAGTTCGCCTTCGCAACCGAGTTGCCTCCAAAGGCGCTCCGCACTATGGGGGGCGATGGGATACAGGAGAACTGCCAAGGCGCGGAGCGCGTCTGTTGCGGTATAGAGGATGCGCTTCAAGGAGTTGAAATCCTTGTGCGGCACCGCCCAAATCTTCCACGGCTCCTTCTTACTCAAATAGCCGTCCAACATCGAGGTCAATAGCTGCACCCTGGCGGCCGCTAGGGAAATCAGAAACCTGTCGAATGCGTGACAGTACGATCCCTGTATGCCCCCGAGGAATCCGGGGTGCCCAAAGAACTCACTCTTCAGATTCTCCTCATCACCGTCCAAGCTGCTCGGTCGGTCCGGGATTTCGCCGGCGAGATATCCATTCAGCATCGTGATTATGCGACTTGCCAGGTTCCCCACACCTTTTGCCAGGTCCGAGTTGTAACGGTCGATCAGCCCCTCATACGAGAAGCTCGTATCCTGCCCGAACGGCGCCTCGCGGAGCAGGTAATAGCGTAGCGCGTCGTTGCCGGGCGCGCCAAAGGAGTCTAAGGCATCGACGATGGGCTCGGGGTAAACGACGTTGCCCTTGGACTTCGACATCTTATCTTGTTCGTAATAAATCCATCCGTGCGCGAAGACGGTGGTCGGCAGCATTTCCGGCTGATTGGGGTAAGCGGCCATGATGAACGCCGGCCAATAGACGGCGTGGAATCGCAAGATGTCCTTGCCAATCATGTGGACAAGTTCTGATTCACCCGGTTTGTTGCGCCAATACTTCTGGAAATCCGCGCTGCCATTCTCGCCCTGCGCATAGCCAATACCTGTCATGTAGCTGGTAAGCGCGTCATACCAAACGTAAAACACCTGGTGGGGATCATCCGGCCAGGGGATCCCCCACTTGAGGCGGCTGCGGCTGACGGAAATGTCGCGCAACCCGCTTTTCACAAAGCTTTTGACTTCATTCATGCGGTAATCAGGCTTCACGAAATCAGGACAGCTCTCATAGAGTTCGAGGAGCCGTTGCTCAAATGCCGACAGCTTGAAGAAATAATTATCTTCGCTAATCAGCTCCGCCGGGCGCCCGCAGATATCGCAGTTCACGGGGTCCGTGTTGTCGGAGACGTACCGCTCGTCGGAGACACAGTAACGGCCCTCATAGCGCTGCGTGAAGATATAGCCATTTTCTCGGGCGCGAATCAGCAAACGCTGAACGGACGTTACGTGGTCGGGATGGTCCGTATAGATGAAGCGGAGAGAACTCTGGTCGGAATCCGGATAAACTTTGACCGGGATGCCGAGTTTCTCCCAGAGTGCGACAAACAACTTGCGCTTTTCCGCAACGAACTCGCGCGGCGACTTCCCCGCCGCGGCTGCGGCGCGCTCAAGCTTTTCACCGTGCTCATCGGTGCCGGTAAGAAATGCTACGTCGTAACCGCACATGCGCTTATAGCGCGCCAGCACGTCGCACACAATGGTGGTGTAGGCAGAACCCACGTGCGGACGGGCGTTGGGGTAGTAAATGGGAGTGGTAAGGAAAAACGTTGGTTTCATTCGCCAGGCGCCTTTTCACTTTGCTGCAAGTATGCGGCTTCGGCGGCGACGATCACCTGCTTGAGGGGTACAGACTTCTCAATGGCCAGGCGCTGGCAATCGTTAAACTCGGGGGCCGCGTTCACCACCTTTCCCTCGCGCCGCGCCACTTTCACCTGCACCGTGCCGTAAGGGGTTTCCACCGTTACCTTCTCGCGCTCCAGCACTTTCCGCCGCGCCTCATAGATGCGCACGCCAATGCTGGTGGTCTGTTCGAAGAGCAACTGGGAAAGCGCGTCACTCTTGCCGGGTTCGCACAGGATGCTGATGGTAAGACCGGGCCGATTCTTTTTCATTTGCGCTGAGCTGCACGTGACGTCCAGCGCGCCGGCGGCCAGGGCCTGCTCCAGGAAGTGGCCGTAAAGCTGCGGGTTCATATCATCCACGTTGGCTTCGATCACGGAAACGAGTTCGTCCCCGGTGGGGGTTTCCGCCGTCACTTGCTCGCGCTCCAGCACTTTCCTTCGCGCCTCAGAGATGCGCAGGCCAAGGGCGGAGGTCTGTGCGAAGAGCAACTGTGAAAGCTCGTCACTCTTGCCGGGTTCGCAGAGAATGCTGATGGCGAGGCCGGCCCGATTCCTTTTCATCTGCGCCGCGC